>Ga0307516_10001939_pt1 | contig 28359 bp, 39 predicted proteins | sample 19_EM_MG_FD_203310 | JGI IMG/M metagenome (GOLD analysis project Ga0307516, IMG submission 203310) | Populus trichocarpa ectomycorrhiza microbial communities from riparian zone in the Pacific Northwest, United States - 19_EM | ecosystem: Host-associated > Plants > Roots > Unclassified | place...
AGCACATGCGCGCCGAAGCGTCGAGCGCAGGCGAAGGACGTTCATCGTCAAAACGACCTCGTCACGTGGTCCTCCCTCATGGAACACCACTTCTCTGCTGCCCTCGCGAAATGGCGAGGTCCGTCCGTCCACCGTCGACGCCCCAACATGCGCTCACCTCGTCTGACTTGCAGACATCAACCTAAGCGACCTCCAGAAAACCCTCGACATCCAAGGTATCGAGCTCGTTGACAACCAGAAGGAGAGCGTCTTGGGGCGCAAGGCCTTGGCAGAGAAGACCAAGGGTTCGCTCTTCTCATCTATCCCGTCATACCTTGTCTGTAATCCTTTCTCCCAGAGTTTAAAAAGATCCCAGATGGCGAAAAGCCGAACGAGTTCAAGAACCTGCTAAAGTGTATGGCCCTACCTGGCTCCAAGACGTGGCTCACTGTTTCGTTCAGCCTACCAGACGGAGATTGATAACCTCACCAAACGCTGTAAAGCTTGTGAGAATGCCTTTCTCAACGTTTACAAGGTCTTGGCAGAAGCTCCGGACCCGTATCCTCTTCTCGAGACTGCCGTGGTATGTATGTTTCCATTCCTTCGCTCGGGCGCCATTTCTAATACCCTTGTATTCAGGATCAGACAGTAAAGGTCGCGGAAGCACTGGAAGCAGAAGCCGAACTCCTCCGACTACGCACCGAGAACGCTACATTGAAGAAACAGGTCAACGACTTTTCTACATCAGAGAATGCGAGAAAGAAGGCAGATGCGAAGGTCGAACAACTGGAAGCCAAGGTCTATTCTTATCCATGTACGCCAGCTCGTCATTTGCTCATACAGAACCAGATGGACGACATGATTAGAGAGAAGATTCACCAGAAAGAGAACGAGCTCAATGCGACATACGACGAGAAGCTCAGAAACTACGAGGAGCGGTAGGTATCCTGTTCTCGTCAGGGGAAGCTGGCTGAACCGCATTTCGTCCAGCGAGCAGGATTTGCAACGCCAGGTGTCCCTCGTAAGGAGTCAATTACGCGACTTGCGCATGTCAAATGACTCGAACGAAGCCAAACTCTTGAACCACAGTCAACGACAAGGTATCTCTCTTCTATTCGCCTTCTCATGACCGTACTTCAATTCTTCTAGACCAGGAAACTGTTGCAAAGTTTGCAGAGATAGACATGATTGCGGCGGACTTGGAACAATCAAAAAGTCGTGTGGCCGCAGTGGAACGTCGCAACGTGCGTCTGTACTTCGTCTCTGATCTTCAATACAATCTCACTCCGATCCTGTAGGAGATATTGCGCGCCGAAATCGAGGCAATGCGGAGCGGTGGTGATTCGTCCGATCGGTGAACCTCTTATCCTTGACCCAGACTCTGTCTCGGCAGCCTAACTCGTTACCAGTGTCAAGACTCTAGAAACACATGTTTCAGAACTTGAAAACCACTCACAAAGTATATCGGCAGCTTTGGATACCCAAAGACTTTTAACCTCGCAAGCTGAGCTTGCCGCAACGAAAAAGATGGATGAAATCTCAAAAGACTTGCAGAAAAAGGTTCGTCATTATTTTTTTAGAAAGAAGCATAATCGTGTTCAAATTGGATTCCCTTCAGGTCGCAGAGGCTGATCAGTTGAGGCAAAAGGTCAAAAGCTATAGCAATTATGACGAAATAAAGCGCGAACTAGAAATCATGAAGGTATCCCAATCATGACAGTGTGGAACTTGGTCTCAACTTGCTTCCTAGTATGTCGAATTCGCTGGCCTGGACGACGATGCAGACGAGAGCTTTGCCAACGGACATAGTTTGGAGCTGCAACTCCCCAATCCCAATGCGGAGAAAGCCAATGCTCAAGAAGGGAACTCTCTTGAAGTACTTTTGGCAATCAAGAACAAACGAATACTTGAAGAGCTTACCAAATTCCGAGTAAGCAGCATATACGTGCCTTCTTTTTGCCAAAGGTTGTCTGAGGGAAAAGGTAGATATTGCATGGAGAGTTGGAAGAATCTCTCAAGGCCGCCGAGAGCAAGATCGAAACGATGACATCCGAAATGGACAGGCAGAGAGCGCTTACGGAGCGACTCGAGACTGACTTGTTATCTCTGAACAAGCATGGACTCAACGGCGACGCAACTCCTTCGGAACATTCTCTCGACGTGTTGACGACTCTGGACCTGGGCAACGGATCGAATGTCGGGACCCACCTGCAGTCCTTGCATTTGTACATTGCTGACAGATCGCTTAAACCAGGTTCCAGCAAGCAAGACGGGCCCTATCCCTTTTACGTCTTCGGCCGATACCTCTATCTTACCCATCGTGACCAGCCAGCGCGACCGGTTCCGACGGCGCAACGCAGAGCTTGAAGAGGTAGGTCGAACATCTGCTGAGGAATAAACATCGCTTGTATGAACGAAAAACCCTCCAGGAGTTGCGTAAACAGTTCCAAATTATCTCCGAACTCCGAACAGAAGTCAAAAGTCTGCAATCGGACAATCTGAAGCTCTACGAGAAGGTCCGGTATATGCAGAGCTACCGAGAAGAAGCAGGGTCACGGCCTCCGACCTCTCAACTTGACCCTCTGCCGGCGCCCAAAGGCCGTCTCGATGATATTACCAAGTATCAGACGCGGTATGAGGAGGCGATGAATCCTTTTGAAGCGTTCCGCGGTCGGGTAAATCCTTGCGTTGCTTCTTCATCACCCTTGCATCTAAGCATTTGTTTAGGAGGCTACGAGAGCATACAGCAATCTGAACCCCGTCGAGAGAGGAGTGCTGACCCTCACGCGGTATATTCTAGGGAGTCGACGCGCACGGACTTTCTTCATCATTTATGCTTTGACGTTGCACGTCTTGATCATGTATACGACTTACGAGTGCTCATCTTCGTCTGCCACGCAGGCGCAGAAGCAACCAAGTCCATTCTAGAGACCATGCCATTAGCTACAATATATGGACTTGTGATGTGCGAGTTGTTTATGATATGTAATGGATGATATAGTATATGGATGTGAATCTAACTGCGAGAAGTCTTTCGGTGGTAAAATGCAAGTGCTTGGTCGACAGCATTCAAAATGGGTTTCAAAGCCTAGCAAAGGAGGGTTCAAAGACGGTCGGTCCAATGGGCGGTGTTGCAACTCACGATTTGGACTTGGGAAGGATCGATATTATGTGCTTGTGCTGTTCTGACGAGGGCATCGACTTTCTCGTGTGTTTTGGAGATATAAGCAATCATTTTTGTTGCCTTGGCCATCCGTTGGGCCGGCGTTGCGATCGTGACCGTCGGGACGTCTGAGGGAGGTGGATACATCGCTGACCAGAACTGCCGAAGGAATTCATTTGCCGCGGTCTGACATGTTGTCATCTGCCTAAAGAGTCCGTCGGGAATAAGGTCTGCAAGAGATTCAATGCCGAGAAACTTTGCCATCAAAAGGATGAAACCGACTTTTCCGAGATCTGACATCCAGACGGGCAGCAACGTTCTGGGTCATGGATAACAAAGCGGCATCCCCCGACTTCCGTTCGAGTTTAAGCTGAAGGAAGGGTTTGTATGGGTGCGATGTCGTGTTTGAAAACAGTGACAGACCTGTGCGAGATTTTGTTGCCAGTTTTCGGCATTCCCTTTAGCCTCACGAATGGTGCCGGGTATGTCCAAGGACTGGTAACGTGAAAACGGGTAGAAGAAGACATAATTTGGAAGCATACCTGCATCAGGTCCGAAGCTCCATTCACCATTCTACCCTCAAAATAGCGTTGCCTGTCTTGCATCTCGAGGACGATTCCTGGGGAAGCCTCCTGGTCGTGCAGATCGTCAAAATCTATCTGGGAATACAGATCCTTGAGAGAGAGTATGAGCCGAGGATGAGACTGTGATGTGCTTCGTACTTCACTGCTCTCCAACCGCCTTCGTTTCGCCGCGGGAACATCACCTCTATTGAATGTGAATGCATAGTGACGATCTGTCGGGATGTGACAGGCTTACAGGGCCGAATTCAACAACCTTTCCGAGTGCTCGTTGAATTTACGGATGAGCGGCAGGACGCCCTTTTGCCTTCCTGCCTGCATGGTCGTGTCCTTCCAGTTTCCGGTCTGAGAGAAGCCGGTGAATGGGACGTGTGAAGGGGATTATTTAGACTGACCATCTCATGGTCTTCTTCTGTGGCGGTGAGATCGACAAAAATGTCAACTGGATGATCCCGCTGGCGTCGGGGTTCAAGGCCTGAAGGAGATAACTTTGGTATGCCAGGGCTCAGATGAGAGATGTGATAGGCTACCGTCATCGTTCTGTTCAAGATACTTGTCAAAAATGGGATCATCCTTGACGACATGTTGCACTGCGGAAGAACGAATAGACGCCCGATGGGCGTTGAATAACTTGGATTGAAAGTAGCGTTTCCAAAACGCTTCTTCGGTCAGCTGCGGAGGAGTGAGTTGTACGATTGAAAACTGGGAGGCGATGTTACCTTTCCAGGTACGGTTTCGCTGTAGGCTTTCGCGACGACTGGATACTCGTCAAATATGTCATGAACCAACTGGGGAGTGATCCTAATCTTGATCTCTCCGCCTTCAACAGCTTCGGGTCGGGGGTCGACAAGCTGACCGGGCTTTCCCTTCTTCTGGTTCTCGGCTGCAGCCTGAGCGAGGAGCAGATGCTGTGTTGTTCAGTGATGAAAAGAGGGAAAGTTGGGACGGAAGGAAAGAGGGTACTTCGCGGCCGTCCCAAAACTCGGATTCGGATATGTGGCCCGTGATGACGAGTTCTCGGTGGAGTGCTGCGAGGTCGGGGTTTGCAACGAGGACCTTTTTACGGAGGCGAAAGTCGGTGGCAGGGTCAATTCCTTGAATGACAGGAGTGGAACGGCGATCCGTGGGGACGGAGGGGGCCCTGGAGGGTGCTGGACGGGTGGGCACGGGTGGGGTGGATGGGCCGGAGGAGGGCAGGGAGACGGGAGCGGGGACGGGGATGGGTGGCGGGGGAGGCTTGGGAAGATCCTGTGCGGCGCGGTTGCGGCTGATGATGGCTGTGAGCTCCTTCTTGAAGAATTCGCGGTCGGTATATGCGGTGGGTTGTGGGGCGGTAAAGGTAAAGTTGAGACCGGCGTCGTCGTCGATGAGGCCCAACTTGAGACGGACATGCGGTGCGCCATCCTTGCTGCAGAAGAGGGCTTGGGGAAGGTGAGCGGGGATCTGAGGGGTGTGGTGGATGTACGAACAGGTGGCGCGGTTGTGTGGAACGACGAGGGCGGGGGTTGGCTTGCCGTCCTGCGTCCATTTGAGCTCGGACTCGGTCAGTTCGAGGACGCCTCCCGACTTTTTGTAAGACGCACGAGCCAAAGGAGGCATGCGTTACGTAACCCACGTTCATTAAAATTTGAGTGGAAAGAGTCATTGTTGTCGTTTTGTCGTCGTTGTCCCCGTCGCCGCCATGGCTCGCCAGCTCGTCGTTTTTGACTTTGACTGGTCCCTCATCGACCAGGACACAGACCGCTATGTGTTCGAGGTCCTCGCTCCCGATATCCGCCGCTACATGAAGACCGTGAAGGACGACGTCCAGTGGACCGATCTCGTGTCCGTCTCGTCACCCTCTCCTCTTCCTCTCTCACACCCCTCCCAGCGCACAGTCACTCGAAAAGGCCCATGCTCGCGGTATCACCCGCGACCAGATTGAACACGCCTTGACGTCCTTGCCCTTCGTTCGTCCTTCCTTTTTCACCCGACCCTCCATCCTCACACCCGTCTAGCACCCTGCCATGGTTCGCGCCGTCTCCAGCCTCAAGGCCAGGGGAAGCACCACCTTCCTCTGTCTCTCCAACGCCAACGACGTCTTCATCAAAACTATACTCGACGCATGTACACGCTCCTCGCCTTCTCCCCCATAGTTTGACTATCCTTCCTCAGTCAAAATCGCTAGATGCTCTCTTCGACGAAATAATTACCAACCCCGCAGTGTGGGATCCCTCCGGACTTCTCAAACTCAGCCGTAGGGTCGATCCCGACGGCGTCCAGCATGGCTGCCAGGTCGGCTGCGGTCCCAACTTGTGCAAAGGCAAACCTCTCCCCTCCCGTCTCCGTATTTTTCCCCTGAGTCGCTTGCCAGGTCAAGAGCTTGAGGCTTTTATTGCGCGCCATGCCCCCGACTATGACCGCATCATATACGTCGGCGATGGCGACAACGACTTTTGCCCCGCCCTCCGTCTTCGTAGGCAAGTCACAATTCATGCTTCCCCACCTCCCGTCCCGCTCAACAACCTTTTGCAGCCAAGACAAGGTCCTCTGCCGCCGTTATCGCGGTCTCCAACAGCGAATCGCAGCAGAAGGCGATCAGAAGGGCCTAAAGGCCCAAGTACATTACTGGGCTGGCGCCTGGGAGGTCGAGGAGATCTTCAGCGAGTTCTAGAAATATTCACCGCATTCTTTAGACAACTAGACGTTCCACACAATTCGGAATATAGACGGATATCTTGGTTTGTACACACATGTGATACGACAACGTGTGAGGCTGGCTCTCACGTCGTTTTCAAATGAGGCATGCATGTAAGAAAAGGAACAAGATGAGAAAAAAAAAACACTATCAAGGCCTTGAGGAAATAGCGGGCAGAGATCCTCTCATCGAGTCCACGAGTCCATTGACCCCCCGCCCCCGCCCCTTCTGGCCTCTTTCGAGCCGCCGCTCATTATCTGCAGGTCTGCCACAGGGAACGCAGCTCGTTGCTGCGACTGCTGAGCCTGCTGAGCCTGCCCCCCCGATACCTGCCCAGTGGCCACCACCCCTGCGCCATAAAACGACGGCGCCACTGTTTGCGCAGGAACAGCCACATGTTGCGTTCCCGGCGTCGCGTACGACTGATATTGGTCCGTTTGCATGGCCCCGTAAGGATTTCCTACCTCCGGTCGCCGGTCGCTCGCATCAAACCCGACGGTCCCACTTGGCTGTTGCTGCTGTGTTTGAGCCTGAGGATATGTCGCCGCATACCGATTCCCGCTCGTCGTCGCATTGCTTGCATAAGTCTGCGGAGGATTAGAAATCACCCCAGAACCACTCCCCCCATACACCTCACCCCGCCCACTCGTAGTCCGCACATTGGACATCACAACATCCCGCCGCCCATTTTCATCATCAACCATAATCGTCTGCGGGTGGTACGAGTGTGATAATTTCGATGGCGGCGCAGGATATCGACTGTGCGATTGAGTCCAACTCGGCAACCCCGATGCCGTCGCCATCTCTGCTTGTTGCTGCAAATACTCTATCTGGGGGTACGACTGGGGCGCCGATCCTTGCTTTCCCGCCTGCCTTCGCTCCCATTCCTGCATGGCGTCGTCTCTGTTCAACACAGGTGTCAACGCGTCCCGCGGTATGTTGTCGATCCGATGCAGACGAGCCAACGCCGGTGGGATCTCTTTCATATGGTTGATCGTGTTTGCCCGTGCCCGAGCATTGTTATTAAAAGTGTTTGATGGCCCATTCGGGTTGAGGTGCACCTGTGAATTCGACGGCAGTCCCTGACTATGAGCTGCCCCACTGTTCACGTTCAATTGACCAGTAGACGTCTGGTGGAGGAGCCGATGTTGCTGAGTAGGTCCTGCTTGGTTCGACGAAAATAGCTGTTGCGAGTATGCCTGATCCGGAACCATATTGTATCCGCCAGCGGACAACTGCTGCTGCTGCTGCTGGCGGTGTGGCTGCTGTGCATTCTGTGGGTTTACATAGGGATTTCGGAAAGTCGTCGCAGCTTGGGCCTGAGCATGTGCCGTGTATGCCTGATGCTGAGCGAGGTGGTGGTTATAACTTGCTGCATCCTGATATGCCCTCGTTCCCTTTGGCTGCGACGGAACTAACCCGCCATAAGGCCGTTTCGGATCTGACACATTGGATGGGATGACCTGCTGCGGTGCAATTCCGTCCGGCTATTGTAATGCGTCAGGAAGCGAATACGAACAAAAAAAAGAGGCTGACGACGAATGGTTTAGACCACTTCTCTCCAGTTATGAAAGGATGCAGCCTCGCTTGCTGAGGCGTCCATCGCGTGACAGGATTCAGATCCAAAAGGCCTTGGCAAAAGTCGACGAACGACGCGCGACTATTAAGCTCTAGGAAATGAAACCGTTCTTGCTTGTGTACACAAGATGGAAAGGAAAAACACACCTTTATCGACTTCATGACCCGAACGTGATTTAGATGATGGCATCGGAGCGGTATTTATGATGTCCGGCAACGTCGTCGCCTTGAAATACTGTTTGCCTGGTTGCTCGTTGGTGCCGTGTTCCCGCGAATATAGTTCGATGCTCTTCAGCCGGTATTTTTTTTCATTTTGGTTAAGATGGGGGTTCCAAAGCTCATACGTGTCAAAGAACTGATGTGACTGTTTCCCCGTGTTCAACATACTCAAGGGTGGGATTCTAAAGGAATGAGGGTGAGCCTCTTAAGCACTGAACAAAACGTAAACCACGCACCCGAGCATGTCAATGATACGAGTAAGCTGGTTATATTCGCTGGTTCCAGGGAAAAGGGGAAGACCGAGGAAGAGCTCCACAGCAATACAACCCAGAGACCACATGTCTATTGAAGCAGTGTATGACATGCCCAGGAGGACCTCGGGCGATCTGTAAAACCGTGATTGGATATAGGTGTACACTGTCTGTCGCTCGTGGCAGGCCGAGCCGAAATCAATGACCTTTATTTGAGGGGACTGTAGTCTGTCGGTATTGTTCCGGTCATCATATGGTCTCGATTACTTGAATTAAGGAACTCACGATTTCAATAAGATATTCTCAGGTTTAAGATCGCAGTGGATCAGTCTGGCATCTTTCAGCACCGTCATAGCATCCAACAGTTGGGCCATGAAAACCTTGACCAGCTGCGTGCTCAGACCTTGGAACTGATTTTGCTTGATGAGTTCATAGAGGTTTGACGACAACAACTCAAAGACAAGGCAAAGGTGGTTTCTGTGGATAAAGGAATCTCGAAGCCGGAGGATGTGATGCTCATCGTTTGGGTCACATGTTTTATTCAGCTGCGTGAGTTACCATCAGACACCTTGATAAAACCCCAAGAGGTCAACGCACCATTTCAAGAATGGTGACCTCCATCATACTCTGGTTGAAATAGGCGGGCTTGTTTTTCACCACCTTGACTGCCACGATTTCGTGAGTCTTCATGTTTTGGCATTTTACCACCTGTCCAAAGGTCCCTTGGCCGAGGATGTCAAGAATGAGGTACCTGAATGTTGTCAAGAAAATAGATTCATTGAATGAAGAGAAAACGCACTTGTGACCCTCCTCAGTACCTAACCAGTCGTTCACGTAAAGAATGTAATCATAATCATCATTGTCGTAGCCCTCGTTGTGTGCTGGTTTGCTTGGTTTGGTCAACACTCGTCGGGGATTGTGGGTAGACTCGTATCTGAATTGAGGGTTGCAGATGCGATACGTATCAATGATGTTGGTGGTGAGTTGTCGCAAGGGCTGAAGATACTCAGTCCCTGTATGAGGTGTGTATGAGACACGCTTACCGACAGGTACACACCATCACCGCCCATTCGTCGACCAGCGGGCGGGACATCGAGACGCGGCTGAAGATCATGAACCGTTCGCACACGTCTGAATCCCGACGCACGCCGTCTTGGCGGGGGAGGATCCACAATCATTGCCTGTTCTTGCGAGTAGTACTGCGATGCAGGACTCTGTGCCTGCAGATAGGACAAAGGTGTGGGAGGGTTTGAAGAGTTTGGTCGGACGGCCGCATGTGGAGCCAGATGTGTCTGAATCTGTGGGGGAGGGTGTGAACCGGATGTCTCCATTGGATAGGATGCAGGGTATGGGCCCGCAGCACTCAGGGAGGCGGTCTGGGGCGTGTATGGAGGTGGGGTCATAGAGTCCGACGGTTTGACTTGTGAATGATTGCGACTGTGTGAGTGATATGGAGGATGAGCACGTTGATCAGTAGTTGGGCCATAAGAGTAGGGACCTGTAGTCGGCGAATACTGAGATTGTTGCGAAAATGAGTCTAGCCCTGGAGCTGCGGTCGGCGGACCGCGAAGAGGAGAGCGCCCAGCACGAGCAGAGCCTGGGTCATGGAGTGGTGGCACCCTCTTCGAGGGTTGTGTCGTGGAACTGTTGTAATACATGTCGGAAAATGAGTCGGCTGGCGATGACGCTGAATTAGCGAGAGAGCTTGGTCCAGTAAGGGATTGTTGCTGATACGGGGCATTTTGTGGATAGAAAGGTGTCTGGAGAAGCTGACCAGATTGCCTCGATTGGGGGTCGATGTTGAAGGCACCTTCCAAATCCTCAGGTTGATGGTGCCTGCGTGCGCGAGATGGAGTGTTGGCAGCATGGCCTCCGGTCAAGGACGCGCTACGGGCCAATTGATTGTGTGGGGATGATAAGTATGGGGATGCGAGGGGCGGCTGCTGATCGTCGATGAGTTGAGAGATTCGATGCCTTGCGGAGGTGGTGGATGAATGATGGATTTGCTGCAAGCGCTGTGGAGACGCAGCCGAGTTGGATTGTGGGGGAGGTGGAGGAGGACCAGTATAGTGATATGCGGAGTGCGCCCCATGGGCAGCCTGCGCGGTCGACGAGAGCGGGTCGACGTGGGTCTGCCAACGGGGCAGATCGAAGCTTTGGTTGGTGTCAGCCATGTATAGGTCAGCTTCGGACATGTCCTCAGTGCACTGTGTGTCCAGGCTCGACCGCCGAGGGCGCTGGTTCCGACGTTGTCGGCGAGGGTGGGCAGTGGTGGTGAGCAACGTCGATGGTGATAATTTCTGTCACCCATATATTTTTTTGTCCTATTGTTTTTTATTTTCAATAGCTAACCCTCCACCAACGTCGCCACTATCCCCTTCTCCGCCTCGAGCAGTATTCTCGATCGTTCTCCCCCAAATGAAGCTGGCACATCTACCGACAGAAATACTTGCTTCTTGAACCGGCGAGCTGGGGTACCATGTCTCAATCCTGATATCACGCATGTCACAAAATCTTACCTAAACGCTGTGCCATCGATATCGCAGCGTCTGTGCTGGGTGATCGAAATAAGGACGTCGCAGGAACTGCAGACCCAGCCTGCGGAATATCATCTGTTCCCAGCCCCGGGTGTAGAATGTTATCTATGACCTACTGTCTTGGGAGGCATTGCACACGCCCAATCCTTGCAGAGGGCACCCTGCAAGGGTGCCCTCTGCGCATCGTCAGGTGGGCCGTCCGTCGTGCCGACCCATAACATGTATGAATTATCGAGCCGGGTGACTTGTAGGACAAGGGAAGGAAGTGTAGAATCAGAAGGTGCCAAGTACCTCGTCTCCACAGATATTCCCATCTTACAGTGATGGGTTTGAGTTGTCTCGCGGCGTGCGTGACATTTGACACACTGACACATGTCGTGGCAGCTCAGACTGGTCCAAGCGCATCTTCAAACATCCTTTAATGGCCTCCTCCATCCCCGCAGGCGATCCCGTCAGATGCAGCCACGGTTTAGTGGCGGCACGGAGGACTTCTCGTACCGAGTCTAACCCAAACAGGTTTGTCTCCAGGTCTGATATCATATTTTAATCTTTGACAGTCCAAAGCAGAGAATTCTATTGTTGTCCAAAAAATACGGATGATCCAGACCGGTGCAAATTCTTCTGTGGGCAGATGTCACAGTTGCCAGGGATCGTGTCTCAACACTCGTCATGTAGGTTGGGTAGACAGCAAGCAACCAACGGCCCCTCCTCCTCTGACCCCCAAGAGGAGGAGGAGTCATGCAGATCCTCTCCCATCGGAACTGACTCCGTCACAGAAGAGGATGAAAATTATGCAAGAAGCACTCTCAGCAACACCACCCTCGACTCCGTCGTCGTCCCCTTCACGAGGGTCTCAGAAGCGACTTCAGGATATTCAGCTCGGTCTATCCGGCCGAAAACTCGATGCGCAGAACACAACTTTCCGGGAAATGAATACACCACTCAAACCACAGGAAAAGCCCAGAACAAAGTCCGACGCGATAGGCGACGAAGCTTTATGGGGAACAAAGAGTCCACCAGGCAGCTCGAAAGAAGTGGATCGTGTGGTAGACGATACAAGAGGATTCCATTCAAATGACCCTGTGCGTTGATCATAAGTCGTCCTCGCATCAAGTCTCATCCTTTGTATACAGGACAATCTTTTTGATGTACGTCAGACACGCCAACACACCAGCAGCACCTCAACTATCTATCCCGCGACTCCTCTTTCGGCGGATATAATCTCGGCACAACTTCGTACCTTGAGCGGTATTTCCGATTATGTGCGGAGCCTCGAACGAAAGCAAATCGCGGCGGAGAAAAGCAGCGAGGCTAAAGCTAGGAGGATTGTCGAATTGGAAACAGAGATAACAAGGTAGTTCGGAGTTCAGCTTGATTTCAATCCGGCTAATATATTGAAGTCTTCAAGCGAAGAACGCGGCCTTGCGTCGGTCGATTGATAGACTGATAGGAAGCAGTTGAATCTCGGCCGATCCCGGTGGTTTTGCTATTTGTTCTTGGATGAGTTGGTCATTGCATATACGGATCAAGAATAGCTTTGTATTGAGAGAGGATTGTGTTTGCTATATGGTACAGGTCCGCCCACCTGATTGTCTAAGTAGGCCGCGATTACAAAGAGGGATCGACGTGTACGTAACTTCATGGGATCCAATGCATAACCAGATGCGCCACACCACCCAAATCGGCTCCTCGATTGGGGGCTATGACGGCTCGCGGCTCCAAGTTTAAATCTTCCTGATAATATAAAGAAAAGGTCCTCCACCGATTGGGAGCCTATGATGGAGTCCAGCTCCAAAATAATCTTCCTGATAAAGAAAAACGTTCAATATTAATTGAGGGGTATGATTGCTCGCGGGAGCCAAGCTCAAATTTATAAAAATTAGATGAAGAGGGTACTCCGATACTTCAATCTTTCTAGCTCTATTTTTATTGCTAGTAGGAAACTAAATTAAATTTATCCTTGAAATCCTCCACCTATCTTTCCTGGTGAAAAGAAAGAGGAGGATCGCATGGGCCAGGAATATGCCTCACAAACATATGCATGGGTTGAACAATAATTCCTTTATTTCCCCCGCACGATAGTAACGTCAACTTCTACACAATCAAGATACAGATTGGCCGAACCTGCGGCCTACAACATCAGAGAGATAGGTATGTCCATAGATTGTAATCAACATTGGTTTCATCGACACTGGCGTGCCAGCCCAAAAGGTGGCCGGTAGCAGTCAAGTCACCTCCGCACTGAGGCGGAAAGGTGACCCTGCTCTAGCAGCAAAACAGTCTTCTCCACCATAACACGAACCGGGACCACCACCCTCCTTTCCACCCATCTGTCCGCCGTTTGGGGCTCACCCACATTGACCCTGTTCCAAAGGTTATTCGCATCCCTTCACCCGCCTCTTCTCCTTCCTCTATATCTGCTTGCCGCGAGTCAGATATAGGAAACCGTGGTAGTGTGCGTCTAGAGATAAATGCCGGGAAAACCTTGACAAGTTCCAAAATTTCGGAATTTGAAAGGTCTGGAGACGTCCATATCCGTAGATACTCATCTGAATCATCGAAGCCTGGTGAAGCGGGGCCATGTCCGTCTAGAACTTCTTCTGGTGTGGAGGTTTCAATCAATGTTGAATTCTTCACTGATGGCAGAGATGGAGTAAATGCAGCAGAGCGCGAAAGAACAGGCGTATCCAGAAATGGATCGCTTGGTGCGCGCCCACGTCTCGATTGCATGACTCCACCGGCTGGCGGGTGGTTCAGACTAGATGGTAATGGTTGGGGCTTGGAGCGCAAGTGTATGGCAGACATGACATCGGAAGAATCTTCATGATTTGCACCGAGGTGCGTGGAGGGAGTCTCTTCAAAAGCAAGGACCTGTTACCATGTCAGGTTGGATACAATGGACAAAGGAACAGGCAAAGCTAACCCCCTTCAAGACGTCAATTGCCTCCAACATGAAGTCCTTGCCTCTGCGAAAATGGTGAGGAACTAGAGTACCATGGCGATTCTTGACTTACGCTGCCTCTTTGAATACAGCATCATCAAATTCCCACTCAATTCGATAACCACCTGAACCACCCAAAACTTCTGGAATGACTTGAAGACGAAGAACGGCCCAAAGGCTACCAAGAGTATGTTCAGGAAAAGTTGTCCGATACGGAAGAATAAACGTACGCCTCGAAAAAGGGTATTGTTCCAGGCATTCCCATCGTGCACCAACTTCGAACAAACCGCTGGACGCGTTCGTAACGCTCTAGAGGACGAGTTTTGTTTCGTCTAGGTGATAGACGGACGTAGAGGAGCAGGTACCTTTGCGGGCGAGACTACCCTGCGAGTCTGCTCTTGAATGGGGCATGAGAGAACCGCCCGGTTGTGTTGCAGCAAGATGGGCTCGAAATTCCGCATTTCTCCTTGCATTTACTGAACGGTGATAAGCTGACCGTATGGACGCTTGCAAGCGGGAGAAGGGAGCTCTCTGAGAAGGGGGAAGTGTAGCCAACGTTTGCGTCATGATGCGGCCAGACTCTTCATTCTGAGAAAAATACCTGGGAGGAAGATGACATGAGTAGGCGAGATTGTAGACGACTTATGACTGACCAGGACCGACAGTGATCAGCGAATGTCTCAAGTTCGTTTGGGGCGACTCCCAAGGGTGTCGTGGATCGATTTCGAGCGTTTGGTGGAGATGTCGGTGCACCAGGGTTGGAAAAGGATGGGGAAGTCGGGGAGATGAGGCGGGGTTTGGATCTTGGGCTGGTGGGAGGGGAAGGAAGGTCATAAAGGAGAGTGGGAGAGCCTTGTTGTGAATCGGACACAGAGGTCGCAGACAGATCGAAACGAAGCGGTGCTGGTGGTGGCCGCTGTCGAGGGGTCTGGAGGCGGTAAGACCCCGACATTAATACGGTTTGAACGGTCTTGGCGGAAAATATTCTGAGGATTCAAGGTCAGACCACTTCGCCACGTGGATCGATACTACATCCGCGCGCTGCGGATTCATTATGTACGTGTGATGGAATACTACGCTCATCAAGGGTTGCATCTGGTTGCATCTGGCAGAAACATTCGGTCATAGCGCAGCGGGTTTGTATGGAAAATGGTACATGGCAATACAGTCGAATAGAAAGATTCATACCTCCTATTTCTGTCAAAGGGTGACGTTTGAATAGAGGTTATACTCGTGCCACATGGGAAGGGAAAAGTCAGTTTCTGGAATACGAGGATGGAAGTTCAGGTCCCTTAGGTTCCGACCGTCGCGTAGGATGCGTTGGAGAGTTTTTCCGCAACCTGGAAGGGGACGATCAGAGAGAAAATATTGATACCGACACTGGTCACGCTCCGTTCACGCGTGACCGGCCACTTCCGCATTAAGTACTCGTCCCTCAACTCCTGGAATCTCCCGGACATCCTCGACTCTCCAGAGGGTCGCTCGTAGCGACGCCGGAATGTCGCTCGAATTTTCCCCCAGCTCGCACCCCAATCTCTATCCCCAAACTGACATGGACTATCAGCCTGAGGGAATCGACCCTCCAGATCACCCAGGCTACGACCTGTTCCCTGGCTCCTCCAACTCTTTTTCCTCCAACCGCTACCGTACAAACGCGTCCTCGTCTTCTTCTTTAGGTCCCAACTATGCTCTGTCTTCGGAGAGTCTCTACTCTCATCCTTCTTACAGTGATTCCGTCCCGTCCTTTGGACCTTCCAACGGTAACCCATATGACATGATCACCAGCCTTCCTTCGTCTTATGGTAACGGGAAAGTGTCTCCCATGACCTCCACTGACTCAGCTGGCGGCCTGCACCATCTATCTCCCTTCCCTTCTGGTGGCAAGGAATACCCTCAGGGTTTCCCCGACATGGCAGATCGTCGCTTGCCCACGATTTCCTCCACAGGCTACACATCCGATTTGATTGAAGATTATAGCATGACCGGCGGCATGAATGGAACGTCCCAGTTTCCCCCACAATACTCAGACCGTCTGGGCCGTTACCCGCCCGATAGTCGTTTTCATCCACCCGGACATCCACCCACTCCCCCCTCGCATGTTCTCTCAGGGCCTGGCTCAGATATTTTGCGTGGCATCCCACCTCATGCCACTCATTCGTTTAGAGAAGGTGGAGTTCAAGGCTATGAGGACATGCCTCATTTCCTAAGCCCCATTCATCATTCAGACTTGTCGCTGCGCGGGCCCGCAGTCGATGACCCAATGGGACGCATGAAACCTCAGGGTCACTCAATAATGGGTGCCTCAACCGATTTGCAAACCTTCATACGGTAAGCTTCAACTTCACCTCCTTCGTTCTGGCGAACCCTGATCCGATTGGCTCCATGAGGCCCTACCTTGATCAGTATGTTCGGACCCCCAATCGCCTTGCTTTTGGCGAGAGGTCGATCATCGTGATGTCAAGTAAGGTCGCCCAAAAATCCTATGGAACTGAAAAGCGGTCCGTCATTCTACTTTGTTCTCCTCTATCCTTTATCTCACCCCATAATTTTGACTAGATTTCTCTGCCCACCTCCAACTGCTATCATGATAGGGAACTCCTGGTGGACCGATGTGGTTCGCAGAGGAGAAGACCCTAAAATGTGCCCACCTCGAGTCGTTGTTTCGATCTCCGGCGAGCCCGTGCCCCAAGAAGGCACCATCGAGTGGACAACCTCCTCAGGTAAATCATTTGATGCGTGTGATCCACCAACGGGCACAACCTACATCGGGCGTTGTGTTGGAAAGCAACTCTTCATCTCCGATGTTGACGAAAAAAAGAAAAAGGTTGAAGCTCTCGTGAAGATAACCGCTTCCGCATCCGACGACGAACCTGACCGAGTTATCGGGGTGTTCCCCAGCCGCCCGATTAAAGTCATCAGTAAGCCAAGCAAGAAGCGCCAGAGCGCCAAAAACCTCGAACGTAAGCTTCGTTTGATTATTATAGCTTCGGCCGACTCAAAAAAATAATCTAGTTTGTATCAATCATGGCTCTACTATTTCCTTGTTCCATCGTCTTCGGTCACAAACGGTCTCCACAAAGTATCTTTGTGTTTCTGGTTCTGGCTCGTCATTTAAAGGTTCCGACGGAGCTCCATTGATGGGTCTCGACCAACGATCCCGATCGACGACGCCTTCGTTCATTGCTCGAACAGCTAGTTGGGGTAAGGCTTACTGCATCTGTTTTTCGACACTCGTCCTCACTCTCTTCAGACCCATTCGTTATTTACATCGTGGATGTGAACAAGCCGGCCGGAAGAACTGATGCCCCACCGCCGCCACCACCCCACCCTGATTACCCGTCTCCCCCTCCTAATGCAATCCCATTCTCAAATAATGGTTCCCAGATACCCGTGTACTATAATCAGACCGTCGTTCTCCAGTGCTTGACGTCTGGTGTCGTCAGCCCTGTTTTAATCATCAGAAAAGTCGATCACCAGACGACCGTCGTTGGTGGTGGTTTACAAGAAGGGGCCAAGGGGGTTGTTGACCATTTCTGCTCACTCGGAGAAGTCTGTGGCGATCCTGTTTCGCAGCTTCATAAGATTGCATTTGAAGTTTATGACGGTACGAAAGGCATCCCAGAATTCGGCACTCCTGGAATAACAGGGGCTTTCCTGTCTTGTATGGGTGAAAAGGTTAATACCTACCGTCCTATTGATGGTCGGACGTGGAACCAAGGAAATGGATCAAACTCGCCTGTTCTTCCCGGTTCACCGATTACATCAAACGGATCTACCAGTAGCGAGTACTTCGGATATGGCACGGCAGGTAGCGCACCAACGTCTCCGGCTGTATCGGAATTCCTTTCTCATGATGGCGGTCGTGTCAAAAAGAAGCGGTCGGCATCCAGTGCGGGTGGAATTTCAAGGGGCGTTGGCAAAGGACGCCGCAGACCAAGCTCCGCGGGCTCGGTTTCGTCCAATAAACGAGGCTCATCTAGCGATGGTAGCGCGTCTTCCGGTGCCCTTTGGCAGGTCGATATCGGCGAGACCAGTGTATGGACTATAGTTGGCACAGGTAAGGAGAGGCTAGTCAGTTTGTCCTAGCATCTCACTCCTCGTTCCGCAGATCAAGTTCGGTATAACTTCTACGTTCCCCCTGTTCTCTTCGACAACCAGCATGCACCCCAAACGGGCTCATTCCCTATACCCTCAAAGCCAGTAACACCATTCCCCAGTGTTGTCAAATACCTCCCACCCGATCGCGCTGCCGAAGCACCCAAATCTAATGGAGCATCGCGTGCTGTGCTGGCCAAACCAAGCTCTCATGCATCAAAAATGTTGACGATCTATGGCGAAAACTTTTCCAAAGCTGATTCTATCGGCGTCTTCTTCGGCTGCGAGGCTTCGCCTTATATTGAAGTTCGCTGCACGGAAGTACTGGGATGTCTACCGCCGGACCTGCCACCCAGCAAACGTCTTCCAATAATCCTAATCCGATCCGACGGTGTCGTATTCCCGTCCAATACCATGTATCCCTAGTGCTGTGTTCGTATATCCTTTGGATTCACATCTACCGATGCTTTGTTTTCTCCCATCTTTCTACTCGTGTTGTCGTTAAAAGCTCGACGCTGTTTGCATTGCTAAACCCTTTCCGTCGTTACGTATCGTTGCTTATCTATAGATTGTGGATGAGTGTGATACCTGATCGTATTATGATCGTGCATATAGTCACGCTCGATTGCAAGTTCACTCTTGACGACCACGAACATGTTCTCTGACCAGGTGTCACTGGGCTTCCCCGGCTTTCCTCGCCTTCTCTGGGATCACTACGTTGAATACTTGTGGAAATACGAAGACAATTCCTGGGTAGCCAGAATCGCTTCGACTTGCCGGGTCTTTGCAATCCTCGTCAGCCTTCCCATCGTCGTTCTAGCTTTGTTGGTAATGCAGGGCCTTTTTCTGTATGAAATCGCCAAGTAATTGACACCGATGGCAGGACATTTCATCTTATTTGATCGCGCGGACACTAGGTGTCATCGACGACGTTAAGGCATCGACGACGGATGCTGTCACTCTTTCCCAGACCACAAATGCCCCCGCCATTTCTACCGGGCCGTCTATCCCCTCCTGCCAATCTGAATCTTCCTCGGACGACTCTTTTGGGGAACATCGTTCTCGTCCAAAGGATTCTAATACTCAGCATCCCGACTCCCTCCACTACATTGGTGCATCACTCCCACGTGCATTCTATGCTTCAGGAGACAATAATCTGAAGCTTTCGGGTGTGGGGGTTTTCTCTCCTGCAAGCTCGCGTGCCGCTTCTCCCCGTTCTAGCGATGAGGAGATCTCTGGACTCAAACGATCGGGGGAAGCCCTCAGGCATCGTTTTGGACAGACGATCACCGGGCAGGATTCTGACTAGCGAATCGGTCGGGGTGGTAAGTCCTTGGTCAGAGCACCATATTTTATTGCTAAAATGTATAAAACAGGCTACATTACAGCCGAACGTTCACGTCCACCTTTACTACCCACACTTACCAACCGAATCGCAGTTGATCTCGAGTAAACACAGGTGGCTTCCATTTTAGGCATTCTGGATGGATACGTATTCGCCGTTTCGCTTTGGATCTTTCATACTTTTCCAGGACAGCATTATTGAGACAAATTATGTGCTGCCCCTTGTAGTGTTTAAACAACTGCAACGTCATACACCTGGAACAGTGTTCGCGAGGAGTCAGTATTTACTCATTCAGAGATGCTGCGCAGGGACACACGTATTCATTATATCCGCATGGGTTATAGAGGTCTTCTGAGCGATATCGTCGATGCTCAGCTCACCCTCTTGCGTGCTGAGGAGGAGGTCTATGATGGTTTCGCCCCAATATGCGCGATATCCTAGCAAACCGAGGTCACTCAGGGGTTTCTCCGGACTGCCCAGCTTTCCCTCCTTTCTGCTGAGTTCGTAAGAAAATTCAATGAGGAGTCTCCCATATCCATGTCTTTGATGTTGGGGGAGTGCCAGGATACAAGCTACGTTGTAGTTTTCCGCCGATTCCTTTTCTTTCGAGAAATAACCTATGACATGGCAACCTGTGGAATCTCGTTTGCACTTGAAACTCTCAGTCTCGTGGTCAACGTTGAGCGCGAACACTCACCATGACATAGTACATAAACGGAGTGACATCATAATACAAGGTTTTGCTGAAGGAAAATGGAAGGCATGAGAGATTTATTGGAGGCCAGGTCGAAAAGGAAGACACCTACTGGTCGAGAAAACATTTCGACAACAGACTCAAGTTCCGGCACCAAGTAAGTTGACGTTTCCCATCGATTTCGTAGAACGAGATATCTTCATGGCGATAGATTTCATTGCCGGGGGGGTGCAACATCGTACACCGCTGTCGATGTCGGGAGAGCATCATAGAGGACGGGAAAAAAGAAAGACAGAACTCGCAGATATAGAGGACGGGGAGATGAGCGTATTCTTTAGGATACGGGCTGAAGTACCAGGCATCTACTTCGTGCTTTCCAATTTGTAGACGATTGAGATTTTTGACGCGAGCGATCTCTGAGACCGACTGGGTCATTGAACCAGACGTCCTAAGTTTCTCTATTTCTTGTTCCTTGCTATAGGTGGGTAGAGAATCCTGGGACATCGCGTCACTGAGTTCAAATGTCTGGACTTCGCCATCCTCGTCGAGGTCCATCTCGCCTTCGGCGTCTGCATCCTCATCGTCGGGCGGTTCCTCCTCCTCCTCCTCTTCCTCCTCATCGTCAGAGCGATGTCTGCGTTTCAAGGACGTAGGGGTAGGGGAAGGAGACGCTGAATAGTCAAGTGGAATTATAGGTGTCAAATGTCCGGGTGTCGGTGAGGCGGCGAATGCAGCATTTGTTGTCGCTCTCTTTAGAAGAGACCGAGCGGCCTTTCCTGGAACCTTGTGAACGGGAGTAGAACCCTTCTTTCCTCCAGTGAGTTTTGGGCGAGGCCATTCAAGATCCCGAGTCAAGACGAGGCGTGAACCCAGCACCCAATCATCGAGACGCTTGTTGAATGAATCCCAATGAACAAAGTATTCCCATTGATCTTCCAATTTCATCTCAGTGTCCTCCTTTTTGAGGTTCCCTCGGTGAACATAGGGATTGGAGGGTCTATCCCGAATGGAGAGGACTTCTGCTAACCTCTCTTCTTCTTCTCCGTCTGGGCCAGAACGACGTATATAGATTTTACAACCCACAGAGACGGTCTGCCATCATGAGACGGGAATGCCCGGTGGGAGCGTTAAACCTACCTGAATGCTGTATGTCCCTCCTGGTGTAATGACAGGGGGTGGTCCATCTGCCGCTGGTGTTGATGGTGGCCCCATCGCTGTCAGTGTCAGGAGCTGTGCTGACTCAGCGCTGTGCGGTGCCGTCATGGACGACGGTCTGGTACTGAATCTCGCCGTGGACGACTCCATATCCTTGAAAAGCGGCCATTCTGCGAAGGGTGGGAGGTGGACAGATAGGCTGGTTTCGCTTCTCGAATTCTTTATACACCCATTTGATTTTCCCTCGATCTCGCAGGCTCAAAGCAAAAAGAGTTGGAAAACGCAAGGCAAGGACTGACGACGCTGGCAACGGAGGCCACCATGCAGCCAAAAGGGCTCGTAAAGAACCCTCCACAGCTCTCAAGACGCCGCGACCACCCGTTTCTTCCACGAAACCTACACAGATAATATCGTCTCTGTTTTCTTACAATCCCAAGGTAGAAGAACCTGCTCCCACCCCCGCGCCCCGAGTCGCTATTTGTCCCAGCAATGCACCATTGGCTGACTCGTCGACCTTTTCTGGGCTTGGTGTTGATCCACTGTTGGTTGCACACATGAAAACGAAAATGAAGATTACGCAACCCACATCTATCCAGCGCTCAGCATTGCCCACCCTCTTATCAATCCCTTCCAACCCAAATGATGCACGGGACGTCTTCATCCAAGCCCAAACTGGATCGGGAAAAACCTTGTCGTTCCTGCTTCCTATTATTCAAGACCTCCTTCCCTTGAGTTCCCTTTCCTACATCGATCGATCTGTCGGTACATTGGCAATAATAATTGCACCCACTCGAGAATTGGCAAAGCAGATATCTGACGTCCTAGAAACGCTGTTACAACTCCGTCTGCGGCAGGAAGACGAATTTGCCACTTCGTCCGCGCGATTGACACGTTGGTTGGTCTCAGGGTTACTTACAGGAGGAGCTACGCGGACTCACGAGAAATCCCGTCTTCGTAAAGGCGTCCCTATCCTCGTTTCGACCCCTGGAAGACTTCTGGATCATCTTCAGAACACGTCATCTTTCAACGTAGCGAAATGTCGCTGGCTGGTTCTTGATGAAGCTGATCGGCTGATGGATCTAGGATTTGAAGAGACCATCACGGGAATACTAAAAGCGCTGGAGGGGCGGCGCAAGCTCGCTCTGAAAGCCGTGGACGAGGGAAGCAGCATGGAGGTGGGTGGATGGGATTGGAAACGACGACGAAGAACAATTTTATGTTCGGCAACTATTCAAGAAAACGTCCAGAAGCTGGCTGGTACAACTCTGCTTAATCCCGTGAGGATCACAGCAACAGAAATAGACAAGCCATCGACAGCAACAGTTGATCCTCTAAAAGACAATAAGTTACATGCTGCCGGAACGGAAAAATTCACCCCTCCGTCACAGCTCGTCCAAAAATACGTCGTCGTTCCTCTGAAGCTTCGTTTGGTAGCACTCGTCGCTTCGCTTCGATCTCTCATTTCTGCGGTACCGGGCAATCGTGGCAACAAAATCATTGTCTTTTTCAGTTGTACCGACTCCGTAGATTTCCACTGGAATCTTCTTGCAGGTTCATCTATGGATGGGGACGATGACTCTGAATCGACCCAAGAACCTTCTGATTCGGATGGCGAACGGGTCGAAGAGTCGGGAAAAGTCGCTGTGCAAAGTTCACTTTTTCCAAACACATCCATCTACCGTCTCCATGGCTCGCTCCCGACGGCAATCCGCGCTCTCTCCTTACGCGGATTTTCTGAAGGAAAAGGATCTCCCAAGACGCAGACATCCTCGATTCTTTTCTGTACATCTGTTGCATCGCGCGGGCTGGACCTGCCTCTAGTTCGCGCCGTCGTTCAGTATGATTTGCCTACTGAAGGTGGGGCAACGGAATACATTCATAGAGTCGGCAGGACAGCTAGGGCGGGGAAGGGTGGAGAAGCATGGAGTTTCATATCACCCAGTGAGACGGAGTGGGTAAAATGGGTGGAAGACCAAATGCGAGGTACGGAAATGAAAATTTCCTCTGGGGATGCGAGGAGCAGTGGTCTCAGTGGGCTAGGAATCGAGCGCATCCTCAGAACTGGCTTTGGTGGTGAAGGGTCTGACTACGAAAACCGGGCTACGGATGTTCAGTTGTCATTTGAGAGGTGGGTATTGCGAAACAAGGAGGTTAGACTTTTTCTGTTCGAAAGTTGCAACGCTGACTGGTATATACAGAATACAGCTCTCGCCCGCAAGGCGTACATGTCTTCCATGAGGGCCTATGCCACCCATCCATCAAACGAAAAGCACATTTTCCACATACGGCACCTCCACCTTGGACATTTGGCCAAGTCCTTCGCCCTACGTGATACACCCACATCAGCTACTGCTCGTGCTCACAAGTCAAAAGGGGAATTCAAATCGAAAAATCTCAGCGCGGAAAAGGTAAGAAAGCCCGGAAACAACGACAGGCAGACTGGTGACACCGAAGAACGGATGCAGGCTGTTGTCCGAGAGCAGGGCCGTTTGTCGAAGAAAAAGGGGATCATGATGGCCAGTGGATCTCGCGAATTCCAGGTTGCTGATGGCTACACTTTGGAGACACTCCTCCAAGCCGCACCCTGATGTTGGCAAGCGCAGGGATCGATGCACAGTAACATTTCCCATTAATTAGTATGTCAAAAGCAAGCATATTCTACCGTACTGGCCCAAAGTGTGATAGTTTTCCCACGTGGAAATTGGAATATCATCGCCACGTCGCCACATCACTTCTAAATCTCATCCGTCTTCTCACCCATGTTCGGTCGTATTTCCCTTGCTTTCGTTGTCGTTTCCATTGCCGCGTTCTTCTGCGCGCAGTCGGCTGAGGCAGCCAAAACTCCTAGGATTACTCACAAAGTCTACTTCGACATTGAGCATGGCTCAACCAAGCTGGGCAGAAGTGCGATTTATCGTAATTTTTATAGGGTGCTGCTAATATTCCGGCAGTCACCATAGGGCTGTACGGAGGGGTCTGTTGATTACTGACTTGCACCTAACTGGAAGTTCTCATCACCCTACCAACTAGACTGTTCCCAAGACTGTCGAGAATTTCCGAGCTTTGGCCACTGGCAAGAAGAAGGAAGGAGAGGAGCTTGGCTATGGTTTCAAAGGTTCCAAATTCCACCGGGTCATCAAGGATTTCATGTTGAGTACTGCACTTGGTGGACATTCAGAGACGTTCATACTATCCTTAGGATTCAAGGTGGTGATTTCAGTAAGTCCTTTCGAGTGCCGTGTCGTCCACTGTCCTCAAAATGGGACAACTCTAGCCAGAGGTGATGGTACGGGTGGCAAGGTTGGTCAGGTCAATTGGACTAGTGGCGACATTTAGTTGACGAGTGATGCGGCAGTCCATCTATGGCAACAAGTTCGCCGATGAGAACTTGTGAGTTTTAAACCTCACAACCCAACTGAAGGCTCACAGAGCAATAGCAAACTCCGTCATACCGGCCCTGGTATATTGTCGATGGCCAACTCAGGCAAGGATACGAATGGTAGGCCTTGGTTGAAATCCCCTTTCTCTCTGCTCATTATGTCACGCATAGGCTCCCAATTTGTGAACGAACTTTAATTTCCTATTCTTACTCGACCTAATGGGACCCATCCTTTTCTAGTTCATCTGCACTGCTGTAACCAGCTGGCTGGATGGAAAACATGTATGTCTCCGTATGTGCCGTGACATGGGAGTGAAGTGACATCCCTGCACAGGTTGTCTTCGGCAAGGTTCTCGAAGGGATGGAAGTCGTTCACGCAATTGGCAGGTCGCGTGATATGAAATACGGGAGGTTTACTCACTGGATTCCCCTTTTGCAGAGAATGTCGCCAAAGGTCAAAATGATCGTCCTGTAGAAGATGTCGTCATTGTGGATTCGGGCGAGGTAAGATTACCTGTCAAGAAATATTATCCAAGTGTTCAACCATAACTCCACAGCTTGAAGTCGAAGCTGAGACAACTGCTGAGACAACTGTGTCCAGCGCAGCCGAGGTACCTACTCATGTTGAGCTTTAAAAAGGCTCTATCTATGCAAATTGATTACCGTACGAATAAAAACATTGTTGCTTGTTAACAGGTCCTGCCGACCGGCGATACTGGAAACACGGTTCAACCAGCTAAGACATCCTCGAATGGTTCTGAAATGACGCCTCAGGTGCCTTCGAGTGTTCCCTCGTTTGGAACGGTCCTCTTGGCGATGGGCTTTACAGGCACAGTGGTCGCTGCGTTCATGTGGCTCGACGGCCCTCGACATGTGCGGCGCCTTCTGGGTGGAAAGGACATTCGATACCGCAGACTTGAGGGTGTTGAACCGTAAACGTTGTAGCACTGTTATATATCACGTGATATCCTCCACCTGTTAACTTAAGCACTGACCATGAAATTCGCTTATCCCGCCTCGAACCAGATAAGCCAACTGAATGATACCCAGCGCACCGTCAAGATTGCCCGACATTCCCCATGCTCGTCGTGCACAACCTGCCCCGGTCTTCGTCCACCCCACAACGTACAGCTCATTCTTGATGATCACATCATCGCCGACTCGTCTCTCCGCGACCTCGGCCAGTACGGCTCCGACGTAGATGACGAGGACGCCGACCTCGGGTATCTCAACACCTGCGCTTGCGGTCACGAAGCAGCCCATCACAACGCAGACGAACACCGGCTCGGTCCAGCTGAATTTGCTCGGAAAGCTCGTGTTGCTGTTCGTCTAGACGACTTTCTCCAGGCAAGTCTCATCCTAGTGCCCATTCACCATCTGCATAACGATGCTGAATATCATCTTCTAGGTACACGCACCGACCTATTTTCATGCCCAGCTGTACTGAGTACGCTTACCCAGGGAGCCGGAAAGCTTCTCGACTTCAGCTATGTCGACGATAACATCACATCTTCCCGGCGACAAATGAGAAATCCCGTCTCTCTTGTCAGTCCCTTGCTCCACCCGGCTTCATCTCCAGGTACGGTCTTCCTTTGGTCATTTTCTCATTAGAAGGTTTATTGCTATATTTCGCAAGACCATCGGAGCGCCCCTCCATCTCCTGCTTCTTCTGTTCTCAGCGACATATCCCACCCTCCAACAAAACGGCGTCGAACATCATCGTCATCACTGAGCGAGGCAGAGGACGGTGATGACGAGGACGAAGAAGATCGCCCTCTTGCCGCACGCATGTCCTTTCAATCTTCCACTCGAACGGGAGATAAGACATCTCGCGCTCCCCCCTCCAGAGGTGGTAAGGCCTTGTCCAGCAAACACGCCAAAACGATACGCACCCCACACCCTCCCCTTGCTCCCAATGAAGAACCGCCTAACTTGAACGGCACTGCAAATGGAATACATGGGAGTAAGGCGAAAAAAATAAAGGTTGAAGATGTGATGGACGAAGGGCAGCTTACTCGCCTTGCTGTCGGAACTACTGTTGATACTGCGAAAGGGGCGTCATCAGTAGCAGGAGTACGCATTTTATGGTTATTTCTAAATTTGGCCTCAATTCCGTCTTTTCAGCCCTCGGGAAAGACAGAAAAGGCGGCCATAGCTGAGTTGCGCAAGGGCGTCATAAAAGTGACACCGGTTGAGAACGACCATCAGCCCCGGTCCCTCATCATCCTCACAGGTTTGAAGACACTATTCCAAAAGCAGCTTCCTAATATGCCTCGGGAATACATTGCTCGGCTGGTTTATGACTCGAACTCCAGGGGGCTCGCGATCATCAAAAAAGGCTACAAGGTTGTAGGAGGAATATGTTATAGACCATTCCCTCATCGCAGTTTTGCAGAGATCGTATTCTTTGCAACAGCTTCCGCAGACCAAGAAAAGGTTTGCCACCCTTTAAACGACCCAAACATACCGTTTTAATGGTCGTCCTATAGGGCTATGGTGGCATGTTGATGGACCATTTCAAAACCCACATAAAGTCATCATATCCTGAAGTCATGCACTTTCTCACCTACGCCGACAACTACGCCGTCGGATACTTCGAAAAGCAAGGCTTTTCAAAAGATATTACGCTGAATCGCTCCGTGTGGGCTGCGTATATCAAAGATTATGAAGGGGGCACAATCATGCAATGTACCATGCTCCGCAAGGTCGACTACCTGGACAAGGCCAAACTCCTTGCCCAGCAACAGGAGGCTGTTATGGCAAAGATTCGACAGATGTCCAAGTCCCATATCATTTATCCAGGTTTACCTCGATTTCAGCACAATTCTCTGGAAAATATCACCGTCGACCCTAGGGATGTTCCGGGACTGCGTTCGTTGTTTTATTTCCTTCCTTCCTCCACTGTTTTATGTGATATTCTACCATCCAGGCGACAGCGGTTGGACATACACATCAGATATGAAGTGAGGACCGTGGGGCATCGTTAATTGACATTTCCCTGATCATTACCCGTTTAGCGACACGAGAACAACACCGAAAAGTGCGGATAACTATTATCTGCAGCGCATACTACGGGAGCTGCAAGCCCATCCTCAATCCTGGGCGTTTTTAAAGCCTGTTAATGCTGCAGAAGTCCTGGATTATTACACTGTCATTGAGAAGCCCATGGGTATGACCCTTTCGCTTGTTTTCTCATCCCTAGCTAAACACGGAGTCTAGACTTTGGTACAATGGAACACAAATTGGAGACTAACCAATACCCTACTGTCGAGTCGTTCCTGGTGGACGCTCAGTTGGTGTTCGACAATTGTCGGAGCTACAATCCTGAGTCCTCGATATATTCAAGAAACGCGACTAAAGTCGAGAAATTCCTCAAGGATCATCTACTAGAGCATGTAAAACGAGAAGGTTAAAGAAATAATTGCCAATGGTTGGTATCTGCTCGTGGTTGGGTGCGTCCCCCGCCTTTAGCCCGCTCATCCGAATTTATATGGCTTTTCCAGATCTCTGATACCAAGTTGGCAACATTTTCTAGTGAGAAGCAGGAACCATCCGCATACAGAGCGGGCGTTACATGAGCGCTTATGCGAGATCGAATCAGCCCTAGGCACCTAGATAGACCTATAGGCCATGCTGCGGTCTACCACGGGCGTCATGACTCGCAACCTCTTACCTCCCGCATTCGCGTTACTTGATAAATAATTCGTCGTCAAGTTATGCACCTAATTACGCAATGACACTCTGGACGTTTAAGCTGTCAGCTGC
>Ga0307516_10001940_pt1 | contig 28357 bp, 28 predicted proteins | sample 19_EM_MG_FD_203310 | JGI IMG/M metagenome (GOLD analysis project Ga0307516, IMG submission 203310) | Populus trichocarpa ectomycorrhiza microbial communities from riparian zone in the Pacific Northwest, United States - 19_EM | ecosystem: Host-associated > Plants > Roots > Unclassified | place...
GATCGGTCGTCTGACAGTGCGTAGATTCGGAACATTCAGATGATTATGCCCCTCGCAAGAACAGTCGATCCTCCCACCGAAACGCTGCGGAAGAACCGGTAGAACCCGCACCTGTCGCGCATGTCGAACCCGTCGCACCGGACACACCACAGCAGGTTACGAAGCGAGCAGCCCGCAACGGTAACGCCAACGGCACACGGCGTCGAAACGGACGGCACATGCGCCAGTCGGAAGATCCAAACGACATCGGCGTGCCGATGACTCGCGTTGAATCGACGACGAGCCATGCAAAGCACGACTGCGCGGTCACCAGCGTACTTGAAAAACCCACGAAACCGAGGCTACCCGCCGCCCGGATCACCATGAACGAGATGAAGAAACGGGTCAACAGCATCTCGGAGTACATTACGCGCACGCAAGTCGAGATGGCGAATACGCGACAGTCCGACATCTACGCGTATCTTGCATGGATGGATGAGCAGGGTACGCCCGTCAGCAAGAGCAAGAGCTCCACTGCCACGCCCAAGAGCGCAAGTCCGACGTGTGCTACAGCATCGTCGAACGCCATCAGTGACCCTAATATCCCCAGGATCCAGATCAATGGTGGTGGTGGGGCCAGTAAGGTGCTTGAGAAGGCATCCGAAGCACTCTTGGGGAATGCCAATGCGCTCGAGATTATGGAGATGCTTTCGACAAAGATAAATCGATGGCAGCAGCATCACGGCGAGGTATCATAGTGCACTTATTCTATTATTGGTTTTTTTTTCTCCTGTACAGTTGGTTTTGGCGGGTTGGGTTTCCCTGGCGCTATTGGGTTCTCGCGTTTCTTCTTTCCGACCTCTCTATTTGTGTCGTCTTGGATCCAGGTCTGGGTTTTGTGCGCAAAAGGGTTGTCTTTTCATTTCTTTTCATTTCAATTTTTTTTTTCCTTCCTTTTGTTCTATTTCGTTCCATTTCCTCACAGCTAGGTGTCCACGTGTGAACGGCTGTACGTAAGTAAGTACTTATTCGGTAGGAGTCATTGTTTTTGGATTCGGATTCTCTTGTGTTCCGATTCTTTTTTTGTTTGTTTTCTTGTTTTGTCCCGCCTCCCCTCTCTCCTTTTGCTGTTTCACGGCGTTCCCGCGGTTACAAATTATTATTTTTTTGTTCACTTTGATGGATTGTTGAGGCGAGACGGAGGCACAGCAGACATGATTACTAAGTAAGTACTTTGGGGGATTCTTTCTTCCTTCCCTCCCCGGGTACATATGCATGGGATGGGTACATACTTCTTTACCATTTCCCGTGTTGTGCGAAACAAATGGGGTCCTTTTTGATTGATGATTGATTGATTGATTGATGAATTTCCCTTCCTTTCTATCTATCCGGTTATGATATGATATGATATGATATGATTGATGATCTCCTGATTTATTGATTCTATTGATTTTTTTCTTTTCTTTTCTTTCCCAGGTGGTGGGGTGGAGGAGGAAATCGGAGCAAAAAAAAAAAAAAAAGCGGAGCAAGGGCCGTTGTTGTGCAAATAAATAGATACATATATAAGGTACGCACAACTAAGCTGTACCTTGATGATGTCACCTCCGGGAATCGGCTTACGTGCTGTCCTCTGCTCTGCGGCGGCGGTGTATCTTAGAGCACACGGCATGTTTTGTGGCGAATATATATACATATGTACCATCCATGCGGATTCATTCTTATGTATCTATGTATGGATTTGTACGTGCTGTGCCGCTCCGCACTCGCGCCGACCTAGTTGCCGTGTGCTGCGAGTTTGCGTACCTAGGTATCTATGTAGAGTACATACATATGTAGGTAGGGTACCTAGAGTATATGGATATGTACATAGCAGCCAAACTGTATACATACATAGAAGTAAGTAACTAAGTACGTATGTAGGAGCGGGCGCTCGCTTCAAAAACGGTTGTATATATGTAAAACTTATATCCAGGGTGCAGGCAGGTGCGGACGGGAGCCAGCGGTGCAAGCATGTACATGGGGTATCGGTCCCCGTTACGAACGAACAAATGTCCATCTTCGGAGAAGTAGGCACCGTGAGATGCAGTCCCTCCCCAGCTCACCGTCTCCAATCACTTGCAATGGCAACGGTATACATGGAGGGGGGAAGAATGAAGAAGAAAAAAAGGTGAAATCATGGAGAGCACGTAAGTACTTAGTCCAATTGCACAAGCTACAACCAGCGTATTTATCGAAGCACCAGTCATACCGACAAGAAAAGAAAGAAGAAAAAAAAACAGAACGCCCTTCCCCCCCACAACCTCACATCTCACAAATGTTCTCGCTTATCATCTCCTCCTCCCTAGCCATGCCGCTTCTTTCCCTTTTTCTTCCAGAACTTATGGTACTACCGTGGGTTTCCGGATTGAGCTGTTGAGCCGGCGGCGCCGGCGGCGGAGGAGGAGCCGGAGCAGGAGCTATTGCCAGAGGGCAGCGGGCTCTTACCCCGTTGGACCGTCTGGCAATCCCATTCGTACTGTTTCGTTGTCGAATGTTAGTCGGTTGAACGTGCATTCGTGGAAAGAAAGGGGGGGGGAAGACACTTACAACACGTCCCATCTCATCGCCCGTGTAGACGGCCGCAGGCAAGGGCAGGACCTCGGTGATGGCCGCCTGGACAACAATCTCGCTCTGGAACTGGTTGACGTGCTGGAGGCGCTTGACGTGGAGCAGCTCGAAGCCGCCGAGCTTGCTGGCCCGTTTCTGCCAGATGTTCACGATTCCGCGCTTGTGCCCCGTGAAGACGAGCTCGCGCTCGAGCCATTCGTTCCCGAAGCCTTCGTAGAAAGCGCATGACACTATCGCGTCGTCACTGGATTCGCAGATGTTCTGGCACAGCAGGAGCGCGCCGTTGATGGTGAAGATCGTAGCGGTCTGGCCGGCGCAGAGCAGGATCTCGCCAGACACGTCGTTGACCGAGAGGCAACCCACCGGCGAGGACGTCGGCAGTTGCCGGATGAACCGCAGGCGGTTGAGGTCCCAGAGGGAGACGGTCAGGTCGTTGCTGGAGGTGACAAGGGCGGAGAAGCTCCGCGAAAGGGCCATGGCCACGACTGGGGTTACGTGGTTGAAGAGCGTGGAGCGGTGGATCAGCTCGACGGTTTTGGCGGTGCATTTGACCGCCCAGACCGAGACCGTGCCGTCGGTGCCCGCGGTGATCAGTGTTTTGGCGTCGGCGAATTTGGCACACGAGAGCTGACCCTGGTGGAGGTGCTCGTGGTGGCCCATGAGCTTTTTGGTCTCAGTGTTGTAGAAGCGGACACTGGCGTCGGTGAAGCCCCATTCCATGTATTTGTCGTACGTCGGTGGGATGTTGAGTCTGAACGCACCCGAGCAGAAGACTTTCTCGAATTTCGGCGAGCACACCAGCGATGCAACCTTTTCATGGCTATCTGTAGACCAGTCAGCCACCCACCCATCCGTCCATCCTGGAAAAACCTGAACGATCGCAAATTCATACCTAGCAAGGGGAACGGCAGCCTGATCAGACTCTCCGCGCCCACATCAAGCCTTGCAGACTGCGTAGCCCCCAGATCCTTCTGTGCATGGCTCCGGGTAAAGACCTGGTGCGGCGTCTGCCCGAAGTTGTGAATGATTCCGATCGTGGCCAGGCGTTCCACGGGATCCCGAATATTATCGAGGTCGATCGCACCAGAGTAGCTGAGATAATGAAAGACATTCGTGGCCTCGACTGCGGCGTCACCGCGCTGCCTGAATCCAAACACCAGGTCGATCCATTCGTGCAGATGCTGGCTGACGTACGGACTCTCGAGGGCCTCGCGGTGTTTGGCTATGAATATCTTTGGATCTCCCTTTGCCCACGGCGGGAGGACGACATCGTTGATCGGCTCGTCCGTTCCCTGTTTCATGCCAAAGTTGTAGTCGTTGGAATTGACCAGGAATTCGGGCATGAAGAAGAACTCGGGGATCAGTTCGCGGACATCCGTCATATTGTCCTTCGAAGCCGATGCCCACGCCTTCTCGATCGAGTAGAACAGTCGATCCGCGTGGTCGAACTGTCCGCCCTGCAGCAGAAGATACGACTGGACGAATGGCTGGATGCGGATCAGGAACGAGCACACGATCATCGCCGATGAGAAATGCGTTCCGTAGTGAAACGGCGGCGATGCCTGATCGTTGATATCCCCGAACGAGCGGTATCTCTCTCGGAACTCATTCTGCCTCTCCGGCGTCTGGGCACCCATCGGCTTGGAAAAGTCCCTGAAAGTCCGGGGGTTATTGAGATCGAGCTCTTCGCTGGTGTAATCCGCCAACACCCATGGGAAAACAGGATACTGCGTGAGATCGTTGAACGTCCTCCCCGCCATAGTATTAACCAGCATCAGATAATGGAAGTTCGATATTTCGCCCTTGATCCACTTCTTTGTGGCTGGATTCTGGGCGGGAGATCCAAAGACATTCGCCAGCTTCGATCCGAAATTCGACGGCGCCTCCTGCGTCTTCAGGGATTCGGTTCTCCAGACATCGCCGATCCATGGCGTGGCGGCATTGTTATTGATGTTTCCAGCCTTCGACAGGAGCCGAGTGTGCACGTAGTCTCTCTCCTTGACCGACATCGTGGTGAGCAGATAGCTCCTTCCGTCCGAGAAGAACAGCTCCAGCGCTACGTCGCGGAACAGGAACCGACGCTTGCTGATACTAATAAGCTCCTCGAAGGGCCAGTGTCTTGTCTCGTGTTCACCCGACATAGGCTTCCGGTCTTCCGATTCCCGGCCGGAAATCATCTGGAGATACTGATCCCTCTCGTCCCTTGGCGCTTGCCAGACATTCATGATCTCGCCGTCGGAGCGCTGGAAAAAATTGTCGATGAGGTAAAGGCAGTTCTTTCCGATGATCAAGAGTCCCTCAACGGCGTCGAGCCCAATAAGCCGGGAAACGTTGCTCACGGATTCCACGACATCGCCGTGTTGGATGCTCCTCAAGACCTTCCGGTTCTTATCTTCCCAGCCGTCGCCGTCTTCCTTAGGATCGTCAACCAGCTCGTAGTCGTCATCCATATCGTCGTCTCCGCCATCCCGACCGGTGTGCTGACGATCTTGTTCGGGGCTACCGGGCTCTGCGTCCCTGGCCGTCAAGATGCTGATCTCATCGCAATCGACCGAGAGGGCGTGGGATCTCGAAGGCGCCATATTTTGCCCGCCACTGAGACCAGTGAGCCTTCTCTTCGGCTGATAGTTGTGCAGGTGTCCGCTGCGATCTGGGAGCATCCGCTTCCTCATCCGATTCCTGCCTTCGGTAAGGTCGAGTCGCCATTTGACGTCTTGCCCATCGTCCAGCAGTCCGCACGGCCTCGTTAGCTCGGCATCCAGCGTAGCAAACTGCGAGATGGTGAAGTTGAGGCTATCCTGCTGGTCCTGGGATGCGCGTTGAAATTTGAGGTGCTCGGAGGCAAAGATATTCGCCGACCAGTTAGTAGAGATCGATTCGTGTCGTCCGTAGATATCCTCGTTGTTCATATCCTCCATGATCCATTGCTTCAGCTTCTCTTTTCTTCCGGTGATGCGGGCCTTCGCCGTCTCCTCGGTCTTGCGATTCTCTTCGGTAACGAAGGCTTCCCAAGATTTCGAAAGGGCGCCATAGAAGAACGCGTCGAGTTCTTTCCGGTGGTCATCAATCCAGTACAACCAGGTGTTGTTGTCCTGCTTACGTCAGTCTTGAATTGCGGTCAACACAGATCCCTTACCAGTTCCATGAGCTTCTGGAATCCCGCGGATAGCTGCTTGTGATCGATGCTCTTGACATGGTTGAAAAGCATGGCTGTTTCCGCGGGCTTCTGAACGAATACTATCCGCAGCATCTGTTGATCGATCAATCAGCAAAAAAAAAAAAAAAAAAAAAAGGATCCCGCGGCCGAAGGAGAGAGCACGTACATCCGCAGCTGCAATCTTGATGCTGTGCCTCGGGTCAATCAGTCTTGTATACAGCTGATAGCAGATCAATCTCGTAAACTCGCCATCCGTATTGTCTGGTGACAGGATGACAGCCTGCCAGTACATCATCTTAGTGAGGAAATCGACGATATGCTTCAGATCCGCCTTCGGGTCGTCGAGCTCCGAGAGTCTGAACAGAACCACCCGAGAGACCACGGACCGTAGATTCGCAACGCTTTGAGAACACAGCCTCACGCTCTTCATCCTGGACACGTCGGGCCGTTGCAGATACTCCAGGATAAATCCGACGAAATCGAGCAAGACCTCCGCGCCGTTCAAGAACCAGCCTTCAAAGATGTAGTCTGTGACATGACCCGCGAACCGAGCAATGTTGGTCAGGATCCTGGGCTCGCATAACTTCATCATTTCAAAAGCGATGAGGCTCTTTATGTGGGCGATGGTATTCCGCAGCAAGTACGTCTCGAAGTAAATCTGGTGCTCCTGGAAGCCCGGCGGGATCTTGGTGTTGAGACCGAACCCGGTAAACTCGCGCCTCTCAAAGACCAAGTCTAGAAAGACCGCCATCGCTAGCTCCATCAGACTCTCGATGAGGGAATTCGATCCGCTCAAGCTGGTCACTTTGAGATGTAGTCCCGATCCGATACCTGGCGTGAGCCGAGCAGGAGACGGACCGTATTCCGTCGGTTCCTGAGTCACAAGGATAAAAGACGACCCCAGCCTCAATCTCTCCGAGCGCCCTCCCGTCGGGGTTGGTGGCCGATCTTCGATAGTAATGGTCCTGACGATTGGCGGTGCCGCCGACGAAACCAATGGCCGGATGACCACATCCCCGCCGTCGAACGTGAGAGCCGAGTCTCTCGAGTTCAACTCCGTCTCGGCGCTGACGTGATCGGAGCTACAGACAACTGGGAACAGTATTCCGAACAGCTCCTGTGTGAAGGTCGAATTGGCGCAGAAATCACGGAAGGCAGGGCATGTCGAGTGCAGTTGCGCGAGGAACTGGATTATTGTCTGTAACATCCGGGTCAATCCCACCATGCGTTCACCAGAGGTTTGGGCTACTGCAGGAGCGTTAGGAACGTGTGCACAGGCGTATCCAGCCATGGTAGACGACGCACCTCTCGTTTGATCGTTGACGGATAGTGCTCTCCTCCTCGAAGGGTTGGGGACATCCAAGGTGGCTTTTCCCTTGCCGCTGTCATTCTCATCGCCCGAAAGATCCGCAACAACGGTTCCAACACCAGCCTTGAGCATGGCGGCAATGACCGGCAGGATCTCGGGATAGACCACCTTCGCCTTGCCGCCATTGGCGAACGCATCGAGTAGTGCGAAGAGAGCCAGCGGTCTATCGACATCGACCGTGGCCACGTCCTTGCCAAACAGGACACAGAAGCATATCGGCCAGAGAGGAGCAACGTTCCACCATCTCTTGAGTCTGTTCTTCATAATGACGAATCCCCCGGTCTTGCTGGCGAATTTGGATACGTACGTGGCGCCGTGTACGACAAGCAATCTGGCCACAATCTTCGCGCCCAGTAGCACCACTTTCGGTTCGCTCTCGGCGAGGAGGTACAGCAGCCACTACAGTAGACATCCCCATCCGGTCAGCAGGCGCCTCCCCCCCCCCACACCCAACCCCATCCATCGTCGCTCGGCCTACCTTATTCGTAACGGTTTTTGCAAACTTCTTGAGGTTAGCCGTGCCATTGCCGTCCTCGCAAAGGAGGTCATGATACATCTCGAGGACCATAACACCAATCTGCTGCCTGGTGAACCCGCCATCATCAACCAACTCACCCACCAAACCCACCGGCGTTAGATATCCCGACTTCGGCCCCGTCCCTCCGGAAGGGGGGCCGGTGCCCTGTCTTCTGAGCTGGACATTGCTCTTCTTGCTACGGAGCGGTCGGCTCGGGTTGTGCTTGTGGAGGGAATACGTGATGAACAATGAGAGGGACCGGAGTACATCCGCCGACATATTCGTTTTGACGAGGACCTTGAATGCGGCCAGGAAATCGGGGAGGATCTCGCGACTGAAAACCTCCGCTTTCAGGGCGTACAGGAGCTTCTTCACGATGCCTGATTTGTTCAGTATCAGATCCCCGACCATGGCAGTTTCGGTGCCACCGTTACCGCCACAGTAATGACAACTGCCAGTACGGAGGAACTCACGCATGCGCACCAGTCTCTTCGAGTTGAAGTGGTGGTACTTGCTCCCGCTCGTGAACATTATGAACTGAGCAAAGTACTCCTTCTGCGTCTCGATATCGGCTGTCCTCCAAACATCAAAGTCCACCAGGAGTACCCTATACGCTAGTGGATTGATGATGAAGCTTTCTTCCGGAGCATCGTGACGGTACCCGACGAAATCCAAGACCAATCGCAGCAGCTCTCTCCCGACGACGCCTCGGGCGTCCTTTTGCCGGAGGAGATGGCTCAGGATAGCAAACCCGTTCTCCTTCTCCATGGCCTCGCTATTTCTCCAGGAGCCCTTAGTCATCTCGAACAGGATTTCCACCGCTCTACATACCTGCCGTGGAGTCTTCGCGGCCTCGACCATTTTCAGACCAACAGCGGCCGCTCCTCCAATCTTCCAGGCTGCGTCGTCTAGGGATTGGGGCACAACTACTATGGGCTCGCCGGTCATGACCGCCACACCCTGCGGTGATATCAGGGCTTCGTTGATGGACGGAACGGCGCCGTTAATGGCTATCGCACCACTCCGCGTAAATTGCTGCAGATTCTTGCTTGCATGCTTCGAGAGCGACTGGACGAGCATCGACTCGTCAATGTTGTTGTCATCTCGGTCGTCCAGGACTTGCGTGGCCGACAGACTCAACATGACTTTGGACTCGGGGATGATGGTCGAAGCTTTATGGCGTATGGCGGCAACGATATCACTCTTCTCCTCACGGCCGGGGTGCATCAACTCGTTCCGCATGTTCAGCGCGGCGGATGCCTCGTAGGTCTGGAAAGAGCCCAGACAGTCCTGGAAGTTTCCGTGATAACGAGGGCCAAGCCGGTACAATACAGCTATCAGATCGTCCGAGAGCACATCCTCGAAAAGATGGGTGGTTCCCAAGCTCCACAGCGACGACACGACTCCTCTGCCCATCCTAGGAGAGAGATCCGACGGCGTGCCAAAGAACACCTGGACATGTTGGCCGGTTGGTGGGGGTTGCGGGTAGGCGGCCTTCTGCTGTTCTACAAACTCTCCGTCCACGTAGAGTGCCGCCTTCGCAGCCGTAGTAGTCCGGCTCCTCCGATGTACGAGAGCGACATGGTACCAACGCCCGGTTCCGAATACCGTTGACTTAAAACGTACCGAAGCCCGGGGAGAAGACACGGAGGTCTGCAGGATAAACTTTCGGGTATCCATCTCGATGTAAGCAAGGACGAAGCATCGCTGCGTGGCATCAAACACGCCGAAAAGTGTAGTGTGCATGCTAGGATCAAAAGACTGTATGTAGATCCACGCGGCAAAGGTAAAGCCCGCTGCGTTGGAAGGAGGAAAGACACGACCAAGAGAAGACAGTTCCATCGATGCGAATCCGTGCAGCGACATATCGAACTGGATATGCGCCGGCTCCCTCGACGTCTTGATAGCTTCTAGCAGGAATTCGGCGACGTCCTCGTCCGTCATGGCTCTCCTGTACAGCTCCTTTGCGTCGTTCGTGTCATTGACGCCCAGTCTTGCAAGATTTGCCGCGAGATCCCTCAACACTGGTTTCTCCGGAGTGGGGACGGATTGGTCCCACAACCGCCGCAGGATCGCACTCAGGACTCCGGTGGAGTGCATAGCCACAAGGTTGAATTTACTCGCGGCCGCGATGGCCAGCAGCGATTGCAGGATGATGATTGCGGTTACCTGGGAATCGTCGGTACGCAGCATGGCAACCTGGAAGCTGACGATCAACGGCACGATCTCTGCGTTCGGCAAGATGTCCTTCGGGCCGAAATGCACCCGGATCTTATCCTCGAGATATCTGAGTCTGTCCTCTTGCCCGCTCAACCGTCCGGTTGCAACTTCCTGCGCGAGTCCCCGCTTGGTGGACACGACCAGGCTCGACAGTGTGGCATCATCCATTCCGAAGGCCAGCAGCACGCCAAACAGCTGGTCCGGAGCTTCGGTGGGTAGGCCCGTGGCAGCGAGACTCTGCTGGAGACTGTCCCATCCGATGCGGCGGGTGAAGAACCGTCTGTTGCCCGGATGCGCCGACAAGGCTTCGGATATGACGCCGAAGATACATTTCACCAGCTCTATAAAATGGTGGTTCTCCTCAGTGGTGCGGTTCGAGGAGCTGTAGAAGCCCGAGAAGGATTGGAGCGTAGACAGTAGTTTCTCGAATCCCTTCAGGACTCGAAACGTATCTACCCATTGCACACACACACACACATTATTGTCAGCGCGCAATCACCCCCACCTTTGCCCGTCCCGCACGGCCCCCACGACGTACCTTTCGCGTTCGGCGAATCCACCAGAGTCCGCTTCAGCAGCGCGAGCCATTGCAGTCGCGCCAGGATATCCGGATCGTCGGCCGCGGCCTCCAGCGAGTCGAGCAGTGGTTTGATCTCAGCGATGTGCGGCGAGCCTCTGGAAGCGGCGGCGGATGAGACGCGGCGGCGTACCGCTGTCGTCGACATCTTTCCGCGGGAAGAAGATGCGGATGACGATGCGGGAGAGGAGTCTAGAACATGCACTGGCTCGGCAAGGCGAGGTACAGCGTGGTTAGCGGTGGAGGTGGCGGTGGGATGTTGTTGACTCGCGGATTCGACGCAGCGCCCGGACGGTGGGCAAGCCCTGTGCTCGGGGGTGTCGGCGGTATCTATCTGGTGTGAGATACGTGAGACGTAACCATGTGGTAGGTATTGGTCCAGCGGGGCGCCCTCGGACTCGTTCGTCGATTCCGGTCGATCGGTCGTTCGTTCAACCGCTCGTTGCTCAGCACTGTGCGTAGATACGTAGGCGAATATGAGCGAGCCAGTGGCGACGGGGTAGGTAGGTGTCCGAGTACTCTGCACGTAGAATGGATAGATAGCTCGTAGATCGGAGGTCGAGCAGTTCGTTGGCCCCTCCTCCTCGGTTGCTGGTCAATACGGGCTAGTTAGTCCCTGATGGTGAAGCGCGCATGCCGGAATGGGGGGCGCAATTGGTCCGTGCACCTCCGCTAGTTGACTAGCGTGACGGACGGAATTGCGGCGGAAAACACACCGTTGTTGCAAGAGCAGAGTGGGGCTTCTTCCGATTCCATCTCGAGCTGAAGAGCTATGTATTCTGAAATGTTTTTAGAGAAGATACCTTTATGCCACCGCCCGAGCTCATCGAACTATGCATCGCGAGCTCCAGAGCCTCCCTCGGTTCCGTCGCCGCGTGCGACCAGGCGCTGAACCCCCACGCCAGAAACAAAGGACATCCGCAGCGCAGATACTGGTGATGGGGCTGTGTATTCGTGGGCAAAATGCATACTGTTTGTTTGGCGTGCTCAGAGTCCCATTCATCTGGAACAAATCCCGCTTGCACATGGATATAGTTATAGAAAACATCTACCCGCTTGGGATTCCAGGAATCCCTCCAGCTCCTGTGTATGTAGTTCAAAGTTGAGCCGGGGAGGTATTTCCGGTGCAGCCGCAGCTGTGGGGACATGACGGTGTTTGCAATGTGAACGCGGAAATCGAAGGAACAACGCCGATCGAGCACATGGAAAGAAAAAAAAACTGCAGTTGTTTGCTCGTTCAAAGTGGGCTCTTTGAACTTGAACGCGACGTGCACCGACAGTGCCCAACTACTTCTCTGGAGAATCGGTTCAGGGAGGACCGTACGCTTGAATGACTCCGAGCTCGAGCTATCGCGACAATCCGTGTAGAAGTCCACGACGCTCTCTCGCTGCGTGTCGGCCTTTCGTTTCGCATGCGTTGCTTCCGGGGTGGAAGGTGATATAGCTTCCGGTTCGTCCGTCCGCGCGGAACGGCTGACGCTGTTGCGAGCATGGGAACTGAACACATGCAATTCGGCAGACAGCGTCATCTGAGCATGGAGAGAAACCGATGACAAAGATGGCCGCCGAGGATAGCAAGAGGACGCCGACGAGAACGAACGAGCGACGGAGATCGAGCACGCAGAGACCGCAGCCGTGGTGGCGCGTTGGTCTCGCGTCGGACACAGGAGAGCTTACGTAAACGCAGCCTCTGGATGTGTGCTCGGTCTGCCGGGAAGAAGGCGGTCATGGCGACAGCATCATCGATTGGGCCGTGGGCGAGGTGCGGACAGAACAGGTATCTGCATAGATAATAGCGCAATGTCTGGATATGCGTAGCCATCTGCTGCTATCAGTTGCATTTCGCCATCCTCCATGCCGGGAGTCCGCACCACCATGCGCCAAGGATCCCGCCACAATGCTCGTATAACTACATATATCGTGTCGTAAATATGTGATAATACGAAGCAGCCCGCGAGCAGAGCTCCGTCGCACAGCCACGCACAGCCGACGGTTGCCCCGAGAGCCGTGTCAGAACTGCCAGGATGGATCCGAACGAGGCCCCAGCAACCCGCGGGTGGCACCTGATGGCGGTCTTTGGGTGGCTGGCTGGTTGGCTGGAGCCCAGCAGAGATTGGATGGTGCTCTTGGCGCTCGGGGCCTTCCCCTTCCCACATCATCCTGATCCATCTCCGTGCGAAAGCGCGTCCCCCCGTCCATCGCCCTGTCCGCAGCGCGATATCTGCTGGGGCTCGCTGCCGCGCAGAGCTCCAAGCTCGCCGGAAGCTCTGCTCCAAGCTCGCCGGAGCTCTGCAATCTGCATCGACCGAATGACCTAGTAGCGTTAGCGCCGCTCGCCGAGACAAATGGCCGAACATGTAGACTGTGTAGACCGGTGACTCCTCGTGATATCTAGTCGACTCCACTGCACGACCCACCCCCCCCCGGGGCGGCTCTAGCCGAATTGCGTCCCGTCTAACCCCGTGCGGCAATGTCCTTTCTATTCGCGGCTGTCTCGCCGCCGCTTGCGGAAGCTCTCTTATCTGGCTGTTGCCTTGGCGTACAATTACCCCAGCCATCCCTCCAGCAGCCGCCCCCCAGAGCTCCCCTTCTTAACTGCGGCGTGCGCCATTCAGTCCTCCCTCTCTCCTCCATCCTCCTCCCCCCCCCCCCCAGTCCTACACACGCCCAGCACTCCGCTTTCACACGTACACATTGCCCTTCCCTTCACTACCTCCCAACCAAACACTCTCCCTTATCGCCCAGCATGAAGATCACCCTGACTGCCCCGTTCCTCGCCCTCCTCTCCACCATCTCTGTCTCTATCGCCTCTCCCATCTTTGACTCCGCTGTCGTCGAGAAGGGCGCCGCACCTCTGATCTCGTCCGCCGCCTCTGTCGAGCACCAGATCCCCAACAACTACATCGTCGTCTTCAAGAAGGATGTGAGCCATCACACGGCCACTAGCCACCACAACTGGGTGGCGAACATCCACAGCTCCTCGATGCGAGGTCTGAAGAAGCGCAGTCAGGAGCCCATCCGCAAAGCCAACGCGCCCAGCTGGATGGACGAGATTGAGGCCCTGGTCGGTCTCAAGCACACGTACGATATCCCAGGTGGCTTGAGGGGCTACTCCGGTGCCTTCTCCGACGACGTGTTGGCCGAGATCCGAAAACATCCCGACGTAAGTACTCACTTTCCTCCCACGAGTCGGCTAGTTCTTTTGCAGGCGCGTACAGACGTGCGTGGAGAGAACGAAAATCTGTCATGTGCCGGGTTGGGCTGACTTGATCTCTCCTGCAGGTCGCGTACGTTGAGAAGGACTCGATCGTCTACGCGCTCGAAGATCCCGTCACCGAGAAATACGCCCCCTGGGGACTCGCCCGTATCTCGCACCAGCAGCGTCTGAACTTCGGCAACTTCAACAAGTACATCCACCAGGCCTGCGGTGGCGCGGGTGTCGACGTTTACGTCATCGATACTGGCACGAACGTTCAGCACGTTGACTTCGAGGGCCGTGCCAAGTGGGGCAAGACCATTCCTGCTGGTGATGCCGATGTCGACGGCAACGGACACGGAACTCACTGCTCCGGTACTGTCGGTGGTAAGAAGTACGGTGTCGCCAAGAAGGCCAACATCTTCGCAGTCAAGGTGCTCCGCTCCAACGGATCGGGCACTATGTCGGACGTCGTCAAGGGTGTTGAGTGGGCCGCCGAGGCGCACATCAAGAAGGCGGCCAAGAAGGATCCCAATTTCAAGGGTTCTGCCGCCAACATGTCGCTTGGTGGTGGCAAGTCCCCAGCGCTCGACATGGCTGTCAACGCTGCCGTCGAGTCTGGCATCAACTTCGCCGTCGCTGCCGGTAATGACAATGCCGATGCTTGCAACTACTCTCCCGCTGCCGCCGAGAAGGCCGTCACCGTCGGTGCCTCCACCCTCGGCGACCAGCGCGCGTACTTCTCCAACTACGGAAAGTGTACTGACATCTTTGCCCCCGGCTTGAACATCGAGTCTACCTGGATTGGCAGCGAGCACGCCATCAACACCATCTCCGGCACCTCGATGGCCTCCCCCCACGTCGCCGGGCTCTTGGCCTACTTCCTGTCCCTCCAGCCCAAGTCCGATTCGGGCTACTTCACCGAGCTCAAGCCCGCTCAGCTCAAGAAGAACATGATTGCCATCGGCTCCCGCGACGTTCTGTCCGACATCCCCAGCGACACGCCCAACATTCTCATTTACAACGGTGGTGGAAGCGACAACTTGACCGAGATCTTCGACGGCAAGCCATACGTCGCCGCGGTTGAGGACGAGGTCCACACGCTCGCTGACAAGGCCATCAGCGAGACCGAGAAGATGCTCGAGAAGCTTGAGGTCGAGGCTCTCGGTGAGGTCAAGGCTGCCTTCGAGAAGGCCAAGAAGATCATCGGACACAATGCATAGTCTAATGGAGCATAATGAGGATGGCGTTTGTATTTTTGTTTTTTCTTGTTTCTTTTCCTAGATTGTATTTGCCTCATTCGCTTTCTCGTTGCGATGTGTATGTGTGTACGTTTGATTAGCTTGTTGGGCAACACTGGGGGGGGGGATCAGGTTTGGTTACGGATTGGATTGGATTCTCGCAATGGTATTGTTTTGCGTTCCCGTTGTTGCGCTTGACGCTTTTTCTGCTGCTGTATGTATGGCTTCGGCTGGTGTGTCTGAATATCTACCTCGATCACCCGTCCTCCCCATTATAGCATCGCGCGGGGAATGTAAATGTGACGCAGTACCTGCATAAGTGGCCTACGTATGTATGTAGTCGACGAGTGGAGTTCCCCGAACTAGCAAGTTGTGAAGAGCCATTAGTTAGTTAGCCTCCCCCACCATTGCGAGATACTGCGACATCTATTTGCGCTAGGTGGAAGCCACATGGCATCGGGAACGGTGCGTGCACTGTATTTAGAGTATCTACTGTAGCCATATATCCACCGCACATATTACGCCCAGGTCTACTGGAGGAAGCATGATTTTGCGGGGGGCTTTTGATAGTTAGAAGTACTAGGACGCAGTATCAACAATGTATACATAGAACGGATGGCTTTTCTTCACGAGAATACATACTACATAGGGTTGACTGAGTTTGAAGGTCAATCCGCCATCACCATCACTTGCGTATGTAAGTCAAAATGTTTGTTCGAAATCCCACGGTGATAATGTAAGAATGTAAGACAATGATTCAAAAAAAAAACCAATGAATGAAGATGGAAAGAAGAAAAAAAAGAAAGAAAGAAAAAGGACCACCGCATGCCAAGGGAATAGGTACATAGTATGCTTTTTGATTCCATTCCCACTTCCACACCCTTTCCGAGCGAATTCAGTCTTGATAAAAAAAAAATGGAGGAGTGAGCGCTTCGTACACGGGTCATCTCATCGGCATCGCATCCACTACAACATGCTCGGTACCCTCAGGCAACCAGTATTAGAATAAGAAAGGGATTGGCCAAGGAACTTAAGCGGCGATCTTCTTCTCGATGATGGTTTTGAGGATGTTGGCGTCGGCTAGCAAGTGTTAGTGGCGATCTGTATCAAGATGGTGACGGAAAAGACTCACCGGCGAAACCACGGATGCCCTGGCTGAGCTTCTCGGTGGCCATCTGGTCTTCGTTGAGGGCGAAGCGGAACTCGGCCTCGTTGTCAACGTAGCTGAGCTTCTCGATGCTGAGGTTTGTGGCGTCCTCGGACGACAGCTTCTTGGGCACTGACTCCTCGCTGTTGTAGAGCTCCTCGAGGAGGCCGGGAGAGATGGTGAGGTAGTCGCATCCGGAGAGCTCGGTGATCTCGCCCGTGTTGCGGAACGACGCACCCATGACGATAGTCTTGTAGCCGAACTTCTTGTAGTAGTTGAAGATGTTCTGAACGCTCTTGACGCCGGGGTCCTCGTGTGAGGCGTAGGTCTTTCCGGTGTTGGCCTTGTACCAGTCGAGAATGCGGCCAACGAAGGGGGAGATGAGGAAGGCACCGGCCTCGGCGGCAGCGATGGCCTGCACCTGCGAGAACATCAGGGTGAGGTTGCAGTTGATACCGTGCTTGCTCTGGAGCTCGCGGGCGGCCTGGATACCCTCCCACGTCGAGGCGACCTTGATGAGGATGCGCGACTTGTCGATACCAACGGACTTGTACAGGTCGATGATGTGCAGAGCCTTGTCGACGGACGCCTTCTTGTCGAACGAGAGACGTGCATCGACTTCAGTAGACACCTTGCCGGGAATGATCTTGAGGATCTCCTTTCCGAACTCGACGAGAAGACGGTCCATGGCAGCCTCGACTCGTGATTCGGTGTCCTTGCCATTTGCCTTACCGTACGCAACGGCGGCGTCCACGAGCTTGGCGTACTCGGGCTTCTTGGACGCGGCGAGAATCAGGGAAGGGTTGGTGGTGGCCTGTGCGACGCAGAAACCTGATCAGAGCTTTTTTCCTTACAAAAAGAAAGAGCGGCGAGATCATCCGCGGGGATACGCACATCCTGAGGCTGGTACTTGGCGATGGTGGCGAAGTCTCCGGAGTCGCAGACGACCGTCTGTTCGCATCAATGGTCAGTCGCCCGCGAACGGAGCCATTGGGGCTGGATATGAAAATAGGACACTTACGGTGCCGGAGGCCTTCAGTTGGTCAAGAGCGGATACCATTGTGTGTGATGTAGGGTGGGAGGTATGGGTGTTGATTTGGAGGATACGGAGGCGTGTTTCCGAGTGCTTGCTAGCGGAAGGAAGGCGTGTTGGAGGACGAGAAACCTTTCAGCTATAAAGGTTTGTGAAGATTTCAGGTCAGGACCGGTGCTGGTTGGTGGGCGAGCGTCGGTTTTACTGGCTCGGCGCGGGACAGCATTTGAGTAATGAGGGGTTTCTGGAACCCAACAATCAGGAAAGAACCCCGCTTCCCAACGCCCCAGCCACCAGCGGTGGCGGGTCAATTGCGAGAGCCTATGACCGCACGTTTCCACCTTCTGCGACGCATTTATCCGGCATCCATGGCAGCCATTGTGCATGTGCTGTACCCTACTCGACGTATGTGAAGTACCTGGCACTCCGACAGGCTGCGCCCTTCCACAGCGGCAATCCACGACAAACCCCCGAACCCATCGTTCGCAGAGGGGGCTGGCGGCCATGTCCGTTCGGCGTCCTCTTCTCCGGTTTCTCCTCGGATTTACCCAAGTCCCGGCCGAAGGTGTCAGGACGCCATCACTAAGCCGCTGCAATCTCGGCTTCTGTACCCCGCCAAACCACCCCGCTCCAGCGATGGCTGGATGCATGTCAGCTTCTCCATGTTGCCAAAAGCCCCACTCCAACACATCGCCGGCGAAAGATAGGTATCCCATTTCCTGCGGGAGACCACCGGTTGTATGCGTGCTTTTTACTATTTTCTTCTTTGCTCGCATCACAGCGCGTTTACCGTCCGTGCGAGACGATTTCATTCGTCGTCTTGGCCCGCCCACCGTGTAGCGCTAACTGGCCATTGCCCCAAAACAGGTTCTAATGGCTCCGGTGCACACGGTAGCGCAGGCTGGGCTTCCGGATATGAGTGACGCGTTGTGAGGGACTGGAAGCGGGAAAACGCTTTCGTGACACAGCGGGAGGGCAATGGAAACTGGCGCGAACGAGCTGCCGCAACAACACATTCTGCTATCTCAGGGATAATTATATCTGATCTATTGAAGCCCACCCAAACTTTCAAAGCCTGGTGACATGCGTACGGTAATACGGCCTTTGCTGGAATACCTTTCTGACATAAGTATCGGGTCTCCCATCGGGCCGGTGGGGTTTCTCGGTTTGCCGTTACGGCCGATACGAACATGTTCTGTAGACCCGATTGGCGACATTCCGGTGGGAAATGCGAACGAGTAGTCACAGCCGTGATGGAACCGACAGGGCGATCCGAAGGGTGGCTCCAACCAATGTTCTTCGCGGTCACATGAGAAGCAGCATCTCGGACGATCTTCGTCAAGAGTGCGCATTCCCAATGCCAGTCCTCGCCTCGGGCCAACGACAAGGGACGCAGCCACTTGTGTGACGTTCATGCCCGGTGATGTCGGACACAGATGTGCACGTTGACGAAGTCATGGTTGCAGCCACTTGTCTGAGGAGCAAGCAAGCCATTCCGCCCGGTTGTGTTGGGGTCTCGATCCCCCTGGACATGGCATCGACCTCATCGCCCGACTCATTTTCGCATCTGTCGTCCGTTTTACTGCAATCCTTGCGGCCTCAATGTTCCTGGTCTCAATCATCCTGATCATTGTGTCTGCCTCATCCGTGTTTCCGGCGGTGTTGTCGCCCGGCGACTTGAACAACAATTCTCTCAGGAGAGGAACGACCATACCTTGACTCCCCGTGTCAGCTACATCGTACCCAGCGTAACAGGAATGAAGGTGTCGATACCGGTCAAATGCAGTGTAGATAATTGTTTTCGCGGTTGGCAAGATAGGAGAAGTTACTACCCCTGTCCATTCGGCAGGTGCGCGAGCGGCGTGACCTCAGCGGCCAGAGATGGTGATTGATCAATTGCACAGCAAGGGCCTGAGAAGGACGTTGTCGGGAGACAAGGGTGGCAGACTGGTGGCGGCGTGCCTGTGGTCCTTGTGTGGGCAAAAAGCACATCACGGATATGCTGGAGCGAACGAGGGCAGGGTGTACACGGCGATTTCTGCGGGAAGGCCTGCACAGGCTGTCACTCGATGGCGGCACGGCTTTACTAAGTTGAACCTATGAAAATGAATCAATTGCGGGAGATCTTGGAAAAGAAATGGCAGGAAGCCAAGGTGTAGGCGGATTCACGGGCCACTTAGAAGAAATACCAGTATTGCCGCCGGGGAAAGGTGTGTCAGCAGCCGGACTCGGCTTCAGAAGAGCAACAGCGGCTGGCGGCGAGATTCCACCAGTTGACGTCCGGTCATTGTCTCACTAGCCAGTACTGCAAGTGGATGAAGAGCAGGCACACGGTCAAGCGTTGGTAATGCCCGTACCCCTAGAAGCACCATTTCAAGAATTGCGCCCACTGGAAGGCCCAGCAGAACATCCAGCGGGCGGAAGTATGGAAGAAGACGGGGGGAGCTAAAAATCGGTTCAAGATCCGCGATCTGTTCGCTGATGAGCGGTGCAGCCGGGCTATCCTTTGACTTCCTCGCCACCACTGATGTGGGGCAACGGATACCAGATACGGCTGAGGAGAATACCGGGAGCGAGATGTCCGAGGGGACTCAGGAACGGAAAGAGAAGGCGAAGGGAGGAGTCAGAAGGCGGAGGAGCTGGGGGACGAGCTTTCTGCAGGAGCGAGTGTGGTTAGGAGCGATGTTAGGAGTGAGGAGGGGGGTAGGATTTCATATGTTAGGGGTATGCCAGGGCGGAGGGTAGGGGAGCCACAATGAGCCGCCTTCGGGTTGGACAGTGGACGGGAACTAGTTGTGCGTCCCGCCATGATCTAGATAGGCCGCATTCGAGCAATGAATAAATAAATAAAAAATGAATCAATTTAACTCACTCCCTCCAAATTGGCCAGCAGATAAGTGCATGGAAAACTTCCACCCTTGTGAGCAATTATAAAGCCTCACACTTATATGTGGCAGACACTTATCGAACGCATGATACCTACCGACTCCACCGTTCTCTCACGAGGGTCCCCTCTTGCGCCGAGCAGAATAGAATCAACGGCCGCAAAAACAAATCTCCCATCGGCCCCGTATCTCGCCGTACACAGAGTGGTATTTAGATTAGTTGGTTTATTGGTAGCTGCCGGAGAGAAGCATAGGTATGCACCGCCAACAGAAAAGAGGGCTGCTTCCATGTAACGGATCGAGGGGATATCGTAGGCAAGCTAGTGGTCTAAACTGTGGTTTCTGGAGCTGAGGCTTGCTTCCCCTAATCGAAGATTTAAAGGATCTGTGCTTCCTGTTTCAGTCATGCTCAATCACGCATTAAAAACATTGTAAAGCTCACAGCCCAGCGGGCCATAACCACTGCTCGAGTACCGGCCGGCTCGTTTCTCACAAGCCCTCCCAGCCCGAGTAAGCCCACCGTTGCTTGCTCTCAAGTTCAAGTTCCATCTAACTTCATCGGTCCAATTTACGATCTCTCCAGTGAATGACGCCTATAGATAGATATCTCAGTAAACTGTTACCGAAAGTTGCCATGCCGTGGTGCGCTGCACCAACCGGATTTAGGTATCCTATTCTACAAGCTTCGGCAACCCCCCTCCCTCCCTTGGCCGATTCTTCCACCGTATATGCTGGCGCTGATCTCCGAAGGGTACCTACTTCCAGCCGTCTATGTCAATTGATATTCATTCGCCCGGAGTAATACGAATTCCAGTCGACATACCATAATCTCTCCACAGCAGCCATCTTGATCACCCAACCTTAGCATTTCATTCCCTATCATGTGCTTCAATGTTGCGCCACTCCTTTGCTTCTATCTGACATTCTGCGACTCGCTCGGCCAACTTATGTAACGATTTGGTCTTCGTTGTTTTCGGGTCCCAGGGGGCGGCGGCTAGGCGAAAGCGGACGATATCAAGGGAAACGGTTGGGGTCTTCTGATTCGTATCCAGAAATCAGGAGTAGCTCCAAAGGCCGTGGAAAACCTCAAATATTCCCTCCTAGATAATCGTGACCCTTCCATGATGTCTGGGAATCAAACGGACATTGCTCGTCTGAACCCAACCCGCAAACGACGACAGCGAAGTTCTCACCGAATCCAACGAGTCTTCTGCATGCACGTTGAATGACGTTTTGGATTCTTCGTCGGTACGTTATCTGTAGATTGAGCAGGGAAACCAGGAATAATTTGTGGATAGAGACGAAAAACGTGTGGATAATACGCACTTGGCGACCTGTCGGGCCCACTCAACAGACCACATCCAACTGCCTATTTTCTGACCGGCGGGTACGGAAAGATATACCTGACATATCGTAGCTCACTCCATCGTGACATCCCTCTTCCCACCCCGGTTCAGCCATTGCCGGTGACTGTAATCCACCCCGATGTTGCTGGTAGTAGTCCTCGAAGACACCATAGTCGTCCAAATCTTGCCCGACAGGCAGGGCTTCCAGAGACTGCCGTCCAATTGCACGTAGGCATATGAGCTGTGGATTGAGTTGTAGTCCAGATGATTTTGGGTGAAAGCCAAGCTTCCGGAGGGCAACTATGGACATCTGAAGGGAAATGTTCAAGCAGTTAGTAGTTAGTGAGAGGCAACGGCTAGGCTTGTGTTTGAAGATATTTGGTTACCCATTCCCAGTCTGCCGAACTGCATGTGAGGTTTTCTTGCCATCAGTAGGAGACGTAAGTGATTCGCCGCAATAGAATTTGCTGCTACTTTGCCTAAAATGTGGACAAATATGCAACTGTGAAGTTGCAGCGGGTTCCAGCAGTTTTGCAGCAATCAGTGGTGCTTCTCGGTAACTGGCCGGTGAAATGGAATCGTGGGCTCGAAGTTTCCGCCAGAGGTATATCGAATTGCACTCGGTATATACTTACATAACTACATATGAACGGCCACAGAATCTGGTCTTGGCACCCACAGGAAACAAAGCTCAATGCCAAGAACTCGAGTTGGTCCGTGCATCAGCAATGTGAGAGCCCCAGATTCTTCCCGTCAACCATTGCGATTGCCACACGAAACCTCCACGATCATGCCATCCTCATGCAAAGATATACGTACGTCGGCATATTCCTGCTGGTTAGCCATGACCTTAACAAGTTCTTTCCTTTTCCAGGCGCGGCGCTGGCTTCGTGCCTTCAGTACTCCGATTGCGTCCTAATCAAACGGAATAAACCGGCCGATTGCCTCCGGGAGCCTCTATTGCAAACGCTACCAACGAGGTGTCAACAGCTTAAGAAGGGCTATGGCGAGTGCAAGTACGACGATTAATCCGGTTCCGACTGGGGCAAGATGACGATGCTGATGCTGGTATAGGCGAGGAATGGTGGACATGCGCAAGCGGTTCCGGGGGAACCAACCGGTCGCCATTCTCGAGGGGAAGGAGCAGTCGAAGAGCGGTGGACAGTTGTACGCGGGCAAGCCGGCATACTCGGATCCTAAATCGTCAGACGCCGAGGGGAATGCGGGCAGGCAGTCATAATCAAGGGCATAATGCAGAATTGTGGTTGGCGAGAATGCGGGCCTCGAGATCGTAGATTGGACACGCACTGGGTGTTTTTTGGCGGAGCTGTACGATAGAAGCGGGAAGTTACTCGAATACCAGTAACTCCATGGTGACCGTATTCGCTTTTAAGCAACCGGACATCATCCCGCAGGAAAGTGAGGAGAAGTGTCCATCCATAGAAATCAATGACCATACCAGACCACGGACGGAAGGATTCTCAAGCGTGGTGCCTATTTCCAGAAGGCAATGTGGGCGTGTAGTATGTGCTCCACCGTAGGAGACCGTTATTCGTCTGCAGAAACTGCAGGGGTTCTGCTGATGCTGATGCGGCTATTCGAGCGCCGATGACCTGGTTCTGCCCCAGGCCCTGACCCACAGAAGGTGAGAATCGACATGCACCCATCCGTCATCAGGGGAAGCAGTCGCTCGAGTGGGCTTCGCGCCGCTTGTCGCTTGCCTATATAACCTCAGCCCAACGCCCCGCACGACCACCACAAGTCACAGTCCAAGGTAGACCAGCTGAGGGAGCAGAGTCGGCCCAACGATATCGACGTCCATCCAACGCTATTTACCGCCCCCCGTGCTGTGCCGGCTGAAGATATTGACCAGCACATAAAGTAACCAGCGGCGACCCAACTTACCGACCGCTTTGACTTGCAGGATTCCGAGTCGCGCTCAATCTGTACGTACTCGTAGGAATTGTCTTCTATATCTCAGAAGGGTTTGAACAGATTGAATTGAATTGAGCTAAGTTCCTGCAGTGGCCAGCGAACAACGCGTGGACGAGAAAGAAGGCTCTGGTAATTCTGGGAGCTGCAACCGCCACCACAGTATAGTCAACCCGCACCGAGAGGAAGGCAGGAAACACAGTTGCCATTTTCGGGTCGCTGCCTAGTCGACGGCAGTGGGAGTGTGAGCTCTTCGACCGCAGAACACAGATACAAATTGTATGGTCAACATCGTCAGTGGAGGTCGAATCTGATCCCGAATAATTATACTGAAATAGAAATCTCTTGGGAGCGAAAACAGCTTCTCCGCAGTACATTTCATACATCTTAGGATTGTGGAAGACATATTTCCACATTCAATACTCCCCGATTGGGTGATTCACTGCTGGCCCGCTTCCTGGAATGGTTTCCTACTGGAATATCAAATGATCCGGTCCACAGCCACCTAAAAGAGCATTCGGCCATTCTATGCACACACGGCACGCTGAGCTTGTACGACCGCCCACAAAAGGCCCCCACTCCCGGTCCTACTCCGTTTCTTCCTTTCCATCTCTCCCTCTCCCCCCTCCCGCCCCCAATCTCAATCCTTCAACCTCAATCTCCCCAACTTCAGCCCTCCGTCCCTCCCCAACCATCCATCTTCCTTACAGCTTCACGAAACGCCAAGTAAGTCCGATGTCCTTCCCTCTCGTCCGATGTCCTCATCTCTGGTTTCATTCCTTCCCCACTTGTACTTCTGATATCATTGTTGGTATTGTGTTGTGCATCATCAATAATGGCTCGCCGGACGTCTGGAGTTTCTTTTCCCTCCTGTTTCGCTTGTCCTTCATCCGCCTCTCCGCTTCGTCTTTTCTGAAATCAATGGGAGCTGACCATTAATTGATAGGATGGAAACATACCTGCCCGAGATGCCCGGAGTGCATTGTAAGTACCCCCTCTCCTGCCACTTTGATCTCTCCTACTCCCACCCCTCTTCACCCATTGCCTCATCTTCTATCCCATGGTGTCGGTCTTTCCTCTTGCTGTCGACCTCAATTCCTCACCGTTTCTGCGCCGTCTCAGTTGAAGGAACACTGACGTCCTGCTCCTGCTACAGTCGATGAGACTGGCTTACTGGAATCTCCATCCAGTCCGTTGTCTAGTCCTCCAAGTGTGATCCTGACGCCTGTGTTTGGGCCCAGTGGCTTCGTTGTCGTCGAGGATCTGGACTTGGAGGTCATTTCTATGCCCGCTCCCGGTGGTGCTGGGCTGGTTTTTGCTCCTGATGCAGCGCTTGACGATGCTCCTGCTGCAGCGCTCATCGATGCTCCTGATGTTGCGCTCGTTGGTGCTTCTGACGCTACGCTCGTCGATGCTCCTGATGTTACGCTCGTCGATGCTCCTGATGCTGCGCTCGTTGGTGCTCCTGATGCTACGCTCGTCGATGCTCCTGATGCAGCGCTCGTCGGTGCTCCCGATGCAGCGCTCGTCGATGCTCTTCATACTGCGCTTAGCGATGCTGCTACAAGTGTTGATGAGATGGAAGCTGCCCCAGGCGGCATGTCCGTCACAGATGTCGTCAATTCCGGTATGCCCTTGACCTTATTAATCGAGAAGAACTGACTGATATTACTAGGTAAATACCTAGTTGACCCACGTATCGCGCGTGAGGCTCTGGTGTACAAAAACGGCGTTTTCAGGATACAGAGAGGATGCGTCCAGTAAGTTTACCAACCATTTCTCTACAAAATGCTTATCTAATTTTCATGTCAGATGTCTAGTAGCGAAGAGGTTTTGTGATCGAGCGAGCCCTTGCGGGACCTGTATGTTGAGAAAAACTCCCCACCGGTGTCAACGTGCAAAAGGCGGACCAATTCTTGCAAGGCAAGTTGTCAAGGCAGGTGTCAAACAACCTCGTCTACTTAAAAATAAGGCGAGTACGACATCACTCGTGGGCGAGAAGGCTCGTAAGCTCGGCAAAACAAGTTCATTTGGTGTCGGGGAGGGTGAGTCTGCTATCCGAACGAAGGAACCGCAGCCAGTCTCGAAACCGCCCGGTTTGCGTCATCCAGATATATGGTGTGAGGTATGTTACTGCTCCTAAGCTGGTAGTTTCTCTCGGGGTTTTTTTTAATTTATGTTCATAGACTCGTCAAGAACTATGTGAGGGCCTGCCGTACTATCGAGCGTACCAGAGCGGAGCATACGCACATGATAATCTCGTGCATGGTTATCTTCTTGACGGTTGCCCTTCAGAACGGGAATACATGACTGGGAAAGTAGTCATGTCCCACTGTGGTGGAAAGTCTGAGGATGCTGGAAACGGCATGAGGAAGTTGAAACAGAATCAAACTGCGGACGACATTAGGGTTAAGAACCTTCTGAACAACATGCGCCTCCAAATTCCACTGGTACTTCTGATTGGTAAGTATCTCACACATATGCCTCTTGGGCTGTGGATAACTAACCTGCACGAACAGGAAACCAATGCGGGGTCAGTCCAAGCCAACTTCCACGCCGCTACGCGGTAATGGATTGGTTTAAAATAACGCATGCCTGGGAGGAGGTGTGCAGTCTGAGTGGGTTCACGAGGTGGAGATTCAGATTTGAGAAACTGGATTTCACTACCGACGGTTGGTGGGCCTCGGAAACGTCTGTAATCGATGATGAAGCCTTCATCGTATATGCGGTTTGTTTGCACTGCAAACAAGAATCACCGCAGGTGTACGAGGAGGGATGGATGTGCATGAATTCATCATGCGGATTGTGGTGGAGGGCAAGTACCAATCTTTCAAAGACTCATCTTGTACTAATACCTGGCAGATTGACGGCTTGTATTCCCCTCCCTCGAGACTGACATACGAATATGGGTTCCTCAACTCGAGAACCCATTGGGACCCAGAATTCGAGACCCCGCCCTCGCCACTCAAGCCGGTAATGGATATGGACAACGACGGCTCATTGTCCCTCATGGATGTCTCTCGTAAGTCCTGGAAGGGCATGTGTTGTTCGGAGTGCGGCCGCCTGAGCTGCAGGGAGTATTGGGACCGATGGCAGTGCGTTAACTGCGGTGTCTGTATCTACCCAAAGAAGAGGCCCATTTTCACGCCGGCACAGCTTGAGGACCCGCACCGCCTGGCTTACACTGGTCTCACCGTCCCTCGAAACACGTTCTCGGGCGATGTGACTTGCACACGACTGGTCAAGGGCGGTTTGAACATCATGCAGTATGATCTTCCGGATTGTGGAACAGTCACACACATATTGGCGAATCGAGAGTCGAATGCGGCTTACCAGGGCGCTGATTGGCTGCTCCAGGAATATCAGCAAGCCAATCTTCCGTTCCAGCGATATACTATGCAGACTGTATCCGGACTAACGAGGACCGCGCACTTCACTTACAACGTGGGGGCTCGGTATCACTACGTTGCAAACCAGCCGACGGTGACCTTCGAGGACGCTCACCAGGTCGTACGCAGGGCTCGTGAACTCCTCTCATCAAGAGTCAAACTTCTGTACCCAGAAGTCGAGTTCAACGAGATCCTGAATGTGGGATATGTTCAAAACCAAAAGATGAACTTCCACCAAGACAGCGAGAAAGGGCTCGGGCCGACCGTTGCATCCATATCTCTCGGATGCCCGGCCAACATGGATTTCCGAATCAAGGAAAAGAAGAACCCGAGGCGGGGGAAGAAGGAAATAAAGGAGCAAGATGAGGATGAGGACGAGGAAGAAGCTGCTGCCAGGGCTGCTGCTGAAGAGAGGGCCGCTAAGAACCGCCCTCGACTATGCCTCAAGCTCCACCACGGAGACATCGTCATCATGCACGGTGAGAAAATCCAAACTGTCTGGGAGCACGCGGCCACTCCCACTGGGATTTTCAGGATCGCAGCGACTGCTCGGTACATCTCCGAAGAGAATCACACGAAGCCGTCACGAAAGCCCAGTGAGAAATTCGGACCCGTTACGGATGACGAGGTCGTCGCCAAGGAGGAACCCGCTGAAGACCCCGACATGTCGGCTATCCCGCAGTACTTTATGCCTCCGCCAGTCTCCGGGTGAGCGTCATGGTTACATCTTCTACCATTTCCCTCTTACTTTTAGGGACAGTTGGTAGTTCATACTTTTCGTTTCTTTTTGTTTCTCATGCGCGGTTTGCTTTACGGTGTTGGGGGGGGGGGGAGGATTGCTTTGACTTGGTTTCTTCTTTTCTTTTCTTTCTTTTCTTTTACTATTTACACTTGAGGATCAAAAAGGGGGAGGCGCGGGGACTGGTTTGTTTTGAGGTGCTGGTTTCTTACGGATACGGCGAACGATCTGTTGTCTTGTTTCCTTTTTTTTCTTTTTCACGTTACAACTGATATGGTTCCGTTATGGCAATGAGGGAGACATGGGAACTGCTCGAGATGATGGCTATGTTTACTTTTTGTGCATGTCGGCAGTTGGGTGGGCGGGTTGAATGATGTGAAAATGAGCGATGTTGGCATGTTGACGAACGGCGGATAATGGATGGTTGAGATTCGAATGAGACTATTTCCCTCTGGCCCGCGAGATCCCAGTGTGAATCGGGGCATTTGCCCCAGGGATGTAGTGAAGAGCCAACTCCCCCCAAACATTCACTGCATCTTACCTCTGGTAGCAAGCCACCCAAACCCACGAGCCATCCAGTACCCCCACACACGAAACACCAAGCACACCCACCGCGGAGGACATCACGCCGCAGTGCACGTCCAACCAACCCAGCGTCCACTACTACTACCACCCCACCGCTACTACGAGTATACGACAATCTTTCCCGACGAAGCTCCCACTATTCGAATCGAGGGGGCCGGTCGAAGCGGGGCGACGAGACAGTAGCAGCAGAGTTGTGGCGCGTACGAGTCGTTCCCACACGCATACGAGTATCCGGGGGAGAGCGCCGTCGATGTGAGGTTACGAAGATGCCGCGGGCATGGAAGGGTGGAGGGGAGAGACATGGATCCACAGCGGCGTGGGGGCGGGAACTGCGGACGGCCGGGCACGAGTCGTTCCTACTGGACAATCACCGCCGCGCGCATATCAGTATCTCAGAAACATCGGGCAGGCAGACGGGGCAATGCAGAGACTACGAGA
>Ga0307516_10001941_pt1 | contig 28356 bp, 33 predicted proteins | sample 19_EM_MG_FD_203310 | JGI IMG/M metagenome (GOLD analysis project Ga0307516, IMG submission 203310) | Populus trichocarpa ectomycorrhiza microbial communities from riparian zone in the Pacific Northwest, United States - 19_EM | ecosystem: Host-associated > Plants > Roots > Unclassified | place...
CAGCAGTGTGGAGTAATGCCAAGCAACTGTCAAACCTTATAATAATGTCCACAAGACCAAACAATGATAAAATATAAAAGATTAAATAAAGAGCTGTTCCATAACATCCAAACTGAAGTGTTGGATAATTCATTTGATAAGATAGGAGTGGATAGTTCATTTGATAAGATAGGAGAGGCATGGTTGATAAGATAGGATAAGAGACAGGAGGCTGTTCCATAACACCACACTCCTTCGCTGTCACCATTCCTTCCTCTGCCTAGGTCTGCCGATGAAACCAATATGCTGCAGACAACAAACATAGGCGCTCCTCCGCACTCCCACTGCACGACCCTGGATGCTCCCACACATTCGGCTTCAATTCGTACCTGGTCTGTGGGCTACGGCCGAGGTCCTTATCACCCCGTTCTCCCGCATCACCCCTCCCCCACCATCGTCAGCTCTTGCATCCTGTGCGTCTCTCACCATTGACGCCACAGACTGGTGGTGTCCCCTTGTCCACCATGATTACAATCAATGGGAGAGGACTGCACTCACATTGTCGACAATGAACACGGGTGTGCACGACCCTGGACAACCCTGGATTTCCCCATGCATTAGGTTTCAGTTCGTACCTGGGCCGCGGGCTACAGCCAAAGTCCCTACCACCTCATCCTCCTGCATCCCCCCTCCCCCACTATCGTCGGCTCTCGTATCCTGTGTGTCTCACCTTTGACACCGTGGACTGGTGGTGGCCACTCGCCCACCATGCCTATATCAACAACGAGATGTGGTGTTCATTCACGATGTCGACAACGAACACAGGCATGCGCGACCCTGGATCCTCCCCGTGTCTCACCCTCCTGCATCCCCCCCTTCCCCACCGTTGTGAGCTGTCGCGTTTTGTCTACATTGTCGGGCCCATAGTGCCTTTAGTTGTAGTTGCCTTCTGCGTACTGGCTCTTGTGCGTACTGGCTCTTCTGTCATGTTCCGTCCCATTGACTGACCCTTGTTTTATGATGTAGATGCCTCCACCCTGTGGAACACAGGAGCTACCGTCATATTTAGTAGGTATCATATATATGTTGTGATAAACAAATCAATCATCTGAATCGGAGTCAATAACAGATCCACTGCGGTACATGACTGGGAGTTTTTTTGAGACTTGTCCACGCTGACGCAGCTTCTTCTGGGATGGTTGTTCCTCGTCATCACTACCATTCTCTTTGTCCTTCCTCTTTCCAGCGCTGCGCTGACCACGTTTCTTCCCTTTATCACTACGAGTAGCCCTCTTTTTCACTGGTTCACCTTTTGTCTTCTCTGTGAGCTCAGCAACTTGAGCTCAGTTCATGGCAACCCAGGTGCATTCTCCACTCTTGATAGCATCATGAAGGATCTTGATTTCAGCCAAAGCACCAACATTTGATGGAGAGGTAAATTTGATGCCAAGAGGCCATCCATGCAACTCGACCTTATGGATACTGCGGATGGCAAGATCATAGTTGGAGTAGCTCATTGCGATATTGCTGCGATTCAAAATCTTGTCTATGAGAAAGTGAGCCCAACATATAGACTGTGAGTCACGACCATACTCAATCCATTCATAATCATTTTCATGCATTCCTGCTGCATCCCAATCACTGTCCTTGACGGCGGTTGTCCTGGATTTTCACACAAGAACAACCATCAGTTTGGAACTGCCATATGATGGGTGAGTATTAAGTTACCTTGCTTCGTTGCACAGGACCAGACTTCTAATTTCCGAGTGACTTCGACAGGTGCAATACCCAGGACCTCATTGAAGAAAGATAATGTATCATCCGTCTCGAGCGTACTCGGTATCGTGGTGTCATTGACATGGCCACATGTAACGAATGCAAATGCTCGGCAACCGGTATGCTCCGCAAGATTTCAAACTTATTTGAGATGTGAGTCAACCACGAAACGACACATCCAACGCCTTGACTTACCTCAGTCCCGATCTTCCACAGGGTTGCTCGCATGTCCATCGCCGCCACTTTGTTGAAGGCACGTGCTCCTTTCTTGTTTTCCTCATGAAATTCTACAAGCTCTTCAATAAGAGCATCTTTCTCTTCTTTTGTGTAATGTCGGCCATTCATTTCATCGGTGGCCCGCTGCTGAATCTCCCTCAAAGCAAGGCATTCACCGACCTCTTGTCCTGGTCATCCAGGTGAGCAAATCCTCGGTGAATAATTTCCTGCTCACCTTCATTCAATTCCTTGCTCAAGTGGTGAACGAGTGCATTATAGAAGCTTGGTCAGCGCGTCGACATATAATTGGTTGCATGATTCAGAAGACTTTCGACATGGTCCTTTGTCCGACCATATGCTTTGCAAAGTCACTTGACATCAGCTTCACGCGCAGCATGGGCAACTCGAATTTCCTGCTTGAGGGCCTCAGCCTGTTTGCCCTTCGCAACTTTCCTCTCGTGGGCCGCGAGTAACTCTGCTGTGGTTCATCGTCCAGTCACATTGATCCTAGCACTAATCGTGGGCTTGAGAGGGTTCCGCGTTGCCCACGTAGTCTCGAGGTCTTCCGCTGATGAGTGGACACCAGCCACATTGGTACTCATGTTGGGGGGAAGGGAGAGAATGAGCGAAACAAGAAGTAACGATGAAACGCAGAACGGCCATCTTCGCCGTCAGAGCCACGGCTTGATGTTTCTTCTTTTCTTTTTCTTAGGGCCTGACTCTCTCCTTCGAATTACTCCAAGATTAATCGGCATCACTCGCGAGTCACCATGCCATTGGGGCACCAATAATACCTCCTAAAGGTGACGGGTGAGATGTTCTTTTTCTTTCATCAAACACGCCACTGCACTGCACCTCCAGAGTCCAGACGACTCCGGACCAAGCAGAGTAGGCTTTGTAGTCAATACTATTGTAAGTGAACTCTACTTTCCTCCGAAGATTTGAAGGGACAGTGTTTTCTTATATTGACTCTCATGTTATTGGGTGCCGCGTCCCCAGGACTAGAACTATTCAATACATCGTCCGGTACCTGCATCTATTTTGAAATGATGACATGTTCAGTTTGCCGTCGCACCCTCTTGAGACTTTGCCCCCTCTCTTCCGCCTACGATGACACAGCAAAAGAATTTCCACAGTGCCCGTAAGTCTCTCATCTACACCTGCATCAGTATATCCATGGCGTCCGATTTTTCTGACGTCGACTGGGCTGCATTTAATCACCTATCATTATCTGATATAGGTTGTGATGCTGACGATGTCGGGAATGGTGGCGATGGTACCGACGATGCGGGTTCAGAAATTCAGTCCACGAGTCCTGTAGATCCCTTTCCAACGAAGCTGACAACTTCTCCGTATAGCTTTCTTCTGCCACAATGTGGTGCCACGGCATCCCCCCTTCCTTATTCAACCCCAACTCACACCATGCCACTGACAAGTCCAACTCCGGCTCCTTCAACTAGTCGTCTAAAGCCTCCGCTCAGAAAGTAAGATTTATAAAAGTCCGTTTTTCAGTGCCACTGCTCATGCCTATTACCCTAGGGAAAAGGCTAAAGAAAGAGCAGGTGATCTACATAGTGTCATCATCCGTAAAGTAGGATCTCGCGTGCATGGAAATGCTGTCTTGGCCAAGGCTATTGGTAATGGGGATGTCTTGTTCAACTAGTAGATTATCGTGACCAGAAGTCGATTAGGCTGCGTGGATCGGGGCCATATCTTGTTTTGTTGTTGTCCAGGAGTTCCTTCTTTCGTTGTAATTGTTGCCTCGTGTGCTATGTGAATATTAAAATGTCGAAGACTCGCTGCTAATGCAAGTACTCAGATATTTGGGAGAATTTGGAAATCATGTTGAGAAAATGGACTTACGGACAGGCAAGATTAACTTTCAAGTATTGGTTGTGCATATTGAATAGGTAGAGTTCTAAAAGAAAGATAAGCACAAAAGCTTGTCTTTTCACAAGGGCCAAACAATCGTGAACAAAGACGGTTAACGTTGAAGGATAATGAAGTTAGTACTTTAAATACAGTCAGGAATGAGGATGGCAGAACAGTGGCGAGGTAAGAATTCAAGATATACTACATAAAAATCCACTTGCAGAGAGAAGGTTAGAAGCATTCAGACTCTGTGGTAACGTCTTGCATACAGAGGGTGATGGCTTGCACCGACTTCAACAACTCACCAGATTCTAATGATCGCGGACATTGATAATGAACGAATGTTCAGTTTCTTTGACCCTCCGGTCTCTTCCTACAGGACTGTATCATAGAGAAGTAGAAGTATCACTGTAACATTGGAATATGAATGATGGGATCTTCTAACAACCAACCCGACTGAACTCGACTAGGAGTCAGAACCTGACAATCCTTCGGCAGGCCATGAAGCCAGATCAATACCTCACTTCCCAAGATCCGCCACCTACAAAGACCGCCATCAGGCCTACAAGCAAGTTGGAATACGACCACCATTGTTCTCAATCTACTCGGAATCAGCTAAGTACTAGATCCATGATTGATTCACAATCATCAGCACCGGACTTTGAAAGGTGTGTCAACAAACTGCCATGGGAATAACACGCGGTGGTTCATGCTCAAGCAAGTTATGAGTTTTCTCCTCCAATAAAACAACATCCAGTTGATCGAAAACTTGGAAGGCCCTGAATGGTAAAGGAACCAGTGAAATAACTGCAGAACGAAATGCCAAGGCTCGGAGGAAACTGGGTGAGTGACCATTTGTGAAATCTTTTGCCGACTGACTTGTAGCACTCAGTGGGGGATTTTCACCCTTCTAGCCAACAAAGAGAGGCTGGTCTTGCAGGATGATGATGATGTAAACATGCTTGACATTGACGGTATCGTGGATGGCGTCTATCCCCTCAATGTCAGCCATGCTGGTGGGGAGTTCGAAGTGTTACTGGATGCTGGCATGGAAAATCGGTAACTCAGCATCCACCTTCTATCTTCAGGAACTTATGGCTCCTACTTAGGCCCCGGAAAGATACACGTACCCGCAAAGACCGCGTGCACCGCCGGAACCAAGGATTCGAAGTTCAGATGTCTGCAATGGTAAACGCGTACATGCTGTGGGATGAGAAACTTGGCGATGCAGGGCTAGATGCAGCCACACCACCTCCGGAGCATGATTCCTCAGAGGATTGCCCATCGTTATTAGTTATCGATGTATTTCGTGAGTTTCTCCTTCACTAACAATGAAGTCTAACGAAGAATTGGATAGGTTCTTATTTATCTCAATTAAAATTCTTACCTGATGATGTGGGGGTTGCTGCTGCACTGATTCGTCATGGCTTGATGTCGACTGCTCCTTTCTTTCCCCACGTCGCCATTTCCATACGTACCTTGGAGTTGTTCCGGACAACTCATATGCGATGCCCCCATCTCGCTGTTCAACCGTTCGTAAAAAGCCTCTGCGACCTGCATGGAGTCGCCTTTCGACCAACTCTTGCCCGACAATTCAGCATTTCTTTTGATGTGTACCTACAGCTTTGTCAAGAGACATCTCTCCGTGTTCATGCTGTCCTCAAACGTGATACACCCATCTGGCATCTTCAAAATGCATGTTCTGCGTGCACATACAAGGTGGAGGAAGAACCAGACCTTGTTTTCAAGATGCTTGTCACGATGGATGGCAATGACTCGCTGAAACGTGTCATACGACAAGATCCGCCCAATATGGAGGACGGCGGAGACCCATCACTGGTCGGGGAGTCAATCGAGCAACTGGACAAGAGGGACGCAGGATCCGACTATTATATACCATGTGCACAAGTCGACCGTTGGGCGAAGGCTCCCGTGCAAGACCTCCTTCCCTCTGGATCAAAAGAGGACGATGACGACAATCCATGTGCTGGGCGATGGTCGAACATGGTCAATGAAGTGACAGCACGAATGTGGGGGATTTTTGATGAGACCGGGATATTTCTTGCTCTCTGTCGCCATGGCTTTGTCCTCGTTGTTGCAGACATGGTACGCAGTGGTGAATTGTATGTGCAGTTCTTATATGTTGGTTTCTCCATTACTGACTTAAATTAGGGCAAAATACCCACTCGCCGTTGTCGAAACCCTCTTGAAAACCTTCGGATCAGGGATCGGAGGTGGCTATGATATCTCATGCAAATGTGGAACGACAATCGACCGCTCTGAGTTAGGAAACCAAGCACGCAAACTTGGCTACAAGGTGCTGGTTGGCTCGTTCCATGATCACGCCCATAACCGCCTGTGTCAAACAAATTTCCTGGCGACTTACGTGAAAGGAATGGGCCTCGAGGATCTTGAGGGTTGTGAACCCTTTTTCTCCAAATCAAATGCTCTTGCATCATCCATCCGTTATGCCAGTATCTTTCATCGAAAGCAGAAGATTGTCGAGTACATGAAACATATGGACCAATTCGAAACATCGCAGAAGATCAGTAAGTTTAGTTTCTCATTCTTCATAGTATGTATTTCCGTTGACTCTATACCTTCTAGGTGATTTTCTGGTGAATAACTATAAGCAAGCACTCGGGATATTGAATGGAAGAGCCGCCCTCAAAAAAACCATGGAAGATCAAGGTATTGAGAGTCCAGACGTTTTCGAACGATGGTTGGAGGAGGAGAAGGCCTACCTGCGTGCATTGGTGAAGGAACCAGTTCACGAAACTTTAGAGATGGAGTACTATGAGGCATTGATCAAGTTAAACGCGAACGAGTACGTGGCTATAACCATGACTACACCGAATTTCCTAACAAAAGACAGAGTAAAACTTGCGACGATATGCAATACATGGTCCAGCTATACCCCGGATCAATCCCCACCAGCCACAGCAAATGTATCATATGATGCTAACCAGCCAATGCCTGTCTCTACCCCCTCCCAGCCACGTCCGAAGCAAAAGCGCAATATCTCAGCTGAGACAAAGCTGAAGCATGCTCAAGAAAATGTTGCGAAAGCAACAGCAGCCGTCCAAGATTTTGAGGAGAAACTTGGCGTTGCGAAACGTTGGGTTCTAGAGGACGTCGAGTGGAAGAAGGCCGGTGCAATGGTCAATCGGTGGCAATATCAGCGCTGCCTTGATGACCTGGAGCGGCTTATTGTCTCACGCATGTTCGAACTGACAAAAATGAACATGAGTCAAACTGGTGAGCTTGTACCATTTGCATGTCGTGCTTGGGCTCACCTATATGACCACAGGCTACAAACTTTGCAAACATATTGCCAAGGCCCTCAAAGCCCGTTCGCAAGCTATTAGGAATGCCCTGGACCGGTACAACACAGCTGCTACACACCTCTCTCCACCACAGTCCGCCTTATCCTGGGATGAGGTCGTGCAGTATGCATTCCTGGCAGATTTTGACCTTCTGCGAGAAACGCGTGAGGATGTTCGTGAGCGAGCATGGGCCCGCCCTGCGGCACGTGTTGCCATGGATCAGCATTTTCGAATCATCCGGGCGGAGGAGGAGATCGCTCGCCTGAACATTGAGATTTGCCGAGTCATTACTCACCTCCATGATGAAGAGAAGTTCTTGCATGCTCACGAAGATAATCTCCGGCCCAGGGATTCTGCGCTCGCCCACCAGCTGCGCTGCTATCGGTTACAGCGTGGACGCTTCAATGCACTCCATCAGGAACGGTTTCGCCAGCTTGGCAGCATGCCTGGTTTTACAGGCAGTCTTGAACCTGGCAACGCCGCTGAGAAGACACTCCTGACTGCCATCAACCCTGTCGATGAGGTTGATCCCACTGCCAACGGGATGAATCCCAACAACGCTCCACAGATTTGTCCAGAGCAAGAGTCCGATAACAGGCCGGGGAGGCATGACGAGCAGGATGACGATGAGGAGGAGTACCTTCAAATACAGCTTGACATCATTACGGCACTTCAGGATTGATAATAATAGATATAACATCCCCGGGCACAGGGGCAACGACCAAATTCAATACTTCACACAATTCGAAAAAGCATAACTTGTGGATAATATTGGCTGTCGAATGACAGGTAATGCGTAACGGTGGGCAGGGTACATAAGTGATGATATACACAGGACGCGAGAGCCCAGAATGGTGGGGAAGGAGGGATGGTAAACCATAACCTAGGGCCTAAGTACCCGAAAGTAGACGCGAGGAGAGATTCAGGGTCGCGCATGCCTGTGTTCGTTGTCGACATCGTGAATGAACACCACATCTCGTTGTTGATATAGGCATGGTGGGCGAGCGGCCACCACCAGTCCACGGTGTCAAAGGTGAGACACACAGGATACGAGAGCCGACGATGGTGGAGGAGGGGGGATGCAGGAGGATGAGGTGGTAGGGACTTTGGCTGTAGCCCACGGCCCAGGTACGAACTGAAACCTAATGCATGGGGAAATCCAGGGTCGTCCAGGGTCGTGCACACCCGTGTTCATTGTCGACAATGTGAGTGCAGTCCTCTCCCATTGATTGTAATCATGGTGGACGAGGGGACACCACCAGTCCGTGGCGTCAATGGTGAGAGACGCACAGGATGCGAGAGCTGACGATGGTGGGGGAGGGGTGATGCGGGAGAACGGGGTGATAAGGACCTTGGCCATAGCCCACGGACCAGGTACGAATTGAAGCCGAATGTGTGGGAGCATCCAGGATTGTGCAGTGGGAGTGCAGAGGAGCACCTATGTTTGTTGTCTGCAGCATATTGGTTTCATCGGGAGACCTAGGCAGAGGAAGGAATGGTGACAGCGAAGGAGTGTGGTACACGAGGAGTGGATGTAGAGTAGAACGAGGGCGGGGAAGACAACAACTGGGACACGGAGGCGTTCACAGGAGGACTTTGGCCGTAGCCCCGGGCCAAGGTACGAACTGACACCGGCTCTGTGGGAGCATCCAGGGTCGTAGGGTGGGAGTGCAGAGGAGCACCCATGGTCGTTGTCTGCAGAATACTGGTTTCGGCAGGCATAGTCAGAGGAAGGAGTGGTGACAGCGAAGGAGGGTGGTACACGAGGGGTGGATGTAGAGTAGAACAACGAGGGCGGGGAAGACAACAACTGAGATGCGGAGGTGTTAGCAGGTGAAGCGGGGATAAATGTATACTCACCGGTGAGAATCCAGGGTCTTGACGTGTGAATTGATGGCTCCATGGCGTGGCGACATCATGCACGTTGCACAGCCTTGATATCCTGGCGGTGGGCAGGAGAAGGCAGGGACCAGCAGGGGCATTGAGGAGGGGAAGGAGGTAACAATGGTGGGGAGCTGCAGTGGGTGGGCATTCTGTCCAGTGGCATGAATTAGGAACGTGTTAGTAGAATTGATGGTGAGAGCCGAATGTAGGGCAGTGGGCATCAAGGGTTCTGCTGCATGGTGTGGGGTCCATGCGTTGAGCGCTGGCGTCCTCATCAGTGTCGGTGGAGAGCAGCTGGGGAGGGAAGGGTGTGAGTCAACAGTATGCACAGAAAGTGTTGTTATGTACACACCATTGACAAAGAGAACCTTCCATTTACTCTCGCCAAGGGGACGACGGAGTCGATGTGGCAGCAGAGATGATGGGGGGGAAGGACACCAGCAACAGCGACAACAAAGATGAGGAGGCAACCATGAGGAGATGGTCGTTGTTGTGGTCGTGACGGCGATGGCGTGGACGGGGATCGCAAGGAGGAGGTGATGGTGACATGACAACTTAAACCAGTGCAGACCCTTGATGGCTCACTTATGAAATAGGGACGGCATGAACCGGTGCCAAGCGTCCCTCTCCTCGTCGTGCCTAACTATAACGAGTGCCAATGCGATGTGCGGGAACAACAGTCACGACGCGGGTGGCGGGAGATGGGGGAGATGGCGGTCAGACAGACGGCGGGGGAGGAGAGCAGTGGACGGCGGGAGACGAAGGGCGGATGGCGGGATCCGAACAGCATTGGTGGCAGCGAGAGGATGACGACGAGCCCTTGATGGCAGCATGGGGGACGACGGCAACGAGCCCTTGACAGCGCTGATTGATGGCGCGGCAATATTAGCCGGGATCTCAGGTACAGGGTCCTGAGCCGAGGTTCTCCCGCTCACCGATGGTTAATTCTACCATATCCAGGTGGGGATGGTGGGCAAATGGCGGGGAGGAGGGCGGGCGGCGGGATCTATACGACGTTGGCGGCAGCGAGGCGACGATCGGTGACAGGGGAACGATGACAACGAGCCCCTGCCCAGCGCTGATTGATGGCACGGCATGTTCCGTGGGCAACGAGGGGAATTTCACTAAGTCCCTGGCTGCGCTAACCAACATTTAAGCAACCTAGTGTATTAAATCTGAAAGCCCTCTAATTAGAGGCACTTGTCACCCACACGTGTCCCTCTAACTAAAGGGTTCAGGGGGGTACATCAGGTGATTGGGATGTAAGTTATCCCGCGGAGATTCCCATCGATCGAGAACATTCTGCAAGTGTGGGCTGGGGACCCCTGCTTCACGTCGACATTCGAATGTCGGGATAACATAAATATGATAGAATAGGAACGTTCAACGAGATATATTATAGTCACGTCGTGTCTCCAACTCCTTATCGTAAACACTTGCACGAAAACATCGGCATCTAATCACCTCCGTCAGCCTGTCACCACATACATGACGATCGATACCACAAACCAAGGGATCATATTCGTTCATTCGGAGTCACCGATATTGATTGACGAGTTATTGTGTGAATCTTGCGTGTCGGTCGTCGTAGTGTTGTAGGAATCATTGTTCCAAACGGGCCCGTTGTACCACGTCTGGGCAGGATAATGATGCGTTTGGACTCCCATCGCTTGGGAAAATGGATCCTCAGTCTCTGAGGCACCCGGGTTGATACCGGTGGAGGAAGGAGGAGGCGAAGGAGACGCAGGTGGGCGATTTGCATTCATAGATGTAGAGCGCTGAGTGGAGGAGCCATCTTCCGTGGTATATGTGCGGTCATCGTCTATCTCCTCTTCCTTCTCTTCCTCCTCCCAAGACTCCTGCCTGACTTCACAGTGCGGGGTTCGGAAGTTTCCGGGAAGAGGCTCGTCCCGGATCTTCATTCCTCGGAACTCTTCTGCCAATCGGCCCTGCGTGCGTTTCCTATTGTTCGGGAACGAAGCTGACTCGGGGTAGCCTGGTTGGCGGGAAGGCCGTTGTCCAAGTGCGGTGCTTGGGCGGTGCCGCGTTCCCCGGGGTGTGTTCGTACGGTTCTCTCCAAGTTCTATAACAAAAATATCAGTTCTCCATTCTGCAAGTGGATAAGGAATCGAAAGCGTACGACCACCTCTCTGGTTTTCTGAAGAAGATCCGCGATTGACTGCTTGATTTGTGTGATGTCGTCTCATGATGCCTGTGGAAGAAACTAAGGTGACCACGGGTGCAGAAGGAGCGAGTACGCATACCCCTTGAATGCTCCGATGAATCGTTGTACGACCCCCTGATGTCGGTCTGCATACGATTATACGAGTCGACGTTGTACACGTCGCCGTTGTACACAATCTCGTCACCGTGAACCTCGGTGAACGTGGATCTTGTGATGGTGACGTTTTGAGCGTTGGCGAAGAACGGCATCTAGGAAGTTAGAGGTGGGGGAGGAGATGGTCGTTGGAGGTAAAAGGCTAGACAAACACGAATCAGAATCATTAGCGCCCAGTGCCTGAACATAGGCCTTCTTCCTCTCACGTGATCTGCACACAGCTCTTGCGGCAATTGCCTCATGGTCGGCCGCGTCGGCGAAGATAGAGGTTCGACAATGCCTCAGACAGACGGGACACTGCCCATCTGTTGTGGGTTATTTCAAGTGCACCTCCAGCTGGACTTGACATCGTTCGGGGCTGCTCGAGGCCTGGTGTACGTGAATTATTTGCTGACTAGAATCGGATAAAAATTCAAACCAATCATGATGAGAGTGGGATTCGAACCCACGCCCTTTCGGACCAGATTTTCTGGGCAACTCTCGCCCTCGTCTCCTTAGTCTGGCGCCTTGGACCGCTCGGCCATCTCACCAATGCATCACTGTCGACGCAACTAAATTTCACGGAGTCCGAAGAAGTTGGCACAATGATTTGCCCTGGAAGGCCTGGCATTTTATGTACGGCACAGCTCCCCCCCGAAACTCCTTACTACATAATAATTTTAAGGACCAGAAGTACGACGTTTGCTTGTTACCGCGGGCTCGATTCCAGCTATTAGAGGTCTTCACGTCGGGCCGCTTGTTGAGGTCATACGTTCAAGTTGACTTTCCATTACGTGAGTCAAGACCTGTCGAATGGTTTCACCTTTCACCATCCCCTGGTTTCTATGCTTTGCGAAAATCGTACCATCAACACATAGAGTAACGGCTCCCGCGGATACAGCCTGAGCGACATTCAATGCCGTTGTTCAAAAAGAGCTGGAGATTGGTTACGAAAAAGGGAGATGGAATATCCACGCAGTCATCGCGCGTCCTCCTCCTTCCAACCCCAAACCAAAGAAACGTTACGCAGGCAACGACATTCGTCCACTCCCAGTAAGATGACCCCGCCCGCATTCATAACACGGAGCTGATCGGGCTTATTTTCGAGCATCTCGACAAATCTTCAATTGTGGTAGTCAGCGCAGTGTGCAAAGAGTGGCACATAATTGGTTTAAAGTTGTTCTGGCGTCGACTGGAGTCTCAGCAGGATGTTAGGAGGCTTCTTAAACTTATCTCGCCTTCATTACCAAAGGGGAATGATATAGTGCGTCATTCCCTTTCTACTTGTCGCCCAAGTCAATGGCCTCTAATCGTCGCAAACAGAGTCTAAAGGAGCATCTACGAAGCGCCGATTGGGCCCGACTTCTGCACTGTGGCCCTTTCGTTTGCTCCATCACGTATGCCGACTCCTATCCATTCAGAACAGTCTTTCATAATATCGCGAGCATGCGACCCTCTGGCCACATCTCGTTCCCGAACCTGAAGGCGCTGAATTACAATGTTTCCAGCGACGAGACGCATTGCTTCTTCTTTATGCAACCCAGCATAGAATGCTTCACACTAGAAATCGCCAACATCGTCGACCCTGGCCTTCTGATCGACGGGATCATTCGAATGCCTAACTTGACATACATCGAAATAATATCACACCGAAGCGATCTGGGCGGTTTAGCAGACGCTATCGTGGAATTAGGCAGCCTGAGAGTGATTTCTCTACCGGCGTTCTACTTGACTTGGCGAATGTTGGAAATTCTGGCCGACCTTAGTCGCTTGGAAGAAATCAAATGCTCTTCGCCTTTACTGGCGAGCTTTTCCCCATCAAAGGCCGTCTTACAGTCCTTCTTGCCGTCTAATTTTCCTTCCAGGTTTCCACTTTCCCTGTCCTGGAGAAACTTACCCTTGCCACTGCCATCGACCCCTTCCTTAACCATCTCGATGGACAATCTTTCCTACGCCGTCTCTCCACCCTCCATCTCATATTGGCGCAACCAGAGCCACCGAGTCAGATTCAACTCCTTTTAACGACCGTGTCACAGCATCTGGCCGCCTTGACAGATCTTTCGCTCGAGGATCTCAATTACCTTGTCTCAAAGACTAAAGGAAAAACTGGGACTCACTACGCGAACTGTAGAATGTCTTTCGAGAATCTAGAACCCATCTTATTTCTCCGCGACCTTACATCACTTCGTTTCCGGTTCAAATTTCCACTTTCTGAATCATGGACAAACCGCAAAGTGGAGGTCCTTTCACTGGCCCTTCCGAATATCGAAACACTTGTTTTGAACGACAACCCCTACGTGGTTCTTCCGGAGTCGCACCCACCACTGACACTCGACATTCTTCACCATTTCGCGCGCAACTGTCCTAAGCTGCAGCATCTGGGAATCTACGTATCAAGATGCATGGGCATCACCAGTGAGAATGGCGCGTTTCGTGCGTTGCGGACTCTCGATGTCGGGCATTCGGCTGTGCAGGACAAGGCGCACATCACGGTCTTCCTCGCGCAGGTGCTGACACCCATGTGTAAGATTGTGCATGCTAGGAAGAGCACGGACGAGGTGGAGGAGTATGATGTTGTGGTCACGATGATTGAGCCGTTGAGGCATATGGGTCATGTCAAGGAAGATTGGGTGAGAGCGTCGATGGAGCAACGGATTGATGAGTTGCAGGCCGAGTTGGAAAAGCTCCAGACGATGACAGTGCCTGGTTAGTTTTGAACAATGATATCGATAAGATAAGATGAATGGAATCGGCAAGGGAGAGAAGTAAAAGATTAGTAGAAGACGCTGTCATTCTGTCTGCCACTGCTGTGTAACCTGGTCGTGTAACCTGGTCCTACGTCTTCGGAAATATAATAACCGCTAATAACCTTTGCAAACACTCTTGTGTCTTTCCAAAACGAGCCTTCCTTCCTGCGACAAGACACCTCCATGGGCCGTAGCGCACAATCCAAAACTCCGTCATCATCGAGGGTCGGATCCACGGTGGCACCACCTGGCACCTGCCAGTGGTCATCGAAGTTTGTCGACCATATGCTCCGAGCACAACATGGACCACCTGATTCCACTGATGCCAAGGGCGATCTTCTGTCTGAGTCTGAATACGAGAGCGGCACAGCGGCAGACAATCGGTGGGCTGGCGGAACATCCGCAAAACAAAAAACACAATGGTCACGAAAGGCCATGGCGCACAACTAGGAAATACACTTTCCCCGAGAACATGTTCGGTTCCAACTTTGCCCGCCTCATTTCAAGCGCCGACAGAAAGGCCTGTCATCCTGGCATCAGACTGACCACATGGTCTCCCTGGCGACGTTTCCTTCACAAAATAAACTGGGAAAATAAACTAGAATTGAGAGGGACTACACGTACAGCCTCCAAAACTCCGTGATCATCAACGCGCTCCTGCAGGTCGTCGACCATATACTCCCACTCCAGCTTACCCACGGATTTAAATGAACCGTGCACAGCAAGGACCATCTATCAGGAGGAACGGCCTTCGGGATCTGTGGAGTAACACTCAGATGCACCCGGGCACGTGCATGGTATAATGGTAAGCCTCGAACATCAGCGTCAAACATTCGTTATCAGCACAGACTTCACTTTCACATGTATCTCAAAATTTTACAAATCCAGAGGTGCTCGAGACTGGGTCCAACTCAAAGCTTCCAAGATCCAAGATCTCTGTCATTTTGTGAAACAACGGAAGCAAGGTTGTCATTTCAGGCACTGATTCCCAAGCTGATTGCGATCCCGAAACACACTCGTAAGCCTGCCCACACAAAAAAAGAACCGATGATCGTCGATATAAGTTGCCCATACAGGAGCAACACTAGGCCTGTTCTCGCCTTTTATTCCCCGCTGACAGCAAAAACATCTGACGCTAGGCAGCGCAACTACCACTCCGCCACCCCAGTTTCACTCCAGAGCCCACACAACATTTAGTCCAATAATCACGGTTGCGTTTCATTCTGATGACTCAACCAAACTACGGGCATTACCTTCAGGGCGAAGCTGATCTTTTGTCGCCAATACTCTCTGCGAATCATTCCCCAGGTCTGGAGAAACGAACAGAGTCTCCCACTCCTGTGAATGTGACGGAGGAGCCACTACGCCGGTTCACTCGCACCCAACTACTCCGGTTCCTGCTCAAAACCACCGGTCAGTGGGTTATCACAGGCGTCTGCATCATGATCGTCGGTATTGGAATTGTCCAAGCAGGTCTCCTTCCCCGCATCTATATCTGTCCTGGCGGGGCGACATGTCCCAACTCCTACGACCCGAAAGGAAACGTCTTGCAGCTCGTCCAAACGCTCATGCAGTATTGGCTCCAGATAGGGACGACGGTCGCCTCGTGTGGGCTGGTCAAGCTTATGGCGTACCAGTCATGGTTCGTTATGAAGAAGCAGGGCAATACGATCGAAAACCTCGATCTGAATATCGGCGCTATCAAGGGCAGTTCTCTCGACGCAGCACGTCTTCTACTGAAAAGAGGGAACCGCTCATTGAGTGTCTTCGCCTTGGGTCAAGTCGGCATCAGCTCTGCGATCTCGTTGATCGTCGGTCTATCCATCTTCCGAGCAGGAGGATATGTTTCGATCGACTTCTACTACCCCACCACCCTCACTCTTCCCAACAGCAGCCTCCGCAACCTTAACACTGACCAACAACTCGCCGCGATTGGGAAGGTGGAGGAATGGCTTTTGCGGAACGATACATCGCACGGGCTAGCCAACGGATTCCAGGGCACGCTTGTTTCGCCTGACAACAGGACTGTATACGCCACGAATTCTCAACCCGCGGGGGCAAGGATCGCAGGCGATGTCTCCTGCACAGGTCTCACTAACTACACGATCACTGACGACGGGCTCGTTGGTCGCTTATACGATGTATACTACAGGGGGCACAAGTACACCGCTATGGCGTCCCAAATCCTGGGTGTGTGCATGGCCAAGACGGACACCGCGTCTACGCTCTACCTCTGGGCCAGCAATAAGGGCGGTAGGATCCCTAATGCTGCCGTGACGAGCGATGGGGGGGTGTACCTCGCGGTTTGCAACCACACCATCAGCATGAACACCATTTCCCAGACGGGCTCCGCGAGCGGGACCCAATACATCCAGCCCAGCCAGCCAGTCACGAGCGGCTGCACCAGCCCCGACAACCTGGTTTGCGCCGCCGACTCGGTCAACAACGCCATCATCAGCTGGTACGGTGGGTTAGGCACGGCATTCTGGGGGATCTCATGCAGAGACGACGTTCTTGGGCCAATGAACGATGCTGGTCAGTCATGCACTATCTCCGCCACCACCTGGACCACGACCGTCACGACCATGCTGGACGCCATCGTTCAAACCGCTCCCCGAAGCGGCAATGCAACGCAGCATCTATCGGTTGCTGTGGAGGCGAGGAGTGTAAAGCGGTGGTGGCTTCAGGCTTTGGTGCCGCTCGCGACGGTGGTGTTGTATGCCCTCGCAGTGGGTTACACGGTGATGGTGAGTCGGGGGTATAGGTCGTTGAAGGAGCTGGACTTGGGGGAGGTGATTATGGCGGCGCAGACAGATGATGTCAGGCATCTCGTAAGGAGAGGCGTGTTGAGGAAGGATACCAATGTTGGGACGGGGTTAAGTCCGTAGGGGGGGGGGGGGGGGACTATATATGTGTCCTACTACAACCAGATAATCTCGCCTATGTACGATGGATCTTTGGAAATACCAACTTTATCTAATGTGGATGCTGTCTTTGTAGTGTAATTGTAGACCTGTATGTTTTGCAGGCGACGGACTAATTATATTTCTGAAACTTCAAGTTCTTCTAGTGACGTTGTGTGACCACAGTGGATGAAGTGTCGAATACATCATTCCATATCTCCGCTTTGTCTTCATGGAAAATGTCGAGCGAGGCCGAAGGGATGGGCGATCCTTACTCGGTGGACGATCGTGGGGTCCGAAATTAATTGATACCAGAGGTAAATGTGTAGCCGCATATACAGCTCGGAATCTCAAGTAGCCAGGCAGCCTCTAGTTAAATCTGTGGCCCACTGTCGGGGCAGCTGTAGCTGGTGCCCCTGTCTGATCTCCATTGAATATGCTCTCAACAAGGGATGAACAACAGATTTGAGATTGGGTTCGGGGTTGTGTCTGTCGGCTGCAGGTAGACTGACTTGAATGGGGGAGGATAGTTGATTCACCTTACCCAGTCTCCCTCTTTTGCAAACCCGTCACCTTATGCTTTGGAGGCGTACCTACCCAGAGTTGTGTATGCATAGTGTTTTCACAGAACAAGCGGAAAATAGCATAAGTAAATAATGCTCAACGATGTCAGACTATGTAAAGGCGGACGGTCTCTAAGCAGTTATTAATCACAGTTTGCAACGATAAACGACATTCGTAACGCAGAGGCTACATTGACTTATCCTTCACAACATACTCAACATAGCGTAACAACGTAACTTTGCGACTATTTTGTGTCCAAAGTTGCGGCCCCTGAGGAGGTGTGGAACAAATGCTGTGATGGACAGCCATGGCCCATGGGACGAAGATGATGAGGTCGATAGCGGAAGATCAGCTGCTGTCGAATTGACATTTAGCACTAGCGCCTACCCTATTAAACATGCGAACTAATTGAGATCTGGAGGGCAATTGCAACGTTGATGGATCGGAAATGTCCGGCGATAACCATGGGTGTTGGGGGTTTGCGTAGATGCGGTTGTATACAGTAAGCGTAGTCCAGTCCGTCCTCATTCGTTCCCTCGAAAACCATTGGGACCATAAAAGCGGTTGAGGGCCTTGCTGTGGGGTTGGATGAAGCGGGGTTGAGTAGTAATTACCATTTCCGCTTTGCTGAAGGAGGAAGAATGACTCACGCAGCGGATAGGACATCGCTGACAAAACATCTGGGCATTGGTCGGGTTCTTCCGAGGCGTAAGTAAGACCTATTGTTGGAGATGCTACGGTTGAGTTTAGTGTGTTTAAACGAGTCCAACCTGCACCGCGCGAGGCCAACACGCACGCGAGCCTCGCAGCGGTCACATGCCACACGCATGACCGCTCACGTCACACCTCTAGGATCTGAGCTCATCCAACCCTCGTCAGGTAAGTGGGATCTCCACTGGCATGTTCCGGGATCTCGTCCAGCTCATCCAACACTCAAACAGTGTTGGTCTCGCGATTCTTCGTGGCCCACCCTCCCGAATCGGAGTCACAAAGACTTAAAAAACGCAATCCTCTACTTCTATTGGCATCTTGTGAATGTGTTGTATCTCTGGTGTATAGTCCCCTGTACCTCTACGTTACGAAGCGCAGAATGCACCGTCGCTCCGGGATGTGCGACTGACTACACAGCCGTCGCATGTCCCGGAACACCTATTGACTGCACAAAGGCGGCTCACACAGTGAATAGTATCTGGCCATTAGATACATGGTACCCTCTGGGAAGTGACGCGGATGATCTGTGCGCAACTGTGGTATAATAAACTGTGTTGTGGTAAGTAATTACCTCTGAATCGGCTTTGTAGTTCTGACAGGTATCATCTCAGGGAATCGTGATTCAGCTTGTCTGGTCTTCTCAACCTGCGGGTTTCAGACAGGAGGCGAGGAACGGGAGAGGAGAGTCTGATGCGATTGGTCGCTGTCGGATCCAGGGTGCAACCACATGTTTCGAGTCGAGCAGGTCTCGACAGGTCTCGACTGAGTCAACTCCACTCTTTAGGATCGTTCCTTACTAATCGACGAAGCGCCGGAACTCCGTAAGTGCCTCTGGTCCTTGGATCATAACTGGAACTGCCCAGAGGGAAAAGGCCTCCGTAGACCGGTCGAGCACCCGGGATCAGCCTACGGATATCCGCCCATTCCCTGCTTTCTGGGAGTGCTAGTAACTCAAGTATGTGCATGACAGAGCCGTGAGCCGATAACATGTGTACCGTTCGGTTCATTTATAATTAGACTATTACCGCGGGAAGGTATTCGCTGGTACGACGATGAGTCGAGCCCCTTATCAAGAACACAGGACAAACGGTGTGATCCGAGCGTCTCTTCAGGATCTGGACGGGGAGGCTGACGAAAGAAATATCATGGAATATCAGATTGTTACCATGTGAGATCGGAGAGAATCCTGTGGCTTTCCTAAATCTTGTTCGGCGCATATTCGCACCATAGATGTTCGATACCCAGCGAAAGATATTCAACACAGGTCATTGAATATCTAAATAATGACGTCGATGGTACCTGCGAGCCGCATCGCACTTTATTAAATAATAATTTCGAGGCACTTTCGGAAATCCTTAAACAGAACCGTTCGGTCGGAACATGTCAAAGTCTCGCAAAACAGGTTTTCTTGTATGAGGCCGAGGTTCCAGGAAGGTAAGCCTGTGAGAGGAGAGGAGAGTTTGGTGCATGCTACTTATGATGTGTGCTTGTGAAAGTGACTCGAGCATCGCGTGTGCATCGCACTGTCCAATCATGAATGAGCCATTGCAAACTATTCAAAGGAGATATTGACAATCGTTTATGGCGAACCTCGTCACCTCGTGTCGGACGATCACAAGGACTGCTGTGAACTTATCGAATCGTATCAATCATCGACTCATCATGAAATGATGGGAATGGTGCAAAGGCGGCCGCTGAGACTCCAAGAACAGACCATTTTTAGCCTCGGCGGCACACGGAACATCTGATGCAACCCCGATTGGAAGATGCTGACAGGGCACAGATCCGTGTCATCGGATGGAAAGAAAGTTCCGAATCGGACTTGGGAAGGCTTTGGCTGAAAGGAAGCAGGTTTTGGTCTTTTTGGGGTGGGTGATCTTTCGAGGCGGGGATCGCATAGTTCATTTCTGGTTGACAGGCCACTCGGGATCCATCACTTGAGGTTGAGAGGATGTTGAACCAAGACGTTCACAAGAGTCAGGTTGAACCAGGTTCATCGGAGAAATTCACAGGGTCGATAAGCATCAGTTATTTTCAAGGTGAGTTGATGCTCAATCGCAACGCAAGGCCCAGGCTGAGGGAGTCAGAATCAACGATTCCTCCGGCTGAGCCGTGATGTAGGTTATGCGGCAAATTGTGTTCAAACTTCAGTTCCAGGTGGGAAGTTATGTATTTCAAGTTTGGTTCGTCGCCATTCATGTGGAGGTCTCGATCACGTTTCGTTCACGTGGCAACCAGGAACTTCCGGGTCCCAATCGCCGATAAAAATCCGATGGCTCGTGTCTAGGGAAGGCTCTTTGTCAATGGGGACTTGTCATACGGGCTCTCCGGCAAGCTTTTGTGCGCCTCGCACATTTGTCTCCAATTAGGGGGAATCTTGCGAAGGGGATGAGTGGCATTTGTTAAATCTTGGTCATGAGCGGGTGGCGCCCGATTCCCACTCGGTGGGGCGAGCTTCAGGAGAAGAATCGACCCTTCCGGGAAAAAAAGAAAGATCCATCATCCGATCTTCGAATCGCGTAACCTCAATCTAGCCGGGCGAGTTTGACTCCCAGTTCGCGTTGCTTTTCGAGCTCCCCTATCTTTCCCTCTTTCACCCTACCCTGGTATGGTTAACAGCAACGTCACCTCTCCATCTTACCACCACATGCATTCTGACGAAGGCGCCCAATCCAGCGAAGAAGGATCCGCTCTCCTTTCGCCAGCCTTTGTCCCGGCTTTCTCTCCTATACACGGGGACAATTGTCAGTCGTCATCTCACCTCTTGCGTCATTTATCATTCACTCATCTTCATCCCCTATAAAGTCCGATATCAGCCCCAAAGCTCCCTTGACGTTCAGCGTGCCCCAGGCTTATTGCAACCGTACGACTATCCTGTCTCTCTCAACGCGCGTCCACCACCTCTTCTCGATGACACAGAAGAACTCTCGCATTCCACAGTTCCCTTCTCATCGCATTATCTCGGACAGATGACCCATCGCAGTCACTTTGACCGCGAGTTTTCTTCTCCCCATCAACTCCAATCTCGCATTCCTCAAGATGCCCCCAACGTCGGTAACACTGTCGACCTCAGACTTTCATCCCCTTCGGACGCTCGATTCGCTGGCCAGGATCCACACGAACCATCCCCTTCTCGCCAGGGCGTCGGTGCCCACGATCCCGATCACGTACCACCGCTGACTGAAGATCAGAAGAGTCCCGACAATTCCCCGACAACAAGCGGCTTGAAAGCTCCGCGGAAGGAGGTCTCTAATGTCGTTATCGCCTGTCGTCAATGGTGCGTCCCACATCACATCGTCCTCCTTTCCATAGCAGAGGATTCACTGGGGTGTCCGTCTCCTTTTTACTCTAGCCGTAGTCGAAAGATTCGATGCGACTCTACGCGCCCAGTATGTCACAACTGCACCCGCCGTTCCAACGTTTGTGAATACGACTCGGCCCCCAAACGCCGTGGACCTGATAAACGCCCGGGCACCCGTCAACGCTCATGTAAGAAGCGTCCAGCCGATGGAACCCCAGCTCCCCCCCCCAAACGTAGGCGCACACTCAACCACGAAGACTCGCAGTCACCTAGCCTCTCCCCTTCAACGTCGATTACAAGAGTCAGGAACGATTTCGAAAGCCGCCCCTCCTCGTCTAGATATCCAGGCCAGGGGGGCGGTATCGGCTCCCCAAGTTATCCTGGCCACAGTGCTGAGTCGTTTAGTCTATCGCCACAGAGTCTGTCTCCGGTTCTGGTACGGATACCTTTTATACTCGAGATTAACTGGCTCAGCTCCGCATAGCTTGAAGAACCCATTCCTTCTACTCGCCACTTCCCTTACAGTTACGAAAGTACACGATACATCAAGTCGTCATATCCTAGGCCATCGTTGGATGTTAGCGTGATGCGTTCGAAGAATTTCTCCCATCCCAAGTTTCCTCCCCCGCCCCCTGGTATACACGACCTGAAGTTGTGGTGGGATCATTTTCTCACTTCCCATTCGCGAGTACCACCTTCTGCTCCCTATGGTTGTCTTCTGACAGGTTCCATTAGGCTACGCGAAGTCGAACAAGAAATTAGGTTTCTGTGAGCCGTCCCTTCACCGAGATCACCTCATCTTCACTTATGACTTTTTTTCTTTCCAGCGGGAAAGACACTGGGCACTCCCTTCTGTTCCTCCATGTCGAATTCGTCATCAAACGCCTGTACAACGAGGATCAGAGGTGCCTCATCCAACCTGCCTTCATCTATGCCGTGCTCGCCATGGCTACTCTTATGAAATCCAGCGAGATGGAGTTCAGAGCGCCGGGACGCGAACGTGCCCTATGGTTGCGGAACAGTGCCCAATCCCATCTAGAAGACTCGTACAAGAAGGACTGGGTCGATGCTACTCTTGCCGAAGCTGCTCTGGTGCGTTGCCTTCTCCCCCTAACGACTCATTCCCCATTTGCCTGACTGGTTGAGTTGTAGATTTTGGCGCTTTACGAGACGTCGGCTCACCACCAATACAGCCCCCAGCGTGCAGAGGCTGCCCTGGTCCTCCTCGACGAAATTGTCAGTCGTATCAACCTCACGCTGTTAGACCAGGACGACCGGGACGTATGCAGCTTCCCTGTTGGCTGTGTCCCCGTCGTACACCTCGACCCTCTGCCAGACCAAGAGGCGCCCCAGATGTGCTCGTGCATCCCCTCCGACACCGCTGTCCAGCCGAATCCGTACACCTCCTGGTCATACAAGCTCCCGTGGGACCCGGCGTGGAGCGATATGCAGGTGAGGGACGAGGAGTGCAGGAGACTGTGCTGGAGCGCGTTGAGCTTGGTGTGCGATTATGTATCGCAGTGTGTGGCGACCGATCAAGAGCCACCGAATTTCTTTTTAACGGACGCGGGGAACGTGAGTCGTCCTTGGTTGATGGTTTGTTGTTTGTATACCAATTTAGACTGCCCTACAGTATGCGTTGCTCTTTCCTGGAGAAGTTATGGATCGTGCCTCTCTGGGATACCGAGCGGCGCATTCAATGTCGGCAAAGGAGTCTATCTGGGCACTTTATTGTCGCAGCATGTTGTTGTGGACGTATACGCACCGCCTTAGGACGAAGCTGAACAATACGGACGAGCAGATCGATATGATATACGATGCGTGGTCGGAGGCGCAGTCGTTGCAGGACTCATTGAGGATGCACGATTGTAATCTCGATACCGGGTTGATGTACATGTGTCGGGAGTATATCTTCAAGTGAGTGTTGGGCTCTTGTACGTTCTAGCGCGATTGCTGATAGGCCTTTTTGTACCAGTACACGGATCAGTATCACTTACGCGTTGCGCAGGTTGGTCGCCTGCTGCTCATTGCTCGATACCTGCTGACGATGGGTGAGCTTTCCAGCTTGCAAGGCTTCACGAATGGATCACCCATGTTCAAACGGAAGCATGCGGAAGATTGGTGTATGTCATGACTCATATGTGTCGTTTATATCCTTCTTTCTGATGTTCGCCCCCAGTATGGTATCAAGATCGCGTCGTTCAACTCGTCAAAACGAGTATTAACCATCTAGGGACCGCTCAAGGTCGCGAGCTGACACGGCGTCCGCAACACGTTACGTGGTTCGTCGCCCAGTTGTCCATGTACGTGTGCAGTACCTTCTCGTCCTCGACATCTTGGGTCGTGCTCATGAGACGATGATTAGATGTTTGGTTTTGTGGAATCACGACCGTTCGCTCAAGAACGCACTGATACTGGGAAAGGCTCTGCTGTATGTGATAGACGTCTTGAATAGCTTGTGGCCTTGTTATTGTCAGTCCTGATCCCTCGTTTCTTTGAGGGTTCTTGAATGCTCACTAAACGTCTGCAGTTCTCCAGCGCCAATCGCGGGATTTGCGGGAGCGATTGGTTGTTGCCTGTACGTCCGTGGGCATAGAGCCACCTCCACCATCCAGTTATACACTTCCTTCTTGAAGAGAGATCATGATAGTGATGTTGTGTATAGCGTTCGGTCTGGTTCTGGGGCTCAGTTGTATAAGCTTGCTGTGACATCCATGATGCATCCACATCGTAGATAAATATTGTGCATTTTCCTACCCTTGTTGTATGTTGTAGGCAGTTTGAAACGAAACTTTTGTTGTAACAGGATGTATATTGAGAAGTAAACTTACCTGAAACTTGTATCTGACTGGTGCCAAAAACCTGGATTCCTTTGACATGTTCTTTTCATCATTAGTGAATATTGTCCATGAGTCATAATTTTCGCGGCTTAGTATTTTGAATATCAATACGGTTGATGAAGGGTGGGCGGTAGAGAAGAGCAGTGGGTCAATTGTGCTGCAAAACTGGGGTGGCCGCGACTACTAGTAGATTTGAAAATCGCTCCCACGTTTACACCACATATGTCTTAGATTCTCAGTTTCTCAGAGGATCCGGGCGCGAGAGCTGCCAGCTGAAAAAATTATATGAATTTACGGCGAGAAAACTTTACAGTTCAAGGGAAGGAGTTTCATTACCCGTTCCCTTGTCGCAGGCCTAGGAGATGGGGAAAAGGGAGTGTTGGCGCACGGGCCTCCGCGGGAAAGAAGGTCACGCGACTTGGATGTCTGTTTGTCTCGTGCTCAACAGATTCCCTTCTTCCTCGTCGCCCCCCACGTCGTGCCCCCCTTCCCTGCCCTCTCCCCCTGTTTACTCCCATCGCCGTCCACGATGAGTAAAAAAGGTGCAAAGGCCGCTCCCAAAGAGGTCTCCTCCTACGAATTCCGCGATATCGTCCTTGGAAAAGTTCGCGGCTTCCCTCCCTGGCCAGGCATGGTGAGCTAGCCACGCTAAATGGCGTCATCACCACGCTCAACAGCTTACCTTTTCCTTCATAACCCTTGTGCCGCGCGAAGATCGTCGATCCCGAGACCGTACCCCTCAATGTCCAGCAAGAGCGCCCAACCAAAAAGGCCAACTTTCACTGCGTCCGTTTCTTCCCCGCCGGTGATTTGTAAGTCTCGTTTCTTATGATTCGGCATGATTTCTTACTGCACATTTCCTTGTACAGTGCATGGTTAATCGCCAAAGACATATCAAAACTGCAGACCCACGAAATCGAGTCTTACATCGCCGAGCCGTACAAAAGGTCTGGCGACCTCCTCTCTGGTTACCGTATTGCCCTCGACCCGACGAAATGGGAAGAGGAGCGGGCCAAGAACCTAGTATACGTTCCGGAACCCGAGGAGGATGATGCCCAGGTCGACCAGCTCGACTCGGACGGAGCCTCTTCCAAAAAGTCCAAGGCCAAGAAGAGGAAGCGTGAGTCAGAGGGTGGTACGCTCTCCGCCAAGACCAGGAAACCGCCCAAGGTGAAGGACTTGACTGAACCGAAGAAGAAGGGGACTCCCAAAGTGAGGAAGAACGGACCAAAGTCCAATGCTATGGTCGAGTCTGAAGACGAGGCGCACGGTGAGCATGAGGGCCAAGATGACGAGGATGCCGGTCCCAGCAAGAAGGAGAGTCCGCCCCCCACGAAGAAGCCGAGGCGAGAAAAGGGCGAGGAGGAAGGCGATGACGGTAAGTTCCGTCTTGATGTCGCCTTTATTTCCTCCCTATCCCGTATCTGCCTTTGTCGTTTATTCCGTTTTCGTTTTCTTTGTATCCTTCGGAAAGAACCGGATTGACTCATAATCCTATCTGCAGCCAAATTCGCACAAGATCCAGAGGCGGTCAAAGTTCGTGAATGGAGACACAAGCTCCAGAAGGCTTTCCTGGGCAAGTCAGTCCCAGATCCCACCGTAAGTCCCGTCTACATTGACGTTTTACCTTCAAGATTGTCTTTGTAACCCTAACCCTAATTTGTACCGACCCTTTGTTCTTGTAGGACATGGCCACCTACGACGAGCTCTTCTCCACCGTCGAAGCATACGACAAGATTAATATTCAGTACCTCCAGTTCTCGAAGATCGGTAAAGTCATGCGCCACATCACCGTCCTCACCGATGACAAGGTGCCGAGAGATGACGAGTTCAAGTTTAGAGATCGCGCAAAGGCGTTGGTTGACCAGTGGCATCAAGTCCTCAACGCGAACAAGAGTAACGGGACGGACGCGAGTGCTAATGGCAAGATGGGCAAGGACGATGATGCGGCCGTTGTCAAGGGAGCTGCGGCAATTGATTTGAACGGGCAGGGTAATGAACGTATGTTGCCTTCTTCCCCATTGTCGGATATGCTCAGAGCCGGGTTCCCTGTCAGCCGCTACTGGTGATGCTGACGCCGATGCTGTCGGCGAGATATCGATGGGGGACATTACCATGATGACAGAGGCATAAGCATCTCTAATTGCATCAGTTGTTTTCTTTGGGGCGATTCTCATTTCCGGACTCCATTCCACGCGGTTCTCCTTCGTCATTGTCCAGGTTTTTGCCTTCCCTATCGCCATACGAAAAGAAAATTGTTGTCGCCGCTTCGTCGTCCCATCTACCGTCCTTCCCTACACTCTCCATTCGTCCTCTTGTTCTCATTGTCTCGGTATCCCATGACCTTATCTACCAGTGTGCGTTTATTATTGTGTATCCTTCCTCACTCATAGTCGTGAATATATGTGAGCCTCGTCTGTACAACTAGGGTTAGAGGAAAGTTTGCTTGAATCTTTGATTTGCGATCTCCATGCACTATGGACGTAGCAGGAGCCTGGCCTTCCCATGTGTCTTGGGATACTTAATGTCCGGTGACCCTCGCGGTCGATTCGATATAGAGGAGCCTGATTCTGTTCACCGCGCGGGCTCGGGTTGTTGTAGTATGTCGAGAGTTTACGCTGCCGAATGGCATGTTAACGTTGGGCCATTGATGAGCGACACACCTCCATTGCTTCTGTTTGACGGTCTTGTGAGTTTTGGCGTACGGGGTATGTTCCACGGAAACTCAGTAAATCAGCCTCAAGGCCTCAACTGGAGTGCTGCACAGTGTGGTTTAGGAAAATATCGAATTGGATAGTGTCGAAAACAGCTAGAAGTATTGAACCGATTTACGGACTGAAATTTTTGGGTAGAGAGACTCGGATTGATAACCATCACAACTGCTCAAGCCCTTCTCTAATGACACGGAGCAAGTCCTGCCAGTGAAATGTAAATCCTCCGAACCGGCTATGCAAGAGAAGCGTCCTCACTATTAAGACAGCAACCACCCGTCCCACAATCCGGTGCCCTTGATCGACATACTCCGCGAAGAATTGAGCCAAGCCACGTGGAGGGGGGTTCAAAATATCTTCAAGGTGGTGGACGGGATGCTGGAATCGGAATAAGGTAAACCGACGTGTTCAAATATATGGACTGACTTCGGGCATAATTATCGCCGCCAAGTCATGAACATGTTTGGGATCCTTCGCTTCAGGTAAGTATCGGCGCAGAAAGAGAAGGCAAAATGGTATTAGCGCACCACGGTGGTCGTGTAAAGTTTGTGCAAAGAATACTGGTCATTGGGATACGGCACAATTTTTGAGCGACGAGGGTGATGTCGAGTCAGGGAATGAGGTGGGCTATTGAGCAACATCGGTGGAAGTAAGTATGGGGGGAAAAAGAGAATGCCCCTCCATTCGCCGCCATTTAAAAAGGACGGAACCCTGGGATATTGATGGAAGGAGCGTAGACCTCTGAGGTACGACGCGGCGTTTACACACATAGTATAGCCTTTTTTTACAGGGATGCCGTCACATCATCCTCTCCTCTCCGCGATCGACCATGAATCTGCGGTGCTCGATGGACCGAAACGGAAGCATTTCCAAAGCCACCAGATGTACTTAAGCTTGTCAACCAGAAAAAAAAACCCCTGCAGACACGTCCTTCTTCACACTCCTGTTCTCCGTTCCCTGCTTGCAGTTGCATCTCCCCAGATGTAATCCTTTCTCTCTATCCTCGACCGCAACTCCTCCCTTTCTCCTGCGCGATGGGTTCGGTCGGGTGGGCCATCCTACCCCTTAACCTTCGGAGAAGTGGGGCCGGTATGTGAAGGCGAAGATGACGGATTGCAATTCACCCATGCTAAGGCATTAACCATTTTACAGTGCTAGATACTTTCGGTCAAGTAATTCGTTGCTAGGATAACATCGAGATGTACCGAG
>Ga0307516_10001942_pt1 | contig 28352 bp, 34 predicted proteins | sample 19_EM_MG_FD_203310 | JGI IMG/M metagenome (GOLD analysis project Ga0307516, IMG submission 203310) | Populus trichocarpa ectomycorrhiza microbial communities from riparian zone in the Pacific Northwest, United States - 19_EM | ecosystem: Host-associated > Plants > Roots > Unclassified | place...
TGGGCTAAGGAGCATAAGAATTGGGATAAGGCAGACTGGGAAGGGGTTATCTTCAGTGATGAGTGCTCTGTCGAGAAGAGTAAGGATCCGCGGGGGATTTGGGTCTTTCGCACACCGCCTGAGAAGTTTCACCAACAAACTTTAGGAAATATCACGAGTGGTTCCTCAACACTAATATGCCTCGTGTTTTGAGGGTGACCACGTACCGCGTAGCGCGAAGATGTTTCGAGTGGCATACGAAGGGAACCGATGATACGCTGGCTGTTTCCGGAAGATCGTCAATATATTGCTTCCCGGTCAACTTCGAGGTATGGTATGGTGTTCTATCGTACAGCGTATTCTCGTGTTGAGCTGAGGAATTGGGTAGTCCAGTCAGACATTGTAGCTGTGGTGGAGTTGATTCAGGGGGTAAAGCCTCGCGGAGTATACTTTTTCTCTTTGTTTATTCACACTCGCTTATATCTAGCTTTCTAGACTATGGCGGCACACTTTTTGTCCGGGTTTCCCGTCTGCTGTCCGCTCGAGGCGGCACGTTACAAGCTCCCCTTTTGCCCTCCGCCCAGGCCTGTCCCAAGATGGTATAACGCGCACCGATCACCGATGGAATCACAAAGGAAAGGAATCCGTCCCAAAGAAAGAACAAAAGAAATCGTATCCCGGCCCCTAATCCTCCTCCGCGGATGCCATGAAAGAGGGCGTGTAGGAACAGCGGCCCTTCACCCGCAGCCAGCTCCACCGTGACACTAGCTCCTCCGCCTCCAATATCCTTCCCTCTTCCCGCTCCCGGCGCTCCCATTCTGACAACTCCCACCCCGCGCCTTCCTCAGCCTCCCCACATCCGTGGTGGAGAGGAAATCCAATACCGCCTGGCTGCGCCTTCCGTCGGCGAGGAGGTCCCTGATCGTGCGCCGTTGTTTCCCCTCGCTCTCCTTCCGCATCTCTGCCCACGGGCCCTTCTGCTGGGCTTTCCACTCGGGGCACACCTTGAAGAGGTGGTTCCGGGTCTGACTCCGGTATCAGCGTCACCAGCACTGGGCAGTGGGCCGACTCTTCGTCCAGTTGAGGTATTGTCCGGAGCGGCAGTGACCTGTCTTCAGCTAGTAGAACCTTGAGGCAAGCCTCTTGGGGCTCCCAGTCGCCGGCCGCTGGCTCTTTGGCATCCTGTATTTCTTCTTGGAGGCCCGGCCTCCAGCCCATCGTCGGGCTCCCGCCCACTTCTTCTCCGCGATCTCCGGCTTCATGTGTGCGAGGGATCTGGGGAGTGGCATCGCGCGCGCGCCCCCATCCCGTCCGAATATCCTAGCCATTCCACCCCGCGAGCTTGGCCCATTCGTTGGCCTTCTCGTTGACCTCGTGGAGTATACTTGCTGATAGATACTAGTGGTGCGGGGTTTTTTCTTCTTTCTTTTCTTGTGGCTCAGCTGGTCAAAATATTCAAAATATTATGCGGCTCAGAAAAAGATTTCATATTTTCTTGAACCGACAACCCACGTGCAGGGGCGTGCCAAACCGCTCACGTTAACTACAAGCCGATGGTTTCTCGGTCTTGTGTGGCAGCTCCCCAAAATACGGCCGAACCACAAACAGGGCCTGTGTAAGGACGGGGCCTGAGCAGGCTGGCCTCCTCACCAGGAATACCAGATCTAACCTAAATCCACGTGCGCTATTGTGGTTACGTTGCATCTGCTATTGTAGTGTCTGGTGAGAATCCGAAGGGTGGCTCGAGTTAGGCTGGCTGTTGGTGACGACCCCCCCTCTCTCTCTTCTTATTACTGCTCTATTGTGGGGGATGCCTAGAATCAATGGAAAAACACTCCAACATTGACCGCTATCGCTTCTCATAGCGGGCAAGCAGCCGTGCAGGCCATCGACGAGCAGAAAGAATTCATCAGGCATCCAGCGGCAGGGCAGACAACCCATCCGTCGGGCGAGCCGCCGATAAACGGGAAGCATGAGCGAGCCAAGCAGAGAGTTACATGGCATGGCGTGGACGAATTAATTGACTCAAGTCCTTCTAGGCATTTATTGGCTCGAGTCAGGAAAAGTGCCCAACAGATCGAGTGAGAAACTGAGATGCGTACCCGTCATTTACATTTCTAACTTCACTAAAACATCAAGCGAGTTGACACACAACCCGTCGGGAAAACCGACGGGCAAACTGCCGACGAGGAACCCATCGGACAAGCCGTCAAGCAATCCGGCGCACAAGGTATCGCGTACGCCGCTAACGAGCGAGCTGACAGGGAACCCATTGGGCGAGGTCTCGGGCAAGCCACCGATGAGTGGAGGGAACGAGCGAGCCGTCGGGCAAGCGGCAGGAAGGAGCGGGCCGGTGAGCGATCCGCCAAGGAAGCTGACAGGCAATCCGTCAGGTAAGTCGCTGACGAGCGCGCCGACGAGCATGTTGGACAATCCGACGGGCAACCAGCCGACGAGCGGAAACAACGAGCGAGCTGACGAGCGATCCGCCGAGTGAGCGGAAAAGCGGTCCGTCGGGCGCCGTCGGACGAGCGGAAGGAAGGAGCGTAGCAACGAATGATCAAACACGTGTGCCACAGTCTCATGGCATTAGACCCCGGAAAATTATAGGGGTCAATCATACCCATCCAATCGTGATTTCCATAAATTTCTCTGGCGTGTTCTGTTCTAGCGAGTAAAGCAAATGGTGGAAATCGATAGACCCCTGGTACTAGTAATTCATTTTTCCTGTCGGCGCCGAGGATAGAACGTAGCGGCAGCACCCTCATCACACATCACTCGGTTCTCTGAGCGACATAGAATACTTCCGGACCTCAACTCAGTATTACCCCAGCGGGGGTAAAGCTGGAAGCCGACATAGTGATTGAGTGACGAAGAGAAGCAGAGGAGCAAGCGCACAGGGAGAGGGGGGACTTACAATCTTCGTTGACGGGTCGAGGCTAAACAGCGGAGCAGCGGGCTTTGCATACACAGTGGTGTGGAAGGTCGGAGACCAATGGGCAGACATCAGAGTCCACGCAGGCTGCAATCAAGAAGCCTACGATACAGAGTGCATAGCACTAGCGAGAGCCCTAGAGGTGGCAGCAAGCCGGCGGACGGCACCAGAAGTGGTGACGATCTTCCCGGACTCCCAGGCGGCGATTGGGAGGATGGCATCGAACGAGCTGGGGCCAGGGCAGAAATACGCCATCTTAGCAAGGGAATGGATCGCAAAGCTGAAAGCGAAAAAGCCTGAAGTTCAGGTTGAGATTCGCTGGTGTCCGGGCCATTCGGGAACAGCGGGCAATGAGCGAGCGGACCAGTTGGCAAGGCAAGCAGCAGAAGACCCAGAGGCGCCGGGAGCCGAATGGCTAGGCCACGGCGATCGGTACGGCAAACAAAGGATGCCACTCCCAATAACCGGCATCAAGCGGGAAGTTACCGAGAAAAAATGGGAGGAGGCGCGAGCCTGGTGCAGTGGGAGAGTCAACAAGAAGAAATACGGTATGCCGAGCAGTCGGCCGAATCGAATGTTGGACCGATCGCGCTTCCACCAAATCAGAACGGGGGCACTGCCGTACGGGCCAATACTTGCTGTGGACGAAGAATGCGGACAAAGCGAAATGCGGGTGGTGCCAATACAAGACACAGACCCGAGAGCACCTGCTCAAGCACTGCAAGCAATGGAAACCGCAGCAGAAGATCCTGTTGGCGGAGGTACAAAAGGAGACAGGAAGAGGGAGAGACCGCTTCACGATCCGGGACCTGTTCGCAGACGAGCGATGCGCCGACGCGATCCTGGACTTTTTGCGCACCACGAAGGTGGGGAGCAAGGTGGGCCCAAGAGCGGGGGCGACGCTGGCAACAGGCGAGGACATAGAAGAGGCGGAAGAGGTCGAGGAACTGGGAGACGAGAGGGACGAAGGATGAAAGGGATCAGGGGCGGAGGAGGCTTTCATTGGTCCGGTCTTTCTTTTTCTCTCTCTCTTTACTGTCATTGCCACTCCTTTAGCGCATTTTCTGCTCTTTCTCTTCTTTCATTCTCTTTTTCTTGGGAACAGCCAGGCGGGAGTAGGGGGAGTTGCCACGGGCCGCCGGCGGACTGCGCGAACAGGAAAGGACTGTATATAATCATCATCATCATCATCACCTTAACTCAGTAGAATACGGCGATTAAGGCGGTGGAATCGCCTCTGAAATAGCAACTACCCATCCTGTGACATCCGGCTGAACCCTGACGCTCTCAATATGCCACAAACAACATTCAAAATTCCGGCTACTTTTTGTGGTCCAAGTCCGACGTAATGCAACACCCGCCACCACCGAATATGTATCCGAATATGTTTCCGCCTGCGCGCACATTCTCATGAGCTGCAGGTATTTACACCGTCTGTCTATTCAGCGCCCGCTCCATCACTATTGGGTCTACGTCCGCTTTCCCTATTTATTCCGTGCCCGCTCCCTATTTATTCTACGCCCGCACATCACAACATAAGTAGTGATTGAGAAACTTGCACGCTGTCGATGGTATTCATGGTATATAGAACAATTTCTCGGATATGCCGATTGAAACGGCCGCTATCTGGATTGGCATGATTGACCCTATAATTTTCCAAGGTAATGCCATGAGACTGGGGCGTACGTACGTGTTAGATCACTCGCCGCCACTTTCCTTCCTTCCGCTCGTCCAGCAGCGCCCGACGGACTGCTTTTCGGCTGACTCGGCGGATCGCTCGATACTCGATGCTTGATACGCATTGCTCGTGGCGAGGCACAGTTATTCTAGCTCGCAATTATACCTCCCTCCAGTTACAAACCGTAGGGTTGGTAATGATGTTCCGAAATTTCTTTGGCAGGGTTGCATGTCGGGTTTCCGGGCCTCAGGGGTGCGTATTTTAAGTTACGCAGATTTCTATAAAACTATGTAGACAGGTCGGTCGTTATGGGCCTTCGTACTCTGTCGTCCAGAGTCCGTCGAGTCCGTATTGTCTGACATCTGTCTGTCGTCCGGCATCCGTGTATTGTCTTGAATCCATCTGTTGCACCGATTAGATTGCTTGTTATTACAGACGCCAGGCATCCTAAGCAAGTAGATAGCATCGGGTATCACCGGCGATCCTCGCGGATTCACGGATATCGACGGTGATCTACCATCCTTGTTCCCACTTTCCGGATCAGATAGAGCTTATATTATTTAGACGATAGATGGGTGTTTAGTGTTAACGTCTGTGGATAGCAGAATGGTAGATCGATCACTCGCGTCAGCCACAAGTGGCCTATAAGACACGGCAACGACCCGCACGAGAAAGCCAAAGACCTCCGCTGCGCGAGCGATCCTCGGCCCACCAAGAGGTAAGTAAATGTGTGTGGAATCAGGTGCGCAACGAAGGGATCAGTAGTACGTAGTGGATTGTGGTGTCAAGGAGTGTGAGGTCTAGGTGGAATCAATGGTGGGAGGGTTGATGGTGGAGGAAAAATTGCCCCAAGTTGCCGGGAAGTATTTCGTACGTAGCTTGCCGAAAAATAACGCAGGCCAAACAGATGTGCACGTAGGCACGTAGCTGCGACCTTGCTCCGCGCAAAGCTTCAATGGCCCACTGAATGGTGAAGAGTGGCGATCCGTCAAAAGGCAACCACCCGAGATCACGTTTGCCTGCCTCCCCCGTTGATCGGCACAGTGAGAGGCCGACAAACAGTTTTGTTGGCGTGAGCGGGATGCCAGCATGCGCCCGACACGCCCAAGAAACTAGCAATGACCCTCACTGAAGATTCCCGCCCCTTCCTGGAGAGCCTCAAACGCAACCGACTGGCGGACCTGGGTGGGAAGCAGTCTTGGTTTTTTTGCTTCGGCATGGGCTCGACAGCTGGATTCGCTCCACCGGACCCACGAACCGTTTCAATAGTTTCGCCAGTCGAGGTGAATGACGCATGGAGTCACCACGTTGGCGAGCGAGGGCTGGGGCGAGGCATACGCGAGGACCGTCAGCCCTCAAAATCGGGGGAGCTGCGACGTGTCGCGGAATCACACCAGAAGACTAAAGATGTAGGAGCAAGAAATCGCGCCCTGGACCGCCGCTCTGCAAATGAGGTTATACCCTAAACCACACCCACTTGTGTACGTACCAACACCAACAATAATAGTACTACCACCCCGTATTTGCCAGACTTCTGCTCCGCTGTGCAGAGACAAATCCCCTTGATTCGAGAGCTGTAGAAAGGTTCAATCATCATCCCAGACAGTCCCACCAATTACGGTTCAGCCACAGTCGGCCAATATTCTCCACGCCGAACAGAAACCCCAAATCATATCCATCCATATATCCATCTAGCTAGCCATGAGATCAGAAATTATGCCTCTCTTCGCAATCAGGCGTAGTATTTCTCCACACACTTTCGGCGCTGGCCGCGAGAATTTATTGGTCCCACTTGTCGAATTGGGGGTGTTGGTGTTGCTGGCCGAGAGCATTACGGTTTCCTTGGCGTCTTGGCGGGATCGACCGTGTGGGGTTTTCTGAAGCGCGGGTATTTCCGCCCAAACACTCGCAAGCCCACGCCCTGACCGAGTGCGATGTGGTCACGGTCATTAGGAATATCACCAGAAACGGTTCGTGAGTTCGGCGGATCTGCAGATGGCAGACGAGCCCACCGAGCAGTGATTGATCGCTGGGGCCGGAAATAATCGCCGATGATATCCGGATCAATACCTTGGGATCTAGGCTGTTTTCGAAGCATGCTACCGAGCTCCGATACCTTGGACAAAACGTGGCAACGCTTGTCTCCTATTTCGATAGTAATGGTTGTCAATCCATCTACCTTGGTTGCTTCGAAACGCACGCTGCAAGACTAGGTGCATGCGGGCCTCGAAATCCAACCGGCGGACGTCTTGGTCTTGGCCTGGCGCAGAAAGAAGTCGTATATCTGCTGAGCACCCCTCAGAGCAGGATCAACCGTTGCCTCTCCAATCCTATTACAAATGTGCGGGGTGGCGAAGTTGAAAACCGGACGGACAGACACGTACTGGAACCTCTCAAGCTTGCAAGGGCACATCATAAAGATAGTGTGGCTGCTCTTGACGCCAAACTGCTCCGTGGAGAGCGCAGCATAGGGGTCCACTTGCAATAGCTGCTGGATTTTTCCCTCCAGAACACGGTCTTACTCTGAGATTCGGACCCGCAGTGACTCAACGTCCTCTCCCTTGCCATACTCGTCAGGTGGGAGGAAGTACTCGAGAAGCAAGCGCGGAATCGGTCCGTATTTCCTGAAGAGTGTTAACAGTGTGTCCCACTTCTCCTGCGAGATGCTCTTTGGAGCCCCGGGTAGAATGTTAGTATATAGATTGAACAAGCCGGCTCAACTGCCAACACGCAACTTGTGCGCAAACGGGGAGGCAAGACTTACGCGGCTGCCACAACCTAGGTAGGGGGGCAGAACTTCCGGGGCGAGTATTGTTTGACTAAGTAATGACAATTGCCTTCTCGCGGCTAGGACGTCACCACGACCAGCCAACTGTGATCTCCCGCCTCTCGTGGGGCTCCGACCGGCGTCTGGTCGACCAAAACCCATACGTCCGGGCTACCTAATTCGGAGGCGGATGGTGATGCCATTTGGCGGGCACCATTCCCGTTGATGGTAGTGAATTGAATTGACGAAGCCGTCGGCGTCATCCAACCGATTGGCGACCTGGAAAATAGTGGGCTTCCCCTCCAAAAGCCCCCCCACCCGAGAACATAAGAGAGGAGCCAAGTCTTTCCAATACCCGGCCGGCCAAGAATCAGGCAGATATTATTCCTATTGGGTATAGGCTTCGAGTCTCGAATGTGCATCAGCCGGACTTCCTGAGCTTGAAGGAAGATATCGTACATCTCCCGATAGGCCCCGTGGAGAAGTAGCTCATTCACGTCGCATGACAGAAAACCAGCACCCTCCGGTTGAGCCCCGCTACCAACGCCATTTTATGTGTGGGCTCGTATCGGAGCTCCACGACGGATGCTGAAAGTTGCAAAAAAATGGCGCCACGCAGACTATCCTCCTTCGCTCATAATAGTCCGTGGAGAAACTTGAGCCTCTCAGATATCGAATTTCACTCTTCTAGCGGCGGCGAAGGTGACCCAATCGCGAAGGTGTTAGCCGGTTCGACTGGTCCTAAATGAAAAGCATTACCTCGCGATTCCTCCTTGCCCATATTCTTGATGCTCTGCACCAATCGTAGAAGGTTACCGCTAGGTCCGAGTGGCAGTCGACACTCACGCAACCAGCAGTGTCGGACGTCGCCATCCATCAGAAATGCGCTGCCGTCGATCAGGGCATCCCGGAATGTCGTCCGATTCTCGCCATTCTGCAAGATTTCCTGTGTTGCCCCGAAGAACCCCCCCCCCCCCCCCGCCTGACGACGGATGAAGTTGAAGTTCTCCGTCTGCAGCAACTGGTGCGGCATCTACCATCGGGATATCTGTAGCCATAATGTGGCTATGTGGTAGGCAGAGAGGGAAACACGAGATAGTGGATCAGTAGTAGACGGTGTAGAGGTGGTGGAGGTCGCGGAAGAGATATTGGTAGCGGTGGTGCGGTTGTAGATCTGGTTGTAGATATTCTGGGGGGTGGTTGTGGAAAGGTGGGGATCGTCTCGCGGCGGGCATGCGGCTCTGCAGCCAAGCCAAGCTACGGTCTTGGCACTAACTACATTCGGAGCGCCACAACCCAAAAATGGTGTGGTAACTACGTCATGCCCAGTCTACATAAGTAAGCCCGAGAAAAAAATTCGGCCACACATTTTTGATTTAATGATCTTGCCCCGCTCCAGCCGCCGTCACGTGCCTGGATTTTTTCGCAGGCTCAAGAATCCGAAGCGGGGGCTTTGTCACTCAATACACCACCCACCAAAATCGGACCCCCCAACAGCTAAGCTGTCACCCGATGATCATCGATTGTACTGGGACAGGATTCAGAGTGTGTCTCTCGTTATGATCTAGACAGGGCGCATGTGAGCAATGAATATAGAAGAAAGAAAAAAGCCTGCCCGACAAGTAAATTCAAAACTCTCTACAAGGCTGTAAGTCACATACGAATACCTTGCACAACCACAATGCAACCAACGCATTACGGCAGAGAACCGGAAAGAACGATAGGAAGTTGGCCTCGAGGGCCGTTAACAAGGGCAATTTGGTGGAGGCACGTACTGCAGTTGTCTATAGAGGTGACCGCATTTGCCAACAAGATTGCCTGCTGAAGCTTCAACGCGGGCAGTTTTTGAAAAGGTGCCCCCACGTCTGTTTGTTGTGCTGCACCATCTACACTTCGCAGTACTACTTGGTGCCGGATTGCTCCCTATACTGGGTTGGCCGGCGTACGATGCGAACAAGGGAGATCTCATGATCCACTAGCGTCTCGGCATATCTTAGGTGGGGGCCACGGCCCAACAGACAGAAAACCGACCACACACACCACACACGGGAGAGCACCGCAAAGGGAAGGGTAGCAAGACCACCCAGAAAGTCTATTGGTCGAAGAGAGGTTGGTGGAACTATAAGCGAAATCGGTGGGCATCTCTTGGATTGTCAGTGGGTTCAGGGTTGTGGGCAAGCGGAGGTGAGCTGGTCGCAGATCCCCATTCTGGTTGACACGGTGCGAGAGAAGGACATGGCTGATTGCGTTTTCCGTTGAGCCGACTCCGGAGGATATTGTTGTACGGATATTCGGACCTGAGCCACGGTTAGCCAGCTTCTACATAGTTACACATCAGCACCAGATACAAAATCTTAGATACATATCCTACATCGCCACGTCATTCTTCCATCCTCCGTGCACACCTCTTACCCACTAACCAAATGCCACACAAAGCTCAACCTAGTGCAGCAGGAAGCAGAAGCCGCCAAATCCCCAAACTAGGGTTCCATCACGGGTGTAATATCAGTCAGTTGGCTACTTCCACCCAAAGCACTCACCTCTAACTCGGGGAAGGAAGGCAGCTGCTGGGAGGCAGAACCATCTGGGAGAAGTGTAATGTAGTCAGGAAGCTTGGGTGGTGCGTAGGGATCATAGCTACTATCGTTATTTAGCGTCGTGGATACGCAGTTAACTGCTTGCTGTGGATGGCAAACCCGCTGCTTGGCTACTGTGTGGGCGGTTGAATTGCGCTTCTCCGCACAGTCGATCGATGAAAATTTGTTCACGCTAGTACCGCGAGCGCCTGCCGGCCGGCCTGGGTCATCCGAAAGCGTTTCCCGGACTGAACCGTCCCAAAATATCGCAGCCCGCGAGCCGGCCGGACTATTGAGACCTCCGACCATGTTCACGGATGGGTCACGAATCGGCAGTGGAGCTGCCAGATATGTTCGGTTGCCTGGCAGTACGGTGAACCCTGGGTGGGTATCAAAACCCACATGGTCTACCACGATGCGGAGTGCACTGCCCTCGCCGGCCGCAAGGCGACAGACAACCCCGAAGAGGGTCACAATCTTCACTGATGCCCAGGCCGCCATCAAGCGCATGGCTTCAGAGGGGGCCTGGACCGGTCAGATGTATGCGATCCAGGCCAGAAGGCACATCGCAACGCTTCGGAGAGCCAGGCCGGATATCGCGATTGAAATCCGGTGGTGCCCAGCCCACAAGGGCGTCCCAGAAAATGAGAAGGCCGATGAGTGGGCCGAGCTGGCAGCGGATGAACCGGACTCGTATGGAGTGGAACGGATGCAATACGGAGACCGGTACGAGAGACGGCCAATGCCCCTCCCCAGATCTTTTACACCTCTCAAACGGGAAATCTCGGAAAGAAGCGGCAGGAAGTCAAGGTGCGAGCGGATTCTCGGGTCTCTCGGAAGAAGTAGCGTCACGGCCGGCAGGAAAGGCGTACCGGAAACCGGATCCAACTCCGGCAAAGACCAACAAACGGCTGGCGGCGAGATTCTGCCAGTTGAAGTTAGGTCATTGTCTCACTAGTAGTACCTCAAGTGGAAGAAGAACAAGCCCACAGCCAAGTGCTGGCGGTGCCCGTACCGGAGCCAGACCCGGGAACACCTTTTCAAGAACTGCCCCCACTGGAAGGCCCAGCAAAAAATCCAATAGGTGGAAGTATCGCAAGCGAATCGGTTCAGGATCCGAGATCTCTCCGAAGATGAGTTGGCGCAGCCAGGCGATCCTGTACTTCCTATCTACCACGGACGTAGGACGAAGGGTGGGTCTGGATATGGCTGTGGAAGAGGCCCGGAGCGAGGCGTCAGTGTCGGAGCAGGAGGAGGGAAGAGGAGAGGAGGAGAATAGAGGGATGAGCGGGGAGGAGTAAGGGGGAGATTGTGCGTTATATAGTACATATGTATCTTTGGGAGGCCACGAGGGAAAAGTGAGCTACAAAAAGCCATCTGCGGACCGATCGATGTCGGAGTGGACAGTGGCCGGGATTCGGGTAAACAGTACGCCGCCATAGTCCACATGGGCGGAATGCGAGTGCCACTAAACAAAAAAAAACAGTATACTCACCCACCACTTGCTCTTCCACCCGGCCACCCATTCTGCTACCGCTTCTCCGCTCCCGGCCCCAAAACAACACGCAGCCCCGCATCTCCGCCGACACCGAGATCAACGGACTCGCTATGACAAATCAGCACACTTCGCCACTCCCGGGTACCGCTGAATCGCAGGACCAAGCTGGCCGAATGAGGTCTCAACGTAACGCAGGCAGTGGTGCGTACACGCCCTTGCTTCTCATGAAATCTAGCTTGGCGGAGTGGGTGATTACCTGACACCCGCATTTGTAATCGATGCAAGGCCGGAGGGGAGATCATCGCTGAGTCTCTGGCAGGAATGTATGCATGTGTATACATACATGTGTGTAACTAACAGCGGCCCGAGCCACCGCACATCGCACGGGCTTGTGTTTTGTCGCAACGTGTTACCAGACATGTTTCGACCGACCGCTGATTAGCAAGAAACCAGCAATATCTATAGCGCCATTTCGGCAATATGCAGATTTATCCAACCGATAAAAAAGAATTACACATAATAAAAATCGAGGATAGCGGGGAAAATAATAGAAAAAAGAAAGAAAAAATGCCGGTATTCTAATCGGGGTTCCTCGCTCACCCACCCATCGACGTCCGACCTGTTGCAGGAAGGAACAACCCATGTGAAAGCCTACCCTCTACCACGATCAGGCTAATCGATCCGGCTGCGCGAAGACGAGATCAACCGGAATATTTCTCGAGCAGATATATCAACCCTCTGCCGGGAAACCCGGGGGGTGAAGACACGTAGATGTGGTTTTGAGACAACAGAAAAAACGCACGAGGTGGGAGCCCACATAGATAGATTGACACTCGGGGGACACGCGGAACAGCCCGCTCCCTCTCCCGATCGCCCCCGCTGTAGATAGCGGGTTTCCGAAACGCGGCCATGTTCGAAACGCCCCGTGGCCCTCTCACGCTCTCACGCTCTCTCTCGCTCAATCGTACACGGCCTGTCCAGCCGGTGCGGATCGCCAGTTTCAAGCTGCGGAGTCTGGTCTGCTGATTGCACCGGCGTCTGCCGTCGGATAAGTTAGCACTCCCGCGATCTTTGCCGAAGATCCAGATGTTGCACCATCGCGCTCTCCCTGCCGACAGCCAATGGTTGCATTTGGCGATAGGGTGGTGGGGCGTGGGACGGCGGAGCAACGGTACTTACGCCGGCCCAGCTCAGCAGAGGGGTGGTCGAGAGTCCTGTGTGTGGGGTGTTTTTGCATGCAGTGGTTCCGACACTGCTCTGTGCGAGTGGGGGTGCTCGCAGTTATGTATGCCCAACGCTTCTGTCTCTTGCGCGTCACATCTACGTAAGCCGGATATCTCCATCCTAAAAGCGCGATAACAACCACCTAGCCCGTCCACGGCCGGTCGCATGTGTCTCTCCGTCGTGCTCGGATACACATCCCAGATTATTCCGTCAACATATGGCTAATACATAGCACACGAGATCGAGCAGATGTCCGGTTTGGCGACCACAGCCGGTGGACGGCCACAGCTTCCTAAAATGCTCTGCTTGGGCGGGTTTCAGAGAGAACACGCAGGCCGCTCAGTCTAACTGCTCTCCACAGCCGAGTGCATGCATGACGACATAGCGGCCGGCCGTCAGTCCCCGTCGACGTGGGGCGCGAGGCTCGGGGCGCACGGGGCAGAGAGCGCGTGTGCGCAGTATAGGTGCGTACTCACTTTATACGCGCCGGTACGGGTTACACGCCAAGGAGTGCATCGATATCGATGCGAGGACCTGTGGGCGGGATCTCGTCGCTCGTGCGTCCGTTCGGCATGCAGGGCTGCATATGCCGTATGTGGTTATATTGTCCGGCATATATAGAGCAGATGCACCACATCCACATGGCTGGCTGGGTGGGTGGACGGGCGGATGGACGGCTCAACCCGGACGGGGCAGCTGCATATCAATCACGACGTTGTGCCAGCTGCACTGTGTGTCACTCGCGCCCGTTGTCCAAGGCAGGGTGCTATATCATTGCTATCACTGTCCCCCCCCCCGGTTATGATCTAGATAACTCGCATGCGATTAATGAATAAATAAATAGAAATTACTGTTCCCCGCAGCATGGGACCGAGAAGCAGGCCCTTAGCGAGTGGTGCCCGTTACGCCGTACCCACAACAGGGCGTGCACGCTGGCCAGTATTTCTTTCCTTCTTCCATCAATTCCTCCACCTCGTAGGACGTGACCCGAGCCTACGCACAGCCGGCCGGTTGGCACAGCTCGTATACGATATTCTGGAGCTTATGCACCTGGACATCCGGCCGTTGCAGCTTCCTCCACTCTACTCGAGCGCATCCCGAGCCCCTCCGTGCCAAGTATAATCCAGCAAAGTAACGTCCCACCCCGCGGGCAACACAGGCACCACTATCCATCCATCCATCCAGCCAGCCGGCCAGCCATCCATCCATCCAGTCATCCATCCCTCATGTACCCCACATTCTGCAAAGCTCCACATCCATGAAAGAGATACGTAGCGCCCCCCATTCCATACCCGCAACGTTGTGCGCACGCAGGTTGTATTATGTGCGCTTGTATCTAGCAAGCTGCACGTCACGACGCGGCAGTTGCAACGGACAACCAAGTGTGGGGTGCCAAAACTGCGTCAGCGGCAGTAGCCACAAGCGTTTTCACTGATTCTTTTTCTTTCCTTTTCTGTTTTCTGCGTCTCTGCACGACGGCTGGATGGTTGGACCAACAGCCACGGTGACATATGTACCGAGGTCTGTTGTAAGCCTGTGCCTGCTTTCCACGAACCCGGATTTGGTGGACCTCGCAGACCCGAGGGTAAGGAAGAATGGAGATTTGATAACGGCGGGAATCCGAATCGCATCGGACTTGGGATGGGCAAAAATAGATGCCGGACACCCACATTCACCTACACGAAAGAAAGAGTCAAACCCCGCCCCACACTCACGATCGGGACTGGAAACCGCTGCCCTCCGCCCTCTCGCTCACAAGCGCATCACCGCCTGATCCAAAGGATGGCCTCAGAGGAGCCTGACCCCGGCAAGAGGTTTGACCTTGACGCAAGGAAGCATATTGCGACCACCCGCCGGAGAAGACCGGGAGTTACAATCGAACCCCGTTGGCGCTCTGCACGCAGGAGGGCAGTGAGATAGGGAGAAGGAAAGACCGGTGCAAGATCCGGGATTTCTTCGCCGGCGAGTGCTGCAACCAGCCGATCTTGGACTCCCTCTCCACCGCGGACGTGGGGAGGCTGGTCCCAGCCCTTGGCTGAGGAAGACGCACAGTGAGGCATCGGAGTGGGAACTCCGGGAGCGGGGAGAAATGGAAGAGGAGAGGAGGCAAGAGGCTGAGGAGCCGGGTGCCGGGGACGAGGAGCAACCGATCTTCCTTCCCACACCTTCCTTCATGGCCTCTGCAGAAGAGGGGTAGGATGTGCGGCGGCTTTCCTTTGCTCTCTCTCTTGCTCTTTCCAGTGTAGTTTTATTGGGCGTCTTATATCTCCTTGGGACAGGCCTGGGCGGAGAGCAAATGGGAGCTGCAACGAGCCGGCTTCGCGCGGACTGCGAATGGGAAACGGACTGTGTGTACATCGCCATGATCTCCATAGGTCGCATGTGATAAATGACAAAAAAAACTCACGATCGGGAATACCAAAGGTATAGTAGATGCTTCTTCGCTTCTCACGCATACAGGCACGCCGGTGGGATACCCCGTGCCAACCTTGCATGTACGCGTGTGGAGTATGATGGATGAACACACTCATATGTATTCATTCATATTCATTTATTCACTGCCTTGTTTTTTGTTTTCCCCCGACCAAGCAAACGATACGAATACGTGGACGTGTGACGTGTGGGACACTGTATTTTCGAGGCCTCTTTAGCCGTACCTCTATCACATAGCCAGTAGTGACAGCTTCGCACTCCCAGTTCCACGTAAGAGTGGAGTGCTGCAACGCCACGGACAGCAATTACCCATATCCGCTCTCAATTTCCATCACCACACGACACCCCCGAACAGTGTGCGGAAAGCCCGGTCACCGTAGAGTGCGCATAGGACGGATAGACGGAAAGGTAGTATGTGGGGTCCCGAGGGGGCAGCTATGGTTTTTCAGGTACGAATTCCGCTTCTCGCGATGCCTTGCTCTAGATCTCACCGGACGGGTGGCTGCGTGCATTACTTTCTGTTGCTTAGTCGACATCCAGATACCACAGTTGCGTGCGTACATACCCAAGCTGATGGAAAGATCAGCCATGCGTACGGACAGATCTCCATTGTTTGCTGCATCTATGTGTGTGCACTGTTCTTCTATCCCCGGCGAGAGCGAACGGGCGAGCGGGTGAATTGCCGAGAAATCGTGTTGAGAACTCCGCCCGTGCGTGACTGACGATTGGACTAGACGGACCGTTCTGGACCGCTAATAGATCGGACCCAACGGCGCCCAGTGATCCCTTTTTCCGCGAGCTAACACCGCCCGTCCAATCTTACTCCCGCCGCCCACATGCCCGCCCGCACACGCGTCGCGGCTGGCTCCTGGTCATGTCCATGATTGTCGTTGTAGATATGCAGGATGTAGGACTCCGGCAGGGCTATTTTTGTCCGTCCGCGACTTTCTCCAAGAATGCAACCAAGCGCGAGTGAGCCGGTACGCTGTTGAACCTGCCCGGCCGAGAGCGAACACCGCCGCTTCCGGTTATTCGCGGTCCCCTGTTCCCCTGCTCCTTCCGCAACGACGATGACGGCAACGATTCACTCCCGCAAGCCAGACGGCGGGCCAAAGCCGATCCTGCTGCGTCCTCCGCAGGCGTAGCGTGCTCTCGCGGAATCTTGAAGGAAGGGAGTCGCAGCGGCCGTCATGGTGCATCGCATATCTTTGTATTCGCCGCCATCCTTGCTGGGTGTTTCTGATCTGGTGCACATGTGTAGGTATCTGATGTAGTATCTTGTATCTACACCACATACGCAATTGCAGAGTCGCGGACCCTGCAATTCGATCAGCCCGCCCTCCGTCCTCCTTCCATCGCCGAGAGCGTATATAGTGACCCATACAGGGCCGATCCCTTCGCGTGGGATAGATAGACGGGGGGAAAGGACGAACATGGTTGGGTGATGGTGGGTTACAACGTGGATGGTTTCGGGTAAATGAACCACACCAGTCGGGGGGGTGCATATGTAACACCGGCATTTCGACCAGACCCTCACTCGCGCCGTTGACGACGCTGACAGGCGGGTGACGTGGGTGCTGTCTGAGGCGCGACGGGAATGCACAGCCACAGATCGTGCGTCGAAATCTCCAAACCCGTGCTCCGTGTCGCCCCCGTCAACAGCGTCCATCCGCCAGCCCAATGTGCCCGGATAGATGGTAGTCTGCGCACACAATGAAAGCGATAGACCGATCGCTTACAAATCCGGGCATCCCGCTCCGTATTACCACCGCTGTCCATGGCGGTCTCCATCGCAGACATGCAACATGCTGGCCTCGCATACAACACGCTCCCTCAACTACCGCCTCGACGCGCTCCGTTCCCCTCCATTTCCAGAGACGTATCTATATAGATGGATATGTGAGTATGGAGATCTTCCGCCTCGCTTAGCGGAGGATGTTTTATTGTTTTTGCTTTGCATTGTGGCTTGCTTGCCCAGCCGGAAGGCAAGACACGTTTCCAACGGTTTCTTTTTCCCCTTCCCACCTTCCCCATCCCATTATTGCATCACGTCGGAGAATTTATCCACGCCTTGCCCGTCCGTCCGTCTGCCCGAGAGCTGAAAGCAGGCGAGAGCGATCGAGAGAAAAGAAAGGAAAGAGAAAGAGCGGAGATGTCCGCGGCATGCTTCCCCAACAACCAGGCTGGACGCCGATGGGCTTACATACAGCGCTTCGTTCCTTCCGGCTTTCCGTATATCTCGGCCTTCGGGCATCGCGTGCAAATCTTGCTCTCGGGGTGGAATCCGACCGCGAGCTTGAGTTTCTCCTTTCATTTCTCGCTGTGCATCCTCCGAATCCACCCTGCCCATGACCATCACAGTCACAGACTAGCCATCGACGCGTTCCCCCCAAGAAACCCACTATTGCTGTGAGTGGAGAACGAACCCGGTAGGTGTGGAGAAGAGGAAACAGCAACTCGCACCGTACCGCAGCAGAGGGACGAGAATTGTCCAGACCTCGCCGTTGCACATCCACCTAGTACATAGTACCAACCTGTCCTCCTCGTAACTAGGGTGAAACATTCCACCCCGTCATTTTCCTCCACCCCTCTCTTTTCCTTTCTGAGCGGAGCGTAAGGCTGAAAGGTCCGGTCCGCCCGATACAATCCGCACGAGCGTTGTGTAAGAGGAGAGGAAGAAATTGCGGAATCGGGAATTCGCAACCGCCAGAGATCACAGTGCGGATACATCCGATCCGCTGCCATCTTGTATGTAGCTAGCCAACTCCATAGTTAGTCCACGGCAACTGGTCTCCGTCTCCGTCTCCGTCTGTTCTCGCCTCGAAACCGGAAGAAAAGGCTTGTCTAATACAATGCAACCGCACCTCCACTTCCCGAAATCACCCATGTGCGCACAACCGATGCTGCCCGTGTCGAAATCTCGTGGGTGAAAAGAATAAAAAAGGAAAAAAAGGAAAAATGAGGAATGAAACCCGGGGGGGCTATGGGGGAGGAGGATTTATGGATAGATGGATGGAGGGTGGGGGTGTGAAGCAGGGTGGGACAAACAAGGGAAGCGGGGAGACCTACGTGGGGTTCCCTCTCTCTTGCTCCCTCCCAGAGCGATTGAAACGTGCCAGGTGTCGATGGAATGGTGCAATAGTGTATGTTGGTGATATTGATGTTAGTGCTGGTGTTACGATTGATTCGGAAGCCAGATGTGGAGGAGATGGGAACCACACGGCTGCAAGGGGAGGAGGATGTCCCTTGTTGGACATTATGTTACTTAGGTTTCAACGGTCCGTGGGGCTAAATATTTCTTTTCTTTCTTTTCTTTTTCTTTTCTTTTTGTTTCCTTATTTTTCCGTCTTTTGGTTTAAAGACGACGGATGCTCCACGTCTTCCACCCTGAGAAAAAACATCAACTCTCCCTCTCTTCCTCTCTTCCTCTCTCACTCTCCGCCGCTTTCTCTCCTCCATGCGAAACAGGTGTTGCCACTGCTGCCACAGACAAACATCCACCGGTCGTCCTGCAGCCTCGTCCTCAGTTCTGAACCGCCGCCCGACCAAGAACACCAACCACTGCCGCAAAAGAAATCATGGATATCAGAAAAATCCTCAACCCGGAAGAGCCCACGCCTACCACATCGGCACCGAGTATGTCTCTCCTCCCTCCACTCCATTCCTGCATCTGTACTGACTATCCACCCGGACAGAACAACCACCAAAGAAGGACCGACCGGCGCCCGGCGAGCGCGACACCGGTCCGAAGGACTTGGAAGAAGGGCGGCGGAAGCGGGGCATGCCCATCGAGGGCCTAAACACGTTCCGAGTGCGGAACCACTGAGCCTCTCATTTCCGTTTTCGCAGGATGCCAGCCGCCCCCCCAACCGGCAGACAGGCATCGTCATCGTCGCCACGCGCGGCGGCGATGGCGGAGGAGAACGAGAAGGGAGAAAGAGAAGAGAAGGACGCATACATTCCACCATTCATAGACCGAGGCCGATCAAAAGCACGCTTTCTCGAATTATGCGTTCGTCCACGGGGAGGCGGCTGCTATACTTCAGGCAGAAGCGGGTGTATATTACATATAGGGGGCCGGGGGGTTTAGGATCCATCCAACTAGCCTGCCAGGATTCGTGTGATGGGCGGAGTGGCCGGCCTGGTCTGGACTTGGGTGGGTGAGATAGCATTCGCACATATATCCATAGCGGGACTATGTCTGTGCGTTCGTCGGACCGGGTAGGGGAGGGGTGTCTTACTTTTCGGTTTTTCTTTTTAGTTTCCGTTTTTTTTCGTTTTCTGTTCCAGAAGGGATGCGGCGTTGTATGTTTATCGAGCGATACTGTCCACGTGAACGGCGGCGGCATTAATGGCAGTGATGGAGGGCGTGTGGGTGTGGATGGTGATATGTACATATATGAAGTGGAGCGTACCTGCACCCGCAGTTACCAAGTTTTCCATCTCTCTCTCTCTGATGGCACGTCAATCGATCCAGAAAGTGGCGAACGCAGGAAGCGAAGAATATACTCCCATCCCCCATCCCATTCACAACCACGAGACCCTCCAAGAAGCCATGTCTTCCCGAGGTGCAGTTCGCGGCGACGTGCGAGAGAGAGTATTAGAGGCTGTGGAGGTGAGGTCATGGGACAACTATCGCGACGCCTATGTGTGGTTTAATCACTTCAGCGGATCGATATTGTAAGGGTGGCGCATGCGCACATACCTTGATAATCCTCCAGTCACACCGGATCCCCGCCCAGGACCGGGCGAGAAGGATCCTCGGCCTCCGTCGGACTCCACTCGAACCGCCGGTCGCCGCTGCTATTAGAGCGGGCGCTACGGAAATTGGGGCGTGAGGTGAAATTGGTCTTTTTTGCGGGTGAGCGGAGCGGTGGAACGAGTGGACCGACTGACTGACTGACTGACTTGACTGATGTCGTATGTACGCACGTATGTGTCCTTCATGGGTTGTAAACGACGTGATGTGATATTGTGCGGCGCGTGTCGCCTATTTACGGGGATCAGTGGTGTATATTAAGCAAGCAAGCAAATGGCGGGGGAAGCAATGTTTCACGTATGCTTACGTACGAGCTGGACGGGGGACTGTCGATAGCTGTCACTACATACCAGGAAATGCGGCAGCCGGTGATGTCGCCGTTCGGTCCGACAAGTCATACGAGGGCCGGCCTCGAAAGCCATAACTACCGAAAGGCGAGTTTTCCTCCAGACCTCCGCAAGAACATCCATAGCGTCGGCCTGGGAACATCCCAGCGCCACTCTCCACCGGCGAGCAACGCGTTCTTCGCTGGGCTTCTGAGTGACTTCTTGTGATCACACCCTCCGCCCGCACCCCCCCCGGTCGAACGCCGCCAACAGCGCGATGCCTGCTAGCTACCTACATAGTTAGCCGGCCGGCAGCTCTCCGCCGCGTGTAGCTCGGGCGCTATGTACGACTCGGACATCTCGCGGTGATGAACGGAGCGGAGAGCGGAGTGATGAACTGCGTGAATGTTAAGTGGATCGTGTATTCTTATGTAGGTAAACTGCCTTTCGACTGCGCATCACCCAATCAGGCACACACCGAGACTCCCACAACAACGATGGCAGGAAAGGACAACTGAGAGAACTGGCCACGAGAAGTATTCCCAAACACCCAGGACGCTCTCTGCTTTCCCTTTTCCTTTTCTATTTCTTGCATCTGTATGCTACGTAGGGTTGCGGTAGTGTAGTCGATCGCCTGGAGAGAGATCGAGGCCAGTATTGCGAGCGTGAGCTAAACGGGCCTGATGTGGCTAAACGGATCGTGACGTTGCCTGCAGTTCATAATAGGCTCGAGTGGCGGCAACCACTCCTACCCGCGGGGAAACAAAAGCTGGAGACACCCACTGACGGAATGTTGTCCGAGACGCTCACGTCCGCCATGCACTGGACCGCACTGGCCGCATAGATACGTACCCTCCGCGAACGTGGTGCGGTATCGTTGGTAACACCGTGTTTGACCCGACATCGCCCTTACTGCCGGCGTGGTATGCCTCTACTGGTGTGCAGTATGCCGCCGGTATGCTATACAGAGCTGGGGTGTACCGCCGCTTCAGACGAGATCACTCGACCGCAAGTTGCAGCGATGTTGCCCAGTCGTGGCGCGCTCATTTGGCATATCTGTCACAGATAACCGGCCCCCGCTCCCTCTCGCTTCCATTCACTGGGTATGTGTAGAACGGCAGACCGCCCATCGCCACAAGCAGGCCCTCGACGCGTGTTGTATACTATCACTCCGCGAAGCTTAGTTATGGCCACATTCCGACAGCGCGGGAAGGAGTGTACGTATACAACCATCCACTCGATACCAAGTGCTATAGCACTGAGGTGAACAGACCAACCGGCCGTTTCTAGCTAGTCCTACTAGCTTCCACCCTTATTAACGTTACATTTTCAACACGTACGCATCGCAGCGTTTCATACGAACGTCAGTCTTCAAACCCCATCCCTCCACTTCCACAGCATCTACCTTGGTCGGCAAGCCGAACCCAGCAGCTACTGTAGCAGCTATAAACGAACACTACTGAATCGAAGACGGTAAATACTCACCGCGAGCACGCCTGTAGGCCGACTGTCCGCGCTCGTCTACAAAGTCATCCTACCGGATGTAGTCGGGCTCCCACGGGAGTTCCAGATAGTAGGGGCATGCCAGCAGGTACTACCACACGTAGGCAGGGCTGCGTAAGCCAGCATTGCGGCAGGCCGTATACGAACTGCAGAGATCGTCATCACGCAATATCACCCGTTCTCACTTGATCTTCCGAGAGGGGGTACGGAACTAGGTATCAACGGCTGAGGAGCGATTTCAGTTCCCCATCACCTCTTTCATGGCCCCAGCAGAAGAGGAGTAGGGAGCGGGAAGGCTGTTTCTTTCGTTCGTTCTTTTGTCTCTTTGTTTTTAATTCTTAGGTGTGTTACTTCTCGCAGACAGGTCGTGGGAGGAGCAAGGGGAAGCCACAGCGAGCCCCCTGCGGGCTGATCGAAGTCGGGGTTGGTTTTGGACCGTCGGATTCGGCCTGGACAGCTCGACACGGATGACGACGTATGGATGAGCGGATGGCGGTGAGTATGTATTCACATACATACTCACCAGGAGCAGCCGACAGTCACGACACGCATCGCACCACCTAGCATTTCCAATTCAGATCCTATCATCATCTATTATACACATAAACAGTTTCACCCGCGCTCATTCACCCTCCAACACCACCGCCCGAACATCTTCCGATAAGTCAGTCAGCACGCTCTATACTTTTATCTGCCCCCTCCTTCTCCCCACTCGCACACTATCGCAGAAGAGAATGCAGCTCGGAGACAAAACACAACCGTACACACCTCCACATCTCACACCCCCTCCTTGGGCTCGCGCGTATACAAAGAACTCATCACTGATCATCAAGAAACACCCAACACACACAATCACAACACGCTCATCCCATAAAGTAATAAAAGTGGAAGAAAAGGGAAGAAAAGAGGAAGGAGCATGAGAAGTAAATGGAATCGAGGAGGGGAAAAGAAAAACGGCAACCTCCACATCTCGCTCTAATTCCGAACACAGGATACGACCGAGCGCGGTATATTAAAGTCAGGAAAGCCCAAGCTGTGCTCCCGTCTGTGTGGCCAGAATTTGGTGACCAAGGTCGTAGACAGCGGAGAAAACAAGGAGGTAGCCAAAAATTTGAAAGAGACATGATTCGAACGGAAACAACAACAGAAAACAGGATATTACATAGAAAGCAAGTAAACGCAAAACTCCCGTGCCAATGGCCAATAAGTACATGCAATTGTACGTGTGGGATTAATACCACCTTCCTTCCGATATGGGGATAGGCGGATGGATGGATTGGGGTGATCGTATGTCCTTCATTGGCAGCTGTCTAACATCCATCTATCCGTCCATTATGGGGATGTGAACCCTCCGGCAACTTTAACCCACTCCGCCAGGCAGCTTCCCTTCTTGTTCTCGATATCCGTAATATCGGTATCACACTTGCACCGACAGCCCACTCCGTTCTCTTGTTCCGCGTCCCAGTTGTCCCAGTATTCGTCATCCTCCTTGGCTTTCTTCTGGTCTTCGAGGTACGGTTCCTTAAACGGCGTCCGGGGGAGCTGTTTGGCCGGGGCGTTGGCGGGACAATGTTGAATGGTGGTGTGGCGGTAGCCGATATCGCGGAAATAGTGGACGTCGCCGGGCCCGAGGAAAACGCCGGCGGCGAGCGAATGGACGGGGGCATCTCCCCACTGCACCGATACGTTTTGTTAGTCGCAGTCATCCATACCGAATAGCAAAACGGGAGGACGCCATACCCGTTCAGTCCAGAATCCACCACTGCGATCCAAAGTCTCAAAGAAATCGGTATACTGCTTGCTACGGTAGAAGTCGAAGCGCGCAATCTCGAAATTGCTCCAGAAATGGCACATGTTGTAATCCTCCCCTTCCATCGCTGTTGGGTCGATATCAGGGAGCTTGCCACGACCAGGCTCAAGCTTGCGAACATCTTCCGGCAGGTTATCTAGGTCCGCCTTCTTCTCCCGCTTCTCGGCGAACATCTCCCACATGCCCTTAGAGGTGATGTTGTTGTTTCGCTTGTACGCCGACGTGTAACGGAAGAGGTTTGGGACGGTTTCTCTCAACTCCTTGACCGCGATCGTAAATCCATAGGTCTTATTGTTCTTCTTCATCTCGACGAAAGGATCGCTAAGGGAAACGGATGTCAGCGAACGCGTGTAGGTGCGTGCGTGATGCAAACGGACGGGTAGAAGGCATACTAAGTCATGTCGCAGAAGAATTCGATATCAGGTTCCAAACGCCAATACCACTCGTACTTCAGGAGGAGCTCGTGCTTCCAGAATTGCCTGTAGGGAGAGCGATGCGCGGTTAGCAAGCGATGCTGACGGGAAGCTACCACAAGGAGACGGATGCCTACATACCCAGAATAGAACCTGCACATGTGATGGTAACTGGCCATACCTCCGTACATAATAGCCTGGTCACCCTGCTTCGCGATCGCCTCCTCGACCTCGTCGGCGTCCGCCCATTCGGGAAATCCCCAGTGCCGTGGATCAATCTGGCCGAATTCTACCATGCTGGTCGTGTAGTTGAGGACAGTGTCCTTGAACTCGTCGTTGAACTCCCCGTCGTTCAGGAAAACGTAAGGGTAGTGGAACCAGCGATTAAAGTGCCGTTCCATGTGCCGAATGGACTGTAGCACGCCGGGGAGCTCCTTGTTCCTGGCCAGCACGACGATTACCGCGTTTTCTCTCGGAGCATCGGTTTTCGGTTCGAGGCATCCCGTCGCGAAGACTTTGTCGTATCTCTCGCTTATCCGTCTGTACAATGGGGCGCGCCGAGATCAGCAACCCAGTCCGATCCGATCCGTGTAGCCCTCGGGACGTGCACGGCGGCAATGGATGAAATTCGAACGTAAGAGGGCGGGGCGACGAGGGAAAAGGGGAGGGGGGAAGGGATGTGAGGAGTAGGTGATACGGTTGCGCACGTACCTTATTGCCGGTGGTCCGCCAGAAGGCAACAGCATCCGCCCCGGAGAATTTGGGTGTCGCAAGAAGAGCACAAGCAGCAGCGTGAGTATCGTGAACGGGAACAGCAGCACTACGCCGAGGGGCATCGTAATTGTCGAGCTCCCTTTTAGTCGTATGCGGCGCCGGAGGAAAGCTAACCGCGGCGAGAAGCGATGGTAGTGTGAGATCTCATTGAGAGTCTTTCTGTTCGGAAGCTGTTGGGAGAGCTGCCGTATAAGCCCCATTGCGACAAGTGGTTGTCGGACGATAAGGGGCTTTATACGGTGATGACGACTTTGCCGGCGGAGTAGGGTCGGGAACGAGGGCAGATTCAGACTCGGACGACGATGACAACCGATCGCAGTTGAGAGCGCGATAGCGAGTGGGTGGACGCAGCTTCTATTTCCCGTGAGAGACCGAGTGGAGGAGGAAGGATGTCGACGGGTGGAAGACTTTCGTGTCGTGGCGGGTATCTTCTGCACTCGAATCCGACACGGAAGGTGGTGCTAGGTGCTGACTTTGATGTGTGGTGAAAGTAGCTAGAAGGGGCTAGATGGTTTTCTCCGTTAGGGCGGTGGCAAGGGGGCAACGAAGTCAGAGAGGCTAGGTAGGGTGCATAATGTGGTTACCGAGATGTGTCGAATTTTTATTTCCAGAAGCAACTATTCGTCGTCGGATAGCCTCGGAATCAAAGAAGCAAAAAGGGACAGAGAGACCGTGAGCACTGTAACTGGTTGTAATGTGCGCGGGTGAACGTGAATATCCGGAGAGTAGAGGATATGAAGTAGGTGCTTTCTAGAGTACTCTACCAGCACCAGCCGATAGAAAGCCATACATACATCATACAAGAATCTGCTATCGTGGAGATGAAGGATGCTGGAAGGTTTGGTTGTCAAGATTGGAGTGCCTAATTTTCTTCCGTGTCTTCCATTCATTCCATCGGTCCTTCTTTACCTTGCTTCCTTGCTTCCCTTCCTCCCGTGGTGCTGCAGCCAACACCTCGTGTAAATGTGTCGTGAAAAGGGGAGAGCGGCTCTCCCCAATTCCGAGACCTGGCTGATCCCAGTAACCGCACTGTCTAGGGGTTGCAACTGGAGATTCTGGCAATTCTGCTTCTGCAATTCGCCGCGTGCTCCAGCGGGCAAAGAGGGGGGCAATAGGTAGCGACACAAAACGTATTTCCCCTTGCTCTGCGAACTTCCCCAGGTCCGACCATCAGAAACACAAGCCATAGTCGACCGTTGGAACTCTCCATCCGTTATCCTACGTTCTCCGATCCCTGTCGGCATGTCGAGTCCGCAAGCTTCGGAGGCACGCCGCCGACGGCCCCCACGCAGAGCATAAATCTTCCATAAGTAGATGTGTAAAAGAGTCGGTACCGAAGTTTCCTATACGGTTGGTAGAAAATTAGCTACTTGGCGGGGAAGTGTACTAAGTCCAAGCGCAACGGTGTTTGTCTATATTATGACGAGTGGGCGACTTATAAGTTCACCTATGTATCTAGCAAGGGCGTTGTCCCGCGGCAGTGACTGATCGCCGGCTTGATGGCCGATAACCTCGCTGGCATGGTACCTACTATGTACACAAGACCCACGAAGATGTCCGGATACGGCGATCACCGGTCTGGTGCAGGACAACGGGAAGGACCGTGGCAATGGCGGCTAGCGGTTGGCAGAGAGCAGCGAACACACGCTGCCGAAGGGCACTTCATGGGACCGAGAGCATCATTGAAGTTGGGGAGAGCAATCCCCAGCTGACGTGCTGTTCCGGGACCTTCGGTCAGCGACATTCTATGCACATAGGTATGATCGATTCTGAGAAGCTGTACTTACGACTCCGCCGTTGTGCGTCGGACCGTCCAGAACTTCCAACACGAAACACCCCTAATGCTGATGTGTCAGTGAGATCGGGTTTAACATCACCGCACGTCCTGTCCTCTTCCTAGAGAATGCCCGCCAACAGAATGGGTCAATCAAAATCAAACCCGTAGTCCTTACAGCTCCGTTGCGTAAAAAGCCCCAGCTACCAGCCGTAGCGAATAATCCGCGACTGCCAGCCGCCCAGTCCCACTGAATCGGGAGTGAATTCCTCAAGCCGCGCTAGGGCAGGCCTGCCTGGTGAACGAGCTTGAGAAACTCAAGGAAAGGAATCCCCACCACCGTCTGTGGAGCTCAAGCGGTAAACGGGAAGGAGGCTAACGGTAATGTAACAAACTCATCAAACCCCCGATTTCTGATTCGCTGCTTGGGTCTGGTTGGGTGCTGATGCACAAACCCGATGCAGATGGAACCAAACGCTAAACAGTCTATTAACCGGCGATCCAGACACATGGCAGCCGCTCTGGGAATGGCCAGCTCTTCTTCGAATGGGCTGCGACCAACGTCGAAAAGTCAAGGCGGACTGATTGTGTCTGAGGCAGTGAGTGCGGTACGTACGAGCAGGTAAAGCTACTAACCCTCTGTCTCCTCGCGTTAGGCACGGTGGTGGTGATAGTTCTGAGCAGCCGAGTGACATACATGGAGATTCGGAAGAGTCTGTTCGATGACAGAATAAAGCGCGGTAATAGTGATTGCAAACGTGTGTCCCGTAGCTTCGACTGGCCCCCGCCACCCCTCTTCCAATTTCTCGTGCCTGGAACTCGAAGCCACTCAGTCCGATGATGAGACAGACGTCGTCTCTGTACACGTAAGTGGGACATTCGAAGCTGTCGTTCTTGAAATATCCCCCAGAAGGGAATTGGTTCGGCCCTAACTAAGTATGGCTATCGTTGAGTTGGATATTTCAAATGAACGATGAGGAACTCACCTAAGTAGATAGTCGGAATACCGAATTCTCCCTGGTAGAGAACAAAAATGGCGGACTTCCTCCTCCTTTCCATAACCGCGACGAATGGATGACCGAACTTGAAGAACAGAAGTTGTCGCTCTTGCTCGGCGCTACTCAAAAGGTGCAATTCCGTTCGGACATGCCGAGCCTCACCATCTCATCGCATCAATCTGCAAGCCCCACCACCACCACTCGCCGCCACGGACCACGACTCCACGAAAACGAACGGAATGCGAGCCGCTCGCACTTAGCAGCAACCGACGGACAACGAAACACTTTAGAAACACAGCGACACGATCCGCCACTCCCACAAATGCCTCCAGTTGTTTCGGCCCCCTCCCGCCCCCACGGCCATGCTCCCAGCACTTTCGACAAAAGTATGACCCTCCACCCCGACACCACTCCGCCCATAAAAAACCCCACGACTGACGAGCGGGCACGGGCGCAGTGAAAATGGGCGCGCTGATGGGCGGCACGGTCGGGCTCTGCATGGGCTTCATCTTTGGCGGATACTCGATAGTGAAGCAAGGACCGGGCCCCAACGGCGTGATCCGCAGCTTGGGACAGTACATGGTGGGCTCCGCCGCCACTTTTGGGTACGTCCGGATTTGCATTAAGGGGAAGGAATGGAGGGGGTGGAAATGGATGGAGCTCTGCGTGGGAACTTGGCTTGCTGACGAATATGTGCGTGTTTTTGTAGCTTCTTCATGTCCATCGGTTCGGCTATCAGGACCGAGGCTCCTCCCACGAGCATGGAGGCTTGGGCGAAAGCAAGGGCTGCGCCAATCTTGATGACCGCCGCGGCTAAGAGGGAGGAGAGGGTATGAGGTTGTGGCCCGGCAGAACGGTCGGGGTTGTAGTATGGTGAATAAAGGCGATGTTGTACGAACGGGATA
>Ga0307516_10001943_pt1 | contig 28350 bp, 23 predicted proteins | sample 19_EM_MG_FD_203310 | JGI IMG/M metagenome (GOLD analysis project Ga0307516, IMG submission 203310) | Populus trichocarpa ectomycorrhiza microbial communities from riparian zone in the Pacific Northwest, United States - 19_EM | ecosystem: Host-associated > Plants > Roots > Unclassified | place...
CTTCCCGCAGGCCCGGCACTGGATCTCCACCGTCGCGAACAATCCTCGCCGACCGGGCGCGGTGGGCAATTGTCGGTGGGCACCGATACTGTTCGCCCTGTGCTGGAGGAACTGCGCATCACCGGGCTCGGCGTCATCGACGACACGACGTTGCGGCTGACCACGGGCATGAATGCCATCACCGGTGAGACCGGTGCCGGCAAGACGATGGTGGTGACCGGCCTCGGGCTGCTCTTCGGCGGTCGCGCCGACGCCGGCCGGGTCCGCGCGGACCCGGGCCGGGCGGTGGTCGAGGGCCGGTTGCGCCTCGCCGGGTCGCTCGGCGACGCGGTGCAGACCCGCATCACCGACGCGGGCGGCGAGATGGACGACGACGGCTCGGTGCTGCTGAGCCGCACGGTGACCATCGAGGGCCGCTCGCGGGCGCACGTCGGCGGCCGCAGCATGCCGGTGGCGATGCTCAGCGAGGTCGGCGAGCAGCTCGTGGCCGTGCACGGGCAGTCCGACCAGCTGCGCTTGCTGCGCCCGGCCGAGCAGCGCGCCGCGCTGGACCGCTTCGCCGGCCCCGGGCACGAGAAGCTGCTGGAGGCCTACCGGGAGGCCTTCACCCGCTGGCGGGCCGTGGTCGAGGATCTGGCCGACCGGCGCCGGCACGCCCGCGCGCGCAGCCAGGAGGCCGACCTGCTGACCCTGGGCCTCGACGAGATCAACAGGGTCGACCCGCAGCCCGGCGAGGACGACGACCTGCGCGCCGAGGTGCAGCGCCTGGAGCACGCCGAGGGCCTGCGCACCGCCGCCACCATCGCGGCGCAGGCGCTGGCCGGGGGCGTGGAGGCGGAGGCCACCGAGGAAACGGCGGACGCGACCGTGCTGCTGGGCGCCGCGCGGCGCACGCTGGAGGCGCAGGCCGGGGTCGATCCGGCGCTGGGTGAGCTGGCCGCCCGCGTCGAGGAGGCCGCCACCCTGGTCGGTGACGTCTCCGCGGAGCTGTCCGCCTATCTGAGCGCGTTGGACGCGGATCCGGCCCGGCTGGAGGTCATCTACGAGCGGCGGGCCGCGCTGCGCGCGCTGACCCGTAAGTACGCCGACGATGTCGAGGGCGTCATCGCCTGGGCGGACAACGCCCGCAGCAGGCTCGCCGCGCTGGACAGCTCGGACGACCTGCTGGAGGAGCTGGACAGGGAGCGGCAGCGCCTGGCCGTAACCGTCGGTGAGCTGGCCGCGAGACTGACCGCCGCGCGGGTCGAGGCCGCCGGCCGCTTCTCCGATCAGGTCAGCGTCGAGCTGGTCGGCCTCGCCATGCCGCATTCCCGGGTGGATGTCATCGTGCAGCCGCGGGTCGGCGGGCGCGAGGAGCCCACCGTCCCAGTCGACGGCGCCGAGACGGCGGTCGGGCCGGACGGCGGTGACGAGATCGAGCTGCGGCTGATCGCGCACCCCGGCGCGCCCGCGCTGCCGCTGCAGAAGGGTGCCTCGGGCGGCGAGCTGTCCCGGGTCATGCTGGCCATCGAGGTGGTGTTCGCCGGTGCCGGCGGCCCGCCGACGCTGGTCTTCGACGAGGTCGACGCCGGGGTGGGCGGTCAGGCCGCGGTCGAGATCGGCCGCCGGCTGGCCCGGCTGGCGCGCACCCATCAGGTGCTGGTCGTGACCCACCTCCCGCAGGTCGCCGCCTTCGCCGACCGGCATCTCGTGGTCGCCAAGGACACCAGCGGGGCGATCACCACCAGCGGCGTGCGCATCGTCGAGGAGACCGAGCGGGCCCGCGAGCTGGCCCGGATGCTGGCCGGCCTGCCGGATTCGGATCTGGGCATCGCCCACGCCGAGGAGCTGCTGGCCGTCGCCGACAAAGAGAAACGTGGCTGAGCGAAACGCGACTGACCGGAGGCGGTGCGCCTCGACGTGCGGGAACGGGGAAAGCTACGATGAGTGACGGGTAATTCATCCCTTTTGTCGGTGACCTTGTGCATGTCGCGTGCGGCACAGATGAAACGGCGTGTCAGGATGGCCTGGATGCGACTTCCCACCTTGCGCCGGACCCGGAACGTCGAACCGGGGGTCCTCTCCGGCACCGCTCGACTCGATCGCCGGACCAAGCGCCTGGTCGGAAGACTGCGCCCCGGTGACATCGCCGTGATCGACCACGTCGACATCGACCGCGTCGCGGCCGACTCGCTCGTCGCCGTCGGTGTCGCCGTCGTGCTCAACGTCAAGCCCTCGATCTCCGGCCGCTATCCGAACCTCGGGCCCGAGGTGCTGATCCAGGCCGGCATCGTGCTCATCGACGACCTCGGCGAAGAGGTGTTCGACCGGATCAGCGAGGGTGACGTCGTCGGCGTCTCCGACGACACCGTGCTGCTCGGCGGCGAGGCGATCGCCACCGGCATCCGGCAGGACACCCAGACCGTCGCCGCCGCCATGGCCGACGCCCGCGAGGGCCTGTCCGTGCAGCTCGAGGCGTTCGCGGCCAACACCATGGATTACCTCAAGCAGGAGCGTGACCTGCTCCTGGACGGCGTGGGCGTGCCCGACGTGCAGACCCGGATCTCCGGGCGGCACGTGCTCATCGTCGTGCGCGGCTACGACTACAAGGCCGACCTGGACGTGCTGCGGCCCTACATCCGCGAGTTCAAGCCGGTGCTGATCGGCGTCGACGGCGGCGCGGACGCGCTGGTCGAGTCCGGTTACACGCCCGACATCATCATCGGCGACATGGATTCGGTCACCGACGACGTGCTGCGCTGCGGCGCCGAGGTGATCGTGCACGCGTACCCGGACGGCCGGGCCCCGGGCCTGGACCGGGTGCACGGGCTCGGCGTGCCCGCGGTGACCTTCCCCGCCGCCGCCACCAGCGAGGATCTCGCCATGCTGCTGGCCGACGACAAGGGCTCGACGCTGATCGTCGCCGTCGGCACGCACGCCAACCTGGTCGAGTTCCTCGACAAGGGCCGCGGCGGCATGGCCTCGACGTTCCTCACCCGGCTCAAGGTCGGCGGCAAGTTGGTCGACGCCAAGGGCGTGAGCCGGCTCTACAAGCAGAACATCTCCGGCTCCTCGCTGGTGCTGCTCGTGCTCTCCGCGATCGCGGCGATGGCCTCGGCGGTCACGGTCTCCACCGTCGGCAAGGCCTATCTCTCCGTGATGTCCGAGTGGTGGGACAATCTGGTCTTCCAGTTAGGACAGCTCTTCTAATCCGCGAGTGACTCAGAGGCTTTTGCGTGATCAACTTCCGGTACCACGTGGTGTCGCTCACCGCGGTCTTCCTCGCCCTGGCGATCGGGCTGGTGGTCGGCACCGCCGCGCTCAACGGGCCGGTCGTCGACACGCTCAAGGACCGCGTCGACGCGCTGAGCAAGGACAACAGCAACTACCGTGACCAGGCGAACCAGTATCGCGAGGAGCTGAGCCGCACCCAGGACTTCGCCACCGAGATCTCGCCCGGGCTGCTCAACGGCAAGCTGGCCGGTCGCAAGATCCTCGTGGTGGTGACGCCCAGCGGCCAGGACTACGCCGAGGGCACCGTCGCGATGCTCAAGGTCGCCGGCGCGACGATCACCGGCACGGTCACCGTGCAGGACAAGTTCTTCGACCCGGCGAACGCGTTCGAGCTGCTCGACCTCGCCAACAAGGCCTCGCAGCCGACCGTGCCCGCCGACGGCCTGCCCGTCAACAGCGACGGGGTCGAGACCTCCAGCGCGCTGCTCGCCCTCGCCCTGCAGCAGAAGGCCCTGCCCGTGTCGGCCGGCGACCTCACGGCCGTGCTGACCGCCTACACCGAGCCCGGCTATCTCAACGTCTCCGACAAGATCGTGCCCGGCGCCGAGGCCACCGTCGTGGTCTCCGGCCTGCCGCCGGTCGACCGCGACGCCGCCAAGAAGAACCAGAACGCGGTCAAACTGGCCGACCAGTTCTCCAAGAACCACCCGCTGGTGGTCGGCGGCCAGGGCATCGGCGACGGCAACCTGGTCGGCGAGATCCGCGGCGACCCGACCCTGGTCAAGAGAATCTCCACGGTGGACTACGTCAGCACCGAGCAGGGCCAGCTCGCCACGGCGATGGCCGTCGTCGAGCGGGTCGTCGCCGACAAGGTCGGCCAGTACGGCCTCTCGGCCGGCGCGACCTCCCAGGTCCCCAAGGCCGCCGGATAACCTGCGCGACCTCCCGGGCGGCCTTAGGCCGCCGGATAGCCGACGCTGGCCGGATAGCCGACGCTGGCCGGATAGCCGACGCTGGCCGGATAGCTGACGCTGGCCGGATAGCTGACGCTGGCCGGATAGCCGACGCGCGGCGGTGCGGGACCGCCCGGGAGACGGCACCGCCTAGACTCGGCGGTCGGTCGCCGAGGGGCGCGGCCCGGGCGAGGCAGGAGTACACGCACATGGCGGGCAAGGGCGTGAAGTCGTTCGGTTTCGGGGCTCTCACGGCCCGCGCGGCCCTGGCCTGGATCCGTCATGATCCGCGCGCGGCCGAGCTGCGGCGGACGAACTTCCACGGCCGCACGGTCACCCTGGCGGGTGGTCCCGCGCTCGCCGTGGGCGCCACGTTCGGCGCCGCGCTCGGTGCCACCGGGCCGGCCGCGACCGCCGCCGTGGTCACCGCCGGCGCCACCGCCGGTGCCGTCGGCTTCTACGACGACATCGTCGGCAACCGGCCCGAGCAGAAGGCCGCCAAGGGCTTCGCCGGGCACCTCGGCGCGCTGCGCGAGGGGCGGGTGACCAGCGGCCTTGTCAAGATCGCCGGGGTGGGCGGCGCCGGGCTCGCCGCCGCCGCCATGCTCGCCGCCGACCCGCGGGTGCGGGCCCACCGGGGCCGCCGCCGGGGCGGAGTCGCGCGCCGCACCACGGACGTGCTGCTCGGCGCGGGTGTCATCGCCGGCACCGCGAACCTGCTCAACCTGCTCGACCTGCGCCCCGGACGGGCGCTCAAGGCCGGCACGCTGATCGGCCTCCCGCTGGCCGCCGGCCGTGGCGGCGGGGTGGCCGCGGGGACGCTGGGCGCGGGCGCGGCCCTGCTGCCGGCCGACCTCGGCGAGGAGATCATGCTCGGCGACGCGGGCGCCAACGCGCTCGGTGCGCTGCTCGGGGTGGCGCTCGCCGCCCGCACCGGGCCGGCCGGGCGGGCCGTCGCCCTGACGGTGCTGGTCGCGCTCACCGCCGCCAGCGAGAAGGTCAGCTTCACCAAGGTCATTCAGGACACGCCGTGGCTGCGCGAGCTCGACGCGCTGGGCCGCCGGCCCCCGGAATGACCGGAACGGTACCCGCGCCACGCTCCGGAACCGGGCGCATCGTCGGTGCGGCGGCGCTCATCGCCGGGCTCACCGTGCTCGCCCGCATCGCGGGCTTCGGCCGCACGGTGGTGTTCATCAGCACGGTGCGGGACAACTCGCTCGGCGACCTCTACAGCGCGGCGAACACGGTCCCGAACATCGTCTTCGAGCTGGTCGCGGGCGGCGCGCTGGCCAGCCTGGTGGTGCCGCTGCTGGCCGGGGCGGTGGCGGCCGGTGACCGCGAGCGGGTCAACGCCGTCGCGTCGGCGCTGCTGACCTGGACGTTGCTGCTGCTCGTACCGCTGGCGATCCTGGTCGCGCTGCTGGCCGGGCGGATCGTCGGCCTCTTCGACCTGCCGCCCGGCGCCGGCGAGGTGGGCACGCGCATGCTGCGCGTCTTCGCACCCCAACTGCCGCTGTACGGGGTCGGCATCGTGCTCACCGGGGTGCTGCAGGCCCACCACCGCTTCGCCTGGCCGGTGCTCGCCCCGCTGCTGTCCAGCGTCACCGTCATGGCCGCCTACCTCACGTACGCGCTGGTGGACGGCCGCGGCACCGGCCTGGACGGGCTGAGCGGCGGCGGTGAGCTGGCGTTGTCCCTGGGCACCACCCTGGGTGTGGTGGTGCTCAGCCTGTGCCTGCTGATCCCGCTGCGGGGCCTGCGCCTGCGGCTGCGCCCGGCGCTGCGCTTCCCCGGCGACGCGGGCCGCCAGGTGCTCCGCCTCGGCTGGGCCGGCGCGGTCACCGTCGGCTCCCAGCAGCTCATGGTCGTGGTCGTGCTCGCCCTCGCCACCGGCGACGGCGACCTGACCCGGTTCAACCTGGCCCAGGCGCTCTACCTGCTGCCGTGGGCGGTGCTGGCTGTGCCGCTCGCCACTGCCGCCTATCCGACATTGTCCGCGACGGCCGAGCGCGGCGACGAGGACGGCTACCGCGCGGCGCTGGCCGGCACCGCCCGTACCGTGGTGCTGCTGGCCTGTCTCGGTGGCGCGGCGCTGGTCGCCGTCGCCGGGCCGGTCGCGGCCCTGCTGGGTACGCCGCGGGCCGCCCCCGGCATCGCCGGATTCGCACCCGGCCTGCTCGGGTATGCCCTGTTCGCGCTGCTCTCCCGCGCGCTCTACGCCCGTGGCGCGACCTCGTCGGCCGCCGCGGCCACGGCGACGGGCTGGGCGGTCGCCGCCGGGGCCGCCCTGATCCTGACCGGAGTGCTGCCCGGCGACGACCGGGTGCTCGCGCTGGCCCTGGCCAACAGCGTCGGCATGCTCACCCTGGGTGCGCTGCTGGTCGCCGCCGTACGCCGCCGCGCCGGTGCCGGAGCCCTAACCGGACTGCCGCGCGCGGCCGGTGTGGGTATCGTGGCGGCGGTCGCGGCCGGACTGGCCGGGTGGGCTGTCGTCGAGGGCCTGCGGCACGCGTTCGGCCCGACCCCGGCAGGTTGGGCGAGCCTGCTTTCGGGCATGCTGGGCGGTGTCGTGGTGGCGGTCGTCTTCTTCGCGGTGACCTACCCGCTGGACCGCCACGACCTGCGGCCCCTGGTCGCCACCGTGGCCGGGCGGATGCACCGGAAGCCATCATCGGACGGGAAGGGCGCAACGTGACCGACGCAGCACGGGTGATGAGGTGGCACGGCTCGGTCGCACTGGTGCTGGGCTCCAGCACCGGCGGCGTCGGCCAGCATGTGGCCTCGCTGGCCCGCGGCCTGACCGCCGCCGGCTGCCGGGTGCTGGTGTGCGGGCCCGCCGCGACCGACGAGTTGTTCGGCTTCGCCGCGGCCGGCGCGGAGTTCGTCGCGGTGGAGATCCCGGCCAGCCCGGGCCCGCAGGACTCCGGCGCGATCCGGGCCCTGCGCAAGGCACTGAGCGGCCGGGAGGTCGACGTCGTGCACGCGCACGGGCTGCGGGCGGCGTTCGTCGTCTCGCTGGCCCGGCCCGCCGCGCCGCTGGTGGTCACCTGGCACAACGCGGTCCTCGCCCGCGGGCTGCGCGGGCAGGCCTCGGCGCTGGTCGAGCGGATCGTCGCCCGGGCGGCCACGCTCACCCTGGGTGCCTCGGAGGACCTGGTCGAGCGGGCCAGGTCGCTGGGCGCCCGCAAGGCGCGCCTCGGCGCCGTCGCCGCGCCCGCCCTGGCCGCGCCCAAGCGCAGCCGCGCCGCGGTGCGCGCCGAGTTCCGGCTCGCCCCGGACGTCCCGCTGATCGTCTCGGTCGGCCGGCTGCACCCGCAGAAGCGGTACGACGTCCTGATCGAGGCCTCCGCCCGCTGGCGGGATCTGACGCCGCCGCCGATGGTCGTGGTGGCCGGGTCCGGGCCCAGCTACATGCAACTGGCCCAGCGCGCCTCGGAGGTGCGCGCCAAGCTCTACCTGCTCGGGCACCGCACCGACGTGCCCGACCTGCTGGCCGGCGCCGATCTGGCCGTGATCACCAGCGACTGGGAGGCCCGGCAGCTTTTCGCCCAGGAGGCGCTGCACGCCGGGGTGCCGCTGGTGACCACCGCCGTGGGCGGGCTGCCCGGCCTGGTCGGCGACGCCGCGGTGCTGATCCCGCCGGGTGACGTGAACGCGCTGGACACCGCCGTGCGCGAGCTGCTGGCCGACCCGGCGAGGCGGGCGGAGTATGCCGCCCGTGGCCCGCGGCGGGCGGCGACCTGGCCGACCGAGCAGGACACCGTGGCAGACGTGATCGCCGCATACGCGTCAGTGACCACCGCCGCACGGGCAGGCCGGGGGTGAGCAAGCCCGGCGGCGCCCGGCGGTGGCCCGCGCGGGTGCGCAACACGCTGCGCCGGGGCATCAGGCCGGACTCCGCGCCGCCGTCGCGGGCGCGGCGGGGACGGACCTGGCTGCCGTACCTGTTGATCGTGCTCGCCGCGGCCGCCAGCATCGCCGCGCTCGCCGTGCGGCCGGCCACCGGCGCGCCGCAGGACACCGCCGACTACGTCATCATGGCCGGCGCGGCCGGCCTGCGCTGGGAGGATCTCGACCCGGAGCGCACCCCGGCGCTCTGGCAGGAGGCCACCCGCGGCTCGATCGGCTGGCTCTCGGTGCGGTCCGCGCATTCCACCACCTGCCCGGCGGACGGCTGGCTCACCGCCGGCGCCGGCAACTACGCGATCTGGGCGAACACCCGGGTCAGCGGCCAGTGCCCGCCGGTGGATCCCGCGCTCACCCAGCCAGACGCCATCGGCGCCAACCTGCCCGGCCTCGCCGGCGTGGTCCGTGCCAACCAGGACACCCAGCCGTACGGTGCGTTGCCGGGCGCTCTCGCCGAATCCGTGCGGTGCACCGTGGCCGTCGGGCCGGGTGCGGCCGTCGCGGCGGCCCGGCCGTTCGGGCGCGTCGACCAGTACGTGGCCACCCTGCCCGACGACCCCAGGCGCCTGCTCTCGGACTGTGTGCTCAGCGTGGTGGACCTGGGCACCGTCTCCGGCTCCGGCGCCGCCAGACGGTCCCAGGTCGCCCGGGCCGACGCCACCCTGGCGCGGATCGTCGCCGCCCGCCCCGAGCGCTCCCTGATCATGGTCGCGGGCGTCTCGGACACCGACACCACCTCGCGGCTGCACGTGGCGATCGCCGAGGGCCCGGGCTGGCAGGGCGGCTGGCTGACCTCCACCGGCACCGGCCGGGACGGCTACCTGCAACTGGTCGACCTGGCGCCGACCGTGCTCACCGCCCTGGGCCGGCCGCCGCCGGAGGGGCTGTTCAGCGGCTTCAGCGCCCGCTCGGTGCCCGGGCGCGCGGCGGACCCGGCCAAGGCCGTCGGCGGCGAGAACGACGCGGACAAACGCGCCGGCGCCCAGCTCGGCATCGCCGGGACGTTCTTCACCGGGCTGGCCGCCGTACAGCTGGCGGTTTTTCTGCTGGTCGTGCCGTTGCTGATCCGGGCCCGGCGGCATGCCGGCCCGACCGGTCCGGCGGCCGCGCCGCGACCGCTGGTGCTGGGCGTCGAGGTGCTGCTGATCGCGGTGGCCCTGGCCATCCCGGCGGCCCTGGTCGCCGACGCGGCGCCGTGGTGGCGGGCCGGGCGGCCGGGCATCGTCTTCGCCGCGCTGACCTTCGCGCTCATGGCCGTCGGCACGGCCGGGGTGCGGTTCGCGCCGCGCTATCTGCGCACCCTGTGGCCGATGGGCGTGGTCTGTGCCCTCGGCGCCGCGGTGGTCGGCATCGACCTGCTCACCGGCGCGCAGCTCCAGCTCAACGGCGTCGCCGGCTACTCGGCGATCGAGGGGTCGCGGTATTCCGGCGTGGGCAGCGTCGGCCTGGGTGTCTTCGTGGCCGGGATGTTGTTCGTCGCCGGCTGCGTGGCCCAGTGGGTGCGCCGGCCGTGGCGGCCGGTCGTGGTGGTGCTGGTCGGCGGGGTCGCGGTGGTCATGGTCGGCAGCCCGTATCTGGGCGCGGACCCGGTCGGTGCGATCGCCGTGACCGCCGGGGTGTGCGTGGCCGCCGCGATCAGCGCCGGCGGCTGGCTGACGTTCCCGCGCTTCGCCTGGGCGGCGCTCGCCGGCCTCGCGGTCACCATCGGTTTCGCCGTGCTGGATCTGCGCCGGCCGGAGCTCGAGCAGGGCAGCCTGGGGCGGGCCCTGACGGCCCTGGGCGAGGGTACGGCGGGCCCGGCCATCCAGCGCGCCGCCACCTCCAACGGGCACGCCCTGGACAGCCCGCTGACGCTGCTGATGCTCGCCGGCGCCCTGATGCTCGCCTTCAGCCAGTTCTCGCCCTGGGGCGGTCTCAACCGGGTCTTCGGCCTGCATCCGGCGCTGCGCGCGGCGCTGGCGGGCACCACCGTCGCGACGATGATCGCCGGGGTGCTCGGCGGTGCGGCGTTCGCGGTGGCGGGCGCTGCCGCGGCGGTGGCCGTGCCGGTGCTGGTGCTGACCACGCTGCGGGTGCTCAGTCACGCCGCCGACCGGACCCGTCCGGCGGGCGGCACCGACGGCCCGGGCGGCCCGGGGCTGTCGATGCGACCCGGCGCGGCGGCTGGCGAACCGGGCGACAAATCCGACTCGGCGGGCGTGACCGTGCGTTAGCCATGCCGGGACACGCGTGACGACCAGCCCGAACGTGCGCCCGGCGGCGATGGTGTTACCGTGGAATCCCGTGGATGGCGCGCTCGCCACTAACAGGTGAGCGCCGGTCTGCACGATCGCATCTGACCGACCACGGGAGCAGGCCTTGGCAGCAACAGTGCGCGAGACGCGGCACATCTTCGTCACCGGGGGCGTCGCCTCCTCGCTGGGCAAGGGCCTCACCGCCTCCAGCCTCGGCAATCTGCTGACAGCTCGGGGACTGCGGGTCGTCATGCAGAAGCTCGACCCCTACCTCAACGTCGACCCCGGCACCATGAACCCGTTCCAGCACGGCGAGGTCTTCGTGACCGAGGACGGCGCGGAGACGGACCTCGACGTCGGGCACTACGAGCGGTTCCTGGACCGGGCGCTGTCCGCGAAGGCGAACGTCACCACGGGCCAGATCTACTCGGCCGTCATCGCCAAGGAGCGCCGCGGCGAATATCTCGGCGACACCGTGCAGGTCATCCCGCACGTGACGAACGAGATCAAGGAGCGCATCTTCGCGATGGCCGCTCCCGACGAGTACGGGCGCACACCGGACGTGGTCATCACCGAGGTCGGCGGCACGGTCGGTGACATGGAGTCACTGCCGTTCCTGGAGGCGATCCGCCAGGTGCGCCACGAGATCGGCCGGGACCACGTCTTCTACCTGCACGTCTCGCTGGTGCCGTACCTGGCGCCGTCGGGCGAGCTGAAGACCAAGCCGACCCAGCACTCGGTGGCCACCCTGCGCAACATCGGTATCCAGCCGGACGCGCTGGTCTGCCGCAGCGACCGGGAGATCCCGGAGAAGCTCAAGCACAAGCTGTCGCTGTACTGCGACGTCGACCGCGAGGCCGTGGTGGCCTGCCCGGACGCGCCGAGCATCTACGACATCCCCAAGGTGCTGCACCGGGAGGGCCTGGACGCGTACGTGGTCCGCCGGCTCGGGCTGTCGTTCCGGGACGTGGACTGGACGAGCTGGGACGACCTGCTGGAGCGGGTGCACCACCCGCGGCGCACGATCACGGTCGCCCTGGTCGGCAAGTACGTCGACCTGCCGGACGCCTACCTGTCGGTCAGCGAGGCGATCCGCGCGGCCGGCTTCGCCAACCACGCCCGGGTGCAGCTGCGCTGGGTGCCCAGCGACGACTGCGACACCCCGGCCGGTGCCGCCTCCGCCCTGAAGGGCGTCGACGGCATCGTGATCCCCGGCGGCTTCGGCATCCGCGGGATCGAGGGCAAGATCAACACCTCCCGGTACGCGAGGGAGAACGGCATCCCGATCCTGGGGCTCTGCCTCGGCCTGCAGTGCATGACCATCGACGCCGCGCGCAACCTGGCCGGCCTGGTGGGCGCCAACTCGCTGGAGTTCGACGAGCAGGCCCCGCACCCGGTCATCTCCACGATGGCCGACCAGCAGGACATCGTCGCGGGGCGGGGCGATCTGGGCGGCACGATGCGCCTGGGCGCCTACCCGGCGGCGCTGACCGAGGGCTCGGTGGTGGCCGAGGCGTACGAGGGCACCGAGATCTCCGAGCGGCACCGGCACCGCTACGAGGTCAACAACGCCTACCGGGACCGGCTGGCCAAGGCCGGGCTGCGGTTCTCCGGCACGTCGCCCGACGGGCGGCTGGTGGAGTTCATCGAGCTCGACCGCGAGACCCACCCGTTCTTCGTGGCCACCCAGGCGCACCCCGAGCTGAAGAGCCGCCCGACCCGGGCGCACCCGCTGTTCGCGGCGTTCGTCAAGGCGTCCGTGCAGTATGCGGCCGCCGACGAGCTGCCGGTCGAGGTGGGGGAGACCGACAAGCCCGAGAAGGCGGCGGTCACGGCGTCATGACGGCATTCGCGCACGAGACGGTGTCGCGGACCGAGCGTTATGCGGGCCCGATCTTCACGGTCTACTCCGACCAGGTCACGATGTCCGGCGGCGGCGTCGCCGGGCGCGACGTGGTGGTCAACAAGAACGCGGTGGTCGTGGTCGCGCTGGACGACGTCGACCGGGTCGTGCTGATCAAGCAGTACCGGCACGCGGTCGGCGGGCGGCTCTGGGAGCTGCCGGCCGGCCTGCGCGACGTCGACGGCGAGGACCTGGTCCGCACCGCCGCCCGCGAGCTGGCCGAGGAGGCGGACCTCAACGCCGCCCGCTTCGACCTGCTGGTGGACCTGCACACCTCGCCCGGCTTCAGCGCCGAGACGGTCCGGATCTTCCTGGCCCGGGAGCTGACCCCGGTGCCCGAGCCGGAGCGGCACGAGCGGCGCGAGGAGGAGGCCGACATCGAGATCGTCTGGCGCGACCTCGACGAGGCGGTCGCCATGGTGCTGCGCGGCGAGATCACCAACGCCGCCGCGGTCGCCGGCCTGCTGGCCGCCGCCCGCGCACGGGAGGACGGCTGGGCGACGCTGCGCCCGGCCGGCACCCCGCCGCTTTCCTGAATGCCGTCGAGGAACTGAATGCCGTCGTGGAACGGACCGCCGAGGCGATCCGTTCCACGAGCGGATTCATTCAGCCGTTCGCGCCGGCCTTGAGCATCGCCTCGCCGGTCAGTTCCACCGAGCGGACCCGGTCGGCGACCTCGGTGGCGTAGTGCGCCACGATCACCTCGTCGGCCCCGCACGACGCGGCGAAGTCCGTCAGGTAGTCGCGGACCTCGCCGGGCGTGCCGACCGCGGTGTACTTCGTCATCTGGGCCAGCTGGCGCCCGTTCGGCGAGGCCAGGAACGCGTCGATCTCCGCGTCGGTGAAGTTCTGGCCGACCGCGCCCCGCGAGATCATCGCCCGGGTCCGGGCCCGGTAGGCGACCGTCATCTGCCGCACCGCCGCGTCGTGGTCCTCGGCGGCGAACACATTCGCCCCCGCGATGACGTACGGCTGGGCGAGTTGCTCGGAGGGCTGGAACGTCTCCCGGTAGACCTCGACCGCCTGGTGCAGGTGGGTCGGGGCGAAGTGCGAGGCGAATGCGTACGGCAGCCCCAGCTCCGCGGCCAGCTGGGCGCCGAACAGCGATGACCCGAGGATGTACAGCGGCACCACCTCCGGCGCGCGGGGCACCGCCTGCACGCCCGGCACGCGGGTCTTGCCGCTCAGGTAGCCCTGCAGCTCCAGCACGTCCCGCGGGAACGACTCCGCGGACATCGGATCGCGCCGCAGCGCCAGCATGGTGTTCTGGTCGCTGCCGGGCGCCCGCCCGAGCCCCAGGTCGATGCGGCCGGGGAAGAGCGTGGCGAGGGTGCCGAACTGCTCCGCGATCACCAGCGGGGAGTGGTTGGGCAGCATGATGCCGCCCGCGCCGAGCCGGATGGTGTCGGTGTGCGCGGCGATGTAGCCGATGAGCACGCTGGTGGCCGACGAGGCGATCGAGGCCATGTTGTGGTGCTCCGCATACCAGACGCGCTGGTAGCCGCCGCGTTCGGCGGCTCGGGCGACGGCGATGCTGGCCTCGAAACTCTCCCGCACGGCGTGGCCGGCGGTGATCGGGGCGAGGTCGAGCAGGGCGAGGGGCAGGGGCGTGGTGGCCATCTACGAATCGTGCGCCCGGCACGTGGCGTCACCAACCCGTGAGCGCTGCGCGTGACCACCGTCATGCTGGCCGAAGGGGCAGTGTTGACCGGACGGTCCCGCTGTCTTGATCTTCAGGCAACAGATCGGCAGTATCTTCCATTTGGTGGGACGGTAATCTGCGAAGCAGCCCGTCTCGGGTATGAGCCATCGACGTCTCTCCCGGAAAGGACGGTGTCGGCTATGAAGGTCGGCATTCCGAGCGAAGTCAAGAACAACGAGTTCCGGGTGGCGATCACCCCTGCCGGGGTCTTCGAACTCAACCGGGCCGGCCACGAGGTCTTCGTGCAGGCCGGCGCGGGTGCCGGCTCCTCCATCGCCGATGCCGACTTCGTCGCCGCCGGCGCCACGATCCTCGACGCCGCCGACGCGGTCTGGGCCACCGGCGACCTGATCCTCAAGGTCAAGGAGCCGATCGCCGAGGAGTACGGCCGGATGCGCGAGGGCCAGGTCCTCTTCACCTACCTGCACCTCGCCGCGTCGAAGGAGTGCACCGACGCGCTCATCGACCGCAAGGTGACCGGCATCGCGTACGAGACCGTCGAGCTGCCCGACCGCTCCCTGCCGCTGCTCGCCCCGATGTCCGAGGTCGCCGGGCGGCTCGCCCCGCAGGTCGGCTCCTACCACCTGATGCGCTCCGGCGGCGGCCGCGGCGTGCTCATGGGCGGCGTCCCGGGCGTGTACGCGGCCAAGGTCGTCGTCATCGGCGCCGGCGTCTCCGGCATGAACGCCGCGGCGATCGCGCTGGGCATGCAGGCCGAGGTGCTGGTGCTGGACAAGAACATCGCCCGGCTCCGGGCGGCCGACGCCGACTACCGCGGCCACCTGCAGACCATCGCGTCGAACGCGTACGAGATCGAGAAGGCCGTCATCGACGCCGACCTGGTGATCGGCGCGGTCCTGGTGCCCGGCGCGAAGGCGCCGAACCTGATCTCCAACGAGCTGGTCTCGCGGATGAAGCCGGGCAGCGTGCTCGTCGACATCGCCATCGACCAGGGCGGCTGCTTCGAGGACTCGCGGCCCACCACGCACGCCGACCCGGTCTACCGGGTGCACGAGTCGATGTTCTACTGCGTGGCCAACATGCCCGGCGCGGTGCCGCACACCAGCACCTACGCGCTGACCAACGTGACCCTGCCGTACGCGCTGGAGCTGGCCAACCGCGGCTGGCGCGACGCCGTCAAGGCCGACCCCGCGCTCGCCCTGGGCCTCAACACCCACGCCGGGCACGTGACCTACGGGCCGGTCGCCGAGGCGCACGGCATGCAGGCGCTGTCCCTGGCCGAGGTCCTGAGCTGAGCTCACCAGCGCTCACTCGGGCGGTGCGGACCTATCTCGATCACCTCACGGTCGAGCGTGGCCTGTCCCGCAACACCCTGACCTCGTACCGCCGGGACCTGGACCGGTATCTGGAGACCCTGGCCGCGGCCGGCGTCGGCGAGCTCGCCGACGTCACCGCGGCCCAGGTCACCGGGCATCTCGCCGGGCTGCGCGCGGGGTCGCCCGAGCATCCGGCGCTGTCGGCCGCGTCGGCGGCCAGGGCCGTCTCGGCGGTACGCGGTCTGCACCGTTTCGCCGCGCGGGAGGGCATCGTGGCGCACGACGTCAGCCGCGATGTCAAGCCGCCGGCGCCGCCGAAGCGCCTGCCGAAGGCCCTCGACGTCGACCAGGTCACGCGCCTGCTCGCCGTACCCGGGTCGCTGCGCGATGTCGCGCTGCTGGAGGTCCTCTACGGCACCGGCGCGCGCATCTCCGAGGCGGTCGGCCTGGCCGTCGACGATCTTTCGTTCGCGGATGAGCCGACGGTCACGCTGCACGGCAAGGGCGGCAGAACCCGGCTGGTTCCGCTCGGCCGCTACGCCCGGGTCGCGCTGGAGGCGTATCTGGTGCAGTCGCGTCCGTCGCTGGTCGCGGCGGGATCCGGCACGCCGGCGGTCTTCCTGAACGCCCGCGGGGGACCGCTGTCGCGGCAGAGCGCCTGGACGATCCTGCACCGCGCGGCGGCCGCCGCCGGGCTGCCGGTGCAGGGCCCGCACGCCGTCTCCCCGCACACGCTGCGACACTCGTACGCGACGCATCTGCTCGACGGCGGCGCGGACGTGCGCGTCGTGCAGGAACTGCTCGGCCACGCCTCGGTGACGACCACACAGGTCTACACCCTGGTGACAGTGGACCGACTCCGGGAGGTGTACGCGACCTCCCATCCGCGCGCTCGTTAGAAGGTGAGCGTCAGTCCACGCGACACGCCGAACGGCTGACCCCGGTCGGGCGGCCCTTTTGGCGTACAGTCGGGCATCGGCTCCGGCTGCGGGTCGAGAGGGGGCTAGCGAGATGAGCGGGAACCACGATCGCGCCGAGGCGTGGACCAATGCCCTGCGTGACCAGCAGGGCTCCCTGGACCTCGGCGCCGATCTCGGCCCGGCCGACCCGACGGCCTACACGATGCGCCGCCCGATCCCCGAGCCCATGCCGACCGATCGGCACGGCCCGGCGCGGATCATCGCCCTCGCCAACCAGAAGGGTGGCGTCGGCAAGACCACGACGACCATCAACCTGGGTGCGGCCCTGGCCGAGTACGGCCGCAAGGTGCTGCTCGTGGACTTCGACCCGCAGGGCGCCTGCTCGGTCGGCCTCGGCGTCAACCCGCACAACCTCGACCTGAGCATCTACAACCTGCTCATGCAGGACGACGTCACCGCCGAGGACGTCATCATCAAGACCGACGTGGCGGGCCTGCACCTGCTACCGGCCAACATCGACCTGTCGGCCGCCGAGATACAGCTGGTCAACGAGGTCGCCCGGGAGATGGCCCTGGCGCGGGTGCTGCGCACCGTGCGCAAGGAATACGACTTCATCCTGATCGACTGCCAGCCCTCGCTGGGCCTGCTGGCGATCAACGCGCTGACCATCGCGCACGGCGTGCTCATCCCGCTGGAATGCGAGTTCTTCAGCCTGCGCGGCGTGGCCCTGCTGCTCGACACGATCGACAAGGTCCGCGAGCGGCTCAACTTCGACCTGGAGCTCGAGGGCATCCTGGCGACCATGTACGACAGCCGCACCACCCACTGCCGCCAGGTGCTGCAGCGCGTGGTGGAGGCGTTCGGCGACAAGGTCTACCAGACGGTGATCACCAAGACGGTCAAGTTCCCGGAGTCCACGGTGGCCGGCGCGCCGATCACGAGCCTGGATCCGGCCTCGTCCGGTGCCCGCAACTATCGGCAGCTCGCCCGCGAGGTCATCGCCGCCCAGGCGGAGCGGAGCTAGTTTGCTGTTCGCCCTCGGCGAGCCGGTCGCGTTCGTCGCGCTGGTCGTCGCCTTCCTGCTGGGCCTGCTGCTGCGTGCCCTCGCGATCCGGATCACCGCGCGCACGCTGCGCCTGACCGAGCGCCGCGACCCGGTGATGCCCCGCCCACGCGAGGACGTCGACCCGTTCGGCGCGGTCGCGGCGGCCGTCGGCGGCATGGGCTGGGGCAAGCCGATCTCGGTCGACGAGGTGCCCCGCTCCCACGGCCGGGGCCGCGCGGCGGCGGTCTTCGCCGCCGGGCCGCTGGTCTGCATCCTCGCCTCGCAGGTGCTGTTCGCCGGCTACGTGATTGCTTTCCCGGAGAACCTGCTGTCGGTGCTGAACGTCTCCGACGTGCTGCGCGGCTTCACGCTGCCGATGGCCGAGCAGGTGCTGCTCTGCCTGGCGGTGGGGCTGCTGGCCTTCGGGCTGCTGGCGCTGATCCCGATCCCGCCGCTGGACGGCTTCGGCATCCTGTGGTCGGCGCTGCGGCAGCCAGGCGCGGGCGCGCAGCAGATGCGGCTGTGGCTCGAGGACAAGAACCTCGGCGTGCTGATCCTGCTGGTCCTCTGCTTCTTCCCGCTCGGTTACCCGGTGCTGCTGATGATCCTGGACGTGCTCGGCGTCCTGTTCCTGCGGCTGTGGGGCGGGCCGGTCCCGCTCGCCTGACGGCCGGTGCTCAGTTCGTCCCGAGGCGGTACCCCAGGGCGATGATCTCCCGGAGCGCGCCGGCGTCGGCCTGATCCACCCGCTTGAGGTAGAGGCAACCCTTGCCGGTCTTGTGCTGCCCGAGCCGCTCCAGCAGGTGGGCGTACTGCTCCATGCCGCCGGACAGGTAGAGCACCGTCTGCGCGGCGCGGGGGGCGAAGCCGATCGAGGGCGTGTCTCCCTCGCGGCCGGAGTCGTACCGGTAGTGGCGGGACCCGAAGCCGACGATGGACGAGCCCCACAGCACCGCGGGCTGCCCGGTCACCTCGCGCATGACCTCGGCCAGCGCCTTCGCGTCCCGCCGCCGCTGGTCGTCGCCGATGCCGTCGAGGAACGCGCCGACGTCACCGTCGGTCGCCGTCGTCTTGTTCGCACTGTCCGCCACCGTTGGATAGTAGGCCGAAAACCGCTTGCCGCCGGCAGGTGATCTCCAGCAAGCTGCGTGCATGACGTACTGACGAACAGCCCCAGTTGACCCGACTGTGCCGTGGCGCCCTCGCGCCCTGTTCGTCCATGGAAAGAGAACATCCTTGTCTCAGGAGAAGTCCGCCACCGTCACCGTGTTCGCCTCCGACGGCAGCTGGATCGAGTCCGACGCCGTCACGCAGTGCCACCAGGTGGCCGCCCTCGACGGCATGATCCACGTCGCCGTCATGCCCGACCTGCACCCCGGCAAGGGTGCCCCGATCGGCGCCGCCGTGGCCTCGACCGTGCTGTATCCGCACCTGGTGGGATCCGACATCGGCTGCGGCATCGCCGTGTTCGGCATCAGCCTCAAGCGCGCCGTCCCGGAGCGCCTGGCCGGCCGCTTCCCCGACCTCGACCGGGTCCCGGAGCCGGACGACCCGGCCTGGGACTACGTCGGCGCCGACGTCCCCGCCGGGCACCGGGAGAGCCTGGGCACGGTGGGCCGCGGCAACCACTTCGTGGAGCTGGCGCGGGTGCTGACCGTCCTCGACCCGGGCCACGCGGCCCGGCTCGGGCTCGCCGCCAGCGACCTCGTGCTGATCGTGCACAGCGGCTCCCGCGGCCTGGGCGAGCGCATCCTGCGCTCGCACACCGAGGTGCACGGCGCCGGCCCCGCCGCCGACCCGGCGGCCTACCTGGCCCGCCACGACGAGGCCGTGCGCTGGGGCTCGCTCAACCGCCGGCTCATGGCCGCCCGGGTCGCGCTCGCCCTCGGCGCCGAGCCCACCGAGCCGATCGTCGACGAGTGCCACAACCTGGTCGAACTGCACGACGGTGGATACCTGCACCGCAAGGGCGCGGCCCGGGGCGACGGCCGCGACGTCCTGATCGCCGGCACCCGCGGCACCCCGTCGTACCTGGTGGCGGCGCACGCCGGGCCGGCGGCCAACTACTCCGTGGCGCACGGCGCGGGCCGCAAGATGTCCCGCGCGGACGCCCTGGTGCGGGGCCGGGCCAAGCACACGGTCGAGGAACTGCGCCGTACGCCGGTGGGGTCGCTGGTGGTGTGCGGCGACCGGCAACTGCTGTTCGAGGAGGCGCCGACGGCGTACAAGCGGATCGAGCAGGTGGTCGGCGACCTCGTCGGGCACGGCCTGGCGACGCCCGTGGTCACGACGGTCCCGGTGGTCACGTACAAGACGGCCGACCTCGGGTCCGCACCGGCGCGGGAACGCCGGGACCACCGCCGCGGCCGGGGCCGGTCGTGAGCACGCCGCAGGAGCGCGTCCACCTGCTGCTGTCGGCCGGCCGCGGGCCGCGGGAGTGCACCTGGGCGGTCGCCCAACTGCTGCGCCGCCTGGAGGACGGCGCCGCCGGGCAGGGCGTGACCACCCACCGGGTCGAGACCGCCGCCGGCGACCTGCCGGGCACCTACCGGTCGGTCCTGGTACGGCTCTCCGGCGCGGGCGCCGCCGCGTACGCCGGCTCGTGGACGGGCACCCTGTGCTGGCAGGCGCCCAGCCCCTACCGGGCGAGCGCCGGCCGCAAGAACTGGTACGTCATCGCCGAGCCGTGCCAGGTCGACGCGCCGCACACGGCCTTCGCGGAGGCGGACGTCGACATCGTCGCGTGCCGCACCGGCGGCCCCGGCGGGCAGCACCGGAACAAGGCCAGCACGGCGGTACGGGCCACCCACCGGCCCTCGGGCATCGTCGTCGTGGTCGACACCGAGCGCCAGTTCAGCCAGAACCGCCGCCTCGCCCTGGAACGCATCCGCGCCCGCCTGGCGCGGCAGGACCGGGCCGGAGGCCAGGAGGTGGTCACGGGCCGCTGGCGCATCCACGACGACCTCGTCCGCGGCAACCCCACCCGCACCGAACGCCCCGCGGGGTGAGAATTCGCCCCGCTCCGCGCGCGTCGGATGGTCAACCCGGGGCTCGCTGAGACGCCCGGGCCTGGGGGATCGCGGACCTCAGCCTGTCGCCGTCGTCGGTTCGCCGGTGGCGACCCACATGGCCACCTGAGCCCGAGACGTGAACCCGAGCTTGGTCAGGATCGTCTCGACGTGACTGTCGGCGGTGCGGATGGAGACACCCATCGCCCGGCCGATCTCCCGGTTGGTCAACCCCTTGGCGATCAGCGCGGCGACCTCCGCTTGGCGCCGGGTGAGCGTTGCCGGGTCCACGGTGGTTCGAGCGGGCCGTCGAGCCGTCCGTTCGCCCAGGGCATAGGCGAGCCCGTCGTCAGCCGGGAGGCTGCGGCCTCGGTTGAAGGCGGCGTCGAACCGAGATTCGCCGAGGGCGAGGCGGCAGGTGCGGACGCAGTTGTCGTGGTCGTCGACCAGGTGACGCTGCGCGTCCATCGGGGTTCCGCCGGCGTTCCAGAGCCCCTCGGCCACCCCGAGGATGGTGGCGGCCCGCTCGGGTTGGTCGTCCACCGCGATCCAGGCGATGGCCTCCGCCGACAACACGGCGCTGAGCCGGTCGCCGATCCGCCACTTCAACCGCAGGCTGTCACGTTGCAGATCGGCCGCCCGGGCCCGGTCACCGCGCCTCCACAGGGCGAGGCCCCGAGCCCACAGGGCGTTCGCGCGGTTGAACAGCTCGTCGCATGATGCGGTGAGCGTGAGAATCTCCTCGTAGCAGCCGCCGGCGCGGCGCTCGTCGCCGGCCAGACCGGCCGCGATGGCCATGACCAAGAGAAGGTCAAGGCGCTGGTTGAGGGTCGGCAGCCCGGTGGACACCGCGAGGCCGGTCGCGAACTCGGCGAGGGCGGCGGCCGGGTCACCGGCATACATCGCAGCGTTGCCGAAGGCGTACCCGGCGAAGGCGAGCGCGGGTCGGTCGTCGAGCCGGCGGGCCAGCTCCCGACCCTGGGCCAGCAGCGGCGCCGCGGCCGTGAGGTCGCCCTGCGCGACGGCCAACTGGCCGGCCAGCACGAGCGCGCGGGCACCGATCCCGGTGGCCGGGGCGTTGCCGGCGAGAGCCTGATCGAGCCGGCGCCGGATCTCGCCGAGCAGGTCCCGCGCCCACAGGTACGCCGGCGGCAGCGCGACCAGAATCCGCAGCGCTGCCTCCGCGCCGTGCCGCTCGGCGTCGTCCGGCTCATTCAGGCAGGCGTCGAGCGCCGCCCGGAGATTGGGATGCTCCCGGTGCATCCGGTCGAGCCAGTGCTCCTGCCTGTCGCTGATCCACTCGTCGTGCATGCGCAGGGCCAACCGCTCGCACCAGTCGCGGTGCCGACGGCGGAGCGCGTGTCGCTCGCCGGATTCGCTCAGCCGCGCGCGGGCATACTCGGCGATGGTCTCGAGCATCCGGTGGCGCGTCCCGAAGCGGTGTTCGTCGGCGATGAGGATCGACTTGCCGACCAGGCCGGCCAGCAGCTCCGGCACCCGCTGCCCCGGCACCAACTCGTCGGCGCACACCTCGCGAACCGCATCGGCCTGGAAACCACCGGAGAACACCGCGAGCCGGGTCCACAACCGTTGCTCCTCGGGCGAGCAAAGGGTGAAACTCCACTCGATCGAGGCCTTCAGCGTCTGCTGGCGCGGCGGCATCCCCCGGAGGCCCTTGGACAACAGCCGCCATCGATCGTCCAGCCGGTGCAGGATCTCCGCCGGTGTCAACGCTCGCAGCCACGCCGCCGCCAACTCGATCGCCAGCGGAAGCCCGTCGAGCCGACGGCAGATCGCCACCACGGCGGCCCGGTTGTCCTCGGTGAGAACGAAGCTGCGATCAACGGCGGTGCCGCGATCGGCGAACAGGCAGATCGCTTCATACTGCGTCAATGCGCTGAGCGCCGACTGTTCGTCCCGCTCCGGTACCGACAACACCGGCGCGGTGACCGCGATCTCCCCAGGCACCCGGAGCGGCTCCCGGCTGGTGGCGAGAATCCGCAACTCAGGGCAGCCGGGCGCCAGCGAACCGACCAGCGTGGCGCACGCATCCCGCAGGTGCTCGCAGTTGTCGAGCACCAGAAGCAGCCGCCGCCCGGACAGGTAGTCGCGCAGCGCTTGTCGAGGGACCCCGTCGGCGGGAACCCGCAGACCCAGCACGCCGGCCACCGCGGCGTCGACAAGTTCGGGATCGTTCAGCTGGTCGAGCGCGACCAGGTAGACGCCGTCAGGAAAACCGCGCGCCAGCTGGCGCGCCAGGTGCAGCGCCAACCGGGTCTTTCCCACCCCGCCGACACCGGTCAACGTCACGATCCTGGAGGAGGCCAACAAGCGTTTCAGGCGCGACAACTCCCGGCGGCGGCCCACGAAACTGTTCAGATCCGCCGGCAGGTTGTCGCTTCGGGCACGCGTGTGCGCCGCTGCCATCCGCCAACGATGCCATCCAGCCGGCGTGGACCCACAGGTCGTCACCCATTCGTATGCACCGGCCGTCCCGCGTGCCTGATCAGGCTGCCGAGGGCCTATGCGCTCGACTTGATGCGTCTCGACCGCCTGCCCAGCCTGCTAGCCGGCTGGCGACGGCGCAATGCGGGTGGCGACCGGACTGCCGTGCTCGATCGTGCGCGAGACGGTGCAGAGCCGGTCGTGCGACATCTGCGCCGCGCGTGGCAGCGCCTCCCGGGCCGCGTCGCCGGCAGTGCCCTCCGGAAACGTGACGCGCAGCTCGATAGCCAGGTTGACCAGCCGGTTGCCGCCGGTCTCATCCCGGACTTTGTCGCCGGTGACGTGGACGAGGAAGCTGTCCGGCTCCGCGCGCTTACTGGTGATGTAGTCAATGTCGGCGCCCGTGCAGCCACCGAGCGCGGCGAGCAGTAGCTCCACCGGGGTGAAGTCGGCACCGTCCCCGGAGCCGACGGCTATCGTGCCGCCGCGGGCGTTGCGTACCTCGTACCTGCCAAGGCTCGTGCGCTGCAGGGTCACTGAGCGCTGGGTGTCGTCCGCCATGCCGGCGAATCTATCCCACCAGAAACCTGTTCAGGTTTCGGAACCGCGCTGTGGAGGTTCATCAGTTCGGGGTGCGTCCACCGCCGGCACATGATCAACACATCGCGCATCTGACTGGCCTCGGCGATGTGGTTCGCGTCGTCGGTCCAGTCAGCGCTTGCCTGGCCAAGCGGGATGTCGTATAGCACGTTGCCGTTGTACACATCGCCGGAGTCGATTTTCGCCAGTGCGGACAGCGTGTGGCTGTGGGACAGCAGGTTGTCCTCGAGCGTGAAGGACGTCCTGGTCCGCAACACGGCTCCCGGGTCCTGCTCGTTGTACGGGCACATCAGGGAGATGATGTTGGAACGCAGGACCACCTCCCGGTCTTCCTGGTTTGGATCTTCGCGATCCCGTACGACCTCGTGGAACGCGATGGGGCAGTCGAAAATCACGTTGCCTTCGAAAAGTATCCGCTGGGCGCCACGGTGGATGGTGACCGCCGCACCGTCGGAGGCCGGCCCGTCGCTGCCCGGCACGGTCCGGCGGAAGCCCCACATCCGGTTTCCGGTGAACCTCATCGGTTCCGACACGCTGCGGGGCCCGGCCTTGATGTCAATGGCATTTTCCGCGCCGGCGAAGGTACCCGCAGGCCGGATGACGTGGCGGTTCGAGGTCAGGTACAGGTCATTCCCCTCGACGACCAGGTCACGGCACTCGACGTAGTGGTCGGCGTCTTTCCTGGAATTCCAGATGACGCCGACGCCGTCGTTGCAGTCGTAAATCTCGTTGTCCAGCACGCGGTTGCCGACGTTCGGGGTGTCGCGAACCCTGATCTCGACTGCGCACCCGTCAACGCCTGGAGCCATCCTGCGGATCACGCAGTTCTGCACGGTTGAGTAGTTTCCGAGCAGCCGAACCCCGTACGCGCCAAAGTCCTCTATCAACATCGAGTCGAAAACGACATGTTCCGCGCCGGGCCGGACGTAGCATGCGGTCGAGTCCGGGCCGCGCAGTGTAAGGCCCTGAACCACCCAATGCGCGGCACCCCGCAGAAACTCGAACCCCGCAACCACGGCTTCACCGGCGTCGGGATCCCACGGTTTGCGCTCCGGGTCGATGAACCGGATCACTCGCCTGCGATCGACCGGATTCGCCTGGGCGAGCTTGCATTTTCCCCAGGCCCGGTAGTCCCCGGGAGCCAGTAAGTAATCATCGGCGGTCGACTCTTGGGTGAACACCTCGACCCAGCCGGTAAAGCTGTCAGGGTTGATGACTACCGACACTCGGTCGGCTGTCGTCAGCTCGGGCAGCGGGTCGACCAACGGGCTTGGTTGCAGCGCAATGATGCTGACCATGGACCTCACCCTCTCGCAATGCACCTCGGCGGCCTCAGCTCAGGATGACCTCATAGCCCCCGATGAGGCCCACCTGTCGTCGATCGGACAGAGCGCAGTCAGCCTGGGGCGGCGCGAAGCTCCCGTGGCTGCGATTGGCGCCAGGTCCCCAGCACCTGCCGCTGAGAACATCAAGCCCACGATCGCCAGCAGCGAAGCCGTCGCCCAGAGAAAGAGATTCGTGGCCAGAGGTGACATCAAGAACGTTGGCACTCGCGTACCAAGGTCGCCGGACACCATTGCGGCAACCGTAGTGGTGATGAACACCGTCAGCGGGGCCACAACTCGGCATGTTTTGGCGTATCTGACAAGTCTTCGTTGAATCGGCCGGGCCAACGAGGTGGTCAGGATTGCGGCCACCGCGGTCGTCAGCCCGATGCCGAGGGTGGGGACGGCAAAGACGCAACCGTGCCCTGTAGGCCAACCCGAACACCAGCCCGTTGACCAGCTCGACGGTCACCGCTCGCGCTCTGGCGCCCTCCATATTCTCGCCTGCGAGTAGGGAATACAGCAGTGTCGTCAGAGTCAACGAGACGAAGGCAATCAGGAGACTGAGGGGTGCACCCGTGTCTTGGCCCTCCGCCTGCCGCCGCTCGGCTGCGAACAAGGGATCGTGCCAGATGTACGGCTGCGTGCGCAGGGCCGACTGGCCGGCGAACGACGGCCGCCGCGGCCTTGACGAGGCCGCTTGATCAATGGGCCGATCAGACACCATGATAGGGGGCCTTGGAAGCTTTACGAGTGAATAGTCAGGCGGCCCTGAAAAGTGAATTCCCTTCGGGGGAATTGCCTTGCTGTGGCCGTTTATCCTGATGGCTTCACCGATTCCATCAATGCCGAGGTCCCGATGACGATTAATGACCCACTACGGCGAGCAGTGACGGCATCGAGTGTGCTCGTTGCGCTTCTTCTGGTCGGCGCCGCGGCCTGCGCCGCGAAGCAGCAGCCGAAGGAGACTGTCGAGTCGCTGCGCCAAAACTCGCCGACCCTGCAAGCCATCGCGCGGAACGCCAAGATTCGGATCGCGGTCCGCCAGGACGTCCCATACATGTTCTATCTGGACCCCAAGAATCCCGGCGCGCGTCGCACCGGCTTCGAGATCGAGATCGCCCGGGCGATGGCCACCGAGCTCGGTTTCGGCGAGGACCTGATCGAATGGGTGCCGATCAAGACGATGCCGGAGCGGCTGACCGTGCTCCAGCAGAATCGCGCCGATCTCGTCGTGGCCAACTTCTCGATGACCGAGGAGCGCGAGAAGTTTGTCGACTTCGCCGGCCCCTACCAGTTGGTGCCGCAGGCCGTTCTGGTGCGCAGGGGCCGGTCCCGGCCGATCGTCACCCTGGAGGATCTGCAGGGCGACGACATGCGTGTGTGCACCACGACCGGCTCCACCGCGGTGGCCGTGCTCAAGGCCAACGAGATCAAGCCGCGGGCCGTCGACACCCACCTTCTGTGCATCGACGGCCTGCGCAGCGGCGCCTACGACGCGTTCACGGGTGACCTGCCGATCCTGGCGGCGCTGGCCGAGGCCGAGCGTTCCCGGACCGGTACTGAGATCTTCGAGGTCCTCGACCTGGCCATCGCCGACCAGCCGGAGAAGATCGGCGTCGCGTCGCCGAACAACGACGAAGCCATGCGCAAAGTGATCTCCTGGTATCTGCACAAGTGGCAGACCGCCGGGGCGAACAGTCGATGGCAGCTCGCCTATGACCGGACCATCGGCCCCTATCTGGATGAGGCATACCGGAGTCAGCCACTCGTCGACAACTGGCCCGACCTGGCCGACTACGACGCCAAGGCGCCGCGGTGAGCGCGCGGGCAGGGCACCTGGCCCGCCGCGAGCACCGGGAGGCGTTCTGGACCCTGGTCGTCGGTGTGCCGGCGACGCTGTCGGTGCTGCGGCTGTGGGTGGAATCCGGCGGCGAGTTGCAGACCCTGCTGCTCCTGGTGTCCAACGTCGGCGCGCTCAACTTGGGCGCCGCCCTCTTCATGACCGTCGCCCCGATGGTCACCGCGGTGCTGGTCGCCGTCTACGCGGCCGGCGGCGCCCTGCGCTGTGCCGCCGACTCCGCGCCGGAGAGTAGCCGGGTGCGCGCGCATCCTTCGGTCATCGCCTGGATCCGCGAGGTGACCCCGCCGTGGTTCATCGGGGCCATCGTCGTGCTCGCCGCGCTGACCTGGCCGATCTACGCGCTGCCGTTGCTGGTGCCGGCCGTGGTTGCGGCCTCGCAGCGGCCACTGTGGCGCCTGCACGACCGCCGGTCGGTTGCCATCGGATCGTGCGTGGCCGCCCTGGCCGGGTACCTCTGGCTGGTCGGGCCGGCGGCTGGGCAGGCCTTCTCCGGCGGCGAGCGGCTGATCGCGGCGCTGCTCTTCCTGCCGCCCGTGGTTGCGCTGGGGATAGCCGGGCCGCTGCCGGCCCGGTTCGCCCGGCTCTTCGCCCTGGTGGCGACGCTGGCTATCGCCGCGCTGGTCTTGCTGGTCGTCGAGGCGGCCGTCCGGGCGCCGGTCCTGCCACTGGTGGTGACCGAGGTCCGATCCGGAGCCGGGACGCAGTTCCTGCGCGGCCACATCGTCAGCGTGGACGACGTCCACCTGGTCCTGTTGCGCGAGCACGGCGGGGTGCGTTATGTCCCGATCGGCGATGTGAAGTCGACGGTCCTGTGCGCGACGCCGCGCGAGCTCCCGGCCTTCGAGACCCGCATCCACGACTATCACGTCGAGGACTCGTTGCTGATGGCGAAGGGTCGGCACGCCCGGCCGGACACACCGATCGACCCGCTGTGCCGCAGGTGAGTCCCGCGATCGTTTCAAGAAGCACACCGCAACCTGAACCCACGCCGCGTTCTACGCCGATCCGACGCCTGGCGGCCAGTGCAGGACGTCGGACCGTCAGCCCACCTCGGGGGAGTTGCCGGGTGTCCAGCCCGAGACGTCGCAGAGCCGGCCGCGCCAGAGGCATCCGCCGCGCCCCGCGTGGTCCGGCGAGTGGATCCGGGCGTTGCGCAGGTGGATGTAGCTTGTCGGGGCCATCAGCGCGGTGTACTGCCGGTGGCTCACCTCGCCGCCGGTGTCGCGGACCTTGACGGCGTCGTGGGCGAGGTCGGACTGCTCCTTCACGTGCTCGGCCATGCCGGTGTAGAAGGCGTCCTCGTTGTTGGCCATCGCGCTGACCTCGGCGAACCACTGCCACTGCGGGATCAGTTCGCCGCTGACCAGCAGGCCGTGCACCGTGAGGCTGAGCTGGACGCCCGGCTCCACCGGCTCGGTGAGGCGGTCGATCTGCGCGACGTAGGTGTCGAGGACCTTGTCCGGCTCACCCCAGATCGGATCGGACACCACGCACCCCCATGTCAGGCTCCCCTGACCGACTTTAGGGCAGCCCCCCGGCCGGCCGGTCGGGAACGGCGATTTCGGCCTTCACCTCCACCGGGATGCCGTTCAGCACGCTGTTGCCGGAGAGTCGGTCGATCGCGAACTCGTCGGTCAGCACGTTGCTGTTCACCCCGGGGTGGGCCGTGGCCACCGACATCCGGGTGCCGGGCAGGTCGTGCCCCCACCCGTGCGGCAGGCTGACGACCCCGGGCATCACCCGGTCGGTGACCTCGACCCGCGCCGAGACGGTGCCGGCCCGCGACGTCACCCGGGCGTCGCCGCCGTCGACGAGGGTGAGCCGGGCCGCGTCGACGGGGCTGACCTGCAGGGTGCACCGGTCGCGGCCCTTCACCAGGGCGGGCACGTTGTGCATCCAGCTGTTGTTGGACCGCAGGTGCCGCCGGCCGATCAGGACCAGGTCGTCGTGGTCGC
>Ga0307516_10001944_pt1 | contig 28345 bp, 41 predicted proteins | sample 19_EM_MG_FD_203310 | JGI IMG/M metagenome (GOLD analysis project Ga0307516, IMG submission 203310) | Populus trichocarpa ectomycorrhiza microbial communities from riparian zone in the Pacific Northwest, United States - 19_EM | ecosystem: Host-associated > Plants > Roots > Unclassified | place...
CCCCAAAATTTTTTACCTTTTTTTTTTTTTTTTTTTTTTGGTGTTTTTTTTTTGTTCGTTTTGTTGTCACCCCCCCCCCCCCCCCCCCCCCCCCACACACACACACACAACGCCAATATGGCTTGTCCGCTGCCCACTCTCTGCTTGTTTTGGGCTGCTTGGCTGACGTGATCCTTCAGACCTGAAACGGTTGCGCGAGCTCGCTGTAGCCAAAGGGATCCGCAACAAAGCAGATAGCGACATGTGGGACGAGGCCGACGGCATTATTGCCCTGGCCACGCTGGACGACGACGAAGAAGATGCACCCCTTAAGAAGGAGACGCTACATCGTCAGAACACCTGGTCCCCTCAACGTCGAAGGGAGCTAAGTCATCGCCCATCAGACGAGAATAATGCCTACGCGCTATCGAAGCGGCATTCAGCCCTGTCACTAGAAGACGATTTCTTCGGGTCGAACGAAAATCTTCCGTCCACACCGAAATATCGTGGCAGTCGGCACCTCTCGCCGGGGCCATCCACGACTTCGCCGGTCTCGAGGAAGACGATCGACAGGAACGACCCCATCGAGGTGGCCAAAAGCATGATGGAAAAGATGCAGCATCGGCAGCGTTCGGACGCCTCGCGGCGAAACTCGGCCGGACTGACCCCCAACGGCAAAGTGCATTTCGACACTGATATGCTGCGGGATCTGGTGGTGCAAACCGGACGGCTGAAGCAGAGGTTGATTCGAGCGGTCGAAGGATTCCCATCACCGTCTCCAGAAAGAGGGGGGTTACGACTGAAACTACGAACCGTGGAAACCCCCACGGACGAGAAATTCGACTTCGATCTTAGTCCGATTAAAAGCACATTTGACGAAAACCTTGGTGGCTTGGAACGGGTCAGCTCGAAAGGCATGGGATTTTCACCGGCCATAGGAGTTGTATAACCCGCGACCACACATGCACTGAGGAGTTGACGGTCTCTGTCTGTCACTACCTACACGCCTTTTTCTTTTCCCAATCGTCGGCGCATTTTAAAAACGGGGCTCGGGGGATCGGCTCAGGGGCAAGAACGGCAGGTGGTGTTCACTTCCTTCTATACAACGGGTTTACTTTTAGTTTTTAGTTTTTTTTTCCTTCATTTTATTTGGGGGTGGGGGAGCATGAGGAGTTACAATATTCGATTTTCTGATTTCTCTTTTGCTACTACCATACGGGGGTTTTTGAGTCTTTCGGCTTTGTTTCCGTCCGGCATATTGATATCCTTTGTTTCTTTGGGGCCGGCTTCGAATTCGCAGTGTTCTTGACTCTCCCTGGATCGAGCTCTACATATTCTCTCTTGTAAATACTCTTTTTTTTTTTTTTTTTTTTTTTTTGCGTGCATGGCATGGGATTTGGGCGTGGAGTGGGAGGGAGAGAGAGGATTACACGTTTGCCCGCGCATTGGATGGGGGTTGGGTTCTGGCTTTTGACTTTCTTCACATGGTTCTTGCACGGCTTCTTGCGAACCGACGATACAAAAAAGGGGCAGCATTTTGGGATTTCGGATGGACTTGTTGGGTTTTCGTTCTCATTTTCTTTTCTCCCACACACACTCACACACACCCACACACACTCACACACGCAAACATCGTCACATCACATACCATACACTCACTTGTTTTTCTGCTTCCGCTTCCGCTTCTGCTGGATATCCCTCTTTTCCTACTCATTCTGCTGTTTCCGTTCTGCTCTGTGGGGCTTTTGTTTCTGGTTTGCCCCGCGAAGTACATATACCATTACTGTAATTCTTGTGTTTTTTTTCCCATTGTTTTATCCCCCTTCGTTCTGCTTTTCCAGTTGCTGTCTTTGCTATAGATCTCCATTTGCCTTTTTTCCATTTCCCTTTAGGATGCTCCTTTCACCTTTGCCATGCTTTTTTATACCTACTTCTTAGCCAAGTACTTTTTACTCAAGTACCTACCTACTTACATACATACCTTAATATTACCCACACTCTCCCCCTTCTACCCGTCTTGTATGAATTCTTTTATGTGCTGTTTCGATGTTGTGTTGTTTTTCTGGGGTTTTTTTTTTCGAGCGCGCGGGAGTGGAGAGGGGAGATGGTAGATGATTTGAAGGGATCTGTTTATACGGGAGGATGACGTAGGATAAGTAGGATGAAGCGCGAGAGCCGGAGGAAGAGGAGGAGGAGGAGGAGGATGGGGAAAAGCAAACTGTACTTATGTATCGAATCTAAGGAGTTATGATCATTTCGTTCCTGGTGCTGGTGATGACGATGACGACGGTGAGGATAGTGCCTGATGTTAGTTAGTGTACTTGGTCGGATAGAGGGATGTATGTGGATAGAGGGGAGGAGGGAGGAGAGGCTTGACTGGGCTGGGCTGGGGTTGGTGTTCTGACGTTTGATATCACTCGCCGCCATGCGTCGGCTGGTGGGACGCATCCACGTGGTACCTGAAACTCAATCTTAATTGGCATTCCATGGGCTTAATCCCACTTCCTTCCTCCTGGTACTTGTACTTGTACTTGTACTTGTACTTGCACGCGGAGGAGACGCAAGCAAGTTAAGCTAGGTAGTGCCCACCCCCCTCCCTCTTCACGGTTCCCCGTCTGCATACATCGACGTCTATCTCTATCTCGATCTCTATCTCCACGACGACACCTCTCTAATCTTGCAACGCACTTACAAAGGTACTCAAACTTCGGGCAGTTACTCCCTGCACCAGGGACAGAGAGAAGGAGAAGGAGAGATCGTTTGGTTTTCTCTCTCACACGTTTTCTCTCTCTTTCTCTTTCCATGTATACGTAGGTGGGGGGGAGGAGGAGAGAGGAGTTTACGTTTACTTTTACTTATCTCCTCGACATATCACGACTGCAGGATTTCCACGGTGGCTTAGCATGCAGACACTGTCTATGTACGCACAGTGCAGAACAAAGTGTGCGCGAAGGCGAGATCGGCTGCAGGTTCGATTTGGACGTATGTACGGTAAGTAAGTATGTAGGCTCGGGGAGAGGGAGGGTGGGGAGTCGGCGGTGGGGGGTGGGGGGGAGGGGAGAGGGGAGAGGGGAGAGGGGGGAGAGGGATGAAGTGGCCGCCGCACCCACACAATGCACACCCACTCGGCACTTTCCTCCCACTCGAGCTCTGGGACCGGACTGGGCTGGATGGCGGGCGGGCTGTATGTATGTATGTATGTATGTATGTATGTATGTATGGTGCGTGCTGCTGCGTGCTGTACAGCACAGCGGACGGTAAGGTGTGTGTGTCTGCATGGGCGTGAGGTGGGGGGGATATCTTTTTTTTTTTTTTTTTTTTGTTTAGATTTCTTTCTTGATCGTGTTTACGACCTCCGATCCGATGCTCCTGCCGCTCGAGCTTGCCGACGGCGCGTTCTGACGGGACGGCCGCCGTCTTCTCGTGGGCGTGTCGTGGGCGGGGCGGGACGTGGGCGGATCCCCAGAAGAGAAAGACGGCGGGGGGGAAGACGGAAGGGAGGGGGGAGGGGGACGTCGAACTGCGGCGGCGGCGGCTGCAGGCGGGCACGAGACGGCCACGATGGCCTGGCCGGATCGCGATCATTGCTGGACCGCCACGGTTGATGCGCCGGGGAGCGCCGGTGTTTCCGCGGCGAGACTGGCGTCGTTTCGGGAGCGGGGACGGCGACGGGAACTGCTGGAGCTGGTGGGCTGGACGCCGGCGCGGAGGCGGCAGGTGCAGAGGGCGGAGCCACACTGGATGGCTGTTCTCGAGCCGGGGCGCGAGCCTACGGTGCATCCGAATTGCATCGTGAAGCGGACCGCTCGTCCAGTACGGCTTGGCTACTGCGATACATCCATCCGTGTCACGTTCGCCCCGCTGTGGCCGCCGAGAGCTTCATGCAGACATGCATAAAGGCATTGTCCGCAATCGTCGACTGCGTCCTGCTCCTCCTCCTCTCCATCCTCCTCCTCCTCCTCTCCATCCTCCTCCTCCTCCTCCTCCTCCTCCCTCCCCTCTCCGTCCTCGCCCTCTCCCCGCCAGCTACCGCAACCGACGACCGCGCCGGCTCTCCAATTCACTCGCAATCGCACTCCGCCAACGATCCCCCTCCCTCCCCGCCCGCCCGCCTGCCCCCCCCACAGAGCATCCCCGATTTCGATAGCATAGCAGCAGAACAAACATAATAGATACCTACTCTCCGTTTCGTACTCAATCGCTGCCCGGCAAACGTGGCTTTGCACACAACTAGTTATATCCATGCCATACCGCACCAGTCATTCATTCGTACATCCGTAAACTTGCACACGTTCGCTCTCCGTCCGTACAAAAAACATACACTCTCACGGTACATATCCTGCATACGTCGTTTCCCCACCACCCGCTTCCGGGGAATTACCATTCGCAGGCCTCGATCAACTACCGACCACCGACGACGACGGCTGGCGCTCAGCGACATCTCCCTCCCCCAGCTCCCAACGCCCGTAACCACCCACCTCCACGGCAACCGCCACGGCAGCTGCACAACAAGAAAAGAAAAGAAAATACTGAAAGACCCTCCGCTCCCCGCTCACCTCCCCCAAAGATTTGCAAATATCGGAGATTGTCCCTCCTTCTCCTATCAGAGGGAAAACCCCCCCCGGAAAAAGAGCTCCAACAAAACCTCCGATAACCCCAACCTCACCCCCGGCGCGATCCGAAGCGGAAGAAGAAGAGAAAATGCCCACTCCGAACAACCAGAGCATCGTCGAGACCACCGCAACCTCCCCCGACGTTTCGTTGCGTCCTTCGCGGATCCAGCTCGCATGCCCAGAGGAAACCTCCGCAATCCATCACCACAACTCTCACCCGGTTACCACCACCGCTACTACCGCCACCACCACTACCGCTCCCGGTTGGCAGCAGCAGGATCACATTGAACACCACTTACAACAGGACGCAGCAACTGTTACCACCACTACCGCCGCCACCGCCACCACCACTGCAACCACAACCATCGCTGTCCAGAGCGGCATCGAACCGTTTCCGGAGGGTGGCCGAATTCTCGAACACACCACCACCTCGTCCACACTACCACTGCCGCCGCTGCTGTCGGTCGATGAAGAGAAGGTCTATACCGCGGCTACTACCACCACAACAACAACCATCGCGGTTGCTGCCACCGCCGCACCGACAATCATAACAACTGCAGTGGCATCGCCGATAAGAGATTTGCCGGCGGTGGCGGCGGGTGAACAACGAACACCGGTCCCATCTACCTCGCCGTCATCGTCGCCGTCCGATAAAGACCCGCGATCGACCCCGTCACCCACCACCGTGGCGACGGCACGGAAAATTTTCACCCAACAATCAGCAGCACCCGCCGGCGGCAATGCCAGCAGCAACAACACATCCTCAACGCTAGACACTTTGTCCGTGCCTCCGCTGGACCATGATTTCTCTACAAAACGCGTAAGTTCCCCGGACCACCATACGCCGGTCCGACGCGACAATGCACCCCCGGCTACTGCTGTGTGGGGTGCGCGAGCGCGGGAAGGGGCGTGGCATGCTGTTGTGGTGCTATTGCTGAATGATCATCTCTGGCACAACAGGTTCTCCCGTCCTACAGCTGTTCGTTCCTGCGCCCGGGAAGCAAATTCGTCGGAAAGCAGACCAGTGACCGCTCGACATACGAAGTTCACGTCGAACTGAAGCACGTCAACATGGCCGAGTCGTTTCTTTGCGGCTATCTCCGCATCAAAGGTATGGGATTCCTTGACGGATGGACGGAAGGATGCACCCACCCGTACCGCCAGGGAAGATTAGAAACAAAGAGAAAAAAAAGGGCGGCGGGGCGGGTGGGCGTTTCCCCTCCCCCCTCCCCCCCCTTTTTGCTTACTTGGTTGCTTTGCTTGGCTGGCTGGCTCATTTGTGGTGTCAGGTCTTACAGAGGATCACCCGACCCTGACGACTTACTTCGAAGGGGAAATGATCGGCGACAAATACTCGTTCCAGACGCGCAGACCGGAGTGGGGATCGAGCGAGAAGAACGATTTCCAGCACTGGTCGCGGTTTCAGGCGTTTCGGCCGCTTGTCTCGAAGGCTAAGCGCACCGAGTTTAACTACACGAATTTCGCCCAGAAGGAGAACATCTTCATGCGGTGGAAGGAGTATTTCCTCGTGCCGGACCACCGGGTGCGGCAGATTACGGGCGCCAGCTTCGAGGGCTTCTACTATATCTGCTTCAACCAGGTGTCGGGCACGGTGGATGGAATATACTTTCACGCAAAGAGCGAGAAGTTCCAGAAGCTGCAGTTGAAGCATGTGCCCGAGAGGACGTTTGCTTGCGTGGAGTTCCGGTGAAGGCGTTTAATACTGTTCCAATTGGGGTTTCTTTTTTACTTTTTTTTTTCTTTACTTTTTTTTTTTTTTTTTTTTTATATTTACACGTCGTTTGCTGTCCTGCTGAGAATTTCGAGTGATTGGTTTTGTCGTCGCTGTTGGTTGGACATCTGGGAACATATCCGGAGTACTGGTTGATTGATTGATCATGGACATTCTTCGGATGAGCGCCTCATTAATGTTGAATTCTTTTTTCGTCATCATTGCTTCATTTTTGGTCCTCTCTTTTTTTTCTTTTTCTTTTTTTTTCTTTTCTTTTGCTTGTTCGCATCGTGACATGACCATGACGAAACTACCCCCCCTCTCCCTCTCCTCTCTTTTTTTTACAGAAGGAAATGGCCCTCTCATGCTTAAGAATTGTGAGCGACATGTGACCGGCTTTGTTGATGTTGATGTTGCTCTTCCTTTTTCTTTTTGCTAATGATCACGATGTGGATGACGAACTTGTGTAGTTGTGAACGGCGTGTAGTGTTCTTTATAACGTAAATCCCGCCTCCGTCATACTACTATACACCCATTGCTCGGGTTCAAATTCAATGGTTAACTCATACCCTACGTAATTGCTCCCCATCCATCCATCCATCCATCCATTTCGTGTGCGCTGGCTGGCCGGCCGATGGACGGGACTGTGGTTAAGTTGCTTTTTTTTTTTTTTTTTTTTTGAGGGGGAGGGGTTTCCTTTTTATTTCGCTTTCTCTCGGTCTGGGCTTCTGCAAGTGGCCCGGCCTGGCCCGGCCCGGCCTGGGCCCTTTGGGATCGCAATCGCGGCTTTGCAGGGCGGTCTCATGGTGTTGACCGTCCGGGGGATGCGGGCGGAGGGGGAGGGCAGTGGGGCGGGGATATGACGATGTTGGCGGAGAACGTGTCCCCCCGCCACACTCGTGAAGGGGAAGGCGCCCTCTATGTACATATAGTAGTTAACCATGTGGGGTACATACGGTTTGACTTCTTGGGAAGCCTGCAGCTGGGGGAGTCCGCAGAGCCTCGCCAGCTAACTACACTTTTCTTGTTTTTTTTTTTTCTTTCACAACCACGCGCCACACCGCCCCGCATACATATCCTCCAACATACAGACCGACGATGGCAGACACTCCGACGACGACGGCGGCGGCGGCGGCGGCAATGGACGCGAAACACACGCCCTCGTCGCCCGCGGCGCCGGTCGCCAAGCGGCAGAAGCTCTCGGCCACCGCCACGGACGACACGAGCAGCGGCGGCGTCCGCACGGGCGAGAAGGCGCAGTACCGGGCGCAGCGCAAGGGCGACATCAAGCTGCCCAAGAAAAAGTACTACCGCCAGCGGGCGCACGCAAACCCGTTCAGCGACCACAACCTCAAGTAGTAAGCAAGCTCTCTTCCCCCTCCCTCCGCGTCTCCAGTCCATTTCCTCCCGAGGGGGTTGGTGGCACCTTGACTGACCGTGGCGGGGACGGGGGAAAAAAAACTTAGTCCGTCAAACCCGGCAGAGATGGACTGGAGCGCGCATTTTCCCGCGCGCGCACCCGGCCAGCGCGTCGAGGTCGCCGACATCGGATGCGGCTTCGGCGGCCTGCTCGTCTCGCTCGCACCCAAGATGCCGGACACGCTCATGCTCGGGCTCGAGATCCGGCTGCAGGTGACCGAGTACGTCGCCGAGCGCATCGCGGCGCTGCGGCAGCAGCACGCCTCCACTGCTGCTGCTGCTGCTGCTGCTGCTGCTGCTGGGGGGTACCGCAACATATCCGTCCTCCGCAGCAACGCGATGAAGTTCCTGCCCAACATCTTCGAGAAAGCGCAGCTGTCGAAGCTGTTCCTCTGCTTCCCCGACCCGCACTTCAAGGCGCGCAAGCACAAGGCCCGCATCGTCAGCCCCGGCCTGTGCGCCGAGTACGCCTACGTCGTCAGGCCCGGCGGCATCGTCTACACCATCACCGACGTGCTCGACCTGCACCGCTGGATGGTCGCCCACTTCGACGAACATCCGCTCTGGCAGCGCGTGCTCGACACCGAGCTCGTCGGCGACGTCGCCGTCGAGTCCATGATGGTCGACACCGAGGAGGGGAAGAAGGTCGCGCGCAACGGCGGCGAGAAGTGGGTCGCCTGTTTTCGCAGGCGGCAGGATCCCGAGTGGGAGTAACTTTGTCGTTGTAAATACATAGCGCCCCAAGTCTTTACGGTAGCTAGCTACATAGCTGGGATGGGGATGGATGGATGGGTGGATATCACGGCGGAAGAAAAGAAAAAAAGTAATCGAATCATCATTTCACTGAACCCCCGCGATTGCAAGTAGACCCCCCTTCCCCTCCCGGTCTTCTCCAGCCATTCCCACCCCCATATGAGATCCCCCTCCTCACCCCCCCACTACCACCCCGTGCTCCCGCCCCCCCGCCGCCCCCTCGCCTCCCTCGCAGCAAGCAGTTCATCCCACCGGCCCCGCGCCTCGGACCCAGCGTGCACAGCGCTAACGACGGCCTCCTCGACGCCGACCTGCCAGCACCAGACGCCGGCGAGCACGACGGCGAGCAGCAGCGCCAGCCGCACGAACAAGCGCACCACGCCGAGCACCCAGCGCGTCGCCATCCCGACCAGCAGTGTCGACAGGTACGCGATCACCAGTAGCGCCGCGATGCTCGTCAACTCCGCCGTGCGCAGGTAATCGCCCACGCGCCGCGCCGCGTCCGCGTCCGCGTAGCCCGACAGGCGCATCGCCCACCCGTGCGCCACCCGCAACAGCGGCAGCAGCTGCGAGAGCGCGTCTTCAACCATTTTTTTTTGTTTTTGTTTTTGTTTTTGTTTGTTTGCTTGAGAAAACGTGGAGGGGGGGGGCGGGTTCGTTGCTACGCTGAAGGCGTAGCTTCGTTTGACGTGAACGTGGTGGCGATGGTGGCGGTAGGTCGTGGCCCGTCGTCGTCGTCGCTGAGAGGTGGTGGTATCTAGTGGCGGCGACGGCGGAGGACGGCTGCGTGCCGGAAAGAATAAATGATAGGTATGTATGCGTTGCGTTGTTCTTCGGCAATTGGTCGGTTGGAATTCGCCAAGACCACGCAAGCACGTGACGGCTGAAAAAGAAGGTGTGTTGGCCGGCTGCGTGAAGGGGGGGGGGATAACAAGAGCTCACGGGCCGTACGGGACGGTGGTGGTTACTTTGCTAGAGTGACGGCTCACGCTCAACATGCACGGAACCGTCCATTTTGACGGAGAAGCAAGGAGCTCTACTAGCTGCCGGAAGCGTATCACTTGTTCTTTTCTGTACTGTCAAACGTAGCTGCGAGTGATATCCATGTCCCAAAACTCCCAAACCTACAACGCCTCGCCCCGCTCCTGCTTCATGTTTCCGTACCTATTCGTTGTGTTGGGTCAGTGAGCCGGCACTCAGGACGGCGCGAGCGGGCGGTAAGGACTTACTTCTTCAGACGGATGGCCTGTACGGAGATGAAACCAGTGGTGTCCTGGGGCGCGAACGCTCCAATCTCGTCCATGGAGCTCTCGCTCATGTCGTAGAGCTTCTCGGTCTCGCTGCTGCGTCCAACCACGCTGAAAGAGCCCTTGTAAACCCTGCACCTGACCTTTCCGTTGACGCTCTTCTGCGACGCAACGATCGAGTCCTCGAGGAACTCACGCTCGGGAGAGAAGTAGAGTCCGTTGTAAAGGATCTTGGAGTAGTTGTAGGTGACAAACTGGTCGCGAAGCGCACGGACCTCACGGTCGAGGACGAGACCCTCAAGGTCGATGTGCGCGGAGCGGAGGATGGTGAGGCCGGGGGTCTCGTAGCAGCCACGGGACTTGAGCCCGATGAATCGGTTCTCGACGATGTCAATCCTTCCGACTCCGTGTCGACGGGCAATGGCGTTGGCGGTCAGGAACAGGTCCAGAGGCTCTGTGGCGGACTTCCCACCCTCGTACTCGAGCTTGACGGGGAGTCCCTTCTCGAAGTGGACGGTGAAGTCCTCGGGCTTGTCGGGGGCGTCGAGCGGGTCGACAGTCAGCTTCCACATGTCGGAGGGAGCCTCGACGTCGGGGTCCTCCAGGATTCCGGCCTCGTAGGAGCAGTGCGCGAGGTTCTCGTCCATAGACCAGGGCTTGGCCTTGGTCTGGTAGACAGGGACGCCCTGAGCAGCGGCGTACTCAAGGAGGTCGTTGCGACCAGCGAAACGGTTGTAGAATTCGGGCATGCGCCACGGGGCGACGACCTTGATGTCCGGCTGGAGAGCGTAGAAGGCGAGCTCGAAACGAACCTGGTCGTTGCCCTTCCCGGTGCAGCCGTGGGAGACAGCAACACACCCCTCCTCCTGGGCAACGGCGATCTGGCCGCGAGCGATGACAGGACGGGCGAGCGAGGTACCTGGACGGTGTGAGCCACACACCCACGCACACCGTAAACGGGGAGAGCGGAGGCATACCCAAAAGGTAGACATTCTCGTAGATGGCATTGCACTGGATGGCAGGGAAGCAAAGTGCCTCCACGAACTCTTTCCGGAGATCCTTAACGCAGACCTTGGAAGCACCAATCTTCAAGGCCTTCTCCTTTGCAGCCTCGAAGTCCTCCTCCTGGCCGACATCGGCCACTGTAGTTCGCAGTCAGCGAACGCTCCGTCGGTCCGGACAAGTCGAGGTCTTACTGAAGCAGATGACTTCATATCCCTTCTCCAGGAGCCATGCTATATATCTGGGTCAGTCACCGTCGGCCCAACGCAGGCGAAGAGGCGAACCAAGGATACAGCTGGTGTCGAGACCGCCACTGCAGTCGGATTCGAGTCAGATATGAGGTTCCACGAAGCTCCATGCATCAAGCGAAGGGGATCCTCTCTGCAGATATGGGGTGACCGCGTGGGAGACTCACGAGTACGCAAGACAGACCTAGTGGCCGGATGATTAGCTCGGACACTCCAATTGACGGGGAAATTTAAGTCAATTGCGGGGCGAAGAATGTGAGCATGAGTATGTGTACCTTCTCCTTAGCCATTATTGTGAATGATGTTGATGAACTGTGTATGAAGTGTTCGGGTGGATAGTGGGACGTGATTGATTGCTGGGACAAGAGGATTGAGAGAGGAGTGCGGGGTTTTCTTCCGCAGAACAGACTGCTGCTTGCCCCTCGCTCTGCGACGTTTAGGTCGGGCAGATCAAAAACGAGCCTTGCGCCCCGCTAAAAAAAAAAAAAACTACCTCGGTACGATTCCCCTGTTATCCCGTTATAGCTTGGTTCAGAACGGCAGCGGAAAGCGCGTCGACAGGTTTCGTCGATATACATAGAGTACATACATACCTCGCGTGATAAGCCTTCGATTCCAAGATTGCATCTGATATTTTATGCATACGACGGTGGTAACTTTTGGCAGTGGACTCACAGATAAACGGATATGGCGGAGCGACAGAAAAACCGGGGGCATTATTTTAAAAGAGTTACCAAAAACCAATCACACTACGTGGAAGAGAAGAGAAAGAAAAGGGCAAGAATAAACATCACGAGAAAAAGAGCCAAAAAGAGCACGTGCCAGTGCAGAAAGACTGAGTACTCTCTTGCGCTACAAGGACACACTCAATAGGACTCTTCCGCCTGCCAACATCCATTTCCTTGCTCCGGTCCAGAAATGCTACATTTTGGTATCATTAGGTAATCCCCTACTCCTCCTCGGCGGGGAGCTCCTGCTCGTACTCTTCACCCTCGTCATCAGAGACGGAGGCATCCTGGTACTGTTGGTACTCGGAAACGAGATCGTTCATGTTGGACTCAGCCTCAGTGAACTCCCTGTCGTGTCGTCAGTACGATGAAATGTAGGTGGCCATGATTGCCCGAAGGCCAGGAATTACTCACATCTCGTCCATACCCTCGGAGGTGTACCAATGCAAGAAAGCCTTACGCCTGAACATAGCAGAGAACTGGTCTCCGACACGCTTGAACAGCTCCTGGATAGATGTCGAGTTTCCGACGAACGTGGAGCTCATCTTCAATCCACGGGGAGGGATCGAGCAGAGAGCAGTCTGCACGTTGTTGGGGATCCACTCGACGAAGTACGAGGAGTTCTTGTTCTGAACGTTGCGCATCTGGTCCTCAACCTCCTTCATGGACACCTTTCCACGGAAGATGGCGGAGCAGGTGAGGTAACGACCGTTGCGAAAGTCCGAGGCAGCCATCATGTTCTTGGGGTCGTACATTTGCTGGGTGAGCTCAGGAACGGTGACGGCGCGGAAAGAGTGAGCACCCCGGGAAGTGAGAGGGGCGAATCCGACCATGAAGAAGTGGAGACGAGGGAAGGGAACCATGTTGACAGCCAACTTGCGAAGGTCGGAGTTCAACTGGCCAGGGAAACGCAGACAGGTGGTGACACCCGACATTACGGCCGAGACCAAGTGGTTCAGGTCACCGTACGAGGGAGACGCCAGCTTGAGGGTCCTCATGCAGATGTCATACAGCGCCTCGTTATCGATACAGAAAGTCTCATCGGAGTTCTCGACTGCGGAGAGATTAGATTCCACGTAGACGAGCAACGAACATAGAAGGCCTACCAAGCTGATGCACGGAAAGAGTGGCGTTGTATGGCTCAACGACGGTGTCGGAGACCTTGGGGGAGGGAACGACAGAGAAAGTAGCCATCATACGGTCGGGGAACTCTTCACGAATCTTAGAGATCAGGAGAGTGCCCATACCGGCACCGGTACCACCACCGAGCGAGTGGGTGATCTGGAAACCCTGCAGACAGTCGCATCCCTCGGCCTCACGACGGACAACATCCAACACCTGGTCGACAAGCTCGGCTCCCTCGGTGTAATGTCCCTTGGCCCAGTTGTTACCGGCACCGGACTGTCCAAAAACAAAGTTGTCGGGGCGGAACAGCTGACCGAAGGGACCAGCACGGACGGCGTCCATGGTACCGGGCTCCAAGTCGACGAGGACGGCGCGCGGCACGTACTTGTTACCGGCAGCCTCGTTGAAGTAGACGTTCATCCGCTCCAGCTGGAGGTCACTGGTACCATTGTACCTGTACATCTATCAGCATCCACGCAATGCAAACTGGCGTATGAACTTGATGTACTTACACGCCGGATCCATCGAGACCGTGCTCGCCAGAGATGGTCTGCCAGAAAGAGGCACCAATTTGGTTACCCTGGAACAAGCGTCAGCAACGAGATCGAGATACGTTCAGTGGATAGCAGCCATCCGAGGAAGCTTGCATCGCTGGAAGCAACGACGATGGAAGGTAACGTACACACTGGCCAGTCTGGATGTGCAAAATCTCACGCATATTGCCTGTGTACTGGATTCGATGTTAGCCGATGAGGTTTGGAAGCTCTGCTACCAACTACTGCGGGAGATAGCCGTGAAGGAGACGCGTCTGATGTGGTGGCAAGCAGAAAACAATAACAAAGGGACACGCGGGGAGGGGGTGTTAGGTGGGGGTGAGATGAGATTGATTATCGACATACCGGAGTCGATAAACTACTGCTGGGTTGTTTGAGGTTCGGTGATGGAGACCGGAGGGGTTGATGGATGGAGGTTGTTGAGATGGAGGATGAGGTGAAGGGGAGGAAAGGGAGCGGTTTTGAGGAAGAGAAGTGGTAGAAGAAGTTCTTGAAAGGGGTTTGACTTGCCGGTTGGGGGTGGGATGGTTGGGGGTAGCGGGATGGGTCCAGTATTTTTTGTGGTTGGCTCAACTGCCAGCGAATTGGTGCCCGCATTAAGCCGCAACGGGTTTAGCGGGCCTTGACAGAAGGTCTTTGCCTCTGCAGCCACCCGTGACGAGATGCCCGTCGGACAGCAACAGGCCACCATCGCCGCAAGCAGTGCCTCGCAATCGAAGGAGAGTGGCTAGCGTGCCATCGCGAGAATGTTCGATTGATTCTGGAGAGGTTAGAGTGATGGGCACTGCAGCCCCCACGATGAGGCTTCTGAATGCCAGACCCCAAGGAGCAGGGAGACTGTCGCTGTGACCTCCTGTGTCCTGCCTTTCTTGTGTCTGCCGTCCGTGGTCCGTGGCCACCCTGCCTGCCACCTTATCGTGAGTGCAAGTCCAAGTCCCAGTCTGTGGCACCCATGTCCAAGGGGATCCCAACCGTCAACATTTGTGAGCCTTCTACGCCACTCGTCGAGTCGTTCAGATGCATCACACGACAACCTCCTCCAATCAGATTGCCACTTGGTAGCTTGGAAGCCCTTTCTGGCTAGAGTTGTTCACAATATATCACTCAGAATGTTTCTAGAGTGGAAACGTCTAGTTTCGTCTTCTGAGATGCCTGCAGGCAAACACAAGCGATCGTGGAACATGGCGAGGCTCTTCGCAGTCAGGAGATGTAATGAGGACACTGGAACATCTGGAGAAGACGGATGTGGGACGGAAGGTACGAAGTGAGGGAGTAGATTAGGGAAGGACAAGCGAATCCCCCCGGGAGGAGGACGGTACGGTAGAACAGGAGATGTGTAGCCTTCGTCCTGGCTGGTAGTTTAAGGGTGCCGTAACGTACTGACTAGTGGTGGATCTCCCACCACCAGTCGGGGCGAACAGGAAAAATTGTTTGCCGTGATCTACATACCAAGGTCGGATGCAATAAAATGAATTCTCTCTTCCCCTGAGAATGCCGGGGATTGGTAAGCTTTGGAGTGTTGTAAGCCATTATCTTACATGTTTTTCGTCTCCAGAGAAACGGGTTTTAAATGCCTTGACGATCTTCTCGCCCAAGAACGCAACTACCAGCGACAAACCCACTACTACCACGGTCATCGCGCTCGCCGCTCCCCAAAACATCCATTGTCCGCTTTCCATCTCTCGTATGTCTTTGACATTCATACCGAAGACGCTCGCCACAAAACTCATGGGTAGGAACACGATCGTCACAACCGTGAACACAACTATCGCCTTTCCGTGGTGCTCCATCTGCATTTCCACATGCTGTGCGGTCTGGGTCTCTCGGTCAGCAGGATTCCCCCGGGTGGAAAGGGAGAAACGGTATATACCAGCTTTGACAGCCGTGCACACGAGCGTTTATACTCCTCCATATCCGCGTGGAAGAACTCTAATTTCTGAAGAGTGCCACCGAGGGTCTCGGCGGCGACGTCGGATTCGGTCTTGATGCGAGAGAGCACTTTCTGCTGTGCCTTTACTATGCCCACGATTATGTCGAGTTCCTCGGCAATCTGATTGATGTTCTTCACCAGTGCCTTGGACGGCGCTTGCTGTGATTCGAATTGCTGCTACGGTCAGTCGATGCAGACTTTTCGGGATGGAAGAGGAGGGGCCAACCAGGGTGGCGAGATACTGCGCATATAGCTCGCTAATGTATGCCCGCGATGTCCTGATCGAGTCTTCGGGCACGAGCGTGTTGATAACCAACATCACCAGCTCCTCGACATCTCGCGGACGGCACCTCTCTTCGGGTAACCCTGCAGCCGCGAACACATCTGACTTCATCTGTATCGTCTGTGCAGTCCACTCCAGTACCGCCGATAGCTGCCTGATATCTTCGAATAGGCCATCTACCCGGTGCTTCCATGCCATGTTCTTCGTGAGTGGAGGACCCGCTTTCTTCAGAAACTGTGCTGCATAACTCAACACCTTCGAATAAAGCGTGACAAGCTGTCCCTGTAACTCTTCTGACAACTGATATTGCTCGGCAGTGCCATACTCTTGCCACTGCGCGATATTGTTGATCACGAACTCGGTGAAACGACACAAGTCCTCTGACAACTCATCCACCCATTCACGGTCTGTAAACTGCTCGCATCCGTCAGTTTGGTCCCCTTTTCCCCAACGCGGAGTGATAGGCAACCGACCAAAGCCGCCAACCCCTTCGCCACGAGCAACACCCAGCGTGGTTTGAAAGCAATCCGAAGGACAGCATAGCTCTGCACTACACCAGCAAAGCTTATCACATACTTCTCATAGCGCCCCAGAAGACTGCTCAAGGTCTGTGGGAGCATCTCCTTGATTCGCCACTGCACCCGGATCAAGTCCGTCAACACGTCATTCGTGTCCTTCGATAAGTGCGAGACCGAGCTCAAATTCCGCCGCTGCATGAGCAGCAACGATTGCCCATCGAAATCGATACCGCCCTTCCTCATCGGAATGTCGATTGAATCCAGCAGCTTCAACTTCCACCAGAGGCCATCGCCGGCGGTAGAGGAGACCGTGATCACGGTCGCTTTAAACCTTCTGATCAACAAACCGGCCTACCTTTGTGACAGAAGAGTAGGAAATAACACACCTTCGTCTAACCGCAGTACCCATAAATACTCCACCAAAATCGCCTGGTCCTTTCCCGCCGCCCCACGAACCTTCTTACAAATCTGCTCACCATCACGCCCTTCGATCGCTTTCACTGACTCGCGCCTGTAGTAATGCTGGAACAGGCTCCTGGTGGGATGGAGTGCGCGCCGCAACTCGTTGACCACCGGGGGTAGGGTGCCATACGATATATACGGCAATGCCAAGAAATATACACCCTCTTTTATGGTACATATGAGATTTCTTGCCTGGGAGCCTACATCGGGTGGGTCATGGGCACTCACCGGCTGCCACGCTTCCTGCCTCAAAATACCGGCCGTGGTTCGAATCCCTCTCCTGTTCCCGTCGGAACTTTTCGAGCAGTTTGCATACCGCCGCTGCTCGAGTCGTGTCCATTGTCGGGTTCAGGTGCTTCACCACTAGTTTCTAATGGCGGTTAGCGGCCACGCCCGTCGCCCAACCGTGTGCCAGGCACGTACCATGAGCATTCCAAAATTGAGTGGCTCGGCCCTGAGATGTCTGTCACATTCTCATTAGTATCATCCTCATTAGTATCATATACGTTCGATCGCAGACGAAGACTATATACATCCACCTCACGCCACTCCCAGCACGCTCCGGTAGGGTCATCTCCAGCTTCCACCGGGTCGTCTTGACATCCGAAGTTGCATCGTTGAAATCGAGTATCTGAAGGAAGGAGCGCGAGTTGGCCGCGTGTGCATTCTGCATCGCTCCCTCTTGAGCTCATCACAACCACCTTATTTCGTCCTCCGGGAAGCGCTCAGTTTATGTAGATTCCCTGGGCCGTTGGACGGGGGCAGTGCATGCGAGTACCCCTGCTATGGATGGCTTAGTTTTTGCCGATGTGGACGGAGTTCAGGTTGTCAGGTGGAGTTGCAGAGAACGAATCAACACTCCGTGCTGCTAGAGACATAGGTATTTGCGTAGCTGAAGAAAGCTTTGAGGTGCAATAGCATGTGCCGTGGACAGATCAACGCTTATGCGTCGGATTGGGGTCATCGAAATGGTAGATTCTGTTCCCAGTGGTTCACAGTTCGGGGATCCGGAAACGAGGAATTCGTGATACATAGCATTTCCGCAGCCTCCAAGCCAGCCGAGAGGTCGGTGATCTTCAGGTGTGGCTATGGTTACCGGCCCATCGGAATCGAAGTGGTTACACATAGTCTATGCCCAGATAGCATAAACGTCACACCGACCGTCCTAGTTCCTGCAGGTCGAGTTTGCAGAAGAAAACCAACAGAACACCTGTCCATCCTAAATCCCGTCCTTTTCCCTAAAACTTCCTTTCTTCACTACCGTTGATCGAGGGACACACGATATCACGACTAATACAAACGGCATCATGACCACAACCAAAGTCTTCGCTTCCACCACTCCGGCAGACCTCGTGGACTTCTCCCAGAAGAGCCTGAAAGGTGAGTTGCCTATTGCCATCCGCTAGAGTGCTTGGATTGGAATTGACAGCTGCTTTGTTCAGTTGCGGCGGTGTCCATTGCGTTCAACCCAATATTCTGGAAGTAAGTGCCATTCCGTGACATCGCGCCGGCAGTGTACGGATGACGATGGTTAACCGCTCCTCCACAGCATCGTTGCCCGTCAAGGTACATCCACAACCACCACATAGAACCCCCAACCACATAGTGTCTAACCAGCACCACTAGAATACCACAATCGGATCCTGACCAAGCTCTTTGGCGGCAACTCGCGCTACGGATGCTACTTCCTCGCTGTGGTGATCTTCTCGCTCGGTATAATCCGAGATTTCTTCTACGAGCAAGCCCTCCGGGACCAGCCCGCGCTCGACATCCTCCAGACACCGACCACCAAGTACGCTGCTGGCGGTCTGTTCCTGACTGGAAATGTCCTCGTCATCACCAGTATGTGGGCGCTGGGTATTACCGGCACCTACCTGGGCGACTACTTCGGCATCTTGATGGATAGCCGTGTCACCGGATTCCCGTTCAACATCACCGATGCCCCCATGTACCACGGTTCGGCGCTGAGCTTCCTCGGCACTGCGCTGTGGTTCGGAAAGCCCGCTGGAATCCTGTTGACGGCTTTCGTGTTCCTGATGTACCAGATTGCGCTGCGGTTCGAGGAGTAAGAATTCCTTCGCCTTTTTCTTTCGCTCTTTCGAGCACTCCCGGCTGACCACGCAATAGCCCCTTCACCGCGGAGATCTATGCCAAGCGCGAGCGCGCGAAAGCCAAGAAGTCAGGCTAGGCGTGGTAGTTCCTGTCTTGTTTCGAATATCCTGTTTTTTTTCTTCTCCTTTTCACGACGTCATGCTTTTAACATTAGATGTCGTGGTTTGGTGTGCAACGGATTCAACTCGTTGCCTGCGGTGCGTTCTACAAGACGGTTTCACAAGATGGTTCCACATTGCAATTGCAAGTGAATATGGTGGAGCCCGTATGTACCTTGGCGATCTTTTGACTGAACGGTGATGACCACGCAAGGCTTGCCAGCCGTGCGCCTCACAGGATGCCTTGATGCCTAGATAGTGGCCTGCATACATATGACCTGTAGGGCTGGCAGGGTTGGATGGCAAACCGACACCCTCCTGACCGATTGTCCGACCAAGGGGGGGAGGGCAAAGTTAAAACCCAACCACGAGACCACCGCAGAGGAAGAATTCACAGAGCAGTTCATTCCCCTTGACGGTCCGTTTGGAAGTTGGAGGATGCTCTTCGCCGCGTTTCTTGTAACACACTTTGCCAGGAACATTTTTACGGTAAAGTATCGTACACGCTTCCTGCAGGAAGGAAGTGACCGTTGTGCACGGTGAGGCTGGAGCTATCTCTTTTTCCCCACAGCAATGAACACCATATGTACCTATCATACATGGTTCCACTCCGCTCTCGGCGAGCGTGCGGCTGATACATGGCGCTCAACGATGGTCACTTCCCAAGTGCCCGCTTCCATGGATCGAGGTGGATGGAGTTACGCTTGGTCAATATGCAACTATGTAAGGTTTCCACTTCCCAGAACGACTGCTGTCTGATTGAATATGTTCCCGTGGGGAGCGGGTGAGAACTCTCGTCTATCAGGCGAAGAAGAGCTGAAGTCAGACCCGAAGTTGGTGGGCACAGCGGCTTTTATGCTTCGGTATCAATGATTTGTGGGCGCTGGGTCTAGTTCAGCTGCATTATCCCACCCTCTGAATGATTTGTTATGTACGTAACCCTATAGGTATAAGGCCGTGAGTTTTGAAGCCGGCAGGTGAACGCTGTCGACCAATATCTCCAGCTCTGTTTACATACAGCTGTCATCCGAGCTGGTCACTCGTGGGATGCATCCTCTGCTGTCCAAGGGCGAGTTCTTATACCTGACCAATCGGAAACCGTGCTAGCTTCCGCTCCGCCTGTTTGTACCCTCGTAAAATGCTTGCTCCGATCTCTGTCGCAGAGTGGACCTTTGTAATATGATGTTCAGGTGATGGTTCGGGGTGAAGATACCACTCGTACATAATTGCTGGGCGATGGTGTCAGCACCTACATTGGCACTCTTGGCAAGGCTTGCTGTTTGGCCTGGGCAGCTGGGTCGAGATGGTTTATGACGGCTGGCGCATCACTAACTATATCCAATCCGATTTCACGACAAAGACGACTGAAAAAGCAGTTGCCACAAGGGCGTCTGGGGCTGTTTTCTACGAGGCACCCGAATTGGCTCGTACGCTTCGATTTGTCGCATTTGCCGCACGGCTGTCGCAGCTTCTCTCCCTGCAGCGCTGGGCGGCTTGGGGGAAGGGAGACACGACACATTTGCGTTCCTTCACCTGGCTTTCCTTTAACCTGTGGATACATACGCCGGATATCCGGCCCATCGCCCGCAACAGACGACGGCCAACTTCCTTCTGACTTTGCCCCCCAGCTGCAAACATGCTCAGACGACCGGCTCGGTGAATTCATCCCCATACATACCACACACACACATACCACTCATACACGCACGCATCGAGACTCGTGCCCCTCAGCACCAACGTACTTCCGCCGTCCGTATATACATCGATATCCGCACGCAAACACCTTTCTCGCTCCGCTCGGACGACCCAAGTAGCGGAAATCCACCATGGCCACGGCTATGCAGGGAATCCTGGGCGCGCTCAACGATCTGGCGCGGCAACTTCCCAGTGTCGACTACGGCGAAGAAAAGTTCAACAGATGGGGCAAGCCCACGGCCACGATAAAGTATGCTCCCGGGTCAATCCGGTCTACCTCCGGAGAGCTGACTCTGCGACAGTTGGTGCGAGGAGGATTATGTCGTTACACCATGTGATTGATCCCCTTTCGAATTTCCTGTGGGCTGCTGCTGAACGTGTTTTCGCGGTCGTGTAGATTGCGCCGAGTTCGTCAACTCGATAACGAACGTCATCTTCATGTACCTGGCAATCCGCGGGATGCGCAACTGTCTCCACGAGGGGCACGATAGAATATTCTTCATCTCGTTCCTGGGCTTCTTTGGAGTCGGCCTGGGGAGCTTCCTGTTCCATTCTACCCTATGGTGTGAGTTGTTTGAGGCCGGCATGTGATGGAGCTGTGCTGACACCGGGAACCACGCACAGATTCCATGCAGTTGGTCGACGAGCTGAGCATGATCTACACAACGTGTTTCATGGCCTGGGGCAGGTTACCTCGCTTTTCCGCGGCATCCCGAGTCGGGGGCACAGTCCGCTGACGCTTCGCGTGTTTTTTACAGCATCTTTCTGCCACGGCCGCAGCCTGCGCTACTCGGTCGTCGTCGGAGCGCTGCTCTCCAGCGTCGCCGGCGGTGTGTCCGTCTACTACCACTACCTCCAAGACCCGACTTTCCACCAGAACGTCTTCGCGCTCCTGACCGCCGGCGTGCTCTTCCGCTCGTTCTACATGATGGAGCGGTACGTGCGCCCCGCCGACGCGGCCTCCGTCAACCGCATGTGGAAGCTCGTCGGCTCCGGCGTCGGCGTGTTCCTGGGCGGCTTCGTCCTCTGGAACCTCGACAATGCGTTCTGCGGCTCGCTCCGCAGCTGGAGGAGGAGTGTGGGCATGCCGTGGGGCTGGCTCGCGGAGGGACATGGCTGGTGGCATCTTCTCACCGGCGTGGGAGCGTACTTCCAGTTGCAGTACGGCGTGTGGCTCAGGTACTGCCTCGACGGGCGACAGCGCGAGTTCGCGCTGGCGTGGCCGAGCATCGTCGGCTTCCCGGATGTGGTGAAGGTGGAGGAGGCGAAGCCCGGCGGGCGACAGAACGGCGGCGGAGCTGTTCGCAAGAAGACGGTCTAGAGCAGGAGATGGGACGGGTCCGTACTGTAGAGCTACATAGATTGGTTTTTTCGTTCGCACACGCGCATTGCACCCAGAGTGAATAGCCCGACGCCCTCATCCCGACCGACAGCGCTGGTGGCGGGAAGCCCGTCCCCCCCCTCTGGCGCAGGGCCCTCAATCCGCTCCAGCGTACTCACACCGGCGTAACGCACGCCCCAGGGCAGAGCGATCGGTAGGATACTGCACCTGCATCACGGAAAATCAATCGAACCAGCCCCGCCAAGACTTGTGCATTGGGCAGTCGCGCCGTACCCCATCGACTAGCAGCCGACGCCCGCTGCATATCCGCGTCCACCACCGGCCTACCGGCGATCCTCGCTCCGCTCGCACTGCTTCCCGTCCGGTCTCGTTGCGGCAGCCCCCGACGTCCCGCCCGTCCGCGCGCACTGACGCCGGGGAGAGTGAGAGCCTGTGAATTGCTGCGCTCAGCCCACCGGAACAGCCGCTCTCCGGGGGTCCGTGGACATCTCCCCGACCGACTTGGAGTGGCTTCGACAAGCTATGCTCTCGGACTCGACGGATGGCAGTTGTGTATGTTGTGGGGGGAAAGGAAAAAAAAAATATCCGCTGGGACGCGTTGGTGATGGTGGGGCGAGTGCCGGTCCATGACCACACCATCCGCTCTACGGGTCGAAATCGGCCCCCAGCGGCTTGGACACTCCCCCGCTGTGACCCAAAACTGGCAGACCCAAGGTATGTATGGGCATGTGCGTGATCTACGGCGAAGTGGATACTTACTACTACTAACTACTACTATCTACGGTTGGAGAACCTGCCCCGCATGAAATGCACGAGATGGGAATGTTTGTTTCACCCCTCTCCTCTCCCATTCCCGGCCGCGGGGTGAGACGGGAGGAGGGCGCACAAAAAAAAAAAAAAAAAAAAAAAAAAGTAAGGGAGACAGAAGAAGTAGAAAATTACGGGATGAACTAACACCTTTCCAAATGGAAACGGAACGAAACGGATTCTCTTAGTTGGCGGAGGGCGGAGCTTATCGCCGAATCCAACTGCCACGAAGGAACGCCGCCGCTGCGCCGCTTTTCCCCGAGCGAGCGTGTGGGCCGAGTCGCAGGTTCCCTCCGTGGCGAGTATCAGCGTTTGCGTGCTCCTCTCGAGTCGGATATATGTGCTTGCCGAAGAACCTCGACGAATGCTCCACGGCCCGCCAGCACGCTGTGTGGAAGCCGGGTCGCGCGTGTGGGGAGGTATTGGTGGAGCCGAAAGATGGGTGTGGGCGAGCTCGTGGGGCGAAAAGATCGCAAGAAGCGTGAGTGTCGGGTCCGCACGGCGGAAGACGTGGATAGCTATCCAACCCGTATCTATCGACGCCGATAGGCAACTCGGAGAGCGCCATGGCTCCTACCGACCGGTACCGCCGATTCCGCGGATCGTCCATCCGCAACCAGCACATGCTCCCTCCAGGTGAGCGCGTGACACGCCATGCATCAGCAAGCCTTCCCAAGCCCTTGTTGCCATCCCTCAGCCATATGATACATACTTATGTATGCCGTCGCTTGCCCACCAACCAGCGAGCTCCTTCGTCGCTCGAAACACGCAAACTCGCGCAATCCCAATTGCCAGCCCACTAGTGTTCTGGCTTTCCCATTTCTCCTCTAACACACTCCACACCGACGTGCACCACACTCGCCCCTCAGAAACACCCACACACACACTGCCAGACGGACCCAGGGAGGCGCGCTTATCAAAAGTGCAGAGTGCGAGTTGTCGTTGTTGGGCACACGTCTCGCCTCTGGATACATAGATCTGCAGCATCCGAGCACAGTCGTGCCCTGTTTCGGACGCGCGAGGACGCATCGGTGGCGCACTGGGGGAGGAGGGCGAGCTCCGGGAGCCGCCGCCAGGAGCGCTCGAGATAGTGCACGTGCGGGGCTCGAGTAGATATGTATGCGGATATATACAAGCATGTCCTCTAGATATGTAGAGCCCGCCGCGTGCTATGTAGCAGCCAACGCGGTTCTGGATGCATGCAGCGCAGTGCCGTCGACCCATGCGGTGCAATGCGGTGCGATGCAAGAAAATCTTTCGTTCGTTTGACCGATTGAAGCCCAGCAGGCAGGCAGGGAGGGAGGGAGGGAAGAGATAGCAAGAGGGAATACTCTATGGAGATAGTAAGGTGGAGAGAAGGCCTGTTCGTATCCGCCGGGACACAGGGTGGGAGGCAAGCCGAAGCTCAGGCAGCCATCTGAAAGGAAGCGAGCTGGGAGGCGCGAGGGAGAGGCCGACGGAAGCATGTCGCGGAGGCGAGAGAAGAGTGGGTGGATGTCGGGTCAAGTGGCTGGTTTGTCCGCAGCTGCCGTTTGGAGACACACGGACATGCGGGGAAGAGCCCATCGGTTTTTTTTTTTGGTGTTCTCAGGGGTGGGTGCTTTTTTTATTTTTTTATTTCCGTCGGTGTGGTGCGTGTGAGTGTGGAGCGCGAAGTGGAGTGGGTGCGGCAGCACGTGGATGCAGACAGGGAGTCGGTCTTGCGCGGTGTTTGGCGAAATGCTCATCGGTACCGCCGGTCGGCGTTGAATATATCTTGTGCGTTCGACGTCTGGCTTTCTTCGCTTGCTCGTGATTCCTCGCCCCCCGTAAGCGGAGTGAAACGGACAGATGGTCGCTGTCGATGCCGATACCAAGAAGCGATGAGCAATCCAAAGAGCGGAAAGTACGCTACACACCTGGCGGTGCTCATCACAGCTCCTGCCTACCGGTCGAAGCAAGGCAGGAAGGTGCACCATCGGTCGAGCGAGACAGCAGCGGTGGATAGTGTTAGAGTAGGGGCCGTGGTGGATTGCAGAGTGCATAGTACTCAGGAGATGGCCCTATGCACCGGCTGGCCGCTCGTTTGGCGGCGGCGGCGGCGGCGGCGGCGGCGGCGGATCCAGTTGGTGGCCGACGACGGCAGTCGCCCTCTTCGAGCTCCGCAATGCGTAGATATCGCCATCCAGAATCGAACGTGTCCGCACCGCACAGCAAAAGATCGCCCGAGAGGACGCAGCGAATGGGCCCATGCGGCAGGACAGCAAGTGAACGGATCCCCGACAACCCTCCCGGGTTACGATCTTCCGCCTTCCGCCTTCCGCCACGAGGGAGGCCGCAAGAACGAGAGCCTCTCGGACTCCGAGCGTGAGCACATACATAGATACACACGCCTTCCAAGGGGTGCAGATACGCATCTAAAGGATAGGTCCCACAGCATTACCTTGTCTGCCGGACGAACCGGAGGCCCGATCTCGTCGACGAGATTGGACAATCAGGATGGTGGGCGTTGTTCCCATGCGCCCGAGCAATCAGCCACTCCCCTCGCAAGGTTTCTCGACCGGCGCCCCAGCTTGATCGTATGTAAGCGTAGATACATAGATATCCATCACCGGCCCGAGGCATTGCTGTGCCGGAATCTCACCACCTTGCGTCGGGGCGAGTGGAGCTAGTCCGGTCGAGAGTCAGCGAGTGCTGTCGAGGACGGCGGTAGGAAAAAATAACATACATAGATACGTGCAAAAAAAAGCGGCAGATCTTCAACATCTATCCGCCGGGGCGTCGATGACGCTTTTTTCTTTCTTTCCTTGCACATAGATGTGTAATATGTGACGGGCAGTCAGCGAGCGGAAATATCGGTGTCATATAGCAGGCCGGGTGTCGGCGTCGGGATGGTTAGTTGCGGGAGGAGGAGGAGGAGGAGGAGGAAGAGGGACGGGTCCGCCAAGGGATGAGATCGTAGAGTTGTCGATATGTAGACACCCAGGTACCTATGTCGTGCGTTGCAGGCTGGGGGGAGGGATGGGGGAGAAGTGACTGGCATTCTTGACGTTGTTGAAGAGATGTGGGAGCGTCCGTCGACGCATCGTACATACATGCTCTAGAGTAGAAACGCTGCACGGGCTGTTCGACGCCCGGAACGGACAGGGACCGCTCTGGTGTTGAATATGCAGAGGATGTACCAAGTGTGTATCCGTGATGTACCGTAGATATGCACGGTACAGTGCTTGCTCCCTACCAGGACGGTCTGGGTCGTCAGCGTGCCAGGACCCACATGTCGTGATGGTGGCCGTTTAGAGGTCTGGCAGTCGATATTACGTAATCGCGCCAGCGAGCCAGCCAGCCAGCCGTCCGTCGGTCCATCCACAATCTCTGTCTAGTCTAGCCATGGCCATCCGTCGATCTGGGATGGGAATGTACTCTGTGTACATACGCTACAATCCTCCTTTTTTGTTTTGTTTTTTTTCCGTCGTTGCATGCACATTCGGAGTTATTAGTCTACATACTCCATGTATGTAGGTAGGTATGTGTGTGGCAACTTGTTTCCCTTATTTCTTTTTCTTCATTTCTTCCCTTGGGTGCATATCATAGTATGTGCGTCGATATCTGTTCATTTTCTTCTTTTCTTCGCTTGTTTTCTTTTTCTTTTCCTCAGCACTTTCCGTTCGTCTTGTCTGTGTGGCAGCCCGCGTCTTGCGTTCCCTGCTTTGGGGCTCGCCTCTCCCTCCGCCCCCCCTCTGCTTCGACTGGCTCGGTTGGATCCCTGTCCGCGCCAGACAAGTTCGGTTCAGTTGTCTATCCACCAGTCAGAAGGCGCAGGTCGTTGCCACTCTCTCCTTCTGTGCTATTTTGCATCTGCACCTCCATTCCGCCTGCTCAGTGCTCAGCTTTTCCCCCGGCGAAAACGGCAGGGAAGCGGGGGGGAAACAGAACAAGGGCCGCGACGAGAGGACACAGTGATTGACGGGACGCGATCCGCCAGGCAGGAGAGCGAGACACGCCCGTTGGAAACCCGAACCGAAAGCAACAACAAAGGGACGCGCGAAGGCCTGCGAAGCCGCAGTCCGCAGGCGCAATCCGTGGATGCGCCGCACGCACGCACGCAATCCAGCCAATCGCGCGCCCCAGACGCATCCGTATCGGGACGCACCCAAGGGAGAAGGAGGAAAAAGAAAGCAGCGGGAAAAAGAAAGACGCCGGAAAAGAGCAGCGGCGCAAAACAAGCGCCAAGCCAGCTGCACGGCAGCACGCCCGTCGGATCACTTGGCCTGCAGGGAATGGGCGAAATGTGTGTCTAACCTGTCTGCAACCCCTCCCCACCCACACCGCCGCTCGCCGTTCCGACTCCAGCCCAAGCCCACACGGATCCCCTCCCTTCCACCCACCCTCCTCGCTCCCTCGCTCCCCTCCCCTCCCTCCCTCCTTCCCTCCCTCTCCATCCACGATTCGCGAACGCCCCACCCTCCTTCTCTTCCCACCCACCACACCCCCCCTCGTCCCCTCCCCCGCTCCCCTCCTCGCGCCCCCAGCAGAGCCCACGCTGCATTGCCGCATTGCCGCACGGTTGAACCTGACCTGTTGTCGGGGATCTGTCGTCGCCGTCGTCGCAATCAGCCCGCACCCGCATCCGGCAGCAGCAAGAGAGCAGCAACAGAGCAGCTCTGCCACCCACCACCACCACCAAGCAGCAGCAGCAGCAGCAGCAGCTCCAGCTTAGCATAATCGCCATCATCGTCAACACCACAGCCATCAGCATCATCATCGTCGCATCCATCATCACCATATCATCATCGTCCAACAGCACCGGAGCAGCCCCACCCCCCCCCATATACCTCGCCTCCCCCCTCTCTCCCCCTGTTGCCTGTTCGCCCGCCAACCAGCCAGCCACCCAGCAACTCCCGCCAGCCAGCCAGCCAGTCCCGTCTTCCCGTGGCCCGTGCCAGTGTCCGTGTGTGTGTGTGCGTGTGTTAGTTAACGGTGTCCTCACGCGCGCCGTCGCCCGCTCGCTCGTGCGTTTGCGCGTCGCCGCTCGTCGCCGCCATCGTCCTCCTCTCTTCCTCGCTGTCTCCTCCTGTCGCTGCCCTGTCTCCGTTCCGTCTCCGTCTCCGTCTCCGTCTGCGTCTGCTGGCTGTCCGCTCGTCGCCGTCGTTGTTTTTCTCTCCCTCGCTTGCATTTATTCTCCCTCTCTCGTAACCCGCTCCTGCCTCGCCCCCCCCCCTCCCCCTCCCCCCAGACACCGCCCGTCCACACCAACTCCCCATTCGCATCACACTCGACTCAAACACACCCCGTCGCATCCCCACCCCGAACCCCCTCCCCCAAATCCTGTGTCCCCCTTGCACAGAGCATCACGCTGCCCCGTTCCCCACCACCGCCAATCCACTGCCCTCACCACACCCCTCAAATCCCAAGCAATCCAATCCCATCGCAACCCCATCCAACTGCTACCACCACCGCAACCCACACATACATCACCCCACAGACCCGGGCCCCCCTTATTCCTTCCTCCTCCTCTGCGTCGCTCGGGGTGATTGCGGCTCCCAGAAAATCCCCGGCCCTAAAACGGACATAAAAAAAAAGAAAAGAAACAAAAGCGACGCGCTCAGGCCACAACTCGTCAACACCTCACCAGGGGGGGGCGGGGGGGGGGGGGGGGGGGGGGGGGGGGGGGGGGGGGGGGGGGGGGGGGGGGGGGGGGCGGGGGGGGGGGGGCGGGGCC
>Ga0307516_10001945_pt1 | contig 28343 bp, 18 predicted proteins | sample 19_EM_MG_FD_203310 | JGI IMG/M metagenome (GOLD analysis project Ga0307516, IMG submission 203310) | Populus trichocarpa ectomycorrhiza microbial communities from riparian zone in the Pacific Northwest, United States - 19_EM | ecosystem: Host-associated > Plants > Roots > Unclassified | place...
CGTGTTTCCCCAGTTGGGCGGCATGACCGGCACGGCACAAGAAGCGCGCGGCGAGTTCGCCACCGTCTACGGCCTGCCCACCTTGCGCGTGCCCACGCACCGGCCGCTGCGCCGGCTGCACCTGCCGCTGCAGCTCTGTGCGGACGAAGCGGCCAAGTTCGAGGCCATCTCGCGCAGCGCGCTGGCCTTGCAGGCAGCCGGCCGGGCGGTGCTGATCGGCATGCGCAGCGTGCGCTCCAGCCAGGCCTTGCACCAGCACCTGTGCGCGCTCGCACCCCAGGTGCCGGTGGCAGTGCTGCATGCGGTGAACCACGACCAGGAAAGCGCCATCGTGGCACGCGCCGGCCAGCCCGGCGCCATCACCATTGCCACCAACATGGCCGGCCGCGGCACCGACATCGCGCTGCACGAGGCCGTGCGCGCGGCCGGCGGCCTGCACGTGGTCATCGGCGAGAGCAATGACTTCCGCCGCATCGACCGGCAGCTTGCCGGCCGCAGCGCGCGCCAAGGCGACCCGGGCTCGGTGCAGCGCTTCGCGGCCTTCGACGACGAACTGCCGGTGCGCTTTGCGCCGACCTGGCTGCGCCGGCTGTGGCAGTGGCAACACCGCCACCTGGCCGGTGGCAGCCGCTGGATGACGTGCGCCGTGCTGTGGCTGGCCCAGCGCCAGGCCGAGCGGCTGGCCTTCAACCAGCGCCGCGCCATCCTGCGCCAGGACATGAACCTCGACAAGACCGGTCTTTAACTTCCTTGATCCTCCGGGTGCCCTCATGCTTCAGGACCTCCTGCCTGCCCGCCAAGCCGCCTGGCAAACAGCCGCCACGTTCAGCGGCCCGCCCGCCGAGTTCTGGGCCCTGCTGGCCCAGGCCACGGCACACGGCTGCGTCAGCGAACTGGCCGTGCTCTACGTGCGCGAGCCCGGCCCCGAAGGCAGCGATCAGTGGCGCCCGCTGGCGCATTGGCCGGCGGTGGAGGCCGACAAGCTGCCCCCGCTGCGCGCCACCGTGCCGGCGGCCCTGCTCGCGCAGGCGCGCACGGGCGGCGTGGCGTGCGGCCCTGCGGTCGGACAACGCTGGAAGATCGGGCTGCTGGCCTTCAGTGCCGACGAGGGCCAGCACGACCTGGTGCTGGCCGTGCACCTGGGGGCCGACAGCCTGCCGGAACACGACGCCCGCACCTACCTGGCCAGCTTCTTGGGCCTGCCCGCGCTGTACGAAGCCGGGCGCAAGCTGCGCGGCAGCGAGCGCGACGCGGTGCGGCTGGCCCAGGCGCTGGAGCTGGGCGGCAGGGTGCTGGAGTGCCAGGGCTTCGACCAGGCCGCACTGGCCCTGGCCAACGACCTGTCCGAGCGCTTTGGCGCCGAAACCGTGTCGCTCTCGTGGCGGGCGCGCGAAGGCCTGCGCCTGCGTGCCATCAGCCACGCCGAGAAAATAGACAAGCGCACCGAACTCTCCGCCCTGCTGGAAGAAGCCCAGCAGGAGGCGCTGTCGCAAGGCGTGGAGCTGGCTTGGCCGGCCACCGGCCTGCAGGTGCTGCGCGCCCATGAACGCTACGCCCAGCTGCAGCGGCCGGGCCACCTGCTCACGCTGCCGCTGTCGGACGCGGATGTGAATGGGGCCACCGGGGCCTCTGCCACCGATCCGGCCCGCGCGCACCTGGGCGCCATCACGCTGGAGCGCCAGCGTGCCGCGTTCACCGCCGCCGAACAATGGGCGCTGCGCCTGATCTGCGACCTGCTGCTGCCCGCGCTGCGCATGCTGGAAGAGCGCTCCCGCCCGCTGCCGCGGCGCCTGGCCGCCGAGCTGGGCCGCAGCCTGCCGGCCCGGCTGGCGCCGCACACCGCCGCGGGCCGCCGGCTTGCCATCGGCCTGGCCGTGGCTGCGGTGGCCGCATTGCTGGTGCCGGTGCCCACCGACGTGGACGGCGGCGCCGTCGTGAAGGCCGACGCCATGGCCTTCATCGGCGCGCCGTTCGACGGCTACATCGAATCCAGCGCCGCCAGCCTGGGCGCCCAGGTGAAAGCCGGCGAGCTGCTGTTCACGCTGGCCACGCGCGAGCTGGCGCTGGAGCGGTCCAGCATCCTGGCCGACATCGCCCAGCACGCGCGCGAGGCCGAGAAGCGCCGCAGCGCCAACCAGTTGCCCGAGATGTTGATCGCCGAGGCGCAGGCCGCCCAGGCCGCGGCGCACCTGCAGCAGGTGGACTACAAGCTGTCGCAGGCCAGCGTGCGTGCGCCCCTGGCCGGCGTGGTGGTGGAAGGCGAACCGGGCAAGAGCATCGGCGGGGCGGTGCGGCGCGGCGAAACCGCGATGAAGATCGCCGCGCTGCAAGCCTTGCATGTGGAGGCGGCCGTGCCGGAGAAGGACCTGAGCCGCATCGCGGTGGGGGCGCAGGTGCGGGTGAAGCTGATCGCCTTGCCGGACCAGGCCTACACGATGACGGTGACGCGCCTCATCCCGGCGGCCGCGGTGAAGGACGGCAACAACACCTTCCCCGCACGCATCGAGATGACCGGGCCGGCGCCGGCCCAGTGGCGGCCCGGCATGAGCGGGGTGGCCAAGATTGCCGCGGGCTGGCAGCCGCTGGCCTGGGTGGCCACGCACCGGCTGGTCGACTACTTGCGGCTGGTGTGCTGGTGGTGAGCCGCCTCGCCTGACAAAGGGGCCGGGCCGGTCGGCTCGGGTGCTGGCTCGGAGGCACGCGCGGCCTCCGGCTCGGGCTCCTGGGCATCGATGCCCAGCGCGCCGAGGTTGCGGCCGTGCCACCAGTGCAAGTCTTCCTCCTGCACGTTCTTCAGCATCGCGGCATGGCGCCCGCGGCGTTCCTTCAGCGGCATGCACAGGCCGCGGTGGAACATCTCGGCCATGTCCGCAGGGTCCTTGGGATCCAGCATCAACGCCTGCGTCAACTGTTCGGACGCCCCCGCCTCCGCGGACAGCGCCAGCACGCCGGGGCTGCGCGGGTCCTGCGCGGCCACGTATTCCTTGGCCACCAGGTTCATGCCATCGGCCACCGACGTCACCAGCCCCACGCGGCCGAGGCTGAAGATCTCCGGCATGGCCGCGCGGTCCACCGTGTCATCGATGTGCATCACAGGCGTCCAGTCACCGGACGCGTACCGGGTGTTGATGGCATCCACCAGGCCTTCGACCTTTTCGCGGATCGCCACATAGGCCGGCACGCTTTCGCGCGAGGGCGCGGCGATCTGGACCAGCGTCACCTGGCGGCGGCATGCCGGGTAGCGCTCCAGCATCAGGCGAAACGCCTCCAGGCGTTCCGGCAATCCCTTGGTGTAGTCCAGGCGGTCCGCCGCGACCATCAGCGTGCGCTTGCCGCTCTCGGCACGCACCCGGGCCAGCACGGCATCGGCTTCGGCCCCGGGGCACTGCGCGATGAACCGCGCCACGTCGATGCCGATGGGAAAGTGCTGCGCGCGCACCGTGTGGCCGAAGGCTTCCACATGCTGTGCGTCGGGCCACCGGCCCCGGGCCTGGATCGCCACGTACTCGTGGAACCTGCGCAGGTCGCGCTGGACCTGCATGCCGATCAGGTTGTACGAGAAGAGCGCGCGCACCAGGTGCTCGTGCTGCGGAATCCGCTTCAGCGCCGCGGGCGTGGGGAAGGGAATGTGGTTGAAGAAGCCGATGCGCTGCCGGCAGCCGAGCCGGCGCAACTCCAAGGCCAGCGGGATGAGGTGGTAGTCGTGAACCCAGATGATGTCGTCCGGCTTCAGCAGGCGCGAGAGCGTGGCGGCAAACCTCCGGTTGACCTGTTCATAGCGCTTGAAGAATTGCTCGTTGAAGTCGGCAAGGTTCACCTGGTTGTGGAAAACCGGCCACAGCAGAGCGTTGGCAAAGCCGGCGTAGTAATGGTCGTGGTCGGCCTGGCTGAGATCGACCTGGGCAAGGGTCGTAAGGCCGTGGGCCTGCGTGCGTACCTGGTCGGCATCCGGCCCGTCATGGATGTCGCCGCTCCAGCCGAACCACAAGCCGTTGATCATTTTCATCATCTCGCCCAGTGCCGCGGCCAAGCCACCGGCCGCGGGCTGGTGCGGATCGATCACGCGGTTGGACACCACCACCAGGCGCCTCGGCGGGAACTGCGCGCAAGCGCCCTGCGGTGCGCGCCGCGGGGCCAGCCCCGGCACGTCTTGAAGATTGACCCCGGAGCCGCCGCAGGGTGCCTGGCGTGCCGTGCGGTCCTCAGAGGGGGATGAAGATGAGGAAGGGAAGAGTTGGTGGGAGGGGGGCAGTGATTGCATGGGCGCATTGGAGAGATGCGCCCCCACAGGAATGGTATTCATGCGAAACGAATGGCGCCCGCGCGCACTTTTGGTGCGATGGACTCCCACCATTCTCCAGAGGCCCCGAGGCCCGGTTCAGGCCTTGGGCCGCACCGACTCCAGCGCCTCGTCAATGGCCTCGTTGAGCCGGTCGATGTCGATCGGCTTGGTCACGTAGCGGAAGAAGCCCGCCGACAAGCCCAGCGAGCGGTCGCTGGCCATGGCGTTGGCCGTGACCGCGATCACCGGGATGTGGCGGGTCGCGCCGTCGGCACGCAGCAAGGCCAGGGCGTCCTTGCCGCTCAGGCCCGGCAGGTTCAGGTCCATCAGGATGACCTTCGGCATGTGCGTGCGCGCCAGGTCGATGCCCAGCCGCGCGTCCGGCGCGGTCAGCAGCCGCACGTCGCCCCGCGCCGCCAGCACCTCGTCCACCAGCGCCAGGTTGGCGGGGTTGTCCTCCACGTACAGCAGCAGGTGGCGCACCTCTGCGCCACGGCGCTGCAGCGACCCGTCGGCCGCCGCGGCAGCCCGCATCGACACCAGCGGCGGCGGCAACTGCACCGTGCCGGGCTTGAACTCGACCCAGAACACGCTGCCCACGCCCCGGGTGCTGCTCACGCCGATCTCGCCGCCCATCAGCTCCACCAGGCGCTTGGTGACCACCAGGCCGATGCCGCTGCCTTCGATGACCCCGGCCTCCTGGCCCAGCCGGTTGAAGGGCTGAAACAGCGCGGCCACCTGCCCAGGCTCCAGGCCCAGCCCCGTGTCCTGCACGGCAACGCGCACCCGGCCGCTCGGCATGGCACGGCAATCCACCACCACCGAGCCCTGGTCGCGGTTGTACTTGACGGCGTTGGACAGCAGGTTCAGCAGCACCTGGCGCAGCCGCGTGCGGTCGGCCACCACGCACAGCCCGGCCGGCTCCGGAAAAAGCATCTGGATCTTGCGCTTGTGCGCGGTGGGCTCCACCATCGTGCGGCATTCCTGCAGCACGTGGTCCAGCACCACCGGCTCCAGCGACAGGCTCATGTTCGACGACTCGATGCGGGCCAGGTCGAGGATCTCGTTGATGAGGCTCAGCAGGTGGTGGCCGGCCTTCAGGATGTGCTGCATGAACTCGCGCTGCTTGTCCGGCGCGTAGGCCGAGCGCCGGGCCGCTCCCAAGCCGGCCGGTATCCCCTCGGGGGATCGACCAACGTATTCGTTGGGCGAGGGGTCGTCATTGCCTGCCGAGCGCCGGGCCGCTCCCAAGCCGGCCGGCATCCCCTCGGGGGATCGACCAACGTATTCGTTGGGCGAGGGGTCGTCATTGCCTGCCGAGCGCCGGGCCGCTCCCAAGCCGGCCGGCATCCCCTCGGGGGATCGGCCGGTGGTTTCGCCGGCCGAGGGGCCGTCATGTTGTGAGGCCGACAGCAGCAGCTGGCCGAAGCCCAGGATGGCATTGAGCGGCGTGCGCAGTTCGTGGCTCATGCTGGAGATGAATTCCGATTTGGCCCGGTTGGCGCGCTCGGCGCTCTCGGTGGCCAGGGCCAGCTCGTGGTTGGACTGCTCCAGCTGCGCGGTGCGCTCGCCCACGCGCCGCTCCAGCTCGGCGTTCAGGCGCATGACCTCCTGCTGCGCGGCGCGGCGTTCCACCACCTCGCCCGCGGCCTCTTGCAGCGCACGCTGGCTCTGCTCGGTGCGCTGCTGGATCACGCCCATCATGCTGTTGAAGGCATCCACCAGGGCGCCGATTTCGTCGTCGCTCTGGCGCTGCACCCGGCGCGAATAATCCTGCTGCGCCACCACCTCGCGCGCCACCGTGCTGATGGCCGCGATGGGGCGCGTGACGATGCGCTGCAGCCGGAACAGGAGCGCAAACGCCAGCAGGGTCGCCCCGGCCGCCACGGCCAGCGCGATGCCGGCATATTCGATCACCCGCTCGCGCACGTCGTGGCGCGCGCGCAGGTAGACGGTGCCGAGCACCTCGCCCTTGTCGACCACGCGCTGGAAGACCACCAGGTCCGAGCCGGCAAACACCGCGCCTTCGATGCCCACTTCGTCGGGGATGCGGCTCTCTTCCTTGGAGACGGCGTAGGTGGCAAAGAGGCGGCGGCGCGCGTCGTACACCGCGGCGGCCTGCACCTGGGGCCGCAGGCGCAGCAAGGCCAGGTTCTCGCGCGCCACCTTGGGGTCGTCGAAAGCCAGCGCCGGCGCGGTGGTCAGGCCCAGCAGCTCGGCCTGCGTGCGCATGTCGGCCACCCAGGCCTGCTGGTAGCGGCGCACGTCGTGCGCCACCATCGCCGCCAGCGCCACGGCCAGCGCGGCCACGGTGGTGAGCAGCACCACCGCGATGAGCTTGGAACGCAAGGTCCACAGCCGCGGCATGCGCAGCCGCAGCCGCACCCGCAGCGGCCGCGACACCGGCAGCGGCACCGGCACCGGCGGCAAGCTGGCCCCCGTGTGCACGCTGGCCTCGGGCGGGGTGGCCGGGTTGTTCATGAGGGCGACGGCAGGACCTTGCGCGCCACCGCAAGCAGCCTGGCACTGACCTTGAGGTTCATCTGCTCGGCGGCGCTCAACACCACGTCGAAGCGGACCTTGTTGTCCACCACGATGAAGTTGATCGCACTGCCCTCGGCGGGCGTGTCGGGCGCCTCGGTGATGGTGAGCAGCGCCTGGCCGCGGGCCTGGGCCAGCAGCGCGGGCAGGCGGCCCAGGCTGCCGCGGCCCACGAACAGCGCATGCAGGTGGGCCGGGCTCTCGTCCGGCCGCAGGCGGCGCGCCATCACCGGCCGGCCTTCGACCTGGCGGTTGCTGACGATGGTGGCCAGTTCCTCGGCCAGGAGGTCCGCCCCCAGCACCCCCACGGCCAGGGGCGCCCGCGGGCCATCGAAGGCCTGCTGCGGCCACTCCACGAAACCGAGGAACTTGAACAGGTAAGCCGCCTTGATCTGGTACTCGCTGCGGGCCGGCGCCGGCTGGGCGGCCACCGGCCGCAGCCACAGCACCCCGGCCGCCGCCAGCAGCCGGCACAAGGCCAGGCGCCGGGTCGTTGTCACCACGACACCCTCAGCCGCAGCAGCAGCTGGCGCGGCAGTTCGGAGCGCCCCGCCACCCGGCCGAACTCCGGGTGCGCCGGGTCGAACAGGTTCTGGCCGATCAGCTCGACATCCAGCCGCGGGCCGGCACGCCAGCCCCAGCGCAAATCCACCGCCGTGTAGGCCTGCAGCGCCGGATCGGGCAGCGCGCCGATGCGCCGCACCAGCAGGTCCAGCTCCTGGGTGGCCGAAAGATCCAGCGCCAGCTGGGCCGTCACCTGGTGCCCCGGGTCGTTGCCCAGTGCACGCGGGCCCTCGGGGTCGGAGCTGCCCGGCTCGACGTGCAGCGCCTTGTGCAGCTGCGTGAAGCCGACGCTGAGCCGCCAGGTGCTGGCCGGCTGCCAGGTGGCCCAGCCTTCCAGGCCGTAGGTGACGCCCTCGATCCGGTTCTGCACCATGGCATTGGGCGGCACCTGGCCGCTGCGCAGGCGGTCCCAGCTGTGCGCGTACGCCGTCATCGACAGGTTCAGCACGGACGAAGGCCGGCCGCGGTAGCCCAGTTCGGCGACCCAGGCCACCTCGGACGTGAAGTCCGGGCCGCCCGCGATGATGAACGGCGGCTGCGGCGGCAGCACGATGTCGCGGTCCAGGCGGGCCGGCGCCCGCACTGCGCGCGACAGCGCCGCCCACCACAGCTGGTTGGCGGCGGCCTGCCAGGCCAGGCGCAGGCTCGGCAGGTATTCGGTGCCGGTGTAGTCGTTGTGCTCCACCTTCAGGCCCACGTCGAGGTTGACGGACTCGCCGAGCGGCACCTCGTCCTGCACGAACAGGCTGCGCCAGCTCAGCGTCTGCTGCTGCGGGCGGAAGCCGAAGATCAGGCCGGACTGGATGTCGTCGCGGGCATGCCGGTAGTCGCCGCCCCACAGCACGTGGTGCTCGCCCAGCAGCAGCAGGTGCTGGAACTCCAGGTCGGTGACGTCCACGCTGGGCCGGTACAGCACCATGTCGTCGCGCCGAGTGCGGTCGAAGTAGGCCTGCATGGAGTATTCGCCGCCGTCGGCCAGGCGGTGGGTGCGGCGCACCAGCAGGTTGGCGCCCGAGTAGCTCACCGCCGGCAGCAGCCTGGCGCCCGCAGGGCGGTCCTCGTAGTGCCCCTGGTACGCGTCGCCCTGGAGCGTGAAGCGGGTCTGGTCTTCGGCCCAGTCGCCGCGAAACCCCACCTGCTCGCGCGAGCCGCCATCAGTCAGCGCCTGGCCGGAGGCGGTATGCGTGTTCTGGAACTGGGTGCGCAGGGCGTAGCCCCGCATGCGGCCCTGCTCGCCCAGGCCGCCGGCCATGCGCAGGCCCGCGTGGCTGCCCTGGGGCCCGGCCTGCAGCAGCGCCACGCCGTCCTTGGTGTCGGTCGCCGACCGCGTGATGACGTTGATCACGCCGTTGACGGCATTGGCCCCCCACAGCGTGGCGCCGGGACCGCTGATCACCTCGATGCGCTCGATGTCTTCCAGCAGCACGTCCTGCTGGTCCCAGAACACCCCCGAGAAGAAGGGGGTGTACACGGTCCGGCCGTCCACCAGCACCAGCAGCTTGTTGCCGATGGCGTCGTTGAAACCGCGCGCATTGATGGCGTACTGGCGGGCATCGATCTGCGCCACCTGCAGGTTGGGTGCCAGCCGCAGCGCCTGGGGCAGCGTGCTGGCGCCGGAGCGGCGGATGGCCTCGCGGGTGATGACGAACACCGACGCCGGCGACGTGCTCAGGCTCTCGGCATGCCGGGACACCGAGGTGATCTCGATGTGGGCCAGTTCCTCCAGCGAGAGATCGGCCAGCGCCGGGGCTTCATCGGCATGGGCGTGGCTCCCCAACACCAAATTCAAGGCCAAGCTCAGGACCAGCCCGCAGCCACACCAGCCCAGACCGCGAAGGACCGACTCAGCAAAGACCCGGCCCGTACCTCGGCTTTGGTCGTGCTTCACTGCGGTGGCTGGATTGCGCCAGCAAGAGTTGCTCGCTGGATTGAAACAGACTGTGGCCGGCGTGGCAACCACTCCACGCAGCGGCTGCACCAGGCCATGAGTCAACGACGGGCCGCTCCCGAGTCGACTCAACCCCCTCGGGGGGCGGACGACGCAGGCGTCGGCCTGGGGGCGCTTTCAGGCGGTCATCCATCAATGGCAGGCGCGGCCTTTCGTGTCGAACAGCACGCAATGCGGCACCAGAGGCACCAGGCCCACCGGCATGCCGGCCACCAGCCCGCCGGCCGCACGCGCATCGAGCTTCACCGCCAGCCACTGCGGCAGGTCCGGGACGCGGCAATGGGCGATGACCACGTCGCCCAGGTGCTCCAGCACATCCACCTGGGCCGGCAAGCCGGTGCCGTCGGTGCGCAGTTCGATGTGCTCGGGACGCACGCCCAGTTGGGTGGCCCCTTGTGTGGCCGGTCGTGCGGCCAGGCCTTGCAGCCCGATCGAAAAGCGGCCCATCAGCATCACACCGTCTTGCTGCGGCTCGCACGGCAGCAGGTTCATGCGTGGCGAGCCCAGGAAGCCGGCCACAAAGGTATTGGCCGGCCGCGCATACAGCGCCAGCGGCGCGCCGACCTGCTCCATGCGGCCGGCGTTGAACACGGCAATGCGGTGGCCCAGGGTCATGGCCTCGACCTGGTCGTGGGTCACATAGATCATCGTGGTGCCCAGTTCGCGGTGCAGGCCGGCCAGTTCCAGCCGCATCTGCACGCGCAACGCAGCGTCCAGGTTGGACAAGGGTTCGTCGAACAGGAACACCGCCGGCTTGCGCACGATGGCGCGGCCGATGGCCACCCGCTGGCGCTCGCCGCCCGACAAGGCGCGCGGCTTGCGGTCCAGCAAGGGGGACAGGCGCAGGATCTCGGCCGCGCGGCCCACGGCCTGCTGCACCTGCTGGCGCGACTGGCCAGCCAGCTTGAGCGCAAAGCCCATGTTCTGCGCCACGGTCATGTGCGGGTACAGCGCGTAGTTCTGGAACACCATCGCCGCGCCGCGCTGCGCCGGCGGCACCTGGTTGACCGTCACGCCGTCGATGCCCAGTTGCCCGTGGGTGATGTCCTCCAGCCCGGCGATCATGCGCAGCAAGGTCGACTTGCCGCAGCCCGACGGGCCCACGAAGACCATGAACTCGCCGTCGTCGATCTGCAAATCCACTCCGTGCACGACCGGGGTCGTGCCGTAGGACTTGCACAGGTTCTGCAGTTGCACGGTTCCCATGGTCTCTTTCGGCTGTCTCAGTAATCAAACGGCGGCCAGCACGGCCTCCTGCTGCTGGGCGGCCATGAAGTCGCGGTACCAGTACGCGCTGTCCTTGGGCCGGCGCTGCTGGGTGGCGTAGTCCACATGCACCAGGCCAAACCGCTTGCTGTAGCCGAACGACCACTCGAAGTTGTCCAGCAGGCTCCAGGCGAAGTAGCCGCGCAGCGGCACACCGGCTTGCAAGGCCGGCCGCAGCGCGTCGATATGGCGGCGCAGGTAGGCCACGCGCGCCGCGTCGTGCACGCGGCCGTTGGGCTCCACGGTATCGGCGTACGCGGCGCCGTTTTCGGTGATGTAGACCGGCGGCAGCGGGTAGTCGCGCTGCAGGCGCAGCAGCAGGTCGGTCAGCCCCTGCGGGTGCACCTCCCAGCCCATGTCGGTGAGTTCGGCCTCGGGCGGCACGGCGGCGCCGACCAGTTGGCGCGTGTAGTAGTTCAGCCCCAGGAAGTCGAGCGGTGTGCGGATCGTCTCCAGGTCACCGGCCTGCACCGCCGGCGCATCGGCGCCCAGGTGCGCCAGCACGTCGTCCGGGTAGCTGCCCTGCAGCAGCGGATCCATGTACCAGCGGATCAGCAAGCCGTCTTCGAGCCGGGCCCGCTCACGGTCGGCCGGCGTGTCGGTGGCGCAATCCACCGGGCCCTGGTTCAGCACGATGCCCAGTGGCGCACGCACACCCGCCGCGCGCATCGCTTGCAGCGCCAGCCCATGGGACCACAGCAGGTGGTGGGCGGCCTGGAACGCGATACGACGGTCCTTCAGGCCCGGTGCAAACAGACCGCGTTCATGGCCCAGCGTGGCCACGACCCAGGGTTCGTTGTGGGTGGTGATGGAGGCCACCCGGTCACCGAAGCGCAGCGCCACGGCCTGGGCGTAGTCGGCAAAGTGCCGGGCCACGTCGCGCTCGGCCCAGCCGCCGCGCGCTTGCAGCGCTTGCGGCAGGTCCCAGTGGTGCAGGGTCAGGTACGACGCAATGCCGCGCGCCAGCAGGCCATCGATCAGCCGCTCGTAGAAGTCCAGGCCCTTGGCGTTCCAGGCGCCCTGGCCCCGCGGCTGCACGCGCGGCCAGGAGATCGAAAAGCGGTAGGCGCGCAAGCCCAGCTCGCGCATCAAGTCCAGGTCATCCGCCCACAGGCGATGGTGGTCGCAGGCCACGGCGCCGCTGCTGGCATCGGCAATGGCGCCGGGCTGGCGGCAGAACTCGTCCCAGACCGAGGCACCGCGGCCCTCGGCGTGGGCGCCGCCTTCGATCTGGTAGGCGCTGGTGGCTGCGCCCCAGACAAAGTCGGCGGGAAATCCGGATACGGAATGGGTCATGAAATCCTTCATGGGTGAAATGGGCTCAAGCTCGGGCTCAAGCTCGGACTCAAGCTTTCAGCTCTTGACCGCCCCCGCGGTGAGGCCGGCGATCAGGCGGCGCGACGACAGCATGAACAGCAGCAGCAGCGGCAGCACCGCCAGGGCGGAGCCGGCCATCACCGCGCCCCACTCGGTGTTCACAGGGCTTTGCATGCTGCGCAAGGCCAGCGGCAGGGTGTAGGCCTCCATGGAGCGCATCACCACCAGCGGGCCCAGGAAGCTGTTCCACGACGCGATGAAGCTGATCAGCCCCAGGGTGCCCAGCGCTGGCGTGGTCAGCGGCAGCACGATGTTCCAGTAGATGCGGAACTCGCCGCAGCCGTCCATGCGCGCCGCCTCCACCAGCTCGCGCGGGATCGCCGAGGCGATGTACTGGCGCATCAGGTAGATGCCGAAGGCGCCAGCCGCGCCGGGCAGGTACAGCGCGATCGGCCGGTCCAGCCAGCCGAAGGCGTCCATGATCATGAAGGTCGGGATCATGCCCAGGAACGGCGGCAGCAGCAGCGTGGCCATCACCATGGCGAACGCGGCGCGCTTGAAGCGGAACTCGTACATCGCGAACGCAAAACCGGCCAGCGAGCAGAAGAACAAGGACAAGGCCGTGGCCACCAGCGCCACATAGACGCTGGTGCCGAAGTTGCGCCAGAACAGCGGCACCACGTCCTGCAGCAGGCGCAGGTTGGTGGCGAGCGCATCGCCGAACCACAGCGGCGGCGGCAGGCTGAAGATGTCGCTGCGGCTGTGCGTGGCAAACACGAACATGAAGTAGAACGGGGCCAGCATCAGCAAGGCACCGATCGCCACGGTGGCGTAGGCGGTGGCACGCGACATCGCGGCCACAGGGTTCCGGGTCAGACTCATGACTCCATTCCTCCCCGCGCAAACGCCCGCCCGGTCAACCAGGTGAGCAGCGCAATGCACAGGAACAGCAACCACGAGATGGCGCTGGCGGTGCCCCATTCGTTGAACTCGAATGCGGTGCGGAACATGTACATCGCGGTGGTCATGGCGCTCTGGTTGGTGCCGCCGCGGCCGCCGGTCAGGATGAACGGCTCCTCGAACAACTGCAGCCCGCCGATCACCGACAAGGTCACACCCATCACCATCATCGGCCGCAGCAGCGGCAGCGTGATGTGGCGGAACTGCTGCAGCGGCGTGGCGCCGTCCATGGTGGCGGCCTCGTACAGGTCTTTCGGGATGGTTTGCATTGCTGCCAGGTACAGCACGGTGTTGAACCCCACGTAGCGCCAGAACACCACCATCGCGACCGCCGGCTTGATGGTCTCGGCCCGGCCCATCCAGTTCAGCGGCTCCTGCGGCAACCAGGCCCCCAGCACCGGGATGCGGGCCAGTTGCTGCAGCCCTTGGTTGATGACGCCGAAGTCGGTGGACAACAAGGTCGTGAAGATCAGCGCGATGGCCACCGTGGACGTGATGTACGGCAGGAAGTACGCCCCCAGCACCAGGTTGCGCCAGCGCGTGAAGCCGGTGTGGATGAAGGCCGCCAGCGGGATGGCCACCAGGTGCTGCGGCGCGCCGGACACCAGCCCCAGCCACAGCGTGTTGTACAAGGACTTCCACAGCCACTCGTCACCCAGCGCAAACGCGTAGTTCTCCCAGCCCACGAACTCCAGCGACGCCAGGCCGGCGCTGATGCTGCCGCTCTGGAACGACAACCACATCGAGAACAGCAGCGGGAACAGCCCGAACACCAGGAACAGGATGAAGAACGGGCTGATGAACACGTAGGGCGCCCATTTCCAGGCTTGCCAGGTTTGCCAGGGTCGCCCCCAGCGGCGCTGGGTCGTGGGCAGCCGCAGCGCGCCGGCGGCGTGGGAATGGGGCAGCGAGGTCATGGCATTGCCGTCCTAGGAGGTGGGGCTCAGCGGCGCGACCGGCGTTCGATCAAGGCACGCGCGTCGGCCAGTGCCGTGGCGATGTCCTTGTTCTGGTCCAGCACCTTGTCCAGCTCGGTGGAGATCACCTCTTCAGCCACGGCGTCGTGCTTGGCCACGTCCAGCGCCGGGATGCGCGGCACCGCGTCACGCCACAGCAAGCGCACCTTCTGGCCGCCGAAGAAAGGCACCGGCTCGTCGTAGAACGCGTCGTTCTGCGCCTCGATCAGGGCCGGGAAGGCGTCCTCGGCCTTGAAGCCGGCCAACTGGTTGTCCTTGTTCAAGGTCATGAACTTGATGAACTCCCAGGCCAAGGCCTTGTTGGCGCCTTTCTTGGGAATGGCATAGAAGGTGCCGCCCCAGGAGCCATAGCTGCCGGCCGGCAGGTTGGCAGCGCGCCACAGGCCGCGCGTGCCGGGCGCGAGCCAGTTCTGCAGATGGCCGCCCAGCCAGGCGCCCATCATCTGCGTCGCCACCGTGCCGCGCTTGAAGCCTTCGGACCATTCGTTGCTCCAGGCGCCGATCTTGGCGTCGAGCTTGGCCTCGCGCACCGCCCGCGCCATCTCGAACGACCTGACGAAGCGCGGCGACTCGACCAGCACCTTGTTGTTCTTGTCGAAGAACACGCCCTCGCCTTCTTTGAGGCCGGTGCGGATGACGATGCGCTGGATGTCGGTGGCATTGGCCAGCAGGTATGCACCGGTGGCGGCCTTGATCTTCTTGCCGGCTTCCACATAGGACTCCCACGAGCGGGTCAGATCGGCCTCGGCCAGGCCGGCTTTCTTGAGGATGTCGTCGCGGTAGAACAGCGTGCCGGGGCCGATGTCGGTGGGCAGCGCGGCCAGTTCACCGGCCTGGTTGGTGGCCTGGCCGATGGTGAAGGCAACGAAGCGCTTGTGGTACTGCGCTGCCAGGTACGGCGGCTGGTTCAGGTCGTCCAGCGTGCGGGCCTCGGCAAAGCGGCCCAGGAAGCCGAGTTCGACCGCCATGACATCGGGCAGGCCGGTGCCGGTGGCCAGCGACGTGATCATCGCGTTGTGGTGGTCGGCAAACTCGCGCGCCACCACCTTGATGTCCACGTCCGGATGCAGCTTCTTCCAGGCCGGGATGGCGGACTTGACGATCTTGTCCACCGACGGAAAGGCCGCCACGGTGAGCGTGGTCTGGGCCTGGCACAGGCCGGCGGCGCACAGCGCCGCGGCGGCGCCGAGAAAGCGAAAGATGGCGTTCATGGTGGTGGCTCTCTTGCGGCCTCAGAAGTTGATCATCCAGCCGCCTTCGAGCAGCGTCACGCGCATCGTGGCGGAGAAGCCGGCCAGCTGCTGCGAGGTGAAGGTCTTCTGGATCGTGTCGAGCCGCAGGTAGGTCTTGACGTCCTTGCCCATGTCGTACATGGCCCAGAGGTCCACGCGCTTGCGGTCGGTGTCGAGCTGGCGGAAGGTCTGGCCCAGGAAGGCGCCCGGCGCCACCACGGTGTAGTTGGCCAGCGGGGTGCTCCAGCTCAGCTTCTCCTTGCTGAGGAAACCCTGGAAGCTCCACTTGCCCATGTCATAGGCGACCTTGATCGTGTGGTCGCTCTCGGCGTTGCTCAGTTGCGCGCCCTGGCCGTTTTGATCCAACGACCCGCGCATGTAGGTGTAGCCCACATTGATGTCACCCAGGCGGGTCTTCGCGGCAATGCCATAGGCGTTGTGGCGCTCGAAGGCGCTGGCGCTGACCTGCTTGGAGGCAAAGCCGCCATCAGCCTTCATCGCCCCGGCCCCCAGCACGGTGCCGTTGCCCAGGTCGTAGCTCACCACCGCGGTGTACGCCATGTCGTGCGCGCTGTCGGTGCCGGCGGCGTTGTTGTTGCTGGCCGTGTTCAGGTGCGCAATGACGTTGAGGCCATCCCAGGAGTTGCTGTACTGCACGGCATTGGCCCGCACGTCGGCCACCACGTAGTAGCTGCGCTGGTTGCCCCAGAGCGGGTTGACCGTGTACGCGTCGTACAACTGACGCATCGGGTTCATGATGTTGCCGGCGGTGAAGCGCCCATACGGGGTCTGCAGGAAGCCGTTGACCTCGTCGTTGCACATGGGGCCGTTGCTGTCGCCGTTGACGTTGCCGTAGGAGGCGAAGCCGCCTGCCGTGGCGGCGTAGTTCTCGGCCGTGGCGAACACCTTGTCCCACTCGTGGAACACCGGCAGCGAGCCGACGTCGAAGCCCTTGCCCGCGCCATCGGCCGTGGTGGCCACGGTGATGCAGTTGAAGCCGGCGTTGTAGCCGTCCTTCAGGTCCTTGGTGTAGGTGAGGAACAGGGCGAAGTGGCCATCGACACCGTTGACCGTGTTGTCGTGGTCGGGCTGCACGTCGCCGCTGCGCGTGGTGCTGCCAAAGCGCGCGGTGATGCCGCCGTTGATGGACATCTGGGCCTGGGCCTGGGTGTGCAGGCCGATGCCGGCCCCGATGACGGCTGCGGCCGCCACCACTTGCTTGCTGAACATGGTGTTGTCTCCTGGTGCGATGGATCTGGCCTGACGATGGACACGCCCGCGGGCCGGACCGGACCCGCACGCGCCACTCCCCCGGGCCTACGCGGAGCCCGGTGTCCTGAAATCGCTTTCTGAAAGCGTTTTCACGCGGCCGCATGGTAGCGGGCAGCTGGCGTGCGGCGGTCTAGATGAAACCCTAGCGGTGGAGAACCCTCAGCGTCTCGGGGCCCGCTGCTTCAGGGCCTTGGGGTGGTCCGTGCCGGGGCGGACTGTGGCGCTATTCGCGCGGGGTTCTCACTGTGGGCGTGAGAGCCCGCCGGCATTCGCCCGGCCGGCTCTCACTGAAACAGCGAGAACGGAGCGCGAATAGCGGCACGTCACGACCGCAAGCGCTGGGTCGATTCGCGCACCACCAACTGCGGCTCGGGCAGCGTGGTCTTGCTCTTGCCGCCGTCGATGAGCTTGAGCAGTGCCTCGGCGGCCGCCTGACCCAGTTCATACACCGGCTGGTGGATGGTGCTGAGCGGCGGGATCTGGAAGCGCGACACCGGCAGGTCGTCGAAGCCGATCAACGACACGTCTTCCGGCACGCGGATGTTGCGCTGGTACAGCGCCAGCCGGGCACCGTAGGCCATCTGGTCGTTGGCGGCGAACACCGCCGAGAACGACTGGCGCGCCTCCAGCAACTGGTTGATCGCCAGCAGGCCACTGCTCTCATTGAAATCCGCGTAGGCGATCAGCCGGGGCTCGAACGGCAGCCCGGCCGCCTCCAGCGCCAGACGGTAGCCCTGCACCCGCTCGACCGAATCCATGTGGTCCTGCGGCCCCGCGATGTGCGCGATGCGGCGGTGCCCCAGCTCGATGAGGTGCTGGGTGGCGCGCCGCGCCCCAGCCAGGTCGTCCACCCGCATGCTGACCAGGTTGCGGCCTTTGAGGTTGCGCCCGGTCACCACCACCGGCAAGGTCTGCGCGTACTCCTGCAGCTGCGCATCGGTGAGCCGCCCAGTCAGCACGATCACGCCATCGACGCGCCGCGCCAGCAGGTGGGCCATGCGGTCCACCTCGTCCTTGATGTTCCAGTGGCCGCTGACGAACAAGGGCACCACGCCGGCCTGCGACAGCACGTCTTCCACGCCTTGCAGCGCTTCGCCGTAGAAGGGGCTCTTGATGTCCTGGGTCAGCACGCCCACGCTGAGGCTGCGCCCGCGCGCCAGGCCCTGGGCCAGGATGTTGGGCTGGTACTTGAGGCGCGCAATGGCTTGTTCGACCGCGCTGCGCTTGTCGTCGCTGACCCGCGCGTGGCCGGTGAGGATGCGCGACACGGTGGCCGGCGACACGCCGGCGGCCTCGGCCACCATGCCCAGCGTGACCGGCTGGCGCGCGGCGCTAGGGTCTTTGACGGTGGCCATGCGGAGCGAGTGGGGACAGGAGGGGCATTGGAAACCAGTGCCCGCCGGGAGGCGACGGGCTGGGAGGGCCGCAGCTTATCCGTAATGCGGCCGGCCAGGGGCCTCGTTTCACAGCCGGCGCCGGTACCCCGGGGCCGGCTGCTGACACTTCAGGATTTCGCCGGAAATAACTTCCTGAACCACCCCCGTTCGCACTGAGCTTGTCGAAGTGCCCGTGCATCCTGAGCCCGTCGAAGGAACTGAGCTTGTCGAAGGAACTGAGCTTGTCGAAGTGCTGTGCGCAGGGCACCAAGGCTCCCTTCGACAGGCTCAGGGCGGTCGGAAATACAGGCTCAGCCCGAACGGAGTCTGGAAAGTGCTCGGGAAGTTATTTCCAACCCAAATCCTCAGCCCAGCAGGCCCGCCAGATCGATCACCACGCCGGGCAGCGCAGCCACCGGGGTGGGCCCCGGCGTTTCAGTCGCGGTGACATCGGTGTAGCGCTCGCCCTGCGGACCACGGAAAAAGCGCAGCATGCCGGCTTCGAGGTCCACCAGCCAGACCTCGGCGATGCCGTGCCGTGCGTACAGCGGCAGCTTGATTTCGCGGTCGTAGCGCACGCTGCTGTCGGCCACTTCGATGAGCAGCAGCACATCGCTGGCGCCCGGGTGGGCGCTGGCGTAGAAGTCGGCACGCGGCAGCAGCAGCAGCAGGTCCGGCTCCGGCTCGGACCGGTCGCCCAGCCGCAGCGGGTTCTGCGACCGGACGATCGCCTGATCGCCCACCGCACGCTGCAGCAAGCGGTCCAGCCGGGTCACCGCGGCGGCATGCCGGGTTCCGATGGGGGCCATGTCAATGACCTCTCCGTCGATCAACTCCACGCGCGCGTCTGGTGCGAACACCCCCGCCTCGCCCATGCGGCCATAGTCGTCCACCGTGAGCCGGTGGCGCTTCAACAGCGGTGCGTTCTCCAAGGCTCCCATGTGGACTCCATCGGGTATGAACCAGAAGCAAAAACCAGTATAGCCAGGGGCTTCAGGCGGCCGGCGGGCCGCTGGCGTTCTCCCTGATGCGATCTGAAAGGGCTTTCATTATCCTGCCGGCACACGCACCGCGTGCGCCCACCGATCCGAATCCAGGAGACTCGCCATGTTCAATTTCCCTGCGGCCACCCCGCTTGCCCTGCTGGTGCTCGGCGCCTCGCTCGCCGGGGGCGCCAGCGCCGGCGACAGTGCCACCCAGCCCGCGGCAGCGGCTCCCGCCGCACCGCCGGTGCTGAAAGTGTTTTCAGCCGAAGGCGCGCAGGCTCCCTTCACCTTGTTCCTGGGCACGCCGGCCAACTTCTCGACCACCGTGCCGCAGAACGGCCTGGGCGCGCTGGATGCCGGTGCCGTCAAGGTGCAGCCGGCGATGGTGGGCGACAGCAAGGGTGCCCGCTTCACCTGGACCGGCGGGCTGGGCCAGTTCCATCTTCAATCCAAGACCGCCAACGACCTGCTGGACTACATCGATGCGCACAGCGCGCTGGTGTTCGACACGGTCGTGCACAAGACCCCCGACGACCAAGTCACCTTGCGGGTGGACTGCCGCTACCCGTGCCTGGGGCTGGTGGACATGACCGCGTTCTTCAAGGCCGCGCCGCTGGAGCAGAAGCTCACAGTCAAGATCCCGCTGAGCTGCTTCGAGGCCACCGGCACCAAGTTCACCGCGGTGAACACGCCGCTGGTGGTGTTCACGACCAAGCCGTTTGCGCTGTCGGTTGCCAATGTCAGCTACGTGCCGGGTGCGGCCAAGGACGCCGATGCGGTCAAGTGCGGTGCGGCCTGACACGCAGGGCCTCTGGATGACGCGCATGCTGGCGACGCAGTTGCTGGCCGGCTGCCTGGCGGCAGCCGGAGCACAGGCCGCGGAGGCCGCCGACGTGCCGGTGGGCCGCGGGCACTACACCACGCACCTGCGCGCCGGTGGCGAACGTGAGCCACCGGCCGCCCAGCCGCGCGTGCCGCCCTTGCAGCGCCCGCTGCCCACCCATCAGTGGTATTCGTCGCTGCTGTTCGAAACCTGGCCGCAGCCGCTGTATGCGCAGCCGGGCTCGTACCGGCCCAGCGCCGAGGGCTTCCACATCGACCGGCCGCTGAAGCAGGCGATGGAATCCCCCACCCGGGACGAGAACGACATCGTCGCGATGCATGCCAACACGCTGACGGTGCGACCCGATTTCCCGCTGCGCAGCGCGCGCGCCGGCCGCCAGTCCGACTGGGCAGTGGACGTGGTCACCGGCGATGAGCGCGACGCGATGACCGTGACCCTGGCGCACGGCAGCCCGTACAGCTTCCACCGCCTGAGCCGGGGCGACGCGAGCTTCAGCGCCGAGGCACCGCTGCAGGTGTTCGCGCGCTCGCCCGACGGCAGCGCGCTGGGCGTACTGGCAGGCGGCAAGGCCTTTGGCCTGTACGCCCCGCAGGGTGCGCGCTGGGACGCCGGCACGGCGGGCACCTGGCGGCTGCACCTGGCCGAGGGCGCCCGCTTCTTCTCGGTGGCAGTGCTGCCGCAGGCCGATGCCGCGACGCTGGCCTGGTTTCAGCGCCACGCCTTTGCCTTCATCACCGACACCCACGTGGCCTGGGCCTACGACCCGCAGCGCAGCGAGCTGACCACCACGTTCCGCGTCAGCACCGAGACGATGCAAGGCGCCGAGGCCAACACGGTGATGGGCTTGTACCCGCACCACTGGTTCGCCAACCCCTTGCTGCCGGCCCTGGCGGCCGGCAGCTTCGACACCGTGCGCGGCCCGATGAAGCTGCTGGTGGGCCGGTCGTTCCAGACCCGCACCCGCTACGGCGGCGTGCTGCCGTTCTGGCCGGCGCTCACCGACCCGGCCGCGGCGCGCACCCTGCGCGGCCACCTGGAACACGACACGCAGTTCGGCGCCGAAGCCTTGCTGGGCAACCGCGGCACCTACTGGGAAGGCAAGGGCCTGAACCGCGCCGCGCAGGTGATGGCGATTGCCGAGCAAAGCGGCGACCTGGAGCGCCGCGATGCCATCCTGGCCGCGATGAAGCAGCGTCTGCAGACCTGGTTCAAGCCCGAGCCCAACGCGGAACGCTACTTCCACTACAACGCCCGCGTGGGGTCGCTGATCGGCTACCCGGACGAATACGGCTCGGCGCTGGAGCTGAACGACCACCACTTCCACTATGGCTACTGGATCGCCGCCGCGGCGCAGGTGGCGCTGCGCGACCCGGCCTGGGCGGCTCCTGACCAATGGGGCGGCATGGTGGACCTGCTGGTGGCCGACATCGCGACCACCGCTGCCCACCACCCGATGTTCCCGCGGCTGCGCCATTTCGACCCCTATGAAGGGCATGGCTGGGCCGCGGGCCTGGCGGCCTTCTACGACGGCAACAACCAGGAGTCGTCGTCCGAGGCCATCCATGCCTGGGCGGCGCTGATCCTGTGGGCCGAAGCCACCGGCAACACGGCGCTGCGTGACACCGGCATCTACCTCTACACCACCGAGGTGGAGGCAGCGCGGTTCTACTGGTTCGACCAGCACAAGCTGGTGTTCCCCAAGGACTACCGCAACACCATCGCCGGCATCGTGTGGGGCAACAAGTTCGTGCACACCACCTGGTGGACCGAGAACCCGCGCGAGGTGCTGGGCATCAACCTGCTGCCGATCACCGCGGCCTCGCTGTACCTGGCGCACGACCCAGCCGGCATCCAGCGTCACCTGGCGGGCATGGAGCGCGACTTCCAGCGCTTCGTGGCACGCGGCGGCAAGGCGCCGGCCGACATCTGGCAGGACATCCTGCTGCCGTACCAGGCGCTGGCCGATCCGGCCGCCGCCTTGCGGGCCTGGGACCCGCAAGGCGCGGTGGAAGACGGCGAGACGCGCACCCACACGTGGCACTGGCTGCAGAGCCTGCAAGGGCTGGGGTTGCCGCGGGCGGACCTGACGGCGGACACGCCGCTCTTTGCCGTGTTCGGTGCGGCGCCTGGGCCGGTCACCTACCTGGCCTACAACGCGTCGGCCACGGCGCGCAGCGTGCGCTTCAGCGACGGCACGGTGATGCGTGTGGCGGCCCGGTCGCTGGCGCAGCACCGGGTGGCTGCGGTGGCGGAACCTGCCCGATGAACTTGCGCCTGTCGAGTGTGGCGCTGGTGCTGGCACTGGGTGCCTGTGGCGGCGGCGGTGGCGGTGGATCTGCGCCGGCCGCCGCGCCGCTGCCTGCCGGCGGTGTGCCGGCCGGCTGGGCCCTGGTGTGGTCCGACGAGTTCGAGCAAGAGGGGCTGCCGGACCCGGCCAAGTGGGTGGATGACACCGAACACAACGCGGCCGGCTGGTTCAACAACGAGTTGCAGTACTACGCCGCGCGGCGGCCCGAGAACGCCCGCGTTGCAGGGGGCCGGCTGCTCATCACCGCGCGGCGCGAACGCCTCAGCGAGCAGGCCGACCACGGCGGGCAGGACTACAGCTCGGCGCGGCTGATGACGCGCGGCCTATCCGCGTGGACCCATGGATTCTTCGAGATCCGCGCCAAGCTGCCGTGTGGGCTGGGCACCTGGCCCGCCATCTGGATGCTGGGCTCGCGCGGGCACTGGCCCGACGACGGCGAGATCGACATCATGGAACAAGCCGGTGCCCGGCCCGGCCGCATCCTGGGCACCGTGCACATGCGCGACTTCCACGGCGGCAGCGGCATCGGCGACAGCCACACCGTGGCCGACCCCTGCGGCAGCTTCCACGACTATCAGATGCTGTGGACAGCCGAGGCCATCGTCTGGGGCATCGATGGGGTCAGCGTGCATCAATACCGCAAGCCGGCGGGGGCCGGGTATGGGACCTGGCCATTCGACTTTCCACAGTACCTGCTGCTGAACCTGGCCGTGGGCGGCACGCTGGGTGGGCCGCCCGATGTGCGGGCGTTCCCGGCGCAGATGGAGGTGGAGCACGTGCGGGTGTACCAGGCGGGGCCGGGCTGAGCACCCGCTCCGCACCCCACTCAGCGAAACTGAATCCAGTCCAGGTTCACCAGTCCATTGGCATCCACATACGGCGTCCTGAACTCGAGGATCAGGTCATGCACCCCGGTGGTAGGCACGCTGAGGTTCATCGCCGGCTGCGCCCAGGTGGACCAGCCGCCGGTGTTGCCCACCTCCAGGCTGCCGATCTGGTTGGCCGCAGTCAGGCTGTCCTTGTAGAGCTTGATCGACCCGCTGCCGCTCAGGCCCGAGGCCAGGCGCATGACAAAGTCCACCGGCGAGCTGCTGCCGAAGTCCACGCTGGACAACCTGATCCACGTGCCGTCCAGCGTCGTCCCCACCGCCGTGCCGCCTTGCGTGAGCGTGATGCGCGCATCGGCCGCTGAACGGCTTTCGGCCTGCAGCACCCCACGCGCCGGCACGCCGCTCAGCGTGGTGCCGGTCACGGCGGAGCTGGCGGCCGACACGTTGCCGGCGGCGTCCACTGCCTTCACCGTGTAGCTGTAGGAGGTGGCCGCCGCCAACCCTGTGTCGGTGTGGCTGGTGGCCGTGGGCGACGCGACCACCGTGCCGTTGCGCAGCACCTGGTAGCCGGTCACGCCGACGTTGTCGCTCGCCGCCGCCCAGCCCAGCGCCACCGACGTGGCCGTGCGCGTGCCCACCGCCAACCCCGTGGGCGCGCTCGGCGCGGTGGTGTCGCTGCTGCCGCAAGTGGCGCCGTTGACCACCAGTTGCTTCGCCGGCACCGTCATGCGCCGGCCGTCGGAGAAGCTCATGCAGACGCTGCTGGCACCGGGATTGAACGCGCTGTAGTTTTTCACGCCGCCCTTGCTGAACACGTTGTACGACGGCAAGCTGCCGGTCACGCCGGTGTCGAGTGTGCCCAGCGCATTGAAGGCGGCCAGGAAGTTGAAGATGTCGGCCTTGGTCTGGCCCCACTCCACCGGCGCCGACGGGTTGGCGTTGAACTGCGCCAGCATGCCGGCCGGGTCGCTGGTGGCCTGGAACGACCAGAACAAGTCGCTCCACGCCAGCTCGCCCATCAGCGGCTTGATGCCTGGCGCGGCAGGCGCCGGCAAGCCCTGGTACTTGGCCTGGTAGGTGCTCATCGCGCTGATCTGCCGCGCCACCTGGTCGGCCCGCCGGCCCAGGTACACCGAGCCGGATGTGATGGGCAGCAGGTTGATGCCCAGCACCGCACGCGGTTCGGCCGTCCACCAGGTGCCGTACAAGCCGCCATTGCCCCACAGCACGCCCAGGTGCGGCGGGCGGAAGTCTGTTGCGTGGTTGCTCTGGTCCACGTCCAGCCAGTACTCTTCGATCGCGCGCGTCTGGTTCACGTGGTACATGATGGCCATGTCGCGGATGGCCTTGTTGCCGGTGGCCATGCCCCACAAGGCCGCGCCCACCGCAAAGTTCATCGCCTCCGACGACGACTCTTCGTTCAAGCCGTTGGCAAACGCAATGCCGCTGGCCCAGCTGTGGCCTTCCACCGGGCTGTAGTGGCGCAGGAACGCATAGCCGGTGTCGGCCCGGTCCCAGTTCATCGGGTCCTTGATCAACTGCTCCACCATCGGGCCCCAGGCGCCGGCCCAGGCGGCGCCGTTCGGGTCGAACAGGGCCACCATGGCCGCGGCCCGCACGAAGTAGCCGTTGATGAAGTGGTGGTCCGACAAGTCCCTGCAGGCGTAGTGCATGTCGTAGATCGGGCACAGCGTGCGCCAGGTGGCGTCGTAGGCCCAATGTTTGCCGGCCTCGCCGGGGGTGTAGGTCAGCCAGTCCTGCAGCTTGGTCTTGATCTCACCCAGCAGCTTGTCACGCGCAGTGGTGTGGCCGGTCTGTGCGGCGATGCTCGCCAGGCTGGCCAGCCGGCCCAGCGCACGGGCGGTCCAGTAGGCGTCGTCGACGGTGCCTTCGGGCGGCGTCTGCCAGGTCCTGGCGGTGTCGTTGGCGATCTCGTTGATGTAGCCGTTGAGCCGGCTCACGTCGGCCGCGGCCACCGGCAATACCGGCAGCACGCCGTTGAAGCGCATGCGGCTGGTGTAGGAGGCGGCCTTCACCACCTTCATCTGCCCGCGCGGCGAGGCATAGACATACGCCGTGTTGACGGGGTTGTTCAGGTTGTTCTTCCACGTGTGCGGAAACACCGCCATCAGCGTGGGCTGGTTGCTGGTGCCGGTGTCAGGGTTTTGCGTGCTCACCGTGTAGGTGGAGGTGAGGCTGGCACTGGCCTCGTCATACGCCCAGCTCAGCCGCGTGTCGGTGACCTGGTTGTGCGCCAGGCTGGCGAAGTCGTTCGCCGTCGCTGCCGTGGTGTCGGGCAAGGCCACCACGGTGAAGTAGCCCTTGCTGCCCAGCGCGGCCGTGAACACCGCGCCGGCTTGGCTCCAGTTCACCCCCGTGGGCGCCACCAGCAGGTAGTGGTGCGTGGTGCCGGGGCGGTAGTTGGCAGCGGCCTTGCTCACCGACAGCCCCAGCACGTTGCCATTGGTGAGGAACACGTTCACGCCACCCGTCACCTCGACCCGCGCGTTGGCCGACCCGGCCGTGCGCTTGAAGAACAAGTAGGGCGACCCGCTGGCGCTGGTGACCTGCAGCGCATTGGCGCCGCTGCTCCACTCTGCCGTGACGGCCCAGTCGGAATGCGCCGCCACCAGCGGGTCGCCGCTGGCCAGGCCTTCCAGCCCGGCCACCAGGTCCTGGTCGTAGAAGCTGAATTGCTGCGAGTTGGGGTAGCCGTTGTTCAGGAACTCCATGCCGTCGATGGGCGTGCCGGTCATCCAGTCGGTGCTGCTGCCATTGACCCGCAGCAGCGAGGGCTGGTCGGCCTGCCACACGCCCACACCGGCAGGGGTGGCCATGAAGGCCAGCGGCAGCGGGAAGCTGGGCACCGAATTGAGCCCGCTGGACTGCGCGCCCCAGTATGTCCAGCCCAGGCCCGACCACCAGCGGTTGCTGGTGGCCGGCACGCCGCTCTTGAAGCGCGGCACCGCCGCGCCGTACACCGGCGAGCCGTCTGCGGCCCAGCTGTTGACCTGCGAGGGCCTGGCCCAGCCGGCATCGGCCGGGTTGCTGGCCGGCAGGCCGTCGCGGTAGCTGCCGCTGCCCACGGGGGTGGCGTGGGCAGCGCCGGTGAGGGCCACGGCCAGACCGGCAGCCAGCAGCGCGGCACGCCAGGGGGGGATTGAATGGAATGGGGAGGACATGTCGCGCTCCTGGGCACGGGGAGTCGCACCCACCGGGCGGTGGGTGACCGGATGCAGCGCGCGGGGCGCTGCAACTACACAGCTACTGCTACAGCTTCTGCAAAGCGTCGCGGCGCAACGCCTGGTACTCGTCGTCGCTGATCAGCGCTTGTTCCTGCAAGCGCTTCAAGTCGCGCAGGCGGCGCTCCAGCGCACTCTGGGCTGGGGCCGCAGCGCTGGCTGGCTGCGCCGTGGAGGGCGGGGACGCCGGCACGGGAGCTGACACTGGCACGGCCGCGGGCATCGTGACCGGCATGGCCACCGGCATCGCTACCCAATCGGCCCGGCGCGACTCCGCCGTGGCACTGGACAGCTGGCTGCCCCCGGCCGCACTGCGGCTGCCATAGGCAAAGCGTGGCATCAAGCGCGTGCGGCGGTAGGCGGCGATGAAATCGCGGCGGGCCTCGTGCACGATCAACTGCAGCGCCTCGCCTTGCACGAAGAGCCGGGCACTCAGTGCCAGGGGCACGTCGAAGCCGCCGCTACGGCGGGCCGTGCTGAGCAGCAGCACGTCATCGTCCGGGCCGGCCGCGGCCAGCGCCTGCACCAGGGCCGGCACCAGCAGCGCCAGCTCGTCCGTCCCGAACAAGGGCTGCTCGCCGTCGCGGGTGTGCAGCCGCACGGCGGCCAACTGGGCTTGCAGGGCCGCCGCATCCACCCGCAGCGGCTGGTGGTTGGCCGGGGCGCGCGCCTCCTTGGCACCCAACTCGATGCGGCTGAATTCGTCCAGCGCCCATTGGCGCGGCGCCGGGGTGGCCGGCAGCGCCAGCAGCAGCAGGCAGGTGGCCAGCCACAGGCGCCCGGCAGGCGCCGTGAAGCAGCGGTTCATCGTGGTTGTCTCCGGGCGCCTGCGTCGGCCGATCCCTCGATCGGAGCCGCCGGGTTTCAGCTTAGAAACCGCTTTCAGCGCGTGCCCAGATTAAAGCGCGCTGCGCCTGAAAAGGCTTTCATGGACAACCCTATGCCCCGGCGCGGGGCGGCCACGACCTCCCACAAGTCCCAGGCCAGGCACAGCAGCCTGCCATTGTGATGCCATGCGCCGGGTGATCTGCGTCATCCCTGCGAGCCGCCGGCCGGAGCCTGTGCCAAGGTCGTGAGCGTCCGGCGAGGCACGCTGGGGTGCAGGTGAGAGACCACCACGCGGTCTTCGCGCCAGGCCAGGCCGTACTCCGAGCCGGTGAGCTGGCTTAGCCGGCCCGTGCGGTCGGGTTGGTCGTCGTACCCCTGGCCGACCCGGTCGCCGTGCTCGTGCGAGATGTTGACCAGGGCATTGCGCTTCGCGTCGTAGCACTCCGAGTGCTTTTGGGCAGCCTGCTCGAACTCCTGCAGCGTCCGGGCCGCAAACAGGTGCGGGAACCGGCTTTTCGCAGCCTCGTGCACATCGACCACCGCCTGCGCCATGTGCTCCAGCGAGTCGTAGCGGCCGTTCAAGCCGGTCTGTCCGAGCGCACGCTGGCGCACGGCCTCGTCGTCGGGATCGACGTGGACCTTGATGACACGCTCGAGCGCCCAGGGGTCGATCAGGCCCAGCAGCGCCGGGTCCGTGAGCAAGTCGGCGCGGGCTTGCCCGATCTGCGCGTCCAGTTCTTTCAGCCGTGTGCCTTGCTCGCCCCGCTCCACCCGCTGCTGCGCCAGTTCCTGCTGCGCCACCTCGCGCGCTTGGCCATGCTCGGCCTGCGCCGCTGCGAGGCGATCGCGGGCTTTCTGCAAGTCGTCGTCTGTCCGGCGCCGCTCCGCGGATGCCTTGTCACGGACCTTCCGGGCCGAATCGCGTGCGGCCTCAAGGCCCTGGATCCGCCCCTGCTGCCTGGCGGTGCGGGTCTGCGAGTCCCGCGCCAGGCCAGGCCCTGGCGGTGCCGATGGAATTTGCGGGATCGCAGCAGGGCGCAGTGTCGGGGTGGTGTCGGCCCGCGACGGATCGGGCCGCTGCGACTCGATCTCTTTCACTTTGACCTCTGCCTGGCGGAGGGCCTCCCTCGCCTGCTCCACTTCCTTTATCCCCGCGGCCACTGTTGCATTCGGCTTGGCCAGCTGATCGACCAACTGCTGGGCCTCCGCCAAGCGGCCAAGAAACCCCTTGAGCTGGTCAGCCAGGCCCATGATGCCGGCTTCCAGGGCCAGGCCCAGGGACTCTTCCAACTCTGCGCGGTTGTCCTGCAGCAGCTCCTGCAGCATGCGCGCATGCTCGCTCAGGCCCCCGGCGTCCTTCCGGCGAAGCTCTCGCATGGGCCTGGCATCGGCTGCCGAAACCCCGCTCTGCCGCTCCGGCTTGCCGACCTTCTGCCGCCCCCTCGCTTGGGCCACCTCGTCGTGGGTTATGAAGCCCCACCCTGCCGAGAGTTTGTCCAGCCCCAGCCGGGCCATGTCCCCGGTTTCCTCAAGGCGGTGGTTGTGCGAGCCGGGATGGGCCTTCCTGTAG
>Ga0307516_10001946_pt1 | contig 28341 bp, 30 predicted proteins | sample 19_EM_MG_FD_203310 | JGI IMG/M metagenome (GOLD analysis project Ga0307516, IMG submission 203310) | Populus trichocarpa ectomycorrhiza microbial communities from riparian zone in the Pacific Northwest, United States - 19_EM | ecosystem: Host-associated > Plants > Roots > Unclassified | place...
AAGCCTGTAACTCTAGTCTTATTCTCTTAGGCTCTAGCTTCCCCCCTCTTGTCCTCCACTTGATTGTGTAGCAGTGGCTCTAGGACAAGGGTTGTGACAAGTCTGACTGAGTATGGCTCCGGTGTCAGATACATCGTGAGTACTAAGCAACGGCGTCATGGACGTCGAGAGTATGGGTCTTTGTTTTATAATTAGAAGGGCTCAACCAGCTAGTATAGAGTACTAGCATTATTATGTCTTTACTTTCAAATATACTTAGGATTCCCACTTGACTGTGGTGATATCTAAAGTCAATATAAACTGGCGCTTTCCTCCATATCCTCTCTCTCTCTCTCTCTCTAAGCTTATCTATGTGTGAGCCCACAATGCTTGATTCTCGGCATAGTCTTTGGATTATGCTTTGAGAGGATAGTTAAGTGGTTGCCCTAACAGTGGGTCTGTCACAAATCAACTGTGCCCGACCCTGAACTCGGCCAGACTAGCTGATTTTTGATACTAGACATTGAAGATCTGATATCCTTGGAAAATCCCTTGAGAATACTTGACAAGTGCTTTTATGATTTTTGAGGACGAACTGAATGTTGTATGGTTTTTTTTGAAAGGAGTGCCAAATCTGTCCCTGACCAGTCTAGGGAACTACAGTGATTCACCTTTCCTCTTTGTACACCGAAAATATAATTCATGGTTTGCATTCCACCACATTAATTTAACAAAATTCTGAGTAGACATATTTTTTCTAATGTATTTGAATACTTATCCTACAAAGCAGCTTTGTGAACGGAGAAGAATTGAATGAGCTATAAAGAAATCATTGGGGTACAAAGGAGCAGGGTTTGATTCCCGGTTTCCCACCCCTTCCCGGATCACCTCCCCATTTGGCAAGAACTGCTCATACTGGGAGTTTCGTGGTCTGGGTGTATTATTTCAAGGCATAGACACTATTTAGAGCCTCTACTTCATAATATACAAGGAATAATTACACTAGGAAAGCAGATTGAAAGCTGTACAAAGGAGCGGTGAATCACTGTAGTCCAGCTGCTGTCGGAGCCATGATTTATAAATTGAGACGAGGCCCATCACTTACAGGTCCGACTGTCATGCTTAGTATTTGGCCAGATTTCCCCTGATCCCATTTTTGAGCGCGAATTTCTCGACAGTTGCTGATTTTCCAGACATAACACTTGGTACACAAGTAGAACTAGTATATACCAAGATTTTTACATCGAAAAAAGTACGGAATTCATGTTGTGGCTGGCTACAGAATTGACTGGTCGAGTTCAGGGTCGGGACCAACAAAACAAAATGTTGTGACGTGCACCATCGCACGTGCCGGGAACCCCCGCAATTGACAACGACAAAGGTCCAAATCGAGCGGTCTGAGCCTCAATGAGGCAGGGATGATGAAGGACCTAACGCTACTTACACGCGGCGAACACCCTTATCCACAGTGTGATCAAGCGAGTAGGGCTGGGCCTTACTCCAACAACTTCTCCTCGTCTGCATGAGAATGACTTCCTCTCTGGCACGGAAAATCGGGCATGATTGTACCAGTGCTCCCTGGGGAAAATTCGTGCGTTAATCAAGAAATTCCACTGCCTCCATCGTTTTTACGTTGTCCTCTGCTCCAGCTTGATGATCCCGAATTTATCAGACTCCCGATTCCAAATGATCACGTTCTCCCTCCGGTCGAACAGTTCCAGATTCATGAAGTGCTCTCCCGAGCGCAGGACCAACTCGCTACGCTCGATCTCGACATTGCACGGGCCAAAGCTATCTACGACGCTCTCCTTACGAAACGCGAGAAACTCAGGTCCCGTATGGAGAGGTTACAAGCAATGGTCGCACCGCAGAAAAGTCTTCCAGACGAGATTCTTGCCGAAATCTTCGTCCTTGCCGCTTCTAGAGCCGCTATCGCTATACCCCCAATACTCACACACTACCGGGATATTTGCCCTTGGATATTGACTCGCGTTTGCTCTCGGTGGCGCCTTGTGGCTCTGAATGAACCTCGTCTCTGGACTCGCGTCCAGTTCTCAGGCTTCTACATGGATACTAATCCGAAACCCATGCCGGCAGCTGAGGAGGTTTTACGAAGGGGTGGTCGTTTGTTGGTGGAGCTCACGGTTCATGAGCGCGCTTCCGCAAAGCTATTCCTTTCCATCATTGTTCCCCATCTTAATCGCGTCAAAACCTTGCGGCTTGATGTTTCTGCCCCATTTATGACCGATTTTCTATCCTTGCCACCTGTGTTGTGCGCCTTGGAAGAGATCACCGTAAACACTTCTGATATTGGATTGCCTTCCACCAGTTGCCGCATCTTCGAGGGGGCTCATAGCTTGTGCCACTTCACCCTGGGACGCCCCAGTAATTTAGTCGGCGCACTGCGTTTCCCTCATTTATGTTTCCCCTGGAATCAGCTCACATCTCTAGTATTTGAACACGTGTTCTTCGACTCCTCCACCTTCCACAAAGTCCTTTCCCAGTGTACCGAACTCGTCACCCTGACAGTAGTCAAAATTACAGTAAATGACTTCGACACAGAAGGTCTCGACAAACCGGATACCATATTTCTTCCCCATCTTGAATCGCTCGAGTTACTTGTTCATCCCGTTGGCCAAGTTCCGAGCGCTCTACGCTCGCTTGTTGTTCCTGTTCTATCCCGATTATCTTTCGGGGCAGACTACTGGGGACTGGATAATGTCAACCTCTTCGCCATCGCTGATATGTTGCATCGTTCATCCTCACCTCTCATCGACCTCCAAATAATGGTATACCATAACGTCGAAGAAGACATAGGACCAATTCTCGAATGCTGTCCCAGGCTCTTGTACCTGCGTGCGCCGATGTCTTATCTTGAACTCCCAACTATTCAAAAGATAACCCACAGGGAATGGGTGCCCAATATCGAAGTCCTGCGTTGTAGGATCCATCATCATATTGTGGACGCGTTCTTGGACATGCTGGAGACCAAGTGGGAGGGCGAAATAGGACTGCCAGAGGCAGATCGTCGGTTGATGTCGGATGTGGGATTTTTTGTCGACGGTCCGGATGAGGCTGAGCAGCCTTCTGACCGTCCAAACCATCCTCTGATCTCCAGACTAAACCGGATTCAGGAACGGTTAGGGCGCAGACGCGTAGAGGTCTATTGGATCAATGAGACAGCTTGAGGGTCCACCTCGAGCGAGATCCAGAATTCGCTCGGTTGAAGGAACCGCTGGGGCGTTGTTCGGGGATTTGTCGAAAAACGGTTGTGATGCCAGCCGCGTTTGTGATATCGACCTGTGGCCAGTATTCGCTGGAGTATTCACCTCCGATTCTCAAAGTTTTGAGAGCATGCATTCAACTCGTTCGTTATATTGACTAGTGTAAACCCTGAGTTACTTCTCTTGTACCATATGATATCCAAGAACCTCCGCACCTAGTATCCCGAACGTACCTAAGCTGCTCGAGTATTAAGCATGCTTGCATCAATCACGCCCGAGTGTTCGGAGGCTGGGGCTTTCCTGGAGGATTTTTAGAATGTGTTGCGACTAATTTGGTATATTACACACACGCAGATATGTTTTCCTGGAATCAAAATATCAAAATCAATGGATCCTTACATGGTGCGTAGTCTCTATGATACCAGGACACCTCGTCTAACATGGTGGGACCGTTTACACACAGAAACTACTGTAAGATCACACGAGGGTGATGGTGGGGTTTCTTCGCGTGGGTGGAGGGAGGATGCGGCGGGGCGTGAGGCGGTGTTGAGTGACAGATGCGTGCACGGAGCAGGGAGTATTTCTACGGGATGAACAGATGTAGGATGGGGTCGGGACGTGTGCGGTCAGTGGCAGGGGCAACAGTTCCACAAACAGCGGAGTGCGTGGCATGAGAGGACGGCAATTCGGGGGGCCTCACCACTGTGGTTACGTGCCCTCAAGAGGCTTGAGATCTGGACACCGCGACGATCCCGGACAAACCCAAGGATGTATTGGTCGTCCTTGTTGTACGGCTGAGTGACAAGATTCTCGACGCGGACGATGAAGATCGAGTGCGAATGGAGGAAGCTGGTTTGAACAAGACCGGCTGAAGGGCGGTGTCTTGAGAAATTCATTAATGTATGCTATTATAGGAAAACGGATCCCCGGTTTTGCTCACCTGGGGGAGGATGCTCGACAGTCTGTGGTCTGTTCTCTAGCTTGAGTAGACATCCAGGTTTGACGAGCTCCGTGATCAGTTAATCCCTCTTCCTTGTCCTCTCCCTCCCTTCCACTGCTCTAACCCGACACGGCGAATACGCCTACAGGATGGAATAAGTCGACGTCCGTGATAATGTCGCTGTCCATAATTTCGTCCTTGAGGGAGGTGGCCACGCTTTATCAAATCCTTGACGGCAGAAGAGCGGGCGACCGGCCATGGGAAAAAGTTGGGACCTGGGCATAGACCTCGGGGACGGATTGTTCGGCGATGGAGCCAGAATTTGATGGGGAGGGGAGGATCCCTCCGGATCCTCCGTGAGTTCGTCAGGCCGAGGAATTGCCATTTTTGGCTGAATTACGTCATGTTTCTGGGGTGTCAAACTTTTTTGGGTTCGTTTCATCCAGTCGACTCAGTGTCCTCGAATCTAGGGACTTACAACTGTTCTCTCGAAAGGCTCAAACTTGTGTCGTTAAAACATATCTACTGTCGGGCGTGGCGAGAACCACCGCGCAACGACCGAACTCCAATTTTTTTTTGTTTCCTTGACAGCCTCTTCTACAGTTGTAGACTGCATGAGAATGACTTCTTCCGGCACAGAAAAGAGAGCATGATTATATATGCCGCTACTGCTTGGGCAAAACTCGTGCGTTAATCAAGAACTTCTACTGCTTACACCGTCCTTAATTACGTTGTCAGGCGCGTGCGAACTATACTGATATTATTTCGTCAACGCCAGTAGCCAGGCAAACTCAGGTTGCAGTCACCCCTGTATCATCTCGATCAAGCGTTATCGTGCTCGGCAATTGGGACCGCATGATGACTTCCCCCTGTGGCTCTACGTGGATCCTGAAACGATGGCGTGCTTGCCGAGGCCTCCGACGGCTCGCACATTACATCTCTCAACCATGCTTGAGTAGGGTGAGCATTGGTAAGGGTGATATGAAAGCCGTAAACATCTTCAGATTCTTCACAACGGGATACTGAGCCCGACCAACCACATCTTCAGTTGATGGACGGTGCGATTGCAGATTACCAGTTCCTGAGAGATGGATACCAAAGGATACCGAGAAGCTCATGAGACCATGTGCTTTGGGGAGGCTCCCCCATCCCTCCCCTTCCAGGGTTTTGAGACTGGGAGATCCGGCATCCGGCCACATCGTCAAGATCCACCAGGATCCAGCATTTTCATCAGCCTTCGTTTGGACTTGGCAATTTCAGGTTTCATTGGCCCTTATCCATACGGAACACTTGCTAACCCTGAGCCCCTCCAGCATCGATAAATGATGAACGATGTATAACAGAAAAGGTACGTCCAACTCCCTACCCCACTTACACCGTAATCCCAGCTTGAAATTCATCCCATGACACCCACCAGGAACGCTCGCGCCCTGTTCAACTCCATCCCAACTGGTAAACAAGTTGGATCGTCCATTTCCTTGCGATCCTCATATCTTTGCAGGTTTTCCGGAACCCGGAAAGACGGTCGTGTATGACGACAAGCAGACGATCGACGTCGATGAAGTTGCGTTGAACGGCGGATTCCTTGTCAGGACCCTTGTCCTTTCTGTCGATCCGTACATGAGGGGCAGGATGCGTCCTGCCGAGCAAAAGTCGTATTTCGTGAGTCTCGTTGGTCGGGGTCTGTACCGTCGATGTTGATATGCCGTTCCCGATGTATCATACAGCCAGCATTCTCACTCGGCGAGCCGTGAGTCTCCTCCGTCGCTGTACATATGACTGTTCAGATTCCAATCATGAAGGTTGACCGGCCATGGTGTCGGAGTGGTCATTCGTTCAGAGAACTCTGAGGTCAATGCTGGGGATCACGTTTATGGGCCAGTGTTCGGTAAGTTTCCGGATCACCGTTCGCCTGTTTACATCTGTTGATGGCCCACAAGCCCACCAGGAGTATCAGACTTTCCCCAGCCTCCAAATGTTGAGGATCCTGCAGAATAAAGAAGGGTTGCCCTGGTCGGTCTACGTCGGAGCTGCTGGAATGCCGGGTGAGTGGGAGGACGTTTAACCTCACCCGAAACTCAATGATTCGTTTCTACAGGCAAGACGGCCTTTATGGCTTGGAAGGAATACGCTGAGGCCAAGAAGGTGACGAGACCCTTCCTTCATGTCGAAGAAACGCGTTACTCATCTTTTTGGTTCTTGCGAAAAGGGAGAAACGGTGTTCGTAACGGCCGGAGGAGGTACGTCCCTTTCAGAGCTGTGATCGATTAATTGATTTCCCACTCCCGGGAACCAGGACCCGTCGGATCGTAAGTTTTGTCCTTTGTCGTGGATTCCCCCAAATGTGAACTGATAAACGTTAACTCTGCCATGCAGGCTGGTTATCCAGCTCGCAAAGCTCGACGGCTTGAAGGTCATCGCGTCCGCCGGATCCGAAGAGAAGGTGAAATACATGAAAGCAATCGGTGCCGATGTTTCCTTTAATTATAAAACGACGAGCACGGAGGAGGTTCTGGCGAAGGAGGGGCCTATTGACGTGTACGTTTCATGTGCACAAGACCGTCCCCTTTCCCATTCTGAACGTGATCGATGCAGGTATTGGGACAATGTCGGCGGCGAGACTCTGGAACATGCCCTCACCGCTGCGAATGTTGGGGGACGCTTCATCGTCAGCCAATCTGTTCTTTGCTTCGCGCTATTTGCTAACCTATTGGTTGTTCTTTACACAGGAATGCGGAATGATTTCAGGTAATTCTCGACGCGTCCTATCTCTCAATTCCGACCATGCTTAATGATGGCTGACAGCATATAACGGAGCTGGGAAGCCTATCAGCGTAAGTCAAAAGATTTTGACATGGTTCAAAAGTGAGAGAGGGTGACGCCGCCATGGTTTCCCCCATTCCCAGAACCTCTTCAATGTCATCGTCAAATCACTCAAGATGAACGGATTCGTTATCTTCAACCTCGAGCCCAAGTACGACGGCGAGTTCTACGCCACGATTCCGGCGAAACTGGCCAGCGGCGAGCTCAAATACACCCAAGAGGTCACCAAGGGGTTGGATAAGGTTGGGGACGTGATCGTTGCGGTGCAGAGGGGAACGAACACGGCCAAGGCTGTGATTGAGGTTGCGGAACAGTGATGGGTACTTTTTGGTTCATGTGAAGTCAGCTCTTTTGGTTCCGTCTGGTTTGAACGGGTTCGGCATGTTTTGCGTGCTTATCCCTTGATTCAAGATGTGTACAACCCAATCCATTTCTTTCGGTTATAGCGTACAAGTGAGATATAACTTGAACCATGCAAGCCAAATGTAGTCCGGAACGCGTTCAACCGTCCCCCCCATCTCATCGCGCACACCGAAGATGAGAGTGTCGCTCCCCGAAGAGGTCTTCCCTCGTTTCCCCCTCTCCCCAAGATCAGGAATCAGTAAGCATTTCCAGCAATCGGCAACCCGTCCGGAAAATACTTCTTGAAGAGACCGGGGTAGTATCTCTCTGCAACGTCCGGATGGCTCCTGTCAACGTGACCCGAACCCAAAGTGGGAGAGAAAATCTCGTCAGCTAACTACGAGGAAATAGTGGTGGTCAGCAACGTACTTGACCCTTCCGATCAGCCTAACCATGCCTGCTGGTTCACGATCAAATTCGGTCATGTTAACGGCTGGCGGAGTATGAGTCGCCCACTCTCACTCTCGCAAATCGGGAGAAAGAAGAAGAGAGTACAGACATTCGGTAATGACGACTGGACCTCTGCTCTCTTTGAGTTTCAGGATACCGGGCGGGACTGGCGGGTAACGAGTCCTGCTCAGTCTCCAACCAAGATGTAGAAGACGAAGACGCACAATCCAAGACATTATCTGGTAAACTCACATCTAGACCTATGCTTTGGAAGAACGGCACAGAATATCTCGGCGTCGCGAGCTCGTCTGGGGGAGCGCGTGGAGAGATGACCCGGTGTGATGTCGCGCGTGCCAGACCTTGTGTTACGAATTCAAGAGCTGTAAGAAGCGAACTTCAGATTCATGCTGATGATTCAAAGAGGCCGGGGTTGTTGAAAGGACACAAGTACCTTTTCCGATATTGACGACGAAGGTGCCTGGGATGGGCGGGACATCTATCCATTCACCCGATAGGTTCTGGACTTGTAGGCCTCTGTGCGGCGAAGCTTGCAGCAGCTGAGTTCGTGGGGTTGACACTAACGTTTTGGTTGCAACTGATTACTGCCGTTGAACCGTGGCACGTACAAAAGTTAAGAACCCGGCGTCGTAATGTGGCCCTACGCCTTGTTCGTTTGCGTCCGGGTCCGTGAGGGTGACCGCGGGGTATTTGACGATTTTGCCGCGGTGTTGCATATTCTCGTCGGTGTCGTAGAACTTGTCAAGGGCATCGGGCGGGAGACCGAATGATTCTGCGACTAGGGAGATGAAGGCGTAGGAAAGGGATTGGACCTCATCGAGATAATGTTCCATCACTTCGCGGAAGCCTGGAATGGAGGATCCGTCTGGCCACTGAGATTGAAAGGGGGATCGATATCAGCTTGTAAAGGGAGATTGGTTAAGACGAACCTGAGATGGCCCCCAAATCCTCCAATAGTCATGTATCCCGTCCACGCCCTCCCGCCACTTCGTCTCATACCTCGTCGCAAAATCGAACTGTTCCCGATTATCCACCTTTCCCCTTGTCAGCTCCGCCCCCAGGCGAGAGTACCCGAGGAAGTGCGGTGAATGCACCATTCGGATCTTTTCCTTCTCGTGGAGTGGGAGATCGAAGAGCCTGGGGATGTAGTTCATCAAGGCATCGATGGTGGAGGATGGGACGGTGTGATTTGAGAGATAGAGGAACCCGACATTGATAAGAGCGTGTTGGAGCTGGGAGATGAAGAGGGGCTTGTTAGATGGAGAGGAGAGAAGGGAGTAGTCTAGGATGGGGACGCTGGAAAAGTTGGCGCCGTTGGTATTGGTTGAGGTCGCAGACATTTGTGAGGGAAGCTGTATATTCACTGTACGTACATATTACTTACTCGTATCCGGCGATGATGTAAAATGACGTGATCTGGTATTAGTACATGATGGATGGATGGACGAATGCCTATCAAGGATAGAGTGCACAACCGGTGGTTTTCGCTCCAGTGGATGGATGTTCATGTGCAGAAATCACTGCAGATACTGACCCCCAAGTATGGACCTAGCGCAAACAATAAAAAATGGCAGACAAGCGCAAGGAACAAGAACCGCACCGCTATGATCCTTTAGCTTTCCTTTGAGAACGTTTCCGACGGTGGCGACGGTGCATTGTTTATCCTTTCCGTCGTCCCCTAATAAAGGGGATGTAAAGTGAGCAGGGGTGAGAGATCAACGGTTGCTTGGCCTTACCAGCTGGACATGCGACGACCCCTTCGGACACTATGTGCTGTGAACGGGGCAAGATCAGTAGCATTCGAGGATATTTGTGAATACGCACAATTTCACCCTTGGGATGCGCGAAGCCCAAAAGTCGACCAGGGATAATGGGCACCGGGTCTTGCCTGTTGTTGAGCTGCTGAATATCAGAGATCTATCACGCATTGTTTTTCTCCGTATCAGTTGTTTGTTTTTCTGCAGTTTGAAACATACTTTTGAATCGAAAAAGGTCGCAAAATTTCAATTGCCCACTCGAGGAGCGCCGAATGTCCGTACACGGATGGAGATGTGGGAATCAAGTCGGAGTCGTAGGGAGAGACCCTCGAGGATCGCGAGAGCGCCTCCCAGAGAATGGCCGACCTGATAAAAGTTTAGGACGCAGAACGATAAGCTTCGCACACGCAAATGCCTTTTGGACTATGAGCTTACGGTAGTGACCTGTGTAGTGTGATTTTTCTTGAGAAGTTTCTCCACCTCGGCAAAGATGATATCGGCGGTGAGAGCGTGCTCGTTTCGGAAGCCCTCGTGCACTCCAATTTTGCTCGAGGCTGTACCGGGGAAAAGCCTCGCGTTGAGAGGAGCCTTGTTAAAGTGCAAGTCCGTCAAGTCGGAAAAGCTACATTTAGATGGGCTAAGGAATGGAAGACAGGGCACAAAATGTCTTAGGCTGCTTACATCTTGCTAGGAACGGTCCCCTGACGACCGACGACAATCGTGTTTCCCTTCGGCCAGAACCCAACAAAAACTGTAAGTGGGCAAAGTCACCCAAGTCGGTGTGGGAAATGCGGTGAGAGAATCTGGACGTACAGTACTGAATCTTGTTTCCATCACCTCCAACGAGCGTGGGCTGGAATCCGGTAAGGTTGTGACAGGCCTCTATCATGTACCAAATTTAGTGGACAAGCTCCTTTGGATAATTTATGAAAGGGGCTTACCACCACACTGCCATTTGTGAATCTTTGACGTGGGGCAATATGCAACGCGGGCGAATTGGGCATACTGAGCGAGGGAATTAAGTTGATCGGTCGAAATGAGGTTTCCCCTGGGAGCAAGAGAACTGAACGGCGCGGCTTTGACACAGGGGATGCATAGGAGACTGAGAATGAGGAAGAGACCAAGTGAGGATGAAATCATCGATTGCAACAGCGTTTGGGTCGAATATAATCTTCTCCTTGATTGTCGTCTATGTCACAACTCGAAGACCGATTAGGCGTAGAATGTAGGGACCAGCCCAAAAAGATTGATTCCGGTAGGCAGAAGGGACCAGCCCGAGAAGATTGAGTCTGGTAAAGTGAAGAGCAGGAAAAAAAAACGATTGTGTTCATTAAGACAATATTCGAGATCATACTTATAGTGGCCTTGAAGCGGGTCTCGGACCAGGTATTAGTGACGGTCAGAAGAGGCGATGTTGAACTACCATCTTCAAGTTGGCTATGCCATCTAGAACCCTCCGACGCAACGCGAGAGCAAAAAAGCTTGTTCGAACTAATTAAGTATACATATAAACACGAAAAATAGCTCACGTTAGGTGTGGCCCGGCTGAAATCCATATTAGTCGGTTTTCTACAACAACGCTTCTAAATCCACACCCATAGTGACTCCGAAGAGAGAGGATGGAAGGGAACATGCTGGGAAACTCCCAGGGGGCTTGGTAGACCGAGGTTTCGCCGTGCTTACAAAGTTACATCAGATTACTTGCCTCTCATTTCGCGCGCAAACCACCGTACCATGTCGCGCGTTCATCGCATACCATAATACATTTATCCTTGCTCCATCTTCCCGGATTATCCCATGGCCAATTAACAGTTACACATATAGCGAGAGTACCCTTCAAACGGAAAGGCTTGTTGACGTATATGGCCAGGGTTGTTGAGCCCGTCCGGTTTGTATGGCGTAGCTTTCAGCTTGACCACGAAATTATTGCGGTACTGTACTTTGTTCTTCTTGTCTCGGATCAGGGTCCGCGGAATTTGCATTGGTGTTGGAGAGCCGGGCGAACATTCCGCGATGACTCCTCTGCCCTCTCGTCTCAGTGCAGGCCTTGAAGGCCCCTTTACCGTGACTCGCGTTCCAAATCTGCCGTTCGGCGTCGGCGGCCCCGCTCTAGTCTCCAGGCCTTTATGACCATTTTACCGTCCAGCGGATGCTTCCGCCTCGTCTCGTCCCATCCCCCATTCTCCTGCCGAGCAGGAGTCACAACACACCGACAAGATACACCCCCACGATCTACGCCCCTTCCCCACCCTCAATCAGCAGCGGGCCATATACCCGGCCTGTTCCTCTACACCCATACTCACAGAGTTGCTGCTCGCCGGTTCGTCTCCTTGGTCGCATTTTGGGCATCACGGTAATAAACGGCGCATTTCACGAAGTCGAGGGTCCCAACAACATAGCCCCGTCGTAGCCGATCATGGTTTGTTTTAGATACAGGGCGAGTCGTGGCGTGGGGGGCAGTGTGCATCTATTTTACATACTGAGCTCATTTTGATAGGCAGGTCTTTTGATGTTCCCCCGTTGTTTCTGTACCCTTTACCACTGTGGGCTTCAAATACACATTCTTCATGAGCCGCCAGTCTCGGTACGTATCTTCTGCATAGCAAACGAGAATTTGCCATCCGTTTCCCTGCTTTTTCCCGACGCGTCTTTCGCGTTGTTGCAGTGAACGCGGACTGCATTTCAAGGTGTCACCAATGGCAAGGCTGCAGTCTCTACTGTACATATTTACTTAATCGTATCTGGCGATAATAAAATGACGTGATCTGGTATGTTTCTACAAAGTACATGATGGATAGATGGACGGACGGGGTTTCCGATTGCCGAGAAAGGATGAAGTGTACAAAGTGGGTCTCGCTCCGGTGGATGGATGTTCATGTGCAGAAATCATTGCCGATACTGACTCCCAAGTACGGACCTAGCGCAAGCAATAAAACAAATGGCAGGCGAACGCAAGAAACAAGACCCGCACCACTATGATCCTTCAGTTGTCCTTTGAAAATGTTTCCGACGGTGGCGACTGTGCATTGTTTATCCTTTCCATCCTCCCCTAATAAAGGGAGATGTAAAATGAGCAGGAGTGAGAGATCAACAGTTGCTTGGTCTTACCAGACGGGCATGCGACGACCCCTTCGGAAACGATGTGCTGTAAACGGGGCAAGATCAGTAGCGCTCGAGTATATATCGCAAATACGCACAATTTCACCCCCAGGATGCGTGAAGCCCAAAAATCGACCAGGGATAATGGGGACCAGGTCTTGCCTGTTGTTGAGCCGCTGAATATCAGAGACCTATCACGCATTGTTCGTCTCCGCATCGAATTGTTTTTTCTGCAGTGTGGGACAGACCTTTGAATCGAAAAAGGTCGCAAAATTTCGATCGCCCACTCGAGGAGCGCCGAATGTCCGTACACGGATGGAGATGTGGGCAGCGAATCGGAGTCGGAGGGAGAGACCTTCGAGGATCGCGAGAGCGCCTCCCAGAGAATGACCGACCTGATAAAAGTTGAGGACGCAGAACGATAAGCTTCGCAGACGCAAATGCCTTTTTGACTATGAGCTTACGGTAGTGACCTGGGTAGCGTGATTTTTCTTGAGAAGTTTCCTCACCTCGGCGAAGATGATATCGGCGGTGAGAGCATGCTCGTTGCGGAAGCCTTTGTGCACTCCAATTTGGCTCGCGGCTAGTCTACGGTGTGTACCGGGGAAAAGCCTCGCGTCGAGAGGAACCTTTTGAAAGCGCAAGTCCGTCAAGTCAGAAAAACTACATTTAGACGGGCTTAGGAATTGAAGACAGGGCATAAAACGTCTTCGGCTGCTTACATCTTGCTAGGAACGGTCCCTTGACGACCGACGACAATCGTGTTTCCCTTTGGCCAGAACCCAACAAAAACTGTAAGTGAGCAAAGTCACCCAAGTCGGTGTGGGAACTGCGGTGAGAGAATCTGGACGTACAGTGCTGAATCACGTTTCCATCCCCTCCGACGAGCGTGGGCTGGAATCCAGGAAGGGAGTCGCAGGCCTCTGTGATGTACCATATTTAGTGGACGAACTCTTTTGGATAATTTGTGAAGGGGACTTACCACCACAGTGCCATTCGCGAATCTTGGACGAGGGGCAATATGCAACGCGGGCGAATTGGGCATACTGAGCGAGGGAATTAAGTTGATCGGTCGAAATGGGGGCCCCCCGGCGAGCAAGAGAACTGAACGGCGCGGCGTTGACAGTGGGGACGCCTAGGAGACTGAGAATGAGGAAGAGAACAAGTGTGAACGAAATCATCGATTGCAACAGCGTTTGGGTCGAATATAATCTTCTCCTTGATTCTTGTGTATGTCACAGCCCGAAGACCGTAGAATGCAGGGACCAGCCCAAAAAGATTGATTCCAGGACGAAGAAGGGACCAGCCCGAAACTTCGAAGATCGAGTCCCGCAGAGCGAACGATAGCCCTGAAAAAAGATTCTGTTCATCAAGACAATATCCGAGATCATATAGTGGCCTTGAAGCGGATCTCGGACCGCGTATTCTGGGTGTCCATATGCACAGGGACGGGCATCATGGAGAGCAACAGAGCGCCACCAGCAAAGTCCCCGAAACCCTGAGAAACCTCAAGGCGGGTTGCACTCAACTTGCACAGCCTCAAGTTCAACCCTGATAGGAACTTATAAGAGCATTCATCACCTCAAAACCTCCCTGAATTTGGTTTGCGCTGTAACCTGTGGTTACCCTCTTGAAGGGTTTGCAACCAGGCGCACTCAGAAGACAGTGTCTTCGCGTTGAGAGGGGAATTCAAGAAAGGCCACCCACAGCTCGTCTGTGGGAATGCAGCCGTTAATGGCGTGTGCGTTGGATTCCACAAAGATTCCTGCGGGCCCCGACAAGGCGGATGATCGTGAAACCTAGGTATCTATAGATTCTAATGGGGAACGGTTCGGTTGATGATAATCCAGCATTCCTATCAGATGCATCAAATACTCGTATGGTATCTCTCCTTAACAACGAGCTTGTACTCGTGCAAAGGTTAGAAACTAATATGTAAACAGGACCCCAAATTTCGTTCTGATACCACACTACACATCTGCCTACCTAATTTCTATCCGTCCATTTTTCGACGCTCCTTTCACAGACAACGTTAGAAACGTTTTGGAACGTCAAGACCTCACTTGCCATAATATGTCGTCCAGCATCCGGCCCATCGTAATCGACGACAGCGATAGCAGAATTCAGTACAGAGGTCAAGGTTGGTTCCAAGATTCTGGAAGTCAAGATGCGGCTGGAAATTTTGGCCTATCGTATCTCAACACGGAGCATGGAACGAACAGTAACGATAGCTTTGCCTTTTCCTTCACAGGTGATTTTTTTCTCTGTTCGATTTCGCTTTTAGCTGAATACGCTCTCTTCTTTGATACTAGGAACCTCCATTGGTGTTTGGGGCACGACTGACCTCCATAAAAATCCCACCAACGAGGGGACAACCTGGGATCCCAAATGGGAGTGTTTCGTAGACGGAGTCAGCATCGGTTCCACCAAACCCTTTCAGTATGAAGAAAACAACTGGCTGTTGTGTCAAGGGTCCCAGCTTGCGGGTCAACACACGCTCACCGTCAAGGTGACCACGACAGGGAATACTTTTTGGTTCGACCGATTGCAATTTACCCCCTCTCCTGGAACGTCGTCCCGGGACGGGACTAACGTGGTGTTCGTCAACGTTGACGATCCAGCTATCGAGTACGGGCTTGGGTGGCAACAACTCGGCGACACGGCCAACTGCACAACGAAACTTGGTTCCCAGTTGAAGTTCAACTTCACCGGTACGTTTTAGATCTTATCCTCCACATCGAGTCGCAACGAAAATTTTGCTGTCACATAGGTACATCCCTCACTTGGCTCGGTTTTATACCGACTGAATTATCACACAATGCTTCCTCCGCCAGCTACTCCATCGATGGCGGCCCTCCTGTCTCCTTCAGACTCAATGGCCTTCCACCAACCGCTACGTCAACCGTGTACAACCAAGTATTCTTCACGACGCCCGACCTCTCTCCCGGTGCACACTCCCTCGTCGTCACATACCTAGGCAACAACTCCGTCACCCCCCTCGTCCTATCCCACATGTACGTCACCAACGTCACCCTCCCGTCCGCACCCCAATTAGGGTCGAACACGAGCAATAATTCAGCGCCAATCTCCAACTCCGGCGGTTCCCTCTCGTCCCCGTCTCCGACCCCAAGCGCCGTCTCGTCCTCCTCAGTGGTGCCCTATGGGGCGGTCTTTGGCGGCATCTTCGGTGCCGTCTCTCTCATTGCGCTTGTCTTTATTGCACTACTCCTCTTTCGTGCTTATAAGCGCGGTAAACGGGAGGCCCACCAACGGATATTAGATCAACTGCCGGATGGATATGCCTCCTTCACTGGCAGGCCGGGCTCGTTACCCATAACAGCTGTATACCCGTCATATGTCCAGCATGCTCCAGGGTTTACGCCTTTGGTTGATGGAGGCACACCATACTCTCCTCATGCTCCTTGGAACGGCCGGTAATGAGGATGTTGATTCTAGATCATCCCAAGACGGTTTGAAGACGGTTCACGCTGAGCTGAGACCCAAGGATCAAGGAGATGTTTATGTATCAGAGAGGAAAGGGGCTCGTTCTGTTTCTTAATGTTATCCTGTTTCTCTCGAGGTGTCCGTAGATAGATGTGTTTGGAATCACCTAATAATATAATTGGCGCTCTGCACTGGGAATGCGAAACGATTTGATGTGCTTCACGCCCACGGGCGGTTGGTGGATGGTAAAAGAAAGGTCGGGAATGCCATGTGTTTGCTCGACGTTGCCGGTATCGATCCCATCACATCCGTCCGACGTCCACGTCAATGACTGAAGATGCCCCTTCCTTCCCTCCATCCACCATAGTACCTTCAAAAGTGCTACATATTCCTCACAGTCGCCACACACCCTTGTCTCCCAGCACAACCCACGCTACTCGTCCATCTAAAGGCGACAACACCACGGCAACCCCTACCTTCTTTTCGCGCTTCATCGGAAGATTCTCGAGCTGGGGTGCATCCTGGGGTTCTGCAGCCGATGAAGAAGGCCCAGTCTCTGTTTCAAGCCCAGAGATTGAGCCATCCTGGGCAGGCGGGGCTGTGGAAGGTGTTCCTCGAGCTGCTGCCAGTAACCAGTCAGCAAGCCCTACAGAGACATTGCCTGACGGGAATGGGACGGAGGAGCAGACGTTTTTAGCTCGAAAGATCCAAGCTCTCACCGGTGCTCTTGTATTCCCTGCACAACCACAACCACAACCACCTTCCCACCCGCCCAGTTCTCCCGTTCAAAGTCGCACCACCCACATCTCTAGTCAGCCATTCCCCATCCTCTTCCCCAATGCAACACCCCTCACAACCCCAGTGGCAATCCCATCCGAGGATGCCCACCTCATCGCAATGTTATCCAGCCCCGTCATCATGGGCGAGGAACGACTGGAGGACGGAGAAGAGAGAAGAGAGAGGAGGGTGAGCGTCTGGAGCGTTTTGGACAGTATGGCGTCCCCGAGGCGATTGAATGGGAACAAGGCCTTGCCAGGAACGAAAGATGTCGATGAAGAGGAGGAAGACAGAGCGTCAGTCTTCTCCGATGGTTCGAGTGTGATGATGTACTCTCCTCTCATCCCAACCACTGCCTCGTTCGTCGAACTAGCAGAATCGGAGGTTGTGCTTCCATCAACACCCTTCTCTCGGGGTGAGTTCGAAACTCCCCCGGGGGAAGAACCATCAAGCTCAGGATGGATGGGCAACTTGTGGCCGTTTTCATCGTCGGGCGGTGGTGCACCATTCGTTGGTTCCGCTTCGGCTGGGACTGGGACCCTATCGGATGGTATTGACGGGCTTGATGCACATGTGCCCCGAACCTCCGGTGCTATACCCCGGGTGATCGGTGAACGCGTCTGGGTCCCGTCCACGAGTAAACTCTCCTTGCAAGCCATGTGGTGGGGTTACCGCCTGTGCGTTCCCTTCAACTACCCTGCCTCGATTCCGTTCTGACTCTAATCCGTTCCCATTTCTCTAGGTACCTCCCCCCACCCGTCCTAGAAATCCTCGACGATCGCCAAATCGAGGCGACGAAGAGAGCAGCAGTGATCACCTCCGCCCTTACCTGGTTCTTCGGCAATCTTCCCGTCACCGTTTTACCCGTCCCCGTGCGCCCTGCCGTAATGCTCTTCCAAACGATCGTCCCCTATGTCAGCTACATCGGGACGTTCATCTCTTGGAGTTGGGGGACCGTCAAGAGCTATGATGTCGGTGAGTCGTCCGCTATTCCGAGTTTTGCTCACTGCTCTGATGCGGGATAATCATGCTCTTCTTTGTATTTTTATTTATCTTCCACTTTATCAAGGCTACGGCGTCGTGCTCACTGCGACATGGCTCCTCCCAGTTGCTCTGATACCTAGTACGTGGCACGAAGGAGATTTTCCACCTACTTCTCCTGGACCACCATCCCCATCCCAAGTATCTCCCTTAACACTTACCGCCGAGGCCACACCTGTACAGAACTTCCGATCTCTCGCCTCTCCGATGACCGTGAGGTTCCAGTCCATGGCGCTTCCGACACCAGCGTCGACGCCGACACCAAGAGCGGAAACGGGACCTCTGTACTCACCCGCTCCGCAGTATGCGCATTCACCACCACCTCCACCTCCACCCCAGAACCCCATGTTCCTTTCTCCTCTCGACACACAGTCGCTTTGGTCGACTTTACATTTGCAAAGTCTGACTACCCCTCTTGTTCCATCGTCGTCGTCGTCGCCTTATTACCGTCTGACAACACCACCCCCACACGGAACACAAGCAGACTCTCCTCGTCTGCCCCCAGCGTTCCCGTTTCCTGCAGACTACGCAGTCGATCCGCGCTCATGGTCGCCGTACTCATACCCATATCTCTCCCTGCTGCCAACAGACACCGCGACTAGTACCTCGTCGGAACCGTTCTTTCTCCCCTTATGGGTCCCGCCGCCTCCACCTCCCATTCCACAGACGATTCCCCTGCCTGACGTTGAGTCTGAGGTTCAGATTTTTGGGGATGGGGTAGACGTGGAAACAGACCTTGTGCCCGCTGCATCACCTGCATCGTCCCCACCGACTCTACCGTCCTTCTCTCCACCACCTGTGTCTGCCTCGTCCTCCTCTGGATCATCAGCGCCATCATCATCGCCATCTCCCGGACCCATATCCAGCGTCCAAACTCTCGTACGCCGGGTGACCAAGAAGACAAAAGACACACAGGGGAGAAAGGAGGATGGTGTGATGAACAACATCATGACTGTCACTACCGGGGGACGGGTCGGACCTCTTCCCATTGACCACCACCCTGGGCGAGGCGACGAGCAAAATTGGGCAAAGAGGAGGACGGTGAAGTTGAAGTTGAAGGTTCCGTCTACTCCGTTTCGGAAGTCGACTCCGTCTGAATCTCCGGTGGGTGTGATGATGAGGAGTCCGGCGGTGAGCGTCGCAGCTGTTTGATTGATGGGGAGAGTAATTTAAAAGAATTTTGCTTTCACTTTCTTTTTGCTGTAGTCAGAGAACGACCATGTAAAACAACACTGTTAGATTTACACAATATATAAAATAATAGCGTTTTGTGTTATATCCCCTCTGCGCCCTCTTTATGTGCGATGTACATCGCAAGATGCTGTATGTATTTCTTTCGTTCTTGCTTGTCTTCAATATTGTGAGGCAACTCAAAATCCACTTGACCGAACGTCGTCTCATATCTCTCTCTCTTTTATTCCATATGTTCCCATCGAGTCAAACCGTTCTGAGAATTTTTAGGTCCCTGTCGACCAATACCAACGATCTCATCTTTGGCCACGATTCTCTGAAGATCTCAAATGAATCGTCGTCGGACGAGGACGAAAACGCCGGCGCTATGTCGCCTCTCTGCTCTACATGGAGCTGTTCGAGATACGAGAACGAGAACAGAGGACGAAACGTCTCCACACTCGCCAGAGAGGTTTCCAGGGCGGATGGGACCGGATCCGACTCATGCGAATCGGTCAAAAAGTCACTTTTGTCATCATGACGTTCGGTGATAGTGATCTCCCGAAGAACAGACGGAGAGCATCGACTCTCAACGGTGCCAAAGAAGTTTTCAACGTCCGATGCGCAAAAACTGGACATGGATTGAATATGGATGGATTGAAGAAGACTAACGTCGATACGTCTTAGGATCTCGGAGCAGATATCGAGGTTCCCCGCTAAAGTGCTATAACGCCGGAGACGAAAGGTGGGTTCGGTGCCACGCATGTGTTTGAGAGTACGTCGTCCTCTAGGACGCACTTCATACCTATCAGACCCATATGAAGAACCTCAATCCGGCGCAGAGTGCGAAGGGAAGGAAAAAGAAATCAGCGTACTCTAGGTGGAAGTATCCTGCGACCTTGAGTACACGTAGAGAGGCCGGCAGGGGTCCAGCCAGATCACGAAAAGCTTTAAGATCCGGTTTCACCCATCCTGAAGTTGTGGAGAACGGATGGCGTAGTATAAACCCCAAAGTCACGATCTCTGAAGAACCTCCGAGAATGCGTGGGGGGACGATGGAGTAATCGACCCAGCTGGTGCAGCAGTATTCTCGGAGATGAGGAAGTGGAAGTATCCCCTGACGCTCAAGAACATCGTAGAATGACTTGTGGACAGTGTAACGGCCCATCCACGATGTACTCGGCGTGTAGGGGTATCGCCCGATGGACCTGATATGCTTCACATGCGCCTTGCAACGCTGTAATTCTGTAGGCTGGATTTTACGATGAGGCGCGAGCGTCTTTGGTTTCTAGGTGGAATTTGGAGGATTTCAGTATTTTTTATCTTATTGTAAACAGAGAGTTTGGAGTCGACGTACGAGAATCGTCTCTCTGACTACCCCTGAACAGGTTCTACAGTTAGACGGCCGAGACCCGTCGGATGATCTTTGAATGGAATTGCCCTTCGTTTCTTTCCATGCACGACGCGGGAGACATCTGATGAGGGGAGCCAAACTTGGAAGAGAAGGCCATAGGATGTCGAGAGCAGGTTCTCGGAAGGTTTGACAGGTTAGGCTCAACGAGGCCGTTGACTTCATACCCCTGTAAGGGTCATCGTAAACATATTCAAAAATAATGGAGAGGATTTCGACACTGAGGAGACATCGGTGCATTATGGGGACTTGAATGATGGAAGTGTGCAGTTGAGAACCAAGGCTGACTCAAGTGTTGTCTCACTGTGGTGATGAATAGCGCTGTCTAGGATGTGCGCAACAGTCGATTCAAACCAGAGAATCTGAGAGGAGTGCATTTAAACACATCAGATCAACGAACTATCGTTCCCCAATATTGCTGTCCAGCACCTCCGACCAAGATACATCAAAAATCCAGCCAAAATTGGCGCCCTCAGCAGTGGGTTCAACTCGGATCGGTGCCATGTCGATCGACCGGCTGCTGGCACCGGCTTCGACAGACTGGCCTGGGCTTTCAGGGGGGTCAACAAGGACTGCGGGCGGCAAAGGGGGAGCAAGGCTACAAAGAATAAATCACGTCAACAAACTGGATCCATACTAAGATTGCGAACAACTCACAAACCGCTCCTCCTCCTCCTCACTTTCTCAGACTCAGTGCCAAAACGACACTGATAACGACCGCCACGAGGACAAAACCGGCCAAGGCGTACAAGCATCGTCTAGCCCACTTGAGCTCCACCTTCCGCAAGTAACTGATGACCATCTGACGCTCTCCCTCTGTCTTTCCTGGCATCCATGGAGGGAAAGACGAAGCCTCTGGAGCACGGAGGGGTGATAGAAGTATGACGGCGCCAAAAACCCAGAACGGCGGAAACACTGCGCAATTTTATTCAGCACGACATCGCAGAAAGAAATAGAGGGAAGGACGGAACGTACGAAATCCGAATTTGAACAGATACATCGCGAGCGTCACCGGCTCGGCCTTGGGGGAGTATTCTGGGAGGTACTCGGAGCATCGGGGTGACGGGTAATGGTATGAAGGGAGAATATCCGAGTTGGCAGAGAGAGGGCGGCCGGTGTTGATGTGAGTAGTCTCCCGCCGTAAACCTTGTCCGAAGAAGTCCTCGATGGGGTCCATGAGGCTATCTGCTGAGGTACGCCGAGTGCGTGCTGGTGCCGGCGATGATACAGCCTGGGATTCGGTATCATGGGACATCATGGTGGTGGCAGTCTAGATAGGATCCTGTGGGATGGGGCCATCTTATTCGGTCCATGCAGGGTAAGGATATTCTAGAAGCAAACAATTTGGGCGACGGAGAGAATGGTGGAAACGAGAATTACTATATTAGGTTAGACAGGATTTGACAAACAAATAGAAATATACTCGATAAGGCAATTTCCTCGTCTTGCTCCGTCGGATTGCTCAACATTCCAATCGCCTCCGGAATATACGTCGGAATGCATAAACTGTTGGATTTCCGGACCTATGCGAGCGTGCGCGATGCATTGCCCGCACCCTTCCCTGTTTAGGTTCTTCCTTTGTCGTGCTCTCTTCATTCTAGGTACCATTTATATTGTTCTCCGTGCTAAATAAGTAGTCTAGTTACCTTATCCGTTTGCCTCTCGAACTCGCCGAGGCCAAACGATAATCTCACTTTGTTTGTTTCTGTCGTCGTCCGTCGGATTGCGTCGTTTATTTCAACATAAACCAGGGCTCATATATATTATACTGAAGAGTTGAAGACCAAATTATTGCGTTGCTCTGCACGGTAACTGTCCAACAACGATTCCCCTCCTCACTTTGTCGCGCCCAGACCCCGCTTAGAGTGCTTGATCACAGCAGTGATGGGGGCGTCCAGGCCTTCTGAAGAAACTCCAATACGATCGCCCTCTGACCATCCCATCTGCGACAACATCCTAAACCCAATATTACCTTCTCCAATCTTGGGCGCAGCCTAGACCAAAACCGGAATGAGTTTGACCTGGACAAGAACCAAAAAAAGAAATACGACCTTGCCAACTTCATCCCCTTCCTTATGTTTCGGCACCCCTCCTCTCCCTTTCCCCTTCCCACCATCATTATCCCTACCCCCACCAAAACTCCCCCCACCGCTCCTCTCTCCCCATCTCATAACCTCCGCCACCTTCCGCTCATCCACCCCAACCCCACTCCTCGTCGTCTTAAACAAAGTAGTATACCTCGCCTCTCCCTTCCCCTTACTCTCACTCTTCAACCCAAACGCAAGCGCCATATGATGCATTTTCTTCCTTGTCTCCTTATTCGTCGGCGGGAGCGCCATGCTCCGCGGTCCCCCGAGATCAGCGAGGAACCGCCGGATCTGCCGCACCAATGTCGTCATGTCAATTACCCTGTTCGGAACGACCGTTATAGTCGCGTCGAGCTTCGCAGTCCTCAGCATCGCTTTGCGGCCCTTTTTACCGCCTTTCTTGGGGAAGAGCGGGTCCGCAGCGAGCTGCAGCCGTTCAGCAGCCCGTTCCCGTTTATGTTCTGCTTTTTTGAGCCGGTCTTGTTCCCACTGCGCTTGAAGAGCCTCAGGCAGGTCTTTGGTCTTGTCCTTCCGCTTTCCTTGAAGATGGTCAATAAGATGAGGAATGAACAACGCATGAAGAAGGAAACTCACTGGCTTTCTTGAAGTTGAACTCGTCGTCCAGGTCGTCAAAATCGCCATCACGGACCGCCTGAAAGAGTTTATTCCTCCCATTCCGGTCGCGACCTTTAAGAAGTGCATCGTTTTCGTCAAGTATATCCTAGATAAAACGTGAATGGAAAATCAGGAACATGGACCGGACGGAAACTTACCTGGATATGCGCAATATACGCCTCGTCTTTGTCGTGCTTAGTCCATGCTTGATTCTCCATAAAAACATCGTCCTCGTCATCAGTCAGAGTAGCCTCCCGTTCCTTCTCTTGGAACCTGGTCGTTTTCGCCCTCAACTTTGCCAGCCGCGCCTTGAAACTTGTTCCCGGACTATGTTCAGGATCATCGCTATCATCTTCGTCTTCACCCTTGTCATCTTCACCCAATCGATCAGACTCTACTCCCTCGGCGATCAAAACCTTTTCTTCTCTGTCGATAACTCTCTCGATCTCTTCATCGTCCTCGTCGTCATCATCTTCGTTATCGTCATCGCCCTCAGTGTCCTCCCCACTAGATCCGCGCTGCTCCCCCTCATTATCGCCATCCTCAACCCTCATCCTCTCCTTATCTTCCAGATCCCCCATACTCTCCCACTTCCCCGCATCCCTCCCACACATTCCCTCCACGAACTGCCTCATCGCATCCCCATTGATCTCATCAACCAATTCGGGACCAACCTCCATCCCTTCCGCTACCCCTTCCCCCTCCTTCTCTTCATCTCCTTCCGCATCACTCCCCCAATCCACATCCGAATCTCCCCTTCTCCTTTCCTCCCACCTAGGATCATCATTCCCTCCAAATCCAACAACCTCATCACCCCTCAATCTCGCCTCCGCAACCTGCAATGCCGACGCTCCAAAGGCTCCCCCACCACCAAACAACCCCTCCATCTTTTCCACCCTCTCCCTCCTCTTCTTTTTCGTCCTTGCCTCATGCACCCGCTTCCTCACCCTCACCTTACTATTCACATTCCCCAACACAACATCCACAAGCGGGTGATTCACCTGCCTAGGTTTTCCAGGCGAAGGCGTCCCCGTCCTCAGGGTAGTGAACGACACAGACGAAAAGGGAGGTGGAGAGGGTAGGACACTCGGACGCGTACTCGCCACACCCGTCAACACCGAGGTCATCGATAGCGCTGTAGTCGTTAAAGCACCGTGGTCAGTTTGAAATGTTCCGGGTACAGATCCAGATCCAGGTATCCCCCTCCCAGGCTCCATCTGTGAGCGCGGATGCGGCGCAACATACACGATCACTTCCTCCTCTGCCGAGGACCGACCGGACGTAATGGTGGTGGTGGTGTGAGAAGGTGTAGAAGGGGCGACGACGTCGAAAGGCACAGGAGAAGGTTCGATGTCGATGTAAAACGACGACGACGGCCCCAGGTCTTTTCCGTCTACTTCTGATCTGTGAGTGGGCGGTGATGGTGAGGGAGGAGACAAATGTCCGTGATCTGGCAGCGCTGCGGCGACGGGGTTGTTGCCATTTGACGATAAAGTCGGTTGGACGTTAGGTGAATAGTGTTGCCCAGGGTCCACGCCGGGGGCCGGGACGGTCGTGACTTGAGAGTCTAACCGCTCACTCGTCAAATTAGCGTCGTCTGTTTCCCCGTCCCAAAGAGACAACATAGCAGCAGCAGGAGTGGGGTCGTCTGATATCAGAGCACCATGGTAGGATGAAGGCGATGCGCCTTGTGAGGAGGTGGTGGCGTCGATGTAGAAGCCTGTGAATCTCTCTTCCACAACGTCAATATCTGTCGTCCCTTCATAATCAGGGACATCCAAAAGTTTCCCTAGATCGTTAAAATCGACCTCTTCCAGGTCGCTGTCCTCTTCTAAACGCGGGGTCGGAACGCGTGGCACGTTCCCACTGAAGACGCGAAAGACTCTTTCGGCAGTCGGTACATGAGTTTCATCTCCTTCACCTGCAGGCCTTCGTAAGCAAGATGAAGGAAAAATGAAACAACACTCCTCACCAACTTCCTCCGTGACCGGTTTAAAAATCTCGTCCTCCTCCTGGAACAACGTGCTCGTCATCACCGAGCGCACAAAAACCACAGGACGAAGCAATGGCCGTTCCTCATAAAGCAAACTAGAAAGTGGCACCGCATCTGGGCGTAACCTGGATCCTCCCCCACCGTTCCGACCTTTTCCTCGGCCCCTGGGTGACATGTCGCCAATCCCACCTTTACCTCCCCGGCCTCTTGACAGATACCAGTCGGAACCAGCACCCCTCCCCCTTCCCCGGGGAGTCGCCGTACCTCTCGTAGGCGTATTCCTCCCAGATCCAGTGTTATATGACGGCTGCGACCGTCCTCTTGCCCCGCGGGGCGTCGCACTCCCTCGATTCGAATCATGGGGGGCGTAGTGAGTATCTAACGTCGACACACATGTTAGGGTTCAAGCCATCCAAACAACGATAAGGATACACACTCTCTGCCATCAGATACACCTCGTCCATCTCGTCCAACGTATGATACCCTCCACCCCGATTGATGCCGACCGGCGCTTGTCCTCGCCCTCGCCCCCGCCATCCCCCTCGTTGTCGGTAGTGGGCAGATCCTCGAGATCTGCCCCCGCGATCATTATGCCCGCCGCTCATCGTGGTGGATGGAGGTGGATATGGGTGTTTTGTATGTTGAGGCGAGAAATGACGAAAATGTTTAAATCAAGTCCCACATCGCCATTCGGAACCGGGACGGCGGCTCCGGATCCGTGTTATGACCGGTCACCGGCGGGATATTCAATGCCGCCTTTTATACCAACTTGAAGTTCCTTCTCGTTCTCAAACCCCTGGGATATTAAACTGTCGATTATCCGGCTGCAGCTCCACAACCAAATACTGTATAAGGCTCATGGTTGCACCTGTTGTCTCGACCACTAAATCCCATCTCCCATCTTCTACACCTTTTCGAGCACCTTCGGACCACTTCCATATCACTCTATACTATCCTTTACATTCCCTCCGACCCCCACAACACTTATCCATCCATGTGGAGAGGTGAAATTTCTGTCATTTTTAGACCCCCTCCTCATATCCACCATTCCTGCTCGATCCATTCATTTTACAGGCCGCGCTACCGATGTGTGGAGACCTCAATATACATGATAAGGTGGTAAGCCATGCGCGCCAGCAGCAGGATGCCATGTGATCGCTCTGTTCTATGTCCAAGTAAGTATGTATGCATACTCATTCTTACATATGCTCTTTCACCCTCCTATTGTTACTCCGATCACCATACGACCCCCTTAAATTCGTTCTACAGCCATTTAGGTTGTTTTAACCTATAGCATCAGGGGATATAACAGCTGGATCACCCCACACGTGGTATGTGCTCTTCCTCCTCACTCAATCTGCTAATCCTCGTCGTCCTAGTTCAAGGAACAGGGCTCTAACCTGTTCAGAAGACCTCCCCGGAGTACCCCAGAGCTCGTGTATCTTTCCCCATCTGTAGTGGACGAACTATACACCATCCCTACACCATCCCTGCGGTGTGCATCGGTAGCAGGCATTATAATGCGAGCAATAGTTTACACAGGTTGTAAGGGAGGTAAAGTTATGATGTGGCTACATGTCCTGCTACCTTCTTCAGATACACCTCGCCCATCTCGTCCAATAATGTATGATACCATCCACCCCGATTGACAGCGACTGGCGCTTGGCCTCGTCCTCGTCCCCGTCCCCGCCCCAGGGATTCCCCTCGTTGGTAGCGAGAAGATCCTCGAGGTCGACCCTCGCGTGAATTACCCCCACCGCTCATCGTGGTGGATGGAGATGGATGGGTATTTTGTGTCGCACTCCCTCGATTCGAATCATGGACGACGTAATGAGTATCTACATCCACAGACATGTCAGAGTTCCAGCCGTGTAATTTTAAAAATGCGATATGGACACGCACTCTCTGCCGTCGGATCCACCTCGTCCGTCTCGTCCAATGTGTGGTGCCCTCCAACCTAATTGATACCAGCTGGCGCTTGCGCTTGTCCACGTCCACGTACCTGCCCTGCGATCTCCCTTGTTGTTCGGAGTGAGAAGATCCTCCAAATCGGCCCCCGCGTGAATCATGCCCGGCGCTCATCGTCACAGTGTTGGACGAGCCACGGGATATCCCGTGGACATCCACTGATCGCCGCCACTGGGCGCCACTGGTGTATCTGACCCGATGAACACGCCGTGATGCGGTCGTGGAATTGCCGGATAATTGGTAGGGCACATTGAATATATATCACGATATTGATGAGCGTTAATACGGTGTTGCCCTCGCTAGATACTCGTTAAATTCAATTGGATCCTGCGTGTTTCTCAAACAGAATGCATCCAATTGATGTAACATACCTGGCAGTGTGTTTCGATAGCGTCACTGAACTCTAAAACCGAAACAAGAGCAGCAAACTAGAGAGAGAAATAAGAACTGCACAATACAAAATAACATAAGACAAAGCATAGCCGATCGCATTGACAAAAGACCACCGCCACCTTGCCTTCTTGTACCATCACCTCACCCCTAGATACAGCCCCTCCACAGCTATATTCGCCTGCCACGCCCCAAGCCTCCTCACAGCCCTCAACATCGCAGGCGCTGGCAACACAAGGACCAACGCCGGGATCCCAAACACAACAAGTGACAGTGTCAACGCGATCGTGATGCTCGGTTTGACAACAAGAAAATAGAAGAGGGATCGATACGATGTCGAGTCCGTGAACTGTTTGTTCCATTTATCAGACAGGATTAAGAGGAAAAAGACAGACGGACCATTGCATATGCATTGTTGTAAAATGATTGTTCGGGGACGAGGTCAACAGGTGTGCCTGCCGTGCCGGATTCGAGCTCGGTTGGTGTGGGATGCCGGAGACGGTGGAAGATAGGCCGGGGTGGGTACGGCAGTGGGTAGGTTAGGGGTGAGTGGAAATATGTTTGGAGGGCGAGCTGGAGTTCAGAGAGTGATAAAAGGAACATGGAACAAATGGGAGTCGAAATCTCACCTCTCCACGCGCAAAGGCACGAGCGCCCAACAAATTCAGAAAGCATAGAAGAGCACGGAGTGGGAGTGCCATGAGAAGTGTGGTTCCGGCCTATTGAGAGATAAGAGACCACGATGACAATAGAGAGATAGCTTGATGCTCACCACTGTGAGTACGAAGAGGTAAACCCACGCTACCAACGCGT
>Ga0307516_10001947_pt1 | contig 28340 bp, 33 predicted proteins | sample 19_EM_MG_FD_203310 | JGI IMG/M metagenome (GOLD analysis project Ga0307516, IMG submission 203310) | Populus trichocarpa ectomycorrhiza microbial communities from riparian zone in the Pacific Northwest, United States - 19_EM | ecosystem: Host-associated > Plants > Roots > Unclassified | place...
CGAACCGAACCGAACCCCTTGAGATTATTCTGTTGTGAATTGACGAGAGAACCTGACTACTCGGATTTGGTTACGCATACACTCGTCTCTACCGTGACTCTAGTGCCCGCCGGACTCCAGTCTCACAGTGAGGGCGATGTCGAGGAATAGCGCCTAGTGCGAACTCCCACACGTCAAACGCAGCGAATGCCAAATTCGCAGCTCGGAACAGCTGGAGTTGTGCCCGGAACGTATATTCTAACGTATCTGGAACGACTTTACTGGCTTCGAGTGAGAACGAGTTCTGGTTCCTTGGTGAGCTGGTGGCCGCCGGGACCCAAAAGGACTGGATTTTGGCGATTTTCGTCCGGTTTCGGTGAAAACCAGGAAAAACCAGCTCAGCGGCACTCGAAGTCCCTTGAAGCCCGGAAATGCCTGGATTTCAGCGATTTTCGTCCGGTTTCGGTGAAAAACAGGAAACGAGCTCAGCGGCACTCGAGGCCTGTTGAGGCCCAAAACGAAAAAACCCTCGTCATTTGCCTGCCCAGCAGCAGTCGTGGACTGCATCTCTGGCGGGATTAGCTGATTCTTCGGTGCCAAGCACGCGGTGCGATAGACACCGTCGTCGGAGCTATTGCAGTGCGGTTGAGGCGCTGTCCGCGGTTATCGTCGACCGCTGCTTAGACCGGCTCTCAACGCTCCTTTCTTGACCCGACCTCCCAGTTACGGCTCATAGGCCGGCTGGGGGTCTTTCTCTCCCTAGCCTTTCGGCTTGACCACGTCTGCTCGGCGCAACGGCCAGCAAGTGGTCTTTCCTTCTTTGCCCTTTCGGCGCGTTACCAGGTCCCGTCGAGCTTCAACTTGACCCCTGGCTACCCAAACTTCCTTGCTCATCGTTGGCGTTGAGCAGGACCTTCTTTCTTCACACACCTGCCTCGTGTCGACCGGAGGGAGAGTGAGTGGCTGACAATCGACGTCGTCGGAAGGTCGAAATTCTCGAGAAAGGTGACTTGAACCCTAGATTATAGTATGACACTGGGACGTCCGGTCAATGTCGGAGTGACGGGAATATCGAACTAGTCAGGTTTCTCGATAGTCACGAAGGAGATGGGGCGCACGCGGTCTTCGCCGGCATTCAATTATCATACAAGAATAACTTCCCCAATGACCCTCCTTCCAAGTTCGCCCACCGCTAGGGGATTCACAGCGAAATAATCTAAGGGGTTCGGTTCGGTATCTGCGGCGCCCGCTGGCTGTGACTTGAGTGCTGGATCGTACGCGGTTCTGCGGCAACGGGTTGCTCGCCGGATCGCTCAGTGGACGGCGCGGTGTGCGCCGCAGCTCGCACGTGTCTCGCTTCGGCGGATGGTTCGACGCAAGCCTGGCGGCCTGCCAGGCGGCTTGCGTATATCGCTTTGGCGGATGGTTCGGATCGAGACGGGCCCGGCATGCAGCCCGACGGCTCGCTCGCGGCGCTTCGGCAGATGGTTCGAGACGGGCCCGGCGGCTTGCCCAACTGCTCGCTCGCGGCTTCTGCGACTGCCAAGCAGCTCACACGATGACTGCCACACGGGTAAGATAGGGTAAGGAATACGCTCACACACCAGACCCTCCTGGGTGCGGGCCGGAGCCCGAAGCTACTCGTCCTGGTCGGTCTGACGATAAGGCGAGTCTGAGGGTCCTGTTGGCACCGCATAATTCCCTCAGTTCTAGACCGAGTTCTTTCATGCGGCCCAGGTGGTATCTGGAGTATCGGTCGTTATGACAAACGAGCTCCCTGGGGAGTCTCGACTGAGCTCTCTGGAGAGTCTCGTTCTAACACCTGCCCTCTCACGCCCCCGGTTTGCCGTGGCCCCCTCCTCCAGAGTAATCCATACGCCCGGTGTCCTGGCCGTATCCTTTACCCCATTCCTCATCTCCCGCCTAGACTCTCGAGCCCCTTACGTATCCTTCCGTCTCCTTCCCCGATCGACCGTCGTCCCGCTTGCGGCGCTTAGGTGCATCTGCGCTTCGGTGGATGGTGCGACACATACCCGGCAGCGTACCAGACGGCTTGCGTATATCGTTTCGGCTCAAGACGGGCCCGGCGGCTTGCCCGGCGGCTCGCTCGTATTGTATCGGTCCGGTTCTGTGGATCATCTGACGCTTCGGCGTCTGCCAAATGGCTCACGCGACAACTGCCTCAGAGGTAAGATAAGGTAAGGAATACACTCACACACCAGACCCTCCTGGGTGCAGGCCAGAGCCCGAAGCTGCTCGTCCTGGTCGGTCTGACAATAAGGCGAGTCTGAGGGTCCTGTTGGCACCACATAATTCCCTTAGTTCTAGACCGAGTTCTTTCATGCGGCCCGTCAGTGTCTGGAGCTGGGGGTTACGACAAACGAGCTCTCGGAAGAGTCTCGTCCTAACACCTTCCCTCTCACGCCTCCGGTTGCCGTGGCCCCCTCCTCCGGAGTAATCCACACGCCCGGTGTCTCGGCTGTATCCTTTACTCCATTCCTTATCTCCCGCCTAGACTCTCGAGCTCCTCACATATCCTTCTGTCTCCTTCCCGATCAACTGTCATCCCGCTTGCGGCGCTTAGGCGTATCATCGATTTGAGGCGTAGGTCTGGCGGCGTGCCAGAGACTTGTGAGTATCACTGCGGCAGTTCGTTTGACGCAAGCCCGGCGGCGGCCCGACGGCTTGCGTGTATCGCGGCGGCGGTTTGACGTCTTGCGCACCTCACTGGTGCGGCTTGTGTGTTGGATCTTTTGCGGCTCCATGGCGACGACTCACTCGACGGATCTCCTGTAGGGGGATGGTTGTTGACTCGATGTCTTGGTGACCGGTAGGTGGTCCGTTTATGACTCGCTGGTCATTTGGGATTCCACTTATGATTCCGATGAATCTTCCGATGATCGTTCTGATGATGATTCCGATGATCGTTTCGATGATTCTGCAGAGGATTCCGATGAATCTTCCGATCAAGACCAGTTGCCCACCGCTCGTCGGCGGGTCGTCGTATAAGTATCCGGCTCGGCAAAGTCACATGCTGCAGGGAAATTACCCCACACCGCGACGTGAAAACTCTTCGCCTTGGCGTTAAATTCATCAGCGTAACACAGATAATCACTCGATTTGGATCGGAGAGTAGTGCTTCCACATATTCTGAGAGTGGTCGGAGCAGGTCCTCTGTTCTCTCGTCGTGATTGGGTGATGCGATATGGGTTGTGTGCGGGGTTGATTACGCTACTCGACCTGAGCCAGAGCAACGAACCCTGAACCATACCAGCTATCCTTTCTTCGGCCGCGATGGCATCAAGGCATAGCTCCGCCCCATATCTTTCCCAATAGACTCTCGAACCTTGAGGTGCGGTCCTGTAGCGGCATTTGCACTTTCCCGAACACGAGCCGGTACTTGGTCCGTGGGCTACCCAGCGCTATAGGATTGGCTTGAAGTCAAGCCTCCGCTTCAGTATCTGTTCGACTCGACGTCCCTTACCTTGGTGCGGCGTGTGCTCTGCATCATAATCGTTGTAGGCATCTCGGATAAGTGGGGGATACGCTCACGCTGTCGTGCGCTGGTAAAGCCCAGAGTTCACCGCCATAATCGGGTGTCAATGACGAGGATGCGAGTGGTAGCATGATCCCTCGTGTCTCCTGACCACGGGGTGCAACGGTATCGCCTCGGGCCTTCGAGCCGTCTGCGATGATACAGCGATTCCTGACTCGTGGTGTTGTTCCTCTAGGCCGTGCCTCTGGGAACAACCCCGCTCCTATTCCGCGATCTAGACTTGCAGCTCCTTGTGTTCCCGTTTTCCTTACGATCGCTTGTCCTGCTTATGATGACCACCAAGGTTGTCTTCCTCTGCGGCAGCACTTGCACTTTCCCGGTCGGTGCCGGTACTTGGCCCAGGGGTTTTCTGGTGCTGCAGAGTTGGTTGACCCGAGCTGAGCCCCGACGCTGTCGGTTGCCCGGTCTCGGTATGCCACCCTAAGACCGTGTGATGAGTTTCCGATACCTTCCTTCCCTGGTCCGTATCCGAATTCCGACCCTGTAGTATTTAGGGTGTAACAATTGATCTGTTTGATCCTGAAGGAACTGCAGCCGAATTACCTCCTCATAGGTCATTTAATCACACCATTGATCTTAAGGGAGGAGCACAACCTCCATGGGGTCCTATCTACACGTTATCAGAAGTAGAACTGGAAGCCCTAAAAGAATACCTGGAGGGTATGCTTTGAACTGGCAAGATCAGACCTAGCAAGTCTCCAGCTGGTGCCCCAATACCGTTTGTATCAAAGCCTCATGGTTGTGGCCTTAGGCTCTGTGTGGATTATTGTGGACTTAACAAAGTCATGATAATGAACCGCTACCCATTACCCCTGATGAATGAATTGCGTGATTCTACAGTCCGTCGTTGAAGGGATGACTCCGATTCTCCCGCTACGTGGAGAGACAAAGAAGTGCGGGACAAGTTTTCCACGCACTTCTCTGTAAGCATGATGTAACTGCTTGTCTATATGATGCTGGGTGTTGTTGTTGAGATCGCCGTGGCAGACATCGATAGGTGAGCTCCCCACTCATCTATTACTTTGGCTGAGCGGGGGTCGAGATACTGACAGCAAATGCTTCTAGCCCTATTCGTACGGGGTCCTCGATGGTTGGGTGGTCAACGGGACTGGTGTTGGGGTCCCTCTTTCTGGGGATCCTTGCCGCAATGGAAGTGGTCCTTGACCGCCGTGGGCGAGGGGCTGGGGCGTATTGGTCGGCGTTATTACTCTTAGCCCCGGGGAGCGTGCAGAGCTTCTGCGGGCGGCGACGCCATGTTTTTCGAATGTTTTGCACGCGGCGACTGGTCTGCGAACTAGAGGTACTGCACCGCAAGTTTTGTTTGTATAATCACTGTATAGTGAGGGGGTAATGGGAGCGCGGCGGCGAAAACGGGGGAATTGGTGGGCAAAAGGGGTTAGCGTGGATGCGGGTCCCAAGGAGGGGAGTTAGTCAGCACTGCGACCTTTTAGCGAGTCGTTGAGAGGGTTTGCTCATCTTGTACATGTCACACCACCACAGGGTCACAATTATATTTCTCGTCCCCACCATCTTCTCTGACCTCCTATCTTCTCCTGCGTGATACCGATTTGACTTCAATAGTTGAACGTTGTTTCCCGGTAAACGCATATTACTATCGTACCGTGACATGAAAAACACGTATTTTGATCGTGTTGCTACTGTATCGCTACCATTTTGACCGGTTCCCGTCCGCTATCCGAGCAATGGCGGTTCGTTGCAAGCTTCCCTTCGCCCTCAGCCCAGGCCTGTCCCAAGAAAGCGAAAGCGCACCAAGGAGATTACAAAGGAAAGAGCAAAAGAAAGCCCCACCCAATCCCATTTCCCTTCTCTTTCTCTCCGCTCCCGGAGTTCCCACTCTGACGCTTCGCTCTGCGCGTCGTCCTGAGCTGGAGGCGGCACCCGTCTCCCCACATCTGTGGTGGAGAGGAAGCCTGTCACCAGCTGGCTACATATCGTGTCTGCCAAGAGGTCCGGAGATCTCAAGCCATCATCTCATTCTCGCAAAGTTGTTCATTCGGTGTCGCAACAGTCCCACTTGTTGTAATATAATACTTGATGCTTAGTCACGGTAGAAGGCATGAGCCTCTACCCCAATTTCCTACACCCTCGAGACCCTCTGTCTTCTCTCCATAACACAACTCAATACATCCGATTTCCACTCCATTCTTCACTATTTCCACACGACAGTCGGTGCGGGTAGTTATACGAGTGATAATTTATGATTTCTTACCAGGAGCGATCGACCACCACCATAACAAGGGATAGAGGATCATGCACATGTTCTGGTGTTAGAATAATGGGCGTCCGAAGGTAACGGATCGGAGACGGCGTCCGGAGATGACGGACCGGAGCCGACACGTCCGGAGATAACAGCTGCCCGAGTCTCCCGAGCCCCGGCTCGGGGGACGGTCTTCCGCCTTTACCCCCTGGCGAGCCCCTCAGACCTGTTGTATATAGAGAGAGTGTTCCTCCTTCTAAGTTGTATCAACCAATTAATTCACCATCTTCATCTCTATCGATCCCTATTCCAACATCTGGGCATTTCCTTCCCCACTTATCTCCATTGCTCCAGCCATCGCTCTAGTGATTTTGCGAGTGGATTTCTGGGTTTTAGGTGACAGTTGCAGGAGGGAGTAGACGACAAGATCACTAGAACGATGGCTTGAGCAATGGAGATATGTGGGGGAAGATGGTTGTGTGTCTGGATGCAGAAACCAGAGCTGGGGAAGAAAGAAAGAAGGAAAGAAGGAAAGAGAAGAAACTGAACGAGGAACTGCTAAAGCCAACGCTCCGGCGGGCCGCCGGTGGCTATTGGGCTAAACAACAAACAGCATCTTTGCACATTCCCCCATGCCAGTAGCATTCCGAGTTCCTCCTCTCAAACGCCAGTGCCTCTGTATAGGGTGGTTCCCACAAGGCCAGCCGACCAGCAGAAGTGTTGATGGGCCAGCTTCAGTAGAGGTTTAGTGATGGTAGCCCATCCATGTAGCAGGGGCAAGTGACTGATATCCAACGACTTGTCCATCAGAATCTCGCCCGACCTCGAAGCCCCGTACAATCTGATTGCATTGTCGTTATTGGGGTCCGAAACGTGATCAATCTCCTGAAACGCCTACTACTTGTGTGGGTTTCCTTCACTGATAGAATTCACTGTGGCAGATCATCTACTTGTAACGAGCGAGTGAGACTGTCGGAGTGCCTCGCGTGATGGCCTCCGATCGGTCCAGACTAGGGCGAACGCACTCGCCGAACTTGATCGAGCATACAACCAGTCACTTCTCTGACAGAATTACCCATAATCCTCAAACCCTCTTCCATTCCAGCACTATCGGCTCCAGACGAGCGCCGATCTCTCGCAGCCGTCAAGCTTCTCCAGCTCCTCCAGTTCGATGCCGAGCGCCGCAGAATTAACACAGTTCGCCCACGCCGTCCGCAGTATCCGTTCCAGATGATTAGGGCGTTTGGAGCACGATAGCTGGAAGGAAGGAGTATTGTGGACATTGGCCACATGTTATTTCACCGCCTGGGGCGTAACTAGATGTGAACCGCTTAGGCGGCCGAGGCGAGGAGGCAAGGGCTTTGAGGATATGGCACACGATGCGGTGCGCGGATCTCTCGCCGCCCACTGTTACTCCACATTTGGTCGAGCCTATGGCCGGCTAGAGGGGCTAGTCGGAATGGGAACCATCCACGGCGTGTCCAGACCAGCGAGTGCACGTTGGCACGCTTGGCGGGCCGTCGACGGTCCTCATAAAAAGCTCCGCCCGCCCCCAGCCAGAACTAACTGTTTCTCCTCATCTTGTCTCCAGGGCCACACAAGGGACACCTCTTCAAGGAGTGTCCTGCGTGGAAGGGCCAGCAGAAGATACTGTGGGCGGAGGTACTGAAAGAAAGCGGGAGGAGGAAACTCCGGTTCACAATCCGGGACCTCTTTGCCGACAAGAGGTGCAGCCATGCGGTATTGGGCTTCCTCTCTACTACAGATGCGGCGGTTCTATTTGTCTTTTCTTTGTCATTTCCTTGGTTCGCTCTACATCTTCGTGGGAAAGGCCTGGGTGGAGGGCAAAAAAGGGGAGCTTGCCCGCGGACAGCGGACAGAAAACGGACTGTACATAATCGCGCCATGATCTAGATAGGTCGCATGCGAGTAATGAATAAACAAAAAATCTACTACAGATGTGGGAAGGCTAGTACCGACTGAGGAAGGCGCGGCGAGTGAGGTATCTGAGTGGGAGCTCCGGGAGCGGGAAGAAGTGACGCGGGCGGAGGCGCGGGAGCTGGGTGCCGCGGGGGAATTGAGTGCTGGGGAGGAACTACCGCAGTTCCTACCCGCCCCCTCCTTCATGGCACCCGCAGACGACGACTGGGGGGCGAGTTGCACTTTCTTTTGTTTCTCTCTTTTGTCACTTTCCTTTGTTCGGACTCTTTTCCGGTGTGAGTTCTTTGGCGCGCACCATATCTTGCTGGGACGGCCTGGGCGGCGTGCAATGGGGAGCTTGCAACGTGCCACCACCGCACGGACAGCCGACGGGGAAAGCGGATAAAAGGTGCGCCGCCATGGCCTAGATATGCTACATGCGAGCACGAATAAACAAAAAAGTTTCCAGGTCTTCAGACCAATAGGTCATGCTCCGCTATTTCAGCCCAATAGGTCCACAACTATTCCATGTCGAAATACACTCTACTGCCTAGCAACTCCCTACCCTCAACCCTAAGGATTCGCTCGTGCTACCAGTCTCTTACACACTTCCACTATTTCCAGCGGAAATGGAGTGGGTCACGTATGGTATTAACGGCGCTTGCGAAAGTACATGCACAAATCCAGTTATCATTCCATGCCCGAAGATAAACAACGAGTCCACTTTCCATTTCACATTCAAAGAAGGCGGGCGACAGTACCACGATTTCTCACATTCCTCACCTCCGAAAAAAAAATCGAACAGTGTAATATCCACCGCCCAGTTTCCTTTCCCCACCCCTCGTTCGAGCCTAATGAACAACTACTCGTAGCCCCCTCCAGCCCTTCGCGTCGAACTTGTAATAGCCTCCAGCCCTGTGGATTTCGGGCTTAAGGCACTGGTCCAAGACCTGCTCAGCCGCCCAGACAACGTCGATGCAGTTAACAGCTTTGGTCGAGGAGGTGCAGACCGAGATCTGGCCGCCCTTGCGTGAACAGAGCTTGGTGCACTTGGAGGCGAAGCGGTTCGTCTGGTCGCATCGCGGCGTCTGGTAGAGCGCATTGAAGCAGTACTTGATCTCTTCGACAGTTGGCGACGCCCGGGACGTCTCGCAGATCACCTTGCCATTGCGGGCCCTGGCGCCGTCGTCCAGGGTGAAGTCGTAGGTGTCGTTGCGATGGTCCACGGTCGGAACAGTGGCGTAGGCAGTCGTGTTCGGGAGTCCCGTGGGGGAAAGGAAGTCGGTCTGTTCGTCGCCGGTCCCGTAGCTACTCGGGTGACCGGAGGTGAGGGCGGCGGAGAACCAGAGAACGACAAGCGAAAGGAGTTGAATGCGCATGTTGGCGGTGTTCGGATTATACCGCGCAACGACGAAATAACTGCAGCAAGGCGAGGCTGCTATACTTCCCAAGAGATGGACACAGAATGGGCAAATTGAACGGCGGCAAGGGCGGCTTTATGTATAACCCCCCGCGACTATATATGAGACACGCCATTCGTGGGCGGAGTGAACATTCCCCCGCCGAGCATTCGCGATCATTTGCTCTCACCCTCGCTCTACCCCCCTACCCCACGTGAGCTCGAACTCCTGTACTTTGCTGCCGCATGACTTATCAGCATCACACCCTTTCAACCCGAGGTTTCAGCATCACGAAAACTTTACTATACCGATCCTTCTAGCCACGCACGCGAGTTGAAGTGTGGAAGGAGGTGGGTAGGGGGAAGAGCCGGTTCCTTGCTGACGAGAGATGCAGCCAGGCGGTGCTAGATTTCCTCTCCACTAGGGATGTGGGAAGACTGGTGCCGGCTGAGGGAGACGTGGAGCGAGGTGTCGGAATGGGAGCGGAGGGGGCGGAGGGAACGGGAAGAAGAGAGAAGGGCAGAGGCGGAGGAGCTGGGCGCAGGAGAGGGACTACCGCTGTTCCTACCCACGCCCTCCTTCATGGCATCTGCAGACGAGGACTAGGGGGGCGGGTCACGTTTCCTTTTGGTTCTTTCCTTTGTCTCTTTCCTATGCCTCTTTCCTTTGTCTCTTTCCTTTGTCTGATCTCTTCTCCGGTGTGATTTCTTTGGTGCGTATCATATCTTCTTGGGACAGCCCGAGCGGAGGGCGAAGGGGAGCTTATAACTTGCCGCCACCGCGCGGACAGCAGACGGGAAACCTGGACAAAAAGTTCGCCGCCATAGTCTAGATAGGCTACATGCAAGTATGAGTAAACCAAAAAAAAAGCACACGAGTTGAAGAGAAGTGATACCGTTTAAGCACGCTTTACCGCCTAAATACGAACGGCGTTGCTTCAATAAAGCCCCATCAGAAGAGCCTCTGGGCGCAGAAGCTTCTTTCATGGAGCCTGTCTGACATCTGCTTGCACTGCTGGTACGGTGCGATAGATGCGTCGAGACATGGCTTCTAAATATTACCGCACAATCAGAGTGCAACCGGGGAAGCTCTGCTCCGGCCTACAGCAGGCTGAACTGCAATGACGTCCGTCCGTACACACATATAGATTGGGCGGTCTGGGTAGGCACGAATAGCGGCTTCCCGGAATGGAGAACCCATCATAAACCCAGAATGCATGCACGAGAATGCCCGGGCAACGGAGCGGGTTCTGGACGGCCGGGTTGCCCGCGGGAAACCGGTCCTTTCACTATAGACGATCCCCTAGATATCTGCGTGTCTGAGCGATAGAGATATAACCATATCCGGGGAAAATCCGTCCACACTCCAACCGACTATTGATATGCACGTTCTTGCTGTGCGGAGGAATGAGCCGATCTGGGGGTGCGGTTACAGTGCGCGGGGGCTCCCTGTTGAAAGGGACGAACGTGGTGAAGTGAGGGGTGATCGCGACGATGCCCGAGTGCACGACATATCTGCGTATCTAGTACATTTGCAGCCACGCCACAGCCCGAAGGTCACCTGACGTTGACGTCACCCAACGTCATCCGACGCCACCTCATCCAACGCCACCCGGTGGCTTTGCTTCTTTTAGTCTGCTCGTTGAAAACTCTAAAACCAACTCACTCGTGCTGCTGGTTTACGTCGTATGAAGGTTCACGATGTGGAGGGATGAAGACGGATGATGAAGTTGAAGAGGTGGAGATGATATATCTTGGATTCGCTGAGTGTTCGTGTCGATGATCCTCTAGCAGGAGAGAAGGACTCTCAAAAGAAAGAAAGAAAGCAAACCACAAAACAGTCCCGCTCCCCTCACCCCTGCCTCCTCACGTGTTGATGACCAATCAACGAAACTAAGCTCCACATCGTCCAAGCGAATGCGCCTTGGTGATGAAGTAGGGGATATTTTCTACTAATCGCTGTGAATTACAAGCATCTTGGCACCGGCAGAAGCACTCTTGGCACCGATCAATGGCTTGCGTTCGGATAAACATCGGTTGCAGACCAAAACATCACGCCCAGAGGTTTTTTAATTTTTAATTTTTTTAATTATACTTTTACAACAAACTACACGTGTGGCTGTGGCTCAAGTCCTGGACGAAGTCCTAGTGCCGACACTGGCCGTGCACGCCACATGGCACAAGTCCGCGCCGGAGAAATCGTCGGATTCACACGTGAACAATCGAATCGCACTCTCTCTCCCGCAAACCGGAGGGAGCTTTGGCCAGCGTAACAGACAGTGCTCACCGCCACAATCCGTTAAGATGTCCGTCAAGTTGAGCATTTGCTGACAGCTCGCAGACACGCCAGAATAGCAGGTAGGTATTGCGTATTCCCACTTGCGAATTCGGTTCTCGAGTTTGGGGATAATCTGCGGAGCTTGGACGAGAGAGGGGAAAATCGTAACGCCACCAGAGCCACGACGCCTAGGTATTGGGATCGGGTGGGAGGTTTTCTGCTGTTAGATGTGGCAAGGCATCTACCCCCCCGCCTACTAATTAGCACGGCTTCTCTCACATCATAGTCTGCACTTTCCAATATCTTTCCCACCCGCGCGACATCTCCTTCCCCGACCGAGTCTTTCCCCGCCACCACCTCCAGAGAAAAGCTCGCGAAAGATATATTCCGCTCGACATCAATCTTGCTGCCGCCTTGTCCGTACCGATGGCAGTCGATCCCAGTGCGTTTTCTCCCAACCCGAGGCAGATACGGGATTCGGAGGAACCCGACCAACCACTGTTAAGCTATACAGGATGGTGAGATACCGATATCCCTACCGGGAAACTTTCCCCTCATTTCGCAGCGTGGGCTGTCTCTGATTCTGGCGTGACCCCCAACAGTGAGCAATGCAGAGAGCGCAATCTCAGATGTGGGCTTCAGTGGCGAGCGGTGCTCTCGGCAGGGACTGGGACTGATATGAGGAGCAGGTGATCAGACGCAGCCGTGCACCCAATGCGTGACGCAAGGCATAACCTGCTGCTACGGTGAAATGCAGACCTTCTTCGTGAAAGGTGCAGGCCGTCCTGTGGGGTCGAGTGATTTGCACACTTTGCTGAGGTTATCTAGAACGGATCAACAGAGCAAGATTGCCGCGTCTCGAGCTACCTGTGACATCTCCGAGTGCCAATAGTGAGTTTCGAGAGCAGTGTTTTCGTGCTCCGCGGTTGAGCTGATCCGTGAAGCTCGGTTCCAGTTCGTCGATAACGAGTACGACGTTAGACTCGGGTACGGCAACAAGAACCCCGAGAATCAGCACAAAGTTAGATTCAAGTTCATCGACCAGACCGAGGAAATCAGGAGACAGTATGCTGCTAACTCGTGGGACCTGTCATCGCCGTTGGCGCCTCCCTCGGCCTCGGACTGGCGTCGTACTCCGGCCATCGCTAATGCGAGTTCCGCCCCGCCGTCGCCACCGATTCACAATCCGCCAGCGCCGCCCATCGCCTCCGAGATTGGCGGTAGCTCGTGGAACCCGTCCTCGCCGTTGGTGTCCCCCATGGCCTCGGGCTGTTGCCGCACTCCGGCCCTCGTTAATGCATCTTCCGCCCTGCCGCCGCTGCAGACGCACAATCTGCCAGCGCCGCCATTCGCCTCCGAGATTGGCGATAGTTCGCGGGATCTGTCCTCGCCGTTGACACCCCCCTTGGCCCTGGACTGGTGTCGCACTCCGGCCCTCGTTAATGCATCTTCCGCGCTGCCGCCGCTGCAGATTCACGATCCACCAGCGTCGCCAATCTCCTCCGAGATTGACGCGTTCTTCCAGGACCGATACCGCCACACCGTCGGGCCGTGGTTCGACCTCTTTGACACGGCGCATCACTTCTCGTGCCTGGTGCCGCACGTGGCTCTGTCCCATCTACTGCTGTTCCAATCCGGGCTCGCCTGTGCCGCAAAACAGCACTACCTCACCTCGACGCAATGCTTCGCCGCCGCACTCGCCTACTACAGCGCCGCCCGCCGCACGCTCCCCGCCTGCCTCACGAACGCTTCGCTGTCCTCCTCACCCGCCGTGTTCGCCTCGTGCCTACTCCTCGCGTACTGCGAGATGATCGACGCCAGCAGCCAGGACTGGCACCTGCACCTGTCCGACGCTACCGCGCTCGTGTCGGCGCACGGCTGGAACGGGAAATCCGATTGTCTCGCGCAAGCCTGTTTCTGGATCTACTGCCGGATGGACATCCTCTCCAGCCTGGCCACGGGGGTGCAAACGTCGCTGTCGCCGCACGCCTGGCCCCCGCCCGCCGCGCTGTTCACGGGCGACGACTGGTGCAACGCGACGCTGCACCTTCTCGCGGAAGTGCACAACCTCCTCTGCGACGTGCGCCTCCCCCACGCGTCCGTAGCGACGCTCAGCGCGAGCTGGGTTGACCTGCTGTCGCGGCTTGCGTCGCACGCCCAGGCGCAGCCCGCGCACTTACGCGCGGTCGCGGTCTCCGCTCCGCCCAGCGGCTCTCCTCTGCGTCGGGTGATGTACGTCTCCCCCGCATCCGCCGCGGGACAGCAGCTGTTCTCCCTCGCGTGTCTGCTCCACATCCTGTGCTTCCCCACGCGGTCGCGCGCGGCGCGGCGCGAGCACTACGTGGTGCACGCCGACGACGCGGCGCGCCTCGTCGACGACATCATCGCCAACTCCATCGCGGACAGCCGCGACTGCTGCAGGGCCAACGCGGTCCAGCCCCTGACGAGCGCCGGGATGGCCCTTGTCGGCGACGACAAGAGGGCCGCCCTCGTCGAGCTCCTCTTAAGCATAGGCAAGAGGACCGGATGGAGGACCCGCGGGAACGTCGAAATCCTCCGAAGCTGGTGGCAGCACGGGTATGAGAACCAGGAGGCCATACTGATGAGGGTCTTCGAGGATGGCGCCAGCATTGGCGTCGCCGCAAGGAGCTGATTCCTCGGATAGGGTAGGTGGCTGGGAATCGCCTCGACCTTGTGGACGGAGCAGAGATGGGTTCTCGGTGGTAGCCTCCGCGGGGATATGCGGATATCTCGGAGCACGTCAATGAGGAACAATTTGGTGATCAGACTGCTTTCATCGCTACAATCTCCTTCTAAGTAGCGCGCACGGCGGCAATCGGGCCAAGTCCTCGGGAAATACATTCCGGGGATCATGTCCCATTGTGCTGTTGGTTACGGTTTCCTTTGTTCTACCCTTTGTCTTTCTTTTGAAATTTTCCTTGGTGCACATCATATTTTCTTGGAACAGAAGGGCAAAGGGGAGCCTGCAACGTGCGGAGGGGAAACCTGGGCAGCGTGTACCTCGTCACGATCCGCCTAGGTCGCATACGAATAACTAATGAATAAACAAAAAAAAAAGTTGTGCTATTGGCCCTTCCCATCTTCGTCCTGACTGCTCACCGCGTGCTCCGGTCCCCTCAGTTGTTCCGACTTCCGTCCCTACATAGATAGATACCTCCCCGCGACACCAAGCCAGGCGCCGAGAAATGCGTAGATACGCTGCCGTATCAGAGGCAATCCGGCGGGCACCTGCATGTTAGTTACTGCGCAGATCTATCTACGTATGCACGGGCGGAAAACGACGCCGCAACCCAGGTTCTCGGAAAAACATCGTACACCTCACATCTTACCCTTGCGTCGATACGGGATGGTGTCCCATAGTCTGCCACAATCTTCGTTTGCAGCAACAACACAGACGCGGACGCCTTCAGCCCCCAGCTAGCCGCGAAAGGAAGTCGTCGCCGAGGTATGGGGTGCAGCTACTCGACATTCCCTGTTGGTGCCGTCGATCTTCCATTTGCGGTATCTAACTAGATATGTGGAAAGTCCGATCCCTGTATATATGTAGAAGATCGCCCAGCTGTGTCAGGGATTGTGGCGGGCATTGTCTGGTGCGGGGTACTTAAGCACATCTATCTATCATATGTAGCTGTTTTTTTCTGTTTTTTTTTGTAAGTACATATATATGTACATATGTACTAAAAGACGTATGCCAGGCATGATGAATACAAAGAGAGTGGAATCAAGAGAGAATGTGTGGGTGTTGTTGCGACCCTATGATTGGCGGATTCTGTCCAACGCGGATGATGCACAGGATAGATGCGCAACAAACCGCTCAACAACTCGCTAAGTACACAGAGTTGGGTGACTAATCGCCCACAGAACTTAATTCCTCCCACAGTACTTGACTATGGCTGTTGCACTATCTCACTCGTTCTGCTTTGTCACGTTGCTTTGTCATGTAGAATCACGTCATATACGTGTATTCAGACTTTTCACTTTTCCTGTCTTTCTCTCTAAGACAAGACAATACACACAAGACTTCATCGTTCCATCAAACCTCCATCATAATCTTGACAGGTTATGAGCCCGGCCCAGCGCAATATCACTCTCGAATCTATCTCCATTTAATCTATCGATAATCGTCCTCACGTTCGGTCGGAAAATCTAATTCTCGTTATCCTCCACCGATTCGCCACCAACCGCGCACATCTACCCCGCATTTTGCAACACCACCAACCACCAAAAAGAACGTCTTCCAACAGCGACCAGTCGTCGAAGATCTACTACACGTCGAAGTTCGGGCCAATCAAGAAGCTCAACAAGTCGAACTACCTTTGCTATCTGGAAAGGCGATGTGACTGTCATCCTGCAGGCGGTGGGTGCTTATCAGTCACATCGCCTTTCCAGATAGCATAGTTCGAATTGCTGAGCTTCTTGATTGACCCGAACTTCGACGTGTAGTAGATCTTCGACGACTGGTCGCTGTTGGAAGACGTTCTTTTTTTTTGACTATTTTACGCTACCTTCTGTGCTTTATGGCATATAACAGCTGGAATAGCGATCATCTCGATGTGGTTACTGCATTTCTCAATCTCGAAATCGACAAGGTCGTCTATGCAGAGTTACCTGAAGGCGTTGACTGGTTGTCCGAATCGCCGAGAACAGGTTTCCTACGTCTAAATAAGGCATTGTATGGGCTCAAGCAAACACCGAGGCTCTGGCACCAATCGATTGATGGCTTTCTACTCTCTATCGGTTTTCACAAGTCGTCCGCGGACCACAATCTTTACATCGACACAGACATCCACGGCGTGATGCTACTTCTCTATGTGGACGATATTCAACCTCTTTATTCCGAATCTACGAAGACCAGGGCTATAGACGTCAAGGAGTCGTTGATGCGCCAGTATAAGATGAAGAACCTCGGACCAGTCAAGCAGTTCCTAGGACTTGAGATCAATCGTCTGCCGGACGGCTCCGTCACACTCGGCCAACAGCCATATATCAACACGATCCTTCATCGATATGGAATGGAGAACGCGAATCCGGTCAATACACCAATGGATTACAAGACCAGACTCGACAACGCGTCAAATAACGCCGACGCCGAAGCCGATCAAGTTCTATACCAGTCAATAGTCGGAAATATGATGTACGCCGCTCAAGCAACTCGGCCCGATATCGCATTTCCTGTTGCCGCCCTCAGAAGATATCTCCTCGAGCCGTACAAGACGCATACGACGGCCGCCAAACGAGTCCTTCGATATCTTAAGTTTACCGCAGACGCTAAGCTGGGTTTTCCTGGTCCTAGAGGGAGTTTGGAAGGATTAGTTGGCTATACGGACTAGGACTGGGCAGGCGACAAGCATGATTGGAAGTCTCAAGGTGGCTACATTTTCGAAATGGCCGGAGCACCAATTTCATGGAAATCTAAGAAGCACCCTGTCGTTGCAAGATCGAAAACCGAGGCCGAATACCTAGCTTGCTCGGAAGCAACTCGAGAAGCCCAAGGACCCGTATACCTACATCGAGACGTTACTGGCGAAACCGTAGTCCCACTCTCACTGTGAATCGAACGGCGCGCTGAGCACCATACGCTCTACGATAACGAGCGACAAGGCCAAGCATATCGATGTGCCTTTCCACAGCTCTCGACATCTTGGCGGTGCTGGTGTTGTCAAATTCACTGAGATCGATACTCTCGAGAACCTTGCAGACGTTATGACGAAGCCACTGCCGCCGGAGAAGCATCAATATCTTACTCACGGCATTGGTCTACGCCCATCTCGATAAACGGCTACTGCGCCCATGGCATCGGTTCCTCGCGCTCACCCTGTTAAGTGGTTCCGATATTTACGCGGAGACAAAAGTTTAAATTTTCTTTATTGGATCTATTGGATCTATGTCTTTATCGTTTTCCCGTTGTACGGCACTCTTTCCTACTGCGGGTTTCTCCCACAGGGTTTACCGTAGAGGTTTTAATGAGACCATTGGGACTTTATGTTTTTATCTTTATTTTCATCCTTTATGGCGTTCCTTTATGTCGTTCGGTCTTACTTGCATGGGCTTGCATACTTGCTGCCACGGAGCGCAGCAAGAGGGGAAGTGTTGCAATATCTCACTCGTTCCGCTCCGTCACGTTGCTTTGTCATGTGTAGAATCACGTCATATACGTGTATTCAGACTTTTCACTTCCTGTCTTTCTCTCTAAGACAAGACAATACACACAAGACTTCATCGTTCCATCAAACCTCCATCATAATCTTGTCAATGGCGGCGCACTTTTTATCCAGTTTCCCGTCCGTGGTTCGCGTGGTGGCGGCACGCTGCAAGCGCCCCTTTACACTCCGCCCCATGCCTGTCCCAAGAAGATAAGGTGCGCACCAAAGAAATCACACAGGAAAAGAGTCCGAACAAAAGAAAGAACAAAGGAAATAGTATCCCGCCCCCTAATCCTCAACTGCGGATGCCATGCAAGAGCGCATGGGTAGAACAGCGGTAGCTCCTCCCCGACACCCAATTCCCCCTCGGCATCCTCCGCCTCCGCCTCCGCCCTTCTCTCCACTTCCCGCTCCCTCCCTACGCTCACATTCCGACACCTCGCTCCCCGCGTCTTCCTCAGCCGGAACTAGTCTTCCCACATCCGTAGTGGAGAGGAAGTCTAGTATCTACTGCCTGGCTGCATCTCCCATCGGCAAGGAGGGGTAACTATGTAGGTGAGTGTACAGCTCGGAGCGGACATGGGGAGAGCGTGCCCCCGCGAATGGGTACGCAGAGCAACAGGCGCGATCCGGGGAATAACGCGACGCTAACCACGGCGTGGGGCACTAGATTCCTCCGGGAGAAGAATGGTCCCCTTCCGTTGCTTGCGGTAGGATTCGCGACAGTGTATCTGGGAACGGTGTATAAGTCCTGGCTCAAGTCCCCGGGTGTCGTTCCGGGAGCATTGGCAGAATCCTTACACACTGAAACTAGCTAGGCCGGACAGTACGACAGACACTATTGGGCCTGGATGGCGCCTTACCACCTAACTTCGCCATGACCATGGGCAGTCCCCGGGGGGGGGGGGGGGGGGGGGGGTTTTGCAGGTGGGGGTTGCGGGGAAAAGTGTTTACCCTTCTGCGCGGCGGATAGGTATTTAGATTCCCTGACCGGGTATGAGCGCAGCCACGTGCGCCTTCTGGCTCAACGGTTACCCCATGTCCGTGAGGGGCGTCGCGCCACGGAGGAGCCCTTCCTGAGCGCGTTCCCCGAGACGCAGAATGCGGATACGCAGCAGTTCGCCGTCGCGTGCCTCCAGCTGGGCGATCACTTCGAGCGATGGATGACGATGTTCATCGGGGTGGTGTTCATGGTCATCGGTGGGGGTGCTGCGGACGGCGGCGGGGGGGGCTGACACAGCTCACGGTCTACCGCGCTCTCTCCGGCGTCGGGCTGGTAGCAATGATTCCCTCATGTCGGAGTGTGTGCTCCAAGCCGACGAGCTGTGGTAGTGGGTCATCGTCAAGGGCGGCCTGCAGAAGTTTGGCGTCGCGTGCTGATACGGCTGCTAATACGTCTAGGGCCAGGTCTAGTGATGTGTGCTTACAGTGATCCAGCCGGTCCCAATCATTCGACCTTCCAGCGTCGGTACCGAGTCGCCATCTGCTCCATTCTCTCAGTGCTGGTGGCCGGGGGGCTGGGGCGGCGGCGGGCTTTCTTGATCCCGGCGTCGGGGATGACGCGTGTTTCGTTGCGATTCCGGCACTGTTGCCGACGGGCCGCACGGCTGTCAACGGCATCGCGTCCGCGGCGAACTGGATCTTTCTGCTTTCGTCGTCGTGGCCACCTCCGTCTCCTCCGAGAACACCGAGTGGAACAGTAGGTTGTCTACGCCGTGCCCAACTGCTCGTTCTTCCCCGCTATCCAATTCTTCCTATCTGAGGCCAAGGGCAGGAGCCTCGAGGACCTTGACGTTACCTCTGCTGCCCCCGACGACCCGGCCAAGAACGAGGAGCGCATGCCCAGGAATATCGATAGTAATGCCGCGAGGTGGGCGCTCGAGTTTGATGGCTGTGGGAGCGAGGAGGATAAGACGGACGTGATGGCGGGGCAGGGAGAAGGAGTAAAGCCCCTCGGAGGCGGGGAGACGGCGGTTTGCGTGTTCCGTGATATCGATTTCTGTTTCAATACATAATTAAAGTATGAATGAACCTGTAATTATGTAAATCACAAAGCGTGCTGGTGGATTTACGCCCGTGTCACCCGCAGGAAACGCAGAAAAAAGCCCACTGGAGATACCCTCTGTATCCCTTCTGCGGGGCAGGTCCGCCTCACGAGCCCCATGGAAAACGAAGCCCAACTCTTCGTCTGCCAAAGAAAAGCCCGAGGAACTGCCATAGACCACGGACGACCTCACCTTAGCCTAGCAAAACCACGCAGGAAAAGGAGAAAAGGGGGAAAGACGTGCAGTGACCTAGCGGTAGTGATAGTAGGCGGTAACTCCGTCCTGTTCAACAAGGAAACGACGAGGTGGCTTGAGGTGTGGTTGGACTCCCAGCTCACGCTGAGGGAACACCACGCAGCCAGGCTGAAGCAGGGGCACAAAGCAATGACTCGTCTGCGGCGCCCCATAGGGCGGATGGGGCTGTCACCCGCCAACTGTAGGAAAGTCATGACTGCGTGCGTCCAATCGGTAGCCATGTTCGGGTCGGAACTGTGGTGGAAAGGAGACCATGTTCGGGGGACCATGGGCCAGGTGGACGAGCTGCAGTTGCTTGCCAACCAGAAGGCCCGGACGACAACGGGCTGCTTCCGGACGACCAATCTGGGAGCCCTCTCAATGGAGTCTGGCCTCAGGGCAGCGACGACGCAGCTGGAGAACAGGCAGCGGTGGTCCGGGCTACGACTGCAGAGCCTGCCACAGGGGGACCAGGTGCGGGAAGTGGTTGGAGCCCCGACAGGGATCGGACGGAGGCTCACGAACGCTCTGGCACACAGGGGGCGGACGGAGAGCACAGTTCTGCTTGAGGAGCCGGTGACCCTCGACGCAGAACTACTACAGGAGGAGGAAGCTGAGGCCAAGGCGGAGGCAGAGAAGAACCGACCCGGACTCACTATGTTCACGGATGGATCACGGCTGGACAATGGGGTGACCGGATACGCGGTGGTGTAGAAGAGGGGCCTAATCTGGGTGGGCATCAAAGGCCACATGGGCAGCAACCAGGAGGCCTACAATGCCGAGTGCGCCGCCCTCGCCCACGCACTGGAGGAGGCATCGAGAAGAAACACGACCCCGGAACAGGTCACAATCTTCTCGGATGCGCAGGCCGCCATAAGACGGATCGCATCGGACGAACCCGGCCCCGGGCAACAGTGCACCCTCCAGGCGCGGAAGCACATCGCCACGCTGCGCAAGTCCAGGCCGGGCATCGTCATCGAAATCCGGTGGTGCCCAGCGCAGAAAGGAGTCACGGGCAACGAGAAGGCGGACGAGTGGGCCAAGGCGGCGGCAGAGCAGGCAGGCAACCACAGACCTATCCCACGGTCGCTCGCCAACCTCAAGCGGGAGATCTCAGAGAAAAAGTGGGTGGAGGCGCGCCAGTGGGCGGGAGGCCGGACCTCCAAGACGAATTACCGCATGCCGAAGAGCCAGAAACCCGACGGCGCGGTGGCCGGCAGCACCAAGAGACTTGCCTCGCGGTTCTACCAGATCAAGACGGGGCACTGCCTGACTGGGCAGTACCTTAACTGGACGAAGAATCGATCCACCCCGCAATGCTGGTGGTGCCGTTACCGAACGCAGACTCGGGATCACCTCTTCAAGGAGTGCCCCGAGTGGAAGCCGCAGCAGAAGATCCTGTGGGCGGAGGTGAAGAAGGAGACGGGGAGGTGGAAGGGCCGGTGGAAGGTGCGGGACCTCCTGGCCGACGGGAGGTGCAGCCCGGCAGTACTGGACTTCCTCTCCTCTACAGATGTGGGAAGGCGGGTGCCGGCTGAGTCAGAGGACGACGCGGTGAGCGCGGTGTCGGAGCTGGAGGTGCGGGAGTGGCTGGAGGAGCAGGGAGTGGGGGCCGAGGGCGCGGGCGCTGGGGGGGAACCGCCGTTGTTCCTGCCCACACCCGACTTCATGGCGTCCGCAGGAACGGTGTAGGCGGCGGACCTTCCTTTGTCTCTTCCTTTGGTCTACACGCTCGCTCTTCTCGTTTGTCCCTTTCTTTTGTGATCTCCTTGGTGCGCACTACACGTTCTCGGGACAGCCTGGACGGAGGGCAAAAAGGGGTACTTGCAACGAGCCGCTACTGCGCGGACAGCGGACAGGAAACTGTCTCTTTCCTATGTAATCTCCTTGGTGCGCTCTTACATCTTCGCGGGAAAGGCCTGGGTGGAGGGCAGAGGGAAGCGTGCACCGTGCCGCTACACGTGGACTGCAGCGAGGAAACGGACTGTACATATGGACCCCAAAGGCCCCTCGTCATGATCTAGATAGGTCGCATACGAGTACTGAATAAACAAAAAAAAAAAACAGCGGACAGGAAACGGACTGTACATATCCTCGCCATGATCTAGATAGGTCGCATGCGGGTAATGAATAAACAAAAAAAAAGCGCAGCAAAACCAGCAATCAGGCACTGCACCGCCTGTCGATCTCCCCTTGCGATATCCTCCGCAGTAGCCGCTGTAACGCTGAGCGATCCCTCCGAACAGGTGCTCCTTCTCTCCGGAGCGCCTGGGAGCGACGGAAACTAAAGAGCTTCGATCTGTGGAGAACGCGATCGTCGTGTCGTGTAACGTTCTCGTTAGCCCCGCATATCCTATCTCCCTTGGCGGCCAGGGTTGGCTGCACAAGTGGCCGTCGCGCAGCCGATGTCGCCACCTCGCTTGCAGCTGCAGTTCTCTGAATGTACTAACGTTAGTACACTTCTCCCTGCTCACACGCGAAGCCCATTTTGACGCGGATGGAAATTGCCCGCGATGGCGAACCCATGGCTGGTGCATACCCGAAAAGCTTTATTCTCTGCCGACATCTACATATGTACTAGTACATACTGAGGAAAACTTCGAGAGAGGCGCTATCTTCCTCACCCCTGCCGATAAGGTGGCTGCCTTTGTGAGCGATGGCGTAGCGCGTCTTCCGTCACCATGGCATTTGTCCGAGCTCGACGTGGGGTGGGAGTGTGCAGGGAGCGATTTTCTTCAGCAAGGCGGCCCCCACCTCGGATCGAGTGATCACTGGAGGGGCAAGGCGGGTGCATATGCCCAATAGCGTCTCTAATGCAGACGGCTCGAACTGTTTTCTTCTTTGCCCTTTCTTCAGGATTGCGAAAGGGTCACGAACAACCCGCGGAATAGGAAGCCGTTGAACACGAAATTCATCCGCACCTGCGCTGCTACGCGACTCAGGGCGAGGAGGGGGGCTGCCCGCCAGGCTGTTGCTGATGGTCCTCGTTCCGGGCGCTTAGGTAGATAGTATGCATTCACTTCAGGCAGGCGTACCCCGAATCCCTCTCCAGATGGAGCTCCTCCACACTGGCGAAGTTCCCTTCGACGGTGCACTGAAGAAGCACGTGTTGGTGATGATCGAATTCAACACCCTCCGCTGAAGAGATCGCGATCGTGAGCGTCTGGCTTGGTGAGTTCATCGCCGACGTCGCCATCCAATTCGCAGCCGAGCAGGCTTCTTGCTCGAGACGAACGTGGACATCATCGCCGGCCAAGGACAGACCAACTGGCACTCACCCATGGCCGAGATGTTCGAGAGCAATCCGATCAAAGCCCTTCTGGGAATGGCGGAGATCTTGAAGATCGCGGCGAAGACCGGTGTGGCGACGCTGAGCCAGTTCCGAGTTAGTGATTGGCCCTGGAACGCCAGGGCTGTCCCCCCGCTTTTCGTCGCGTGGGACTCACTATGTGCCATCAATCCCACGCGTCCAGAGCCTCGGCAGTATCGCCAACGTCGCAATGTTGCCCAAGGGCGACAGACAAGCTGATATGAATGTGTTAATCGGAGTAGGAGCTCAGTGAGCGGGGGGAGCAGGGGAGGAGGCCGAAGGCGTAGGAGCTGGAACCTGGGCTTTCGATTGGAGAAGAATGGAGTTTAGGAGGAGCCCTGAGTTCTGCGCGTATATCTTATTTTGGGTCATGCCAGGTCTGAGATCAGGGGAGAGCCACAATGAGCCGAAAAGGCAGTGGTGATCTGGGTAGATAGGCCGTATGTATGCGATTAGTGACAAAACAAGCGCGCTCCAGCAGAAGGAGATCTATCGCCACGATCTAGAAAGGTCGCACGCGAGTAATAATGACAAAATAAAAACAAACTAGCAGAAAGAGAACACGTTGAGTCAGTAACTCAACCCATCGCAAGCACACGGGAATCCCACTTTTTTTTTAGAGATGATATACATATGGAGGCCCAAGCGACAAAATCGCCCGAAAATGTATTGCGACTCTGCAAATCTGCGACACTGCAACCGCGATCACCGAGACCGGAACCCCAAGGAGAGAAAAAAACGAGAGGCAGAGTTGTTGTCACGGGAAAGCTGAAGGTGATGGTTAAGAGCATCTTCTTCCATACTAGGATAGCACCGCTTCAGCGTCACTCGGCGGTACCCTAAGTAGTGCGGACACCGAACTTTGGAAGAACTATCTTTCAAGAAAGAAAACAACAGTTTACAACCCACCATATAACCCCAGCAGAACTAAGCGGTTGTAAGACATCAGGCAGGCGGCCACATTCGTGGAGGATCCCTACCAAGTCCCAAGACACCAACAAAAACAAAACAAATCAAACAATTCGGCAAGTGCTTGTGGTCACTGAGTAAGATGAAACTTACTTTGTAGTGTATCCAGCCCTAGGTTCGGGTCCGGGCCGGGTCTAGAGAATGATCTAGGTACTTGGCTCCGGTCCGGCTTCGGATCTAAGGAAGTCTATTTGGCTTCGGGTCCGAGAAGTATAGATATCGAAATGTTGTTCCGGAAGTAGTGTAAGGAAGGAGTGGAAGTGGCAGTGTTATTGTGGTATGAAGAAGTGCTAATTTTGGAACACGGGTCTCGCTAGCGCCACTTGTACATACATACTCCAACGCCGAGTTTTGTGATCCGCATGGGCTACACCCAGGAGGCATATGACGCGGAGTGCGCCGCTCTCACTCGGGCGCTGGGGATTGCTTCGAGAAAACAGAGGACACCGGGGCGTGTCACGATCAGACGGATGGCCTCGGAGGAGCGCTCCTGGCCCCGGTCAGTTTTACGCGCTCCAGGAAAGAAAGCACATCCGGCGCTGCGGAGGGCCAGGCCGGACATCGCCATTGAGATCAGGTGTTGCCCAGCGCACAAAGGGGTCCCAGGTAATGAGAAGGCCGACGAATGGGCAAAGCTCACGGCGGAGGATTCAGATGCCCATGGGGTGGAGTGGCTAGGTTACTCAGATCAGGTGGACGCGTGCGTGGTGTCGCTTCCCAGATCCTTCGCACACCTCAAGCGAGACATCCCCGAGAAGAAGTGGGCGGAGACTCGGCGTGGACGGTGGGAGAGGGGGGGGCTCCAGGAAGAAGTACAGGATGCCAAGCAGGCAGGACCACGACGGCACGGTTGCGGACAGCTCCAAGAGGCTCACCTCGAGGTTCTACCAGCTGACCCTTCAGTGGACGAAGAGCCACCCTATTGCTCAGTGCTGGTGGTGCCGCTATCAGGTGCAGAGGCGGGATCACCTCTTCAAGGTGTGCCCCGAGAGGAAGGCCCAGCAGAAGATCCTGTGGGCAGAGGTACAGAAGGAGAGCTAGAGGGGGGGCACCGGTTCAAGTTCCGGGACCTCCTTGCCGATGGGAGGTGCGCCTAGACGGTACTAGGCTTCCTTTCCACTGCGGATTTGGGGATTCTGGTCCCGGCTGAGAAAGACGAGGGGAGCGAGGTGTCGGAGTGGGAGCGCAGGGAGCACAGGGGGCGGGAAGAGGAGAGGAGGGCGGAGGCGGAAGACTCAGGTGCCTCAGGGGAGCTGGTCGCCGGAGAGGTGCCACTGTTCGCAGACGTGGGTTAGGGGGTGGGTCACGATTCCTTTGTTTTTTTCGTTTGTTCGGACTCTTTTCCTTTGTGATATCTTTAGTGCGCGCCATATCTTCTTGGGACAGGCCTAGGCGGTAGCAAAGGGGAGTTTGCAATGTGCCGCCTCGCGCGGAAAGCGGACGGGAAGCCCGGATAAAGGGTGCGCCGCCATAATCTAGATAGGCTGTATGCGAGTACGAATGGGCCAAAAATGGAGCTGAGTTTTGTGGTTTCCCGATCCCCTTCAGAGTGTGCATAAATCTCTTCTCCCAGGCTTGGGCCTGGCTCGTCGTGCCCTCTTTTTGGGCTCCAAATGCGTGTGATGAAATAAAAATAAAAAACTTGAGCCACCTCCGGCCCGCAAGCTCCCGCCACTGTAATCCTAGCCACACTGTTATATGCACCCCTTGTGCGAGTTGCGGAGTTGCAGAGTTGCGGGTTGCTTTTTATTTCGGTCATTGCGGGCTTCCGTAGTGGCGGCTGGAGGTGAAAGTTGGTGAATTCTGGCCTTTTTTTTTGTTAATCATTACTCTCATGCAGCGGATTTAGACATGGTGTGATACACATACATCTACCGTCCGCGAGCGGCCTGTTTTAGCTTCCCCTGCCCTCCACCTTGGCCTGCCCCGAAGAGATCAGAAGCGCACCAAGGGGAAAAACATAGAAAATAACAAAAGAAAGTCGAAAAGAAAACCCGAACAAAAATCATCCCTTCGCACCTCCTCTGGGCCTCCGCCGCCTCGGCCCCCACCTTCACGTCCCTGCGCCTCGCTCCCCCCCCCCCCCCCCCCCCCCCCCCCCGAATTTCTCCCTCCCCCGCAGCTCACATTTCGATACCTGGCTCTGGGCGTCTTCCCCTTTCTCCACTGAGCCGGCGTGAGTGAGAAAATGTAACTCATTTCACGTACAGCAGCATTCCAGCGTGAACCTTAGGTTCATTCTATGATAACAGGACTGATAACAGGACTCAGGTGGTCTCGAGTGATTTCCTCCATAACTTCCGCGCTCTTGCGAACCTCCCAACTATCCAACCTCCACAACACCTCCTTCTTTACGACAACACAGCCAACCACCTACAGCATGCGCCGTTACCTCCTCGTCGTCCTGACCGTCTGGGTCGTGGCCATCGTTGCTCTGGCGGCCCCCACCCTCGTCGCCGCCAGCGGCTCCGAGAGCATCTCCACCAACACCACCAAGCTCACGGTCGACTATGGCTCCGGCAACATCACCGCGGTCGAGCTGGGCAGCGACTGGCGCTCCTCGGGGGGCAAGTTTCCGACTTCGGGTTGGCTGTCGTGCGACACGAGCTGGGCGTCGCCTACGTTCACCGAAGTCGACTACCTGATCGCCAAGGTTGCCAGCAACACCGGTTGGAAAGACTGCACGCAGAACAACGCGTTCGGCTCCATGTGTACCAAGCTCAGCTCGTACTACGGCGGCGCCATCTCGTTCTGCGGCAAGTTTGACTTCACTCTCCCCTGCGCCAAGGTCGCGATGGCCGCCCAGATTATCAGAGACTACTGCAGTGAGCCCAGCAAGCACCGGGTCGGCGGCGTCTTCAAATTCGCTACTAATGCGGATTTGAGGGTTGCGGTTCACTAAGTCGGGGTGTTGCTCGTTTGGAATGGAATGTGGAATGGGAGAAGGGGTGATTTCGGGGTGATATCAATATGTATACATTCTTTACTAGTGTTCTACCTGCTGTGTGAATCGATTCTTGGGTGTGCTGCGGTAGATAAACTTAGCCAGCTCACCAAGCTACAAACGCGGCCGAAAAGCGGCGGAAATCAAAATGCAAAAGAGATAGCGACGTCGACGGGATCCGAACCTGATTGTCTTTTAGACTCACCCTGGTCACCCGCCCACTGTTTGATTCTAGGTGATGACAATGGGGATTCAGTGCTGGATGGTCCATCTGTTCAAGAATTGCCATGGAAGCGCCAGCAGAAAATCCCACGAGCGGGGGTGCACAGGGGCAAGGTTGTCGACTGTCCATTTGGATGTCAGTCCAACAGGGGCCTGTAGTCCTGTCCCATCCCGGGCAGGGTTTTCATAAGACTCAATGGTCCGTCAAGTCCGGAGAGTGAAAGCCCGGATACCCTACAGGTACCTACAGATACCTGATAAGTTAGCGTGCTGTGTTCGTCGCGGCGGACATGAGTTGGAACCGGGAATGAGCACAATGCAGAGGGGAATGAGGTGGGGCTGAAAAGGTATGTCAGAACGCACAGGCAAGGGATAATCAGAATGGGAGTTTTGGGGGGTTCGGGGTGTTCCTATAGTGCTTTCCCCGTAGGTTCCGTTTTCGTGGGGGATTTCGATGTATTGAGGTGAGGTGTGTACGACAATGTAAACCGTCTGCGCCACTCACACAGCTTCACAGCCTCACGCCACTCAGCCATTCAGCCACTCAGGTCGATGGTCCATTCAGGGCCCCTGTACGGTATCCGTCCTCATCTCGCCAGCAAGGAAGACTACAGTCCTCGCTTCCCTCGGCCCGACTAACTCTGTCTCGTTCCGAGCGACCGCCGGGACGGACTGGATGGACGATAGGTAGTTGCAGTTGAGGGACCGTTTCTCTTCAGAGCAGCGGCGAGGCAGAGGTGGTGTGGGTTTTGGGAAACAGAGTGGTACTAAGGTGGAAACAGTTGTAATGACTGAGGCGGCGACGGGCTCTGGGCTGTTCTTTCCTTGTTGTACTGCTACTTCTCTGTACCTAGATACCTACCGTACTCACACATATAGTATACTAGAATAACATACGTTTTTCCCACCACTCAGCAATCGATTACCCTCCTTCTCCCTTAATAACAAATGGCAAGTCTGCACAGGGATACCGAAAGCTAGGGGAAAGGATTGGTTCAAAATCCGGCACCTCTTCGCGGACGGGAGGTGAAAACAGGCGGTTCCTCTCCACTATGAATGGGGGTGGGGGGGGGGGGGGGGGGGGGGACGACGGAGGCAGCGA
>Ga0307516_10001948_pt1 | contig 28321 bp, 32 predicted proteins | sample 19_EM_MG_FD_203310 | JGI IMG/M metagenome (GOLD analysis project Ga0307516, IMG submission 203310) | Populus trichocarpa ectomycorrhiza microbial communities from riparian zone in the Pacific Northwest, United States - 19_EM | ecosystem: Host-associated > Plants > Roots > Unclassified | place...
ATTTGATTGGACTCGAGTAGACACAGGAGGAAGAGCCAAAGGCGCAGGCAAACGATCAGGTACTGTACAATGCGCATCAAAGAAGCGCGCGAATTAACGACGACTGTCTCAAGAACGTGAGGGTAACGGTGAGAAACAAAAGCAGAGCGGTCGCGCTGATGCCTTGCCAACCCAACAAACAGATGGCGAAACAAATGGGGAACCGAGAAATTTACAGCCACCTAGAGTTATCAGCCAAGTCGGCGGCGTCACTATACCGAGATACGTCCTCAATATCGGTGGCCGCAACGATGATCTCCCTCCTTAATCCCGTCAATATGTCAGGCACACCCAAGGTCTCGCACGCCTCAGTGTTGCTGGAGGCGACAAGGACAAGGGTATGCATCCCCGCTCCGGTGATGAACTATTCCAGTCCCATCAAAACCACCCGAGTAGCGAGATAGTACGCAACTCACCGAATCCTTGTTCTCCAACCTATCCCTGAACTTCTCCCAATTTTTCTCATGCTCCTCATCTTCACCAGGCATAAGCTCAACCCTGGCGCACGGTCCACCCGACTTCAGCGTTACCAAAAGTGCAATACCGGCCTCGTGGTTATAGAATTTCCCTGGTGCAGAGGACGGCGTCTTCGAGAATATCTCTTTGAGATCGAAAGTTGTAACGGGCCCTGAACCAGTTCCGGCCTTCATATCTTGGAGAACGACGGAGACGTCAACGGAGGTGTCTAGTTTGAGGGCGAATGCATTGCGATCGAGACTCCTGCTGTGAAGCGTGAATCGAAGGGGCCATGCGAACGAAGCAGTGAGCGAAATTCAGCCGGATGGAAACTTTTGAGCAGGTAGAAACTTACGACGACCCAGCGCCTCTGTCGGACGGTGAGCCATCACGAAGACCAAGGAATGAAATGAGACGCTCGTACATTGACAACGGTCCAAAGATACTTGGTTTTTTCCCAAATAGAGGGGGCTTGGTGATGGACCTCTCGCTGACAGGACTGGGGCATATCACAGCCATCAGATATTCGTGTTGAGATTGGATTCAGGTATACAACACTCACGTCTTTCGGACACTTTCAACCGTGATCTCCGTTACGGTCGTCTGCACTACCTCAGTCTCGACATCCATGGGCTCGTCATTGAAGTCTGGGAGGTTGTTAGCCTCATCCTCCTTCAGCCCAACCATGTTCATCAATTCATCCTTCGTAATCTCTCCGCTCTGAGAAGGGGGCTGGTTTTCGTCTCCTTCCTCCATATCCTCATCTACGTCAGTGGCAGGAGGCAAAGGAATTTCATCGTCGACAAGAGTGTCATCCTGCGAGCCGATGAATCCGTGGGAGGAGCGACCAGGGCCAGGTTTCATCCTTTTCGCCGATTGAGGTTTTCTCGACGAGGCTTCGGAGGGCGGCTTGGGTTCACCCCCTGCAAACTTTGCCTTGGCGGAAATGGCGTTTTCCATGTGATCCACTTTCTCTCCGGGTGCGTCAGGGAGTTCGTTGATGTCCATCAGTCGCACCCGAGGGTTGGCTGCCCGGTGTCGATGTTGGGGCGTCTTTGGAATCCGGGCAGGACGAGGGGGAGGAGTGGCAGAAGTGGCCTTATCGCTATGGTCGGGTGGGTCGGGAATGTCGCTCGGACTGCGAGCCTCCCGTGAGATCGAGCTGAACTGGCCCGTCTGAACCTGACGCCTGACAGGAGACCCCGCGACCACTGGTGTAGAACTGCCCTTCGGCGTGTTGCCTGTGCCGCTTTCAAGAGGTTGAGTTTCTGGGTCTTGATGGGGCGGATCGTTGGTGGATGAGTTGTCCGGTCCCGCAGGCTTCTTCTTCAACTGCCGTTTTTTCTTGCGAGGGGGTCCGATCTTTACGGGTAGTGCTGCGACCGGTTCCTTCTTAGTTTCCTCGTCATCCTCTGGTGCGGATTCGTCAGTTTCCTCAACTGCCTTTCGTTTCTTGGGCGAGACAGCCGAAGTGGATTTCCGGCGAGGGGATTTGGGTTTAGATGCTGCAGCCTTTCCACGAGCGGACTTCCTAGTCAAAGAGAGGACAGTGTGCCTGGGAGCGCGACCACGTTTAGGGGGCGGTGGCGAAGGTGAGGGTTCCGTCTCCTGCTCTTCTTCGAGGATGCGGTCGACCTCCGATTCCTCGCCCTGCTGTGAAGACACTGCTTCGGATTCCTCAGCCTCCGGTGAAGACTCGCGTTTGGATTTGCGCCTAGCACCAGTCGAAGCCCTTCTCGCTAGGGCCCGATGAGAACGTGAAGAGTGGGAGGCGATAGGGTGCTTACAGGCGTGAAAGCGTTTGACAATGTCTCCGCGGACCCAGTCGTCAGGGTTCTCCTTGTCCCTCCCATTGATATCGGCGTCCTCCCAGAAGTCGTCGACGAATTGTTCAGAGTCCTTGAAGGAACGGATAGGTTCCCACCTGTGGATGAGTCGCGTCAGTTCTGTCCAACAAACCAATGCAGAAACGACCTACGTGTCTTCGCTGGGGTCATCATAGTCTTTCCACTAAATCCAGAGGCTCAGCAAACGAAGATCCAATGAAAGCCGTGCGGAGTGACGAACCTTAACGAGGTAGCTCTGTGGACAGAGGTGGGCGGAGAAGTGTCAGGCTGCGGGAAGAGCAGAGGCCGGTGCAAAAACGCGCTCACCCAGTGGACGGTGCCTTTCGAGATGATATTGGCCTTTGCTTTGAGGACCTTCTCTAGAGACGCAGTGAGCATCTAGACGCGTTCGAACAGGGGCGGCCTCGAGTAACGTACCGACGAAATACTCATTCGCCGCGAGACCATCGCGTTCCGAGTCCGAGTCCGAGTCCTTTTTCTGCTTCTTGTTCGCCCTGGCTTTGGCCTTGTACCTGACCATGGCGAGCGTCGCTGCGGGTCGACTGTTCGGGAGCGGAGGAGAGGATTGATGGGAAAGGGGTGGTACAGCAGTGGGCGTCACACAGCCAAACGACGGTTCACATTGACCACGACCAGTATATCATAAGTGGTCAATGTAATCCGCTCGCTACACTCATCCCCCCATGATCATCAAGGACGAATCTGTTGCCCACCAGGACACCCAGTACATCCAGCCGCCCCCTCCAGAATACACCGAGGCCATTGTCAGGCCAGAACCAACATACGCCCAACAGCCAACCCCGGCAACACAACTTCAGTACCCTCCCCAACCGTCCACCTACAACCAAAACAACCCCCCGGCCCGGCAGCGTCAGGCACAAATTGGCCAGGATTACCGGAACAGACGTGAGTTGCCCTCTCTCGCGCTCGCCAGGGCCGTCGAATTCTCAAAATCTGCGTGCAGTGCTAGCCCGGTGTGCGGACGGCGACCACGATGCAACCACAACATTTGGAATATGCGGCATCATTTGTGCCATCCTATTGTTTCCGATAGGCCTGGTGTGCCTGTGGTGAGTTTGCATCCCGAATAAACTTTTCATTTCACCGTGGACTCAGCCCGGAACCCCTTGAACCAGCGTCGATAACGAGACAAAATGCTCTCGCTGCGGGGTTCGGTTATAACCACATCTCCCGGTTGGGATCCAGTATATAGCTGCGGACATATGCTTTACATTACAGTAGATACACGACCCGTAATTGAAGGACCGTCGTCACTCAAAGTAATCACCGCAACTGGGTATCAGAGGCTATGCCATGACCGCCACCATCCCCTCTTTTAAAACCTCCCTCATCGCAGCAACCCTGCTGCGCATCGGGCTCATCATCTACAGCGAATGGCACGACTCTAGATCCGTCGTAAAGTACACCGACGTCGACTATCGAGTCTTTTCGGACGCTGCCCGCTTCACGCTCAACCCCGATCCCTCGACTGGAAATGTCGCCCAAGGCCCTCTGGCCGGATATTTCGGACTCGGAGAGTGAGTCCCACCCAAGCCGTCGTCCATACTGTCAGCATTTAACGCGTTTGCAGTCCGTACCACAGAGCGACGTATCGGTACACTCCCATCCTCGCTGTGGTGTTGGCCCCAAACGAGTTCCTTCACCCATCATTCGGGAAATACCTCTTTGCGGCCTGCGACGTCTTGGCTGGCATCATAATTCACAATATTCTATCAAACCTAATCTTACCTCGGGTCGGTGCCAATAGCCCTGGCGGTACAAAGGCCTCTACAGCCACTGGAAGCGTTGCTCCTCGACCCACGAAATGGACCGACAAGGCGACCGTATTGACCGCCATTCACCTCTTCAACCCAATGGTCTTTGCAATCTCCACCAGAGGGTCTTCAGAGTCCGTGCTATCACTCTTCGTGTTGTGTACCCTCTATTTTTCTCTGAAGGACCGCTGGGACCTGGCTGCAATTTCCCTCGGTCTGAGCACTCATTGGAAAATCTACCCCTTCATCTACGGGGTCGCCTGTCTGAGTGTCATCGGCTCAAACGCCCCAAGGTCCAATTCCTCGTTGCTAGGCGACCTGCGGTTTTTGATCAACGCGCGAACGGTTCGGTTTGCTGCTTTGAGCACTGGAACATTCGTTCTACTCGGGGTCGCTATGTACACGATGTGCGTTCTCGATTCCGTGCTCCTCAGGCACGTAGGCTAACTGGAACCATAGATGGGGATATCCCTTTGTCTACGAGTCATACCTTTACCACCTCCACCGGAGAGACCACCGACACAACTTCTCACCGTACTTCTACCTCACCTACCTTACGTACCCCTCCAAGGATGGGTCGAACTCTCTCCCTCCTCCCACCACTTTCGAGGCAATCGTTCGGTCTCCGTTGATCAGCTTTGTCCCCCAAATGGGGTTGTCACTTTTAGCCGGATTCCTATTTGCAAGGGGGAAACAGGATCTACCCTTTGCGTGGTTCGTACAAACCTTTGTGTTCGTGCTGTTCAACAAGGTTTGCACTTCGCAGGTGAGCGCATAAAAGAGACAGTCTCGACGTTCTGGAGGAACTTAACCTGTGCACAGTATTTCTTGTGGTACCTCCTCTTCCTTCCCTTACTCATTCCTCACCTGTCCATCTCCGTCCGGAAGACAGCAACCTTGATTGGGGTGTGGGCGGGGACTCAAGCCCTTTGGCTCAGTGAAGCGTACAAACTCGAGTTTTTGGGAGAGAACGTATTCTACGGGTTATGGGTGAGGGGGCTGATATATGTGCTTGGGAACGCGTGGGTCCTGGTTCAAATACTGGGTAGTTACGACCGACTGCCACCATCATAGAACGTGATTATCCCCCACGAGCGCCTAACCGACTGCGATGCTACTCGGACTGATCGATCTCGACGATAACCCTTAGCTGTAACAAGGTCGACGAACGATGGTGCACCTTACTCTACTCAACAACTTCCACGGTCGTGACCCCCAACGTAGACTTCCCACACGGTTGACATTCCCCAGTCCGTCAAAGATTCCCTTCGGAAGTTCCGATTTGCTCGACGGAATGCTGGGAGCGCAGCACTGGTCATAAAGATCAACAAGTCAAAGTTGATTATGGAGGAAGTCGAGCAATTCGATAACATCTCAATCGAAGAGCTAGTCGAGGGTGTGTCTGTCTCAGCGAGCTTTGATTCCCTCACGCTGACCACAGATGTCGTGAAGAGCTACCAGAAAACGCTCCGAGGTTCGTCATCCTGTCATATGAGCAAAACCACAACGATGGGAGAAAGTCTTTCCCGCTCGTGCTCGTTAATTGGGCTCCTACAACCAGCGAGGTTGGGATGTTGACCCTACACGCAAGCGCCTTCCTGGATTTCCGGGATACGGTGAGATCACGCCATCCTTGTCGTCTCGTCCGATGACTCTTTTACTGATCTCCGGCTCCGTCACCCGGTTCCTTGCGTTCCCCCCTCACAGGCGGATGTGAGCAAGGTGGTTGAAGTGAGGGACGTTGAGGAATTTACCAAAGAGAACATCGACGCAAAGCTCCCCTCCTAGCTTACACCCTGACAAACTTGATTCTCACGCCAATTCTGCGACCCCGCTCTTTGCTGGGTCCTTACCTCACTCGGCTGCGCACCGTTAAGTGTAATATCTTTCCACCCACTGGCCTCGTAACCAATAGGCACACGCGTGATCTCTGGATTTACGTGATGCGGAATGAAAGACCCGAGCGCACAGTTTCATGATTCATGATCACCTCCCCTGCCAAGATAAACGCATTTGGTTTCCACTACGCCACCTTCCGACGAATGCGAGTGCTCTCGTCCGTACGATCTTCGCCCGACTTTCGCTCGATAATCCGCAGCGGGTCTCGAGGATTTCTGACGACGTTAAAAGCTGCCACCGTCCTATCATGCAGCTTCACCCTCGCCCTCGTAGCGTTATCACTGACAGAACCATGGTCGAAGAAAAAGGCGTGAAAAATACCCCCCGGAAAGAACCCTGGGGCCTGCGCTGGAGATCCTCAGTTGGATTCGTCACGTTTGGTGTGTGTTTGTCCCGTGCATTATCCCGGAATTGTATACTGATTTTGGACATTTGGTGAAAAGCTGTAATGCTTGGTATGTTTCTACCCCTGGTGGCATTCGTGTCCAGAGCTCACTCAGTGTCGGAAACAGGAATTCTCACGGATCTTCTCGTCTACTCCTTGATCATTCCCGTCATCCCATACCAACTCGTAGCCCTCGGGTACGATGGTATTGGTTCCAGAATATCATGGCTTTTGGTGGCTTTTGTACGTCCCCACCCTCCCTCTCGAACTGGAACTGTCAACTCCTCATTCGTTTCGGCTGTAGTCCGGGGCGTTGGTGTTGTCCACTCCGCCCGTAGCTCACTACTCCGAGGTCTATCGTAATCGCAAAACCCCCCTCCTCACCGGTCTCATTGCCCTTGTCGGCTCACAAATTATGTTCATGGAGGTTCCTGCCTATTGGGTCATGGTAGTCGCGCGCTTCCTCCAAGGCGTGAGCTCAACAGTGATCTGGACTGTCGGCTTGGCGCTCTTGTACGTTTGATCCTCCCGGTGACGTTTACCCTGGACTGGGAGCATGACTGACCCGTGGCCGTCTCTTGTAGGTGTGACACAGTCCCCGAGGAGCACCTTGGGCGTCAGTTTGGGATCGCCTCGATGGGTCTTACCATTGGCAGTCTGGTTGGACCTCCTGTCGCTGGAGCCCTGTACAAGCATTGGGGTTTCAGAGCCCCATTTATCTTTGGCATTATTGTCACCGGTATCGATCTTCTGGTTCGACTACTCCTCATCGAGCGACACGAAGCCATGAGGTGGGGTATCGACCCGATGACGATCGCCGCCAGCGGCAAGGAGAGGGACCCTGAGGCCGCGTCCGGAGTTACGGCCGTGGAGAGGCCTGAGCTACCCCCAGTGTTGGACCCTCAACCTGCTATCCAGGAACTGGCCAGCGACCCTACGGTTGTGGGAGGTGAGGGAGATTCCAACGCCGAGGCAGAACGGAAAGCGAAGGAAAATGGTCGAACAGCGGAACAGCCGCAAATGTCCGAACCCCGTGTCACGTTGCTTCCGCATATCGCTCTTCTCAGGTTGATGAAATCCTCTCGTGCGGGGGTCTGTATCATCCTGACGCTTCTTTGGGGAATGGGGTGGGCTGGGCAAGAGGCTGCGATTGTCCTCCACCTCAAAAGTGTTTGGGGTCTGGACCCTCACAACGCCGGTATCGCGTTCATCGCTGCTGTCGTCCCCACCGTGTTCTGTAAGTCCAAAGCTCTCATCTCCCTCGAACCGTGCAACGCATCCTGACTACGTGGTCTGCAGCCAGTCTCCCTTCTGGTTGGCTGGGCGACAAGTATGGACCAGCTCCGGTCGGTTGCGCCACACTATTGTTTTCCCTGCCTTGGTACGGGTTGGTTACAATCGAGGGCTCTCTCGCTATGTTCTTGACTTTCTTCGCCCTTGAGGGTGAGCACAAACATAATTCTTCGATACGATCCCGTTCACTGCACTGACCGCGGTGGGTCCGCCAGTGTTCTTCGCGTCGGGTTTGATCCCACCGACTATGTTGGAGCTTTCCTCTGCCAGCAGAACCATCGAAGGTGTCGGATGTACGCTGCTCGCCGCTTGACGTGTTGGCTAGCCTCAGAACTGATATCCCTACCAAGACGCTCACGTTTATGGGGCCTTCAACCTCGCGTATGGAATTGGAACGACAGGTTAGTGGATCTCCCACCTGGTTTGAATTGAGGTTTAACTGTTCGTTACACCAGTTGGACCCCTCATAACCGGACAGGTGACGGTCGTTTCTGAATAACCCGTGTTCTAGGTGCTGACACGCCTCGGCTGCAGATGTACGATCACATCAAGAGGGGTTGGTTCGCCATCTCGTTCATGGTGCTGGGAATCATGGCTATGGGATTCGTCCTCGTCCTGTTCATGCTCGGAGAACAGCCTTTGGGTCTTTTGCTCTTTAAGAGGAACCAACCGCCAAAGGGGGGACCTAATGTCCATCTCCGAACCCGAAAATAATGCTTAACGCGAGCGGTTCGGGCTCCTAGCTTCGAACCGCAACGAACCTTAAATACGCCGTAATGTTCTCTATCTGCAAACCACTCAATTAATACTCCCCAGTCTGAAGCGAGTACGACGCAAGTGACGCTTTGGACAAAGGTATATAAAATCGTCAATGAGTCAAAACCGAGTACTGATGCATCGACGCCCCCATGCTTACGGCACCCACCAAGCTCAGGGTTGGTCCACGTACGCCGGCGGTAAACCTCTTCAACTACTTACTACCCCTCTAGATCTCCTCAGAGCCGGAACCCCCCCCCCCCGGGTGGCGGTTTCTTCTTGGCCCTTGAGGCACCTTGTCTGCTTTGGGCCTCAGCAACTGTCAGCCTACTCCACGTGTACATGATCCTTGGAAACCTGAGTGGCGTCATCTGTGGGACGGCGTTCAGATTGCGCCGATAGACCGCCCACAGGTTGTTGGAACACGGCGATCCCTGCGCAGTGGAAGATCCGGGGGTTGTTCCCCCCCCCGGAGTTTGAGGATTCTCCGGTGGTCGGAAAGGCCGGCCCAGACCCAGATGCCGCACAGATTTCTGCACACGGGCCATAATTGAGCGTCTACCAGCCTAATAACAGCCATCCCAATAAGTCCGAAGGGACCTGACTCTGACCAATCGGCCCTGAAGATCTTATCTCTCTCTTGGTGATCACTACCTGTACCCGCTCATTTTTCCTTAGTTGAAGGGCGAACGGGCCGAAGGACGGCAAATGAAACAGAAAAGTGTCTGTTCGACCAAAAAAACATGTGTACCGGATCCGACACAGGACTTTTCCGATTCTCCCAGGCTCCCGGCGCGATTGCTAGCCCCCCAACAAGCACGAGGCATCTCCCTTGAGTCGTGTGTCCTGGGGAACAGTCGTACTCGTGTCTCTCTTGTTGGGAGGATCTTGACCCGGGACCAGTTAAAGCGCCTTTCCCCGTGAAGGTATTTTTAGAATGGCGAGCACTCCGATCGGTCAGTTGCATTCCATATACCAGTTACGCTAGAGCTGATCGCAGAACTTCTGGGGTATGCTATATATTAACCTGGGGCCGATTTCTAGATAGAATGTGCGGTCTTGTTGCTCCTAGATGCTGTCTCCCGTGACACACCCTGCAACGTTGTTCCACACACTCTTCAATTAACCCGGTTCTGCGACAAGTGATGAGGGACATCAGCGTTTCACAAGGATACCTGTACGCCACGGTCATCGAGGGAGTGCTGTACGGTGCGTTCACACGACCCCACTGCCGCCAGGACGGACTTATTAATGTGGGCCACGAACAGGGTTCAACCTCGCATTGTTCGTATTCTTTCTCTTCGCCCTTTATAGCGAGGGGCGGTCTACAAACAAGGTGGTGCAGGCTTCTGTGTATTTGATGTTCGCCCTTTCTACTGCCCATTTGGTGCGTTGCCTGTCCACGACCACCGGTTCGTTCGATCATCTGACTTTGTGAGGGATAGGCGGGGTCGATTTGGTAAATGCATATTCCTACTAGAAAACACCCACTCACGGGGCTTCAGCTCAATTGAAGAGGGGTTTTTCGAGCGAGATGGTCCCTCGGACTCCTACTTCAAGAATAGAGCACTCCCTCTCAGTCTAGTTAACAAGTCACTCTATGGGGCGACCTTGGTCATCGGCGACGCTATACTAGTACTATTTTCCCGACGCTAATTCTGTGTATGTGTGTGTCGACCTAACCCCCCACCCAACAGATTTACAGAGTCTGGGCCATCTACAAGAAGAGCTGGAAGGTTATCGTACTTCCCATCCTGGCCCTCCTTGGCACACTAGCCTCCGCGGTCCTCATCGTCTGGGGACTCTCACAGCTCGAACCCGACCAAACGATATTTTCAACGGCCATCTCGACAACCGCGCCGGCCATGTTCGCTCTACCGTTCGTGACGAACGTCATGATCACTGCCCTCATCGTAGTTCGTATTAGGAGAATATTTGCTTGTGGTGCCGGCTATCCGCCGACGGACACAATTTGCAAGCGGATGGTTTGGGGCACCGTCGAGTCGTGTGCAATTTATCCAGGTTTCTTGTTATTGGCCATTGTGTTGTATTTTCTGAAGACCAACGTGTTGTTGTTGGTTACCGGTTCTATGACCCAAGGTACCTTCACACGACCCCCCTTGACCATTGATCGTGGACGCCAAACGATTGACTAACGCCGCTTTCAGTGGTCGCGATTGTTCCAACTCTCATGTGGCTCCAGATCTTGTTAGGTCATAGTAGGCTGGAATCCAACATCAAGCTCGGAGGGGGGCAGCTCTGTCACGGCCAACACAATGCGGCCGCCGCGGGCCCCCCGGCCGAAGTCACCACGAGCACTCGCGCTTCACCCAGAAGTATCGAGTTCCGGACTGGAACACCCCGGAATGAAAGCGGGGACGAGGTGGAAGTGATCGCGATGATTCGGATGGAAGAAGGAGGGACCAACTTGAAGTTTCAGTCTGTGACCAGTACCAAATGGCCAGCCACCGAGATCGAAACCGTTTCCAGAACCGAGGTGGCTCAGTGAACAGGTAGCTTGCGTAGAGCATATTCGCAAAGACGTTCCTCCCGGCCTAGGTAGAAGTTATTGTTGTAATCGAACATAACGTTGCCCATGGCCCAACGGCCCTATCGCAAAGCTCAGAAAAACATTCTATGTGAACATTCCCCGTGAACACTCTATATGCGAACAGGGGAAACCTAAGGCTATTCCCTCCGGCGGACGATAACACGAATGTCGCCCTTAGGGTGCATAATACCCACACCCATCCTCTCTACCATGAACGTCGGCCGTTCGGCCGACTTTGGGTCCACTTCGATCGTATACTTCATCAAAAGAAGGACGAGCAGAGCCTTCAACTCCCTCTGAGCGAAATGCCTTCAAAAAACGGTCAGCAACGCAGAAATGCCCAAGGTCCACTCGAAATTATCCCCTTACCTTCCCTCGCACATGGAAACACCGCCTCCGAACGGCATGGTATGGTTCATCACCGGTTTCCCGTTCTTCATGAACTTGTTTTGCGTCATGTACCTCGTCGGGATGTACTCGTTCGGTTTCTCGTGAACCTCGGGATCCAAATGCACAGGCCTCACCGAACACACGATCTGGTCTCCCCGGTTGAATGTGTATCCACCCAACTCGGTCGGCTCCATAACGGCCCTGATGGACATGACTGAAGTAGAAAAACGAAGGGTCTCCTGAATCGTCGAGTTCAATAATGGGAGGTTTGATTGATTGATGAAGTCGATGGCGTTCTGTTGAGAGTCCAGAGGGAGGGTTGGGTTGGTGGTGTTCCAGCTGGCGACAGCCTCGTCGACCTCTCTGACCAATGGTTCAAGGCCATCCGGTCGTTGGAGGTTGAGCGCGATGATCCAGTACGCCGCCAATGGCGCATTCGCCTGGAGGGCCCAGAGGAAAGTGACAATGAGAGCAGCAACATCTCTGTTTTTCTGCCCAATGGTCCGTCAAACCGGGAGGAAACGTTGTTTGTGGGGGAACGACTTACAAATCCTGCCTCTTTTATCTGCGCAGCATACTCCTTGATCATCTCGGAAGCGTCATCGATCGCGTTGGGCTTCGAGAGGTACTTCTCTTCGATTATCGTTGACAGATCACCAAGAGCAGCAACCGGAGTCTTCAAGAACATCTTCGGAACACCCGCCAGAAGGAGGTGGAAGTTATTATCAAACCGTTCGAACGGTCCGAACAGATCATCGACGGGGCAGTGTGGCCCGAAAAACGCGTGACCAGACGCCTGGAACGTCAGAGGGACGATGAAATCCCTCAAAGCGACGTTCAGCCCGTTGTACTGAGCTGCTCGTTCCTCAAGGTGGGAATGGGTTAGGGCAATGTACTTGTCGACGACCGGTTGCACGTATTTCGGGGAGAGGAGCTTGTTGTTCATCGGGAAAAAAGTTTCTTGCATAAATGGAGCGTGTGCGAGCCTGTGAACCACATCAGCGGCTGGGAAAGTAGGAAGGATCGGGGAAAGCACGAACTCGTCACTCATCATAAAGACCTCTGCACCCACATTCTCGCGTATCCGCCGGAAGTCGAATTTCTGGTGTGAGAGCGGGGTAAGTCAACGCGTTGAGTTGGTGGGTCCCGGGGAACGGGTCCGCACCTGGGGGTTTTTGTATACTTCCGCGATCAACTACACAGAACGCGGCATTAACCAACGCGTTTCGATAGGATGTTCCCGGCTTCACTCACCTGTGGCGAAGTTATGTAGGTGATAGTCCGCCCAAACGCCTTGACTGTAAAGATATCCCCGTGCTTGGCACTAAAACGGGGGACTCATACCCTTCGCCCTCAAACAGAGAAAGAACTATTCCACGTACATGGCGCGTTTGAAAAAGCCGTCGGGGTCCTTTCCAAGGCCAATTGCAGACCCGACCCAAGGGACAAGGTAAGAAACCGCCGGTGGTCGCCCCGTGATTCGGTTTCTCTTATACACCGTTCGGGCGATAATAAGCAACACCACGCTGGCCACGATGACCCTTGGTTCCTTCCATAGCTCGGGATACATTTCTGGAGATGCTGACGAGGTTATGGTTGAGTGTGAAGCTGGAGATTGTGGGTGATGGGACCTCCGGCAGAAGCAATTCGCCAGGGTCAGGCACGCACGGGCGGCCATGCGGAACGCCGACAGAAGAGGAGGGCCGGATTTGGTGGTAGCAGGGTCATAACGCCAGTACAGGAACAACAGTAAAGTAAAACTATGGGTGGAAAAAACGACAAAAGAGTCGGTGGCTTTGATGACGGGGATAAGTACTAATCTTCGGAGGAAAGACCCTAATGATCGTAGAGGGCGAGTGGTCACGTAAGGTCGATGACATCGTCAGCAGGAGGGAGGGCCTCCCACTTCACGGATTTCTTTGCTTTTTTCCTTGCGATCCGATCGTGAATTCGTTTAAGTTCATCCTGGGTTCAGATCTTGTCAGAGTTCAGAGGTGGCATGGGAGGTTGTGCATGCTACCTGCAGCGAGTCAACGTCGCTATCGGAGTCGATCTCAATCACATCATCATCCCCGCTACCTTCTCTCTCTCGCTTGACCCCTTTCCCTTTGTCATTCCAACCCACGGAGGGACCGGGAGAAGGACTGGGGGATCGGGGCAGGATCCCTTGCGCTTTGAGGATATCTGTAACGTGGAAATCGACTCAAGACCGGCGCACTTATCACAAGAAGTGTCGTACCACGTTTCCGATATAGGAAACGGAAGGTCAACCAAGAAGCGGGGTCGATATACTGCACCTTGACAGGGTTATAACGCCTGTAGGTGGCTTCTCCAAGCCTAGGTGGTTGAATCAACTGTGTTCACTTCAGGGGCCGAGAAACGTACGCGACACGGTGTGATCCAGCCTTCTTGGACCTTTCGTGGATTGGTTTGGTGCTCGGCCCAGCATTGTGGAAAATAGAGTCTCCGGGACCAAGTTTGGTGCATCTTCTGAGATCTGCCTGAATAGTTCCTAAGTGTTCATTTGCTGCGTCGTCGCTGGCTGCAACATCGTCGTCGTCTATTTCGTGGAGGGTTAAACGGTCACGATAGGCACAAGGTTGCTAACGGACCTGTGGTCTCTATGGGAGCGAAAATGTAGGGCCTGATGGTGTCACCCACGTACATCCCGTCAGATTTGATCTCCCTCCTGAAACTGCCCCAGCAGGTTGCTACTCGTGATCCGTCCACCTTGATGTCGACCATCCGACCGTAATAATCGAGCGGGGCGGCGAGTCCGGAGCAATGGGAGCCGTCGTCGTCAAAGCGAAGAACGAAATTCTTGTAGACACATCTTATCAGTGGGGGATGGGGCTGCATGGCAGGAGGCTTGGGGTGGCCCAACCCTGACCTTTCCTTCCTCGCTGCAAACGTAACATGAGATGACGTTGCCTTTGACCTCAACGGCGTATTCCTCGAGGGGTTTTCCGTCTGATTCAATCCATGTGCCGTAGCCGTGCAGGCGGAGGACCATAGTTGGTGGTTGTCACCCAAGTAGAGGTTAGCATCGGTGATCGTGAAGCGCGGACCCGCACGGGAACCAAGACGCCGACGGAAATGGACGCCTCTCACTCTCTCCGGACCCTAAACGCAACCGCCCCAGGTCCCCCCTTCTCCTCGACGATGAGCTCTTGGACGCTGAGCGACGTCCTTGGCTACATCTCCATCTGCTGTTGGCTCGGTGCTCAGTTTCCGTCAGTGACACACCCGACTTGTGTTCGTGCCATTCGTTTGACCCCGGCTGACGACATCTCCCATAGTCAGGTCATCGAGAATGCGCGCAGAAAATCAGTAGAGGGCCTTTCTCTCCCCTTCTTGGCCAATTGGTTCCTGGGTATGTGTCGTTTGGATCGGTCTGGGGCGGACCCGGATTGATTCGTGGACCGGGATACAGGTGACTTTACGAATCTCTTGGGGTGTATCCTCACACATCAACTACCGTTTCAAGTGAGATCCTCTTGCTCATACAACTACCCCACACTGAACCTCAGCCCATCTGCCCAAGACTTATCTTGCGACATATTTCGTCTTCGTTGACTTCAGCATACTGGGCCAATATTACTACTACCGGAAACCCTCTCCACCAGCCACGCCCTACCTCCGAGCCCGATCCACGTCATTCGGTAGAAGGATGTCTGAAGACAGAGGCCACTACCGAAGCCTCTCCGTTGCAGCCGCGAATATCGCCGCCACCGCTGCCATCGCCGCCACCCAACAGGAGGTCCAAAGCCCCCGTGTTCTTCGCAGACTCTCTCGAATGAGTTTCGATGAAATCTCCGAACCCGTGCGATCACCAATTGAAGGGACCGATGACGAAGAATACGATGACGAGGTTCTCGCGAGACTCGCAGATAGCATCCAATCAGAGGGTAGCAGATCAAGGAAGCATGTATCTTGGAATCACGTCTCACAAACGCGCCGCTCTGGAAGTGTCGACCCGACAACCCAACACCCATTCCCTTCCCGCCGTCCTGCTCGACCCACCCTTCAGATGACCGACCCACGAGAAGGCGAACTTGATATACGAGGCCGACCGCAGCAGCGGGGAGTCGACACAGAGGATGGTTGGGGTGGATCTGGCGGCCCCACCACCCCAACCTCTGCACGGCCATCTGGGTCTCGAGCTGGCAGAAGGAGTGCCAGTCTCGTCTTTCTCGGTTTCTGGGCTCTTTTTGGGGTTGGGACATTGGTCGGGAGCCGCCGTAGCCTTCCATCGCCTTTATCTATGTCCATCGGGCGAGTCCTAACTCCCATAGACACCCCGGTTCCAAGTGCCTTTGACCCTTCGAAAGTGATCAAATCCGATTACGAACCCGAGGGTTTCAGTTTGGTGGAGATTCTGGAGGGTGAAAACACTGGGCGCCCACGTTTACCACCACCGGGGGAAGGCCCGTCCCTTGAACGGGTGATTGGCCGGATGTCAGCATGGGCCTGCACAACGCTGTACCTCACCTCCCGTCTGCCCCAGATCTGGAAAAACGTAAGCACGGTGATGTAAACTGTATTGCCCCCACCCTTACGCGTTATTCTAGTTTGTGAGGAAGTCAGTTGAGGGCCTCTCCATGTACCTTTTCGTCTTCGCTTTCCTGGGAAACACATTCTATGTTTCATCGATTCTCACGTCTCCGAAGCTGGACTCTCCTGGGCCCGAGGCCTCAGCATATATCCGAGAGAGTATTCCGTGAGTATCCGAGATTCCGATCCTTTCATGGCTCTACATCTGACTCTTTCCCGAGTTATATCCTGGGGAGTGCTGGAACACTCATGTTCGATGTCACAATCGTCTCCCAATCTATTCTCTACCGGAAACTAACTGACAAGGAGAAGGCTATCAAGCGCGGCTGGCGTACCAGTAGAGGGGTGTCCGCAGAAGAAGAGGGTTTATTGAGCGCAGGTGCCACTGGAGCTGACGAAGGCGTTCCTCCTCAACATCGAAGGAGGACCGTGAGCAGCACGGATGATAATGTCTAACAGCCGCAAAGGCTACGAATTTACAACCACCCGCATTCTCACCGTTCTGCAAGTTTTTACCCGCTTCTTTCTCCCGCGATACCTCCAGGGACTTCTTGGATGAGGTGCTTTCTCTGTCTCTAGCTTTTACGACTTGTGTAGTTGCCGACTTGTAAACGTAACTTATTCCCCTACGTCATCACGTATATCGCCAACCTGCTAATCATGGTCTCCTTCGCTGGTTGTGTGTGTACATGTCTGCAAGAGTGAAACTCTCTTTGGCGACTAGTACTGTCAGTTGATCGGGCATCATTCGGAGACTTTGGACCCCCCCAGATCCTGCACGGTGCCATACTGCTCAGCAAGGGATCGCTTCCCTCACAACCTCACTCACCCCTACCCTTACAATAAACTCTCTGGTCTCGCGGTCATGGGTAGCGAGCTGAGGAGTGCCTTGCTGAAAGCACCAAGTACCTCTGCGTCCGCTGCGCTCGTACGTCCTCTCAATCCGAAACCACGTAATGCTGAGGGCTGCACGACTAACGCCGAGTTTCTATTCTATTCCATTCACCCGGATCTGTTTCCATCGGTATTCAAACACGCGGAATTACGAACTCTCATGCGGCGACCGTGGCGCGGACGGTAAACAGCGTGCAATCGTATTGGACTTTCTGTGTCACAGCTCTTACACGAACACCGCTCGTGCGTTCAGTCGAGAGTGTACGGTGAGGAATGTGGACGTGGATGCCGATGGGGATGAGATTATGGGTGGGCACGGAAGGGACGAGTTGGGGAGTGGGGAGGGTACTGAGTTGATTCTCTCGGAAGACACCTTGAAGCAGATCGGGTTAAGGAAAGGTGAACACCGTGTCCCTGACACCCTGAGGTTTTGTTCTTGTTATGCATTGTCTGATGTCCGTTGTTAGAAATCCGCCATAGGATTTTGTCCGGGAGAGTAGACGAAGCGGTGGACCTCCTCCATACCCATTTTCCGACCGTCCTGACGAAGCCTTCTCTCGACACGGAAATGGACGGTGACTCTCACGTCTTTCCTAACCAAAAACGGAGGAAAGTCGATCCCCGCGCTTCGCCTGGGTCCAACTCAGCCATGATCCAGTTCTTTACGTCTACAACTGTTGATCCTCTACACCTCAATCTTAACCTACGAATCCTAGCCTTTACTGAAGCGTGCAGGACAATCCCACTTCCTTACCCTCCACCGTCCGCTGTCTCTTCCTTAACTGGATCTCCTTCTCCCTCCGACATCGACACCGATATCGACGACGAGGACGAGGCCACACAGAGCTTGATCCCGGATGAGGCGACAGACCCGATTGCTCACCAACAGCACCTCAATAGCCTTATCACTCGGATACAAAAGCTCTATGTCCTCGCGAATGCTCTCCCGAAGGAGAGTGACCGGAAGACATATGCGGAGGAGTTGGACCAGGTCGGCGGGCTTTTGGCGTACAAGGTCCCTGAGAAGAGTCCCATGTCGAGGTACCTCAGCCAGGGACGCCGAGAGGCCGTCGCGGACCAGATTAATGCTGCTGTCCTCTGTAAGTCATCGTCATTATTTGGTGAAGGTCCGACAGCCCTCTAATAGAATATCGACAGATCGGACACAACATTCCGGCGTGTCTAAACTCGAGCTCCAAGTCCGATATACCACCACGTTGTGGGGGTGGATGCACGATATGAGGTACGAGCTACCCCCGCAAAGGAAGTGGCCGCACGGCGTGCATCCTCCGGGGGACTCAAGTACGGTTGTGACCCCGACCATGGAGAAGTTGGCTATGCAAGGGAACCACGCAGTTGAACAAAAAGAGGTAGGTTTGGGGTTAACGAAAGAACGAGGATGAACCGAATTCAAACTACCCTCCTAGATCGTTCCGCCGTTCGATTTGGAAGAGTTCATTGATACCAAGTCGCAGTGACCTCCACGCCCAACATTTGTCATTTTCGGCCACTCGCCCAGTCGATCCAATCCTCCGCGTTCCGTTCCGTAGTCCCTGACTCCCCGTGAATGTGCTTTGGTTGTCTCCACAGTTTTTGTAGTTCCCACCCTATTCCAGTGGCTTCTGTTCTCGCTCTCCCGGAAGTGCACGTGGGGCCGTTGAGAAGCCACGCCAACACCTTTCCCTACCGTTCCAACACAACGTCGCACGGAATCATTGACGAGCACGCCCGCGGTTCATGAACGTTCACGTCAGACCGTCTCCTCAGGACCTCCACCATTCACAGTCAGGTACCCGCTGTTCACCCAATAGATAACAATTATAACCTGTACAACGTGGGCCACGATTGGATCTTCATCGATCCACAAACCGCAACAAGTGGTTTTCTTGCGTAATAAACACAATTCCCCTTCTTCGCTTCCCTCTTACCCGAGGAATGATAAACAGTTATATGGCAATACGGCCATACGAATCGTAAACAAAATCCACAGTCTAACTGATATAATGTGCATGTATTTCATGCCCTCGATCATTGTTACCCAACATCTTTCGTTTCAAAAAGCAATGAGATATCCATGCAACTACGGGTGCTCACAAGGTCAGCGTGAACATTCTCTCCGGTCAGAGGACAAAGGCCAGCCTTACGAAACTCATGATTTTTCACGACAAACAACAGAGCTGGTCAAGTTTCAACCAAAGAACTGTGCAGACTTGGTTCCCCTTCTGCCAGCTTTCCGAAACTTCTGCAGATATCTTATCGTAGCGTGCGCTGTTATAGGGCAGCTCGAGGAAAGGGGTTATATGATTGGTTGTCCACCACATCCATCGACCCTGACCCCACGCGCCAATATGCCGTTAGCAATCAAGACCCCCTCCCAACAACTTCCACCCTGCCCCAAAAGCTTCCCCACAGAAGGCGTTCCAGGTTTGCAAGACCCTCGAGTTGCAAGGACGGTGGTCTTTATCCCCCCTGGACTTGACCCCGGTTTGTGCAGCTCGGGTCCTCGGTTTCGGCCTCCTGTATTCCCCTTCAGACGCCGGGCGGGATACCCTGGCCGCAGACATTCTCGGATGCAACGACAGTCATGAGTTATTGGCTGGTTTGGCCCACTTGTATCTGTTTGGTTCCATCAAGCTCTGTATGTTGTCAGTCGCATTCCGCCTATTGCCTTGTTGACACTCGGCAGTTTATAATACGTACTTGGAGGGAGGTGTACCCGATAGTTCGACTGAGCAAAGTCCGGTAGCGTCTGTTCCAGCTGCCGCCAAACCCGAACGTCTCGTTTCGTTGACGGCCGCAGAATTGAGAGACTTGGTAAATTCATTTCTTTCGATTCCTTGGCCATACGTTGACCACTTCCACAGATAATGACTCGTGAAGAGGGTTTCTGTCCTTTGACTGGGAGGGTGGATCTGTCGCAAGACAACCCGGGAGTCGAGTGGGACTCGTTGCAAGTAGCCCACATAATCAGTCAGCCCCTTTCGGAAGTCGGGAGGTTGGTTCGCTTCCCCGGGCTCAACCACCCTGTACTGCAAAACCCACTGACGCGGCTTCTGCCTTCCAACGACCGCCGGAGCGATCATTGCGCACTTCGGAGGGGTCTCCGCGCACGTTCTACTAGGTTCTGAAAACCTCGATAACCCTCGGAATGCTATGATGTTCTCACCACTTGCACATGTGTTTTCCAACGGTCTCGACCTTTGGCTCACGCGGTTTAAGGTGGACTTGGGTTTGAGGTTTTGTGCCATAGGCTAACCACTACCGTGGCTCTAGGTTGATAGAATAATAGTTGTTGACAAGTACGAGTTCAATCTCTGCCGCATGAAGTGGAACAACAGCCTTCGCCATTCTGCAACTTTTCGAACCCTCACGTTCCCAAACAGCGGCAAAATCGAACCTCCTTCACCTCAACTTCATGCTCTCCACGCTGCTCGCGCTCAGGTTGCACATACGTCCAGCGCTGTGGAATGCCTGAAGGAAAGTTTACAGACCCCATCTCGGCTATGACTCCGTATGCCGTTTATAAGCTCGTTCTTGTCCGGAAGGCGGCCTGGCTTCAACGCCACCCCAGTCCGACGAATGTTTGAAGCACAATACTTTTGTGAGCACGAGTTATGGCCGTCTTTGCCGCGGCATGCCATCAGTTTTTTCAGAATGTTTGTACGAAGCTCCGGTTATAATAATTTCTTTCCTTGTACCCTATAATGAACCGGCATTCCAGCGCGTTGCAAAACGATAGACCTCTTTTTGAAAAAACAGGATAGATTTCTTTTGTTTATACTGTGACACATAAACAAAGATTTTCGCCACCGAGGGGAACGGAGACCTTGTTCCCCTGCACCCTCCTGTACGCCTCTGGAGCTGGAATTTGAGGTACCAACCCCACGGCCATGTTGACCCACCATCGTGGGGCATTTTTCAGCCAAGGAACTTGCATAGTAAGGCGTTGGGATGGCCGGGGGGACTGGAAAAAAGTACTACCAAGCGCCTATCAACTCTCTTGTGATCTCCGTTGCAGTTCTACACTTAGGAATCTTTGTTTACATGTCACGGCATAAACAAAAAAATACCATCCTGTTTTTCTAAAAAGCGTCTATCGTTTTGCAACCCGCTGTCGAATCAATCTCGATCGTGCGAACCGGAAGTGTTGCCGTGAGCCGAGCCAACTCGCGAGTCAGCTCAGATGGCGGTGATTGCCACTCGGCATCGACTCGGCTTGCAACAACACTAGTGTGGGAAACACTATACTGCTCACCGGCAGTTCCCGGCGAGCCACCCACCCATCCTCTCGCGGCCGCTCATCGCTGGACGCAAGACCTGTATTCATAATGGCCCCATCGACGACGTACGTTCCCTCAGCTACCTTCTGGTCTGTTGCCAGGATGCTGACGTTCCCGTGTTCAATCTAGGGTCCCAAGCGCTACGGTAAATACCACTGCCTACGGCAGTGAGACCGAAAACTCATTCGTTGATCGCGCAGGACATCGAGGTCCCAGAGACTCTCCTCAAGAAACGCAAACAGAACGAAAAGGCCCGGGAAGAAAAGCTCGCTGCTATCACTGCTGCTCGCAAGGTGAGACATTCGTCCACCCCCTACTTATGATGCATATTTTCCTTTGAATGGCTAGTGGGACGATCTTCCACTATGCTGCCTTCAATTAACCATCTTTCGGGACTGACCTCGGAACGTCGTTTGGGAGGCCTTTGCTGACTAGCGTTTTATCAGGCTTCAAAAGCTAAGCGAAGGGTTATCTTCAAGCGCGCCGAGACCTACGTCAAGGAGTACCTTTCAAAAGAGAAGGAGGAAATCCGCCTGAAGCGTGCTGCCCGCCAAGCCGGTAACTTCTACGTTCCAGCACAGGCCAAGGTCTATTTTGTTGTCCGAATCCGAGGGTACGTCCCCAACGTTGTTTCGTTTCGATGATCGGAGTCTGACGTTGAGCAGTATCAACGAGATTGCCCCGAAGCCCCGCAAAATCTTACAACTCCTCCGTCTGCTGCAAATAAACAATGGCATCTTTGTCAAGGTCACAAAGGCTACTGAGCAGATGCTCCGTCTTGTCGAACCATATATCACCTACGGGTTAGTCACCATCTTTGAACACTGCATATTTATTCCGACACCAAACATCCCGCAGCGAGCCCAACCTCAAGACTGTCCGCGAGTTGATCTACAAGCGCGGCTACGGAAAGGTTGACAAACAAAGAGTGCCCCTCTCCAACAACCAGGTGATCGAGCAAGCACTCGGAAAATACGACATCCTTTCCGTCGAGGACCTTGTCCACGAAATCTTCACCGTCGGTCCCAACTTCAAACAGGCAAGGAGCCACAGTTAACGTGCTCAGGCTTTAACTAAACATTGTTGTAGGCCGCCAACTTCTTGTGGCCCTTTAAGCTCTCCAACCCCACTGGGGGCTGGAGAACACGCAAATTCAAGCACTACGTCCAGGGTGGTGACTTTGGCAACCGGGAAGCCAACATCAACAAGCTCGTCCGACAGATGAACTAGGTGCTGGGCTTTGTGGTTTCGTGTCGTAGTCGTTGATCATGCATGCCGTATGGATTATCCCGAAATGAAACGTTCTGTATCACGTTCGTTGCAAGATGGGGATACAAGTACAAGGTTTATCGTCAAGCTACATCTCGGAGTGCTGGAACACATTGGGGATCTCGTCAACCTCTTCGACCTCCACCACCTGGACGCACTGCTTGAGGCGATCCATCTCCGATTCCACAACCATTACTCGTGTCGCAGAGCTGAACACGAACTTGACCTTCTCCAAGGGGTTGCGTGATGCCAATTTCGATTCCGCGATGAGACAAAGCAAATTGAAATCGATTGTTGTTTCCGGGGCGACGCATATGGTGAGTGAGCGGAAGAACGGAAGAACGACGGCAACGGGATCCAATGCGCTGATACTGCGGAAGTCGCAATGAACCAAAGCGACGGATTGTAAGGACGGGAGTTGGTGGAGGAATTCGCGGAAACCGGCAGTGTCTGGGAACGCCAATGCTCCCCAATGGTCGCGTCGGAGGGTCAAGTGGGTGACAGTGTCCAAAGCCAGTGGGGTAAGGCGCTGGAGGCAAAGGTTCGCAGCGGGTGGTGCGAATTGGTCGTGAGCGAGGACGCCCCGGAGGCTCTCGTTTTTTATGGTGATGTTTAATTTCCCACCCTGACCGGACAGTTGCAGGTCGCATAAGAACCTCGACGTGTTCCTGATGCTCAACGAGGTGAAGGTCGATGTGACGGGGAGGTTGTTAAGGGAGGGGGGAAGGAACTCTTCCATAAGTCCGCCGGAACGTTGATTGAAACGACCCGCCAGGTGGATATCGACGGATGCAGGGAGGGCAAGGTGTTGAAGGAGCTTGGCTTTGGTAACGGTGCCACGGAGGGTCAGGTTTCGTAGTGCGCGGAGGCTCGCAACTCGTTCGGGAGGTTCACTGTCTCCTTCTGGACCGGCGTTGACCAACACAAGTTCCTCCAGCCAAGGAGCACGCTCGAGGAACCGGAGGAGATCTGGCATACGTGGGTTGTTCGGAAGGTTTTCGAGGTGTAGGATCCTTAAGTGCGGGATGGGGAGGGAAGCGAGGTTGGGTGCAACGCCGTTCAAGTGAAGCTTGGACAACGTGAAGAAATCCCCCGTCTTCAAGATCGGGAGATAATCACCGGAATCGGCCACGGTGATACTGAGGTCCTCAAGTATCGGAGTGGGGGAAATGAATCTTCCGAGGGGTCTGGCCAGGTTTTCCAGAGGAATGTTAAGAGTCAGCGACTTCAACCTAGAGAATACCGCGTCCGAAAGAACGTTCTCTTGGCCTGGGTGCTTGATGTCCATGAAGAGATGGTACGATTGCGAACGATGGATGCAAGCTCGCATTCGCGCTTCACTACCGCTCTTGACGACGTTCCAGAGGTGCGGGGAGGCGATGAGAGCAGTACGCCAGTACCTGCAGACGTGGGTGACGCTGATAAGGTCCGATTGGGAGCCTGTAGGCCAGTATGTTGGGATGGCGGATATGATCTCTGGTGGGAGGCAGTTGATCGGGCTGAGCTCGTTCACGAGCGCGCTGATGCGGGTGAAGGATACCAACGCCTCCGTTTGGCAAGATTTGATCTGGGAACACTATTGGTTTGGGGCGGTATTAGATCTAGAATTGGAGGCGAACCTCATTCATGTTCAAGGTTGTCCTAGACGAACGGGTGTGTGAGGGTGAGTCGGTGGTTGAGTGATTTGGATATGCGCCGTACCTTCTGGATTCTGCCATCGTATGGTCGACAGCTTTGTCAAGAGCCTCCAACAGCTGCGAGATGTTCAAGCCACTACCAGGGTATCCCTCCATTTCTTGTATCGCAGGTGGGCTGGTCTGGAGTGGGGACTTTACAAGGGGTCGTTTCCGTGAGGTACTTTTACGCCCGCCGGGCGATATTTATATCTTGGATGAGCGACCGCTCTTACACCCCAGGCGCTCTTCCTTCCGGCGTTCACCTGTCGCCGGAGAATGGAATGAGATGGAGCGTCATTTCGCTGGTATACTTGGATAGGGAGGACACCAACAAATCGCATACATACGTATGGGTCAAGTATTCGGGATCTCAGAGGAACCACAAAACCTCGCCGCCGCAAGGTTGGAGGTTCACAATGGTCAGGAGCAGGGAGTACGAAAAAAGAGCCGTCATACATCCGCATCTCGCCCCAGCCTCTCCGAAGCGAGCTGAAATGAAAGGGCACTTAGCGCGGTGCCTCGCGCCACGGCGGCAGCGGGGGTATAAGCCGAACGATTTGCCCAGCCCGGTGGCTGGCCAGTTGCAAGTGCCCATATTCAGGGAGGAAGCACTTTCTCTGTCGCCCGATTGTTAACACAGCGGCGGTCAGCTAAGTGGGCGGTACCGATCACGATTCCATCATCCCCGGCGACGATGACTATGGGTGATTCTGTATAACCACCGCCATGAACCAGATACCATAAAACACACACCCTAGAGATCTGAAGGGTGTTAGCCAAGAAGATGGAAAAATCGGTCAACGATCTGCTTCACAAAGCGAGGTGAGTAGCGTGTCGCCTCAGGATGAGGTCCTCATGCTCATGGGGCCGCCCTTGCAGGGGAGAACAGTTTCGTCATGACCGGAATGTGCGGAAGGATAAAGTAGGACACCATGTCCATATCCCAACGAAAACCCTCCCTCCATGTCTCCTCCCGTCATCCGACTCAGCCACGGGGACGTCCGACGAGAACCCGAACACCGCTGGACCCGTTCCCAAGAGTTGGCGAACTGTCCCAAAGGAGGTTCAGGACAAACGAACCCCGGAGTGGCGTGCAGACGCGCTCTCCCTCGTCTTGGCTGGGATCTCCGCCAACCAGACGTTCGCCCCTTCCTTGGCCGAGCTCTGCATGGGAGTTCTCCTCAATACATTTCCCGAGCTCGAGGATTTCGAGCAAGCCCTACTTCCTTCCCTACCACTTCATTTGCGATACGTCCTCCAACGGTACACGGCCATTCATGCGCCACTTTCTACCCCGAGGTTGCACGCCCTCCTGGGAGAACCGGGACACATCAACGGAGAGCTCATCGTAGTTGGTCCAGGTGTCAGCCTACGCAAGGCCGCGACCGCCTTGAAACACCCGGACCGTCGAATCCCAGTCGATGACTCTCAAGATTGGGAAGCTGATGATCCTTTCGTGGATTCATTCGAACTTCAAACCCTCGCTCTCGTTTCCACCGATCTGTCATTCCGGACCCTCCCCACCTTCCCCCGCTCGCTCAAACGGCTCGCCCTGGTCGACATCTCCACCCCGCTCCCAATATACCAGCTACCTTCACTATGCCCTTCGATCGTGGTCTTGGACCTTTCCTTCAACTCGTGGCTCAAGGACCCTGACCAGTCGCGTGCGATCCTCGGGGTGGTCAACTGGGACAAGTGGGATCGCCTCGACGTTCTGGGATTGCGGAGTTGTTCCGTGCACCAGGACGCCTTGGATCGGGTGAACCAAAATCGATGGGTAGACGTCCAGATCATCCTTTGATAGTTAACATTACCCCATTATTGATTCACCATTTGTATCGTTACCGTGCATCTACAACAATACCAAACCCCTAATACCTACCGTGTAGGAATCGTTCTGGGTCGCCGACAAACTTCGCGCCCCATGGATTCGTAGGACCTGGCGAGAAGTCATTGCAGCAGGCCGCTCTGTTCCCAGAGCTTGAATCTCGTCAGTTTGCTTCTGCGCGCGCGGACCGCAGGGGAGTCCCACGAAGGCATTGGCCTGATGTCAGGCAGCGACAAGTTCGCCTCCGAGTCACACGGCTGGTAGGGGCTCTCACCAGAACACCACGTATTGCATACAAATAGAAGACAGATTAAAACCAACACAAGGGAAAACTAGGACGGAAAGGAAGGATACTACAGACAAACCAGCTCACGGTCGGAATCCGAGCGAAACGAAAGAAAGAGAGCAACATTACGGTTTCGTTATCTGTTACCATGATCAAGAACGAATATAATCATCGAGTGGACAGCTTATCCATGTCGACGGGGTAGTGGAATACCGGGAGGAACTTCCACAACTCTGCGTTCGTACCATCATCTTGTTCCCCATCCATGCCTCCACCTCCTTCCTCATCTGTGCCTTCATCTCCATCTTCGTATCCATCCATGTCTTCATCTTCGTCTATATCCATGTCTTCATCCTGCACTTGGTCCACCTCTTGGCCATGTCCTGGAAAGTACTCCACGGGGACCATTATGATCGGCCGAATGGTTCGGGGTGTGACCACTACAAGATACAGGCGAACGCCCGAGGGTGAGACCAACTTGGCGATTCTACGTAAGTTGCGCATTTTCGCGTCGTGTCCTTTTTTGTTCCGTGTGATCTGGAACGCGAGGAGGATGGGCGGCTCGTTGGGAGGATAGATAAGACGAAATGAGTCGATTGTAGGGAAGTTGGAGGTTTTGGGGCGGTAGTAGTACCTCGCCTTGAGTTTGGCCTTGTCGACTAAGCGACGTACTTTTGGACTGGGTGACAACTGGAGTTCTATTGGGTTCTTCTTTGCAATGGAGGCGGCGTAGTCACTATACGTGACGTTCGCGACAGCGAGGTGGCAAAGGATGGGGAACAACCGAAGTATTTGGTCCGTCGCAAGCAACTGGTGCATGCGGCATTTAAAGAGCCATCCAGAGGAGGTGGCCGCGATCGGACTGGCCAGGAATGAGCTGTGGAACTCATCCATGAGGTCAAGTCTACGGTAGATATGTTCCTCCCAGACCATGTCAAACACACGGTGCGAGGCTGCGTGAAGCCCGCGAGGGATGTACTATGACAATGTAGTGAGAGGCCCGAGAGGACCCTGGATCCCGGAACATATGTGGTAGTTGGCTGGTCTCTATCTGACCGAGTTCTTCACGGAGGTGTCCTTCGTAGTGTTTCGGATCGTGGGCATAAAAAGCCAAGGCCTGGGGGTGCGCCAAACTGATTGTGCAAATACCAGAGCTGATGTTCTGTGTGGGGTTCTTTACCGAGGAAAGGGCAACTGTAGGAGGTGAGCGTTGCGAACCTCCAAGGGCTAGATCCACGTACGCTTGAATAACTTCCAGAATGGACCATGGCTTCATGTAGAATATATTGTAACAGACTTTGTCAAGCCACCCGGCGTCGTTGGGATAAGGAGACATCGCATTGACGATAAAGAACGGGGAGCTGTGTCTGAGGATCCCGACGGGCCGCAGGAGGTTCGGGTTGGTGTCAACGAGAGTCCAAAGCCGGGGGAGATCTTCGCTCGGTGGGGACCATACCGCGTTGAAGGCGGGGTGCCAGTTATCATGTTTGAACTCAGAGACGCCGGCTTCGTGGAAGAGAATCGCATTGGATGCAGTGACCTGCAACACCGTGGGGAGCTTGAGCGCAAGCCAGTCCATGAGAAGCAAAAGTAAAAAGACAGATTTTCCTAATCAAATATCGGATTCCGCGAGCAGTGGAGAGGGATGGGGGCGGACCAATCCCAGGTTGTCCTTTGACCACAAATACACCTTTACGGGATGTGTTGGCTGACAGAGCCGCTTCCTCAGCTTCTTTGTACTCGGACCGCACCAAGATCTTTTCACTTTGTATGCCCAACCACAGGGAAGTGACTTTGGAAGGATTGCAACAAGGCGAGCAGGAGGAGGCGCATTGGGAAGGATTGGAACGGCCCTAATGGGGTTGTCATCTCTCTCGACCCGCTCCTCCCTCAGGAAGGTCTCCGAGCCCTTCCCCCAAAGACTCTTTCTGAATGGACTCCACATGGCACAGGTGGGAGTATTGGAGTCAAGCACAGCGGCAATCCGGCTAATCGTGTTTTCCTGGACATCGATGTGTGTCTTGAGATCGCTGAGTGACATGATGAGCGTAGGAAAAAGGAGCGGCTGGCGGTGCGCCGGACCAGGATTGAGATTAGGGGACTTGTCCCCGATGTTGACCTCCCCCATTGTACCCACTTTTCC
>Ga0307516_10001949_pt1 | contig 28318 bp, 18 predicted proteins | sample 19_EM_MG_FD_203310 | JGI IMG/M metagenome (GOLD analysis project Ga0307516, IMG submission 203310) | Populus trichocarpa ectomycorrhiza microbial communities from riparian zone in the Pacific Northwest, United States - 19_EM | ecosystem: Host-associated > Plants > Roots > Unclassified | place...
CTTTCTATGAAGTAGGTTTCTGTGGTTCTCCAGTTTCTATAAATTTAACTAGTTGGATCGATTCAGAATTTATGTCTATTTCTTGGGAATTCCTATTTGATCAATTAACTGTTTCTATGTTAATTCCTGTTTTATATATTTCATCTTTAATTCATATATTCTCTACTGATTATATGGCTGAAGATCCTCATAATCAAAGATTTTTCTCTTATTTATCTTTATTCACTTTTTTTATGTTAGTTTTAGTTTCTGGAGCTAATTTCTTTGTAATGTTTATTGGTTGGGAAGGTATTGGAGTAGTTTCTTATTTATTAATTAACTTCTGGTTCACAAGAATTCAAGCTAATAAAGCTGCAATTTTAGCATTCACAATGAATAGAATAGGTGATATGGGATTAAGTATAGGATTTTTTGCAATCTTTGCCTTATTTGGATCATTAGATTTTTCTACTGTATTTAGTTTAGTACCTCTAATGAATGAAACAGGAATAACAATAATTGGTTTATTATTATTAATGGGAGCTATGGCTAAATCTGCACAAATTCCTTTACATAGTTGGTTACCTGGAAGTATGGAAGGTCCAACACCAGTATCAGCTTTAATTCATGCAGCGACACTAGTTACAGCAGGATTATATTTATTAGTTAGATCTTCTCCTTTATTAGAATATAGTTCAACTGCTTTATTAATTATTACTTTAGTTGGAGCTTCTACTGCTTTCTTTGCCGCTACTTGTGGTTTAGTTCAAAATGATTTAAAAAGAATTATTGCTTTTTCAACAATAAGTCAATTAGGTTATATGGTAATGGCAGTAGGATTAAGTCAATATAATGTAGCATTAATGCATGTAATAAATCATGCCTTCTTTAAAGCATTATTATTCTTAGGAGCCGGAGCAGTAATACATAGTTTTTCAGATCAACAAGATGTAAGAAGATTAGGTGGATTAATAAAATTTTTACCTTTCACTTATACAGCAATGTTAGTAGGGTCATTATCTTTATTAGCTACTCCTTGGTTAACAGGATTCTATAGTAAAGATTTAATTATAGAGTTAGCTTACGGACAATATAGTTTCAGTGGTACTTATGCTTATATTTTAGGTAGTTTAACTGCAGGTATTACAGCATTCTATTCATTTAGATTAATTTCATTAGTATTCTTAACAGTACCTAATGGACCTAAAAATACTTATTTAAATTCACATGAAGCTAATTTAGCTGTAATTGTACCTCTATTTGTGTTAGCTTTATTTAGTATCTTCTTTGGTTTTGTTTTCTCTGATTTATTTGTTGGTGTAGGTTCAGATTTCTTTGCTAATTCTTTATTTATACATCCTAATAATATTTCTATAATTGAAGCTGAATTTAGTTTACCTATTTTAATTAAATTATTACCATCTATATTATCTTTAGTTGGAGCCTTATTAGCTATATTATTATATCATAAAGGTACAAGTTTTGTTATTGATTTAACTGAAACTTCTTTAGGTAGAAAAATTTATACTTTCTTAAATGGAAAATACTTATTTGATGTAGTATATAATAATTATATAACATCTGTAGGTTTACAATTAGGTTATACTATATCTAAAGTTATTGATAGAGGAGTTATTGAATTATTAGGTCCTCATGGATTATCTAATATTTTCTCTAATACTGGTAATAATATTTCTAAATTAGATAGTGGTGTAATTACTACTTACGCTCTTTATATTACATTAGGTTTATTAGCTTTATTATTTTTAGTTTTTGCTCCTGTTTTAATAGATACTTCTTTATTAAGTGAAATTAGATTAATTATTATTTATTTTGCTTCTTTAATTATAGTTTTATCTCCACAGATTAAAAATTCTAATTAATTAATAATTCTATTTAATTATAATATCCCTGCTGCTAATTTATAAAGCACTGCTATTGCTTATATTTTCTGCAAATAGCATAGGATAGCTGCTACCCTACTTTTTTTTATTTAAGAGTTGGATTACATTTTTTGTAAATTTTCTTTCTTGTTTCAAAATTTAACTTTAAGCCTACCCTGCCATAGGCAAGGCACAGTAATAGAAAGTAACAAATATTAAGGATTAAAAATTAATATTCAATTTATCCCCTTTAACTTTAATGCAATTAAATATGATTTGTGAATCTAATATTAAAAGCACTAACAGAATTGTTATGTCTAATGTAGCAATCGCTGCAGCTGTTACAGCTTACGCTAGAATTCATATGATTTATTATAAATTATTATCTGGAACTGTGTACACTGATACTGATTCAATCTTTACAACTGATGAATTATCTGAATTACTTATTGGTTCAGATTTAGGTCAAATGAAAGATGAATTAAACGGTAAAATTATACAAGAAGGATTATTCTTAGGTGTTAAAAAATATGGTTATTGGTATTACGATGATAATGGAAATAAAGTAGATGCTTCTGTATTTGCTGGTGTGAAGAGAAATTCTTTATCCTTTAATGAAATTATTGAATTATATCAAGGTTTTAAATTACATAAAACTGTAGATAATAGATTCTATAAATCATTTAACAATTTAAATATCTCTATTAAACCAGCTCACATTTCTATTCAAAAATCGGATAATAAAGTATTGTTGGATAACATTTATGTACCTCTACACATTGTTAATGGGAGACTTGATAAATCAATGAACATCGGTGGGCAACAATTCAATTATTTAAAAAATAAAATATTTAAATATTCTAAAGGGTCCTAACTTATCCCCAATTTAAGGAAATATTTCTCTTAAGGTTTATAGCTTGATAGACCTTTAATTTCAGTTTTTAGACTTTTATTAAGAATAAATCTATCCCCCATTTGATATCTAATATAAAACGTTAGATAATTGAGGTTTTATAAATAATGAAATAATCTTTGATAAAATAATTTATTTTTAAGAATCTAATTTATTAAGAAAAGATGTAGAAGTATTGGAACAAAAGTTAAGAAATTCAGTAGAAATCAAAAGAGAGTTACAAACTAAATATTCAGAAAATAGTGAAGATCCAGCAATATTTGATAAAATACAAGAAGTAATAAGTACAGGTGAAGAAATACAAAATATGTATGAATCTGTAAATAATAAATTTGATTCATTTATTAATAAAATTAACACTTTATTGAATAACAGTAATAATAAATCTCAATATTTTGATTCACTACAAAGTTTCTTTGACGGGTTAAATTACGAACAAAATTTAGCTATTGTTCATATTTCAGGTTCATTGTTTATTTTATTTGGGTTAATTAGTTTAATTAGTATATTTTATGGAGATAAATTAATAATCTTTTTTGATTTAGAAAATAGATTTCCTAAAATAGCTAAATTTATACAAATTAGAAGAAAATTCCAACAATATTATTTATTATTGAATATTGGTTTAATTATTATTGTATTATTAATAATAATTTATGTAAATATAATAGAATTCCTATCACAGATTAATTAATTATCCCCACCCTTTATTTATAGCCTAGTAGACCTTTAAGATTTTTAAATCTATTTAATAAAGTTTCAAAAGTTTGATGTTCAAATTGGTTGCCTAATTTGTCTAATTCTTTAAGTTCTTCCGAGAAGTAAACATCTTTCCAACTACCAACAGGATAAATTGTTTAACCATTCATACTAGATTTCGTTAATATTTAATTTTTATAGGCTCTATTATTCTCATTTCTCTAACTTCTTTATATTGTGTTATAAACTACTAGATAATCTTCTATTATCTGTGAGAGATGCTCTCCATAAAAGACTTCTTACTTTAACCTACTATTAATATATAATTATATTTTACTTATAATTAATTATATTGTAAGAGCAGTAATGGTTAAATTCTAACTAATCTTAATAAAAATTTATATTTAATCAATATATTTTTATTGGGGAAAATTTTTTAATAAATAATATATTACTTTTTTTTATAAAAATATAATAACCTGTTTAAATATTAGGTAAAACAAGTTATATAACTAATATTATTGTAATATTATTAGAAGATATATCTTTAAAAAGATTTTAGTTAAGTCCTTTTGTATCAAAATACTATTGTTATATTATCTAATAACAATAAAAGGCTGATTTTCTAAAAATTATTAAGCCAGGCATAGGATTCTATTCTCTTAAATTTTAATTCTTTAAACAAACGTTTACTGTGCATCTATTCAATTTTACCTCGGTGCTCCGAGAGCAGGGAAAGGGTATGCTTAATTACATTTAAACATAAATTAGGATAGGCAATAAAGTGTTAGATAATTATAATATAAACAAAATATTATAATTTAATTAAATATTATTATTTGTTTTCTATAGTTTTACCATAAATTAATTTATTTTTTAATATTACCTAAATTAACCTCTGATCTTTCTTAAGTAAAGTTTATAAATTATTTTTATTAACTTTAAATACAGAATTAGTTTTCTAATAAATTAAAATATTATTAAAAAATATGGGTAAAATCAGAGAATTGAACTCTGAACATCGTCGCCACAAGACGTCATTTTACCATTAAACTAATTTTACCTCTTTTACATTTTTATTAGTTTAAATTAAAGGAATAAATTAATTTAGTTTTAAAGCTTATTATTGTATAAAAGAAGTCTTTAGTTTTAATAACTAAAATCTCATTAGTATTAGACACTATAAAATATCAAATATCAACTTTAAAAATGTTAGCCGCCGCAAAATACTTAGGTGCCGGATTAGCCTGCTCAGGATTAATTGGAGCTGGAGCCGGAATCGGTTTAATCTTTTCTTCTTTAATAGCTTCAACAGCTAGAAACCCTCAAATCAGAGGACAATTATTTACTTTTGCAATCTTAGGATTTGCCTTAGCCGAAGCTACAGGATTATTTTCATTAATGATTGCTTTCTTATTATTATACTCATAATTATTATAAAATATTTATAATTATAAACACTTAAGCTAAATAATCAAAAAAATAATAAATATCCAATTTATCCCCACTAAAATAAAAAAATAAAAAAAAATGATGAAATATAATAAAAGTATCGATGACAATATAGTAATAACATCAAAGTAAATTTAAATATTAAGTTCTTTTGCCCTTGAGGCTTAAATCACTTATTGCCTTAGTAAATCTAATTTAGACCTAAAATATAAATATATAGAATTATAGTCAATTACATTCTTAGATTGTGGGTAAAAGAAAGAAGAAAGGCTTACTAAATAAAGGTTCGATTCCTTTACTTCTTAGATTTTATGGTCCAAATCAGTAGCAAACCCTAAATATAATCTAATTAGGCAGAGCTATATTTACATAAAAGAATTGTTTAAGCTCAATCTTAGGATACTATATATACTAACAAAATATATTTACAGTATTGTCTCATAGTTTTATAAATATAATTTATTTATAAAATAAACGAGGAATAAAAAATCTAAGATTCTTTGATATATAAAATATAATAATAAAATAAAATAAAAATTCACATTATTTAATAGAACAAAAAATTAACTTAAATTACAATAACATTCCTTTATTAAAATATATAGCTAACTTATTTTTAGGTGGAATAAGTATAGTTCTATAAAAGGTGATTTAGATGTAAGAAATAGTAATTGACTTTTTTCTTAAAGGTTTTTTTGTGAAGTAGCAGTAGGTCGCCTTAGGTATATTTACAGGAATATATTCTTTATTTGAAGATAAAGGAAAAGATCATATATTTATGCTTATATTGGTGATTTTATATTACCTGATAGAAAAATGGAAAGACAAAATAAAAAAATATTATTAAATATAATTCATTTAACTCACCATCCACCTGCAATGCTAAGCTGCTGAAGACAGACCTTAAACTATTATAATTTTTATACTATCTAGTAGAATCTATTTTTATAAAAAAATCTAAGGTTCTTTAATTTACTTTAAAAAAATGTTAACAAATTTTTCAATCTTTAATACAATATATAACGATGCACCTCAACCATGGCAATTAGGTTTTCAAGATAGTGCTTCACCAAGTTTCACGGGAATAGTAGAATTACATAATACTATTTTCTTCTTTTTAGTAGTTATTGCTGTAGGTATTTTTTGGGTTTTAGGTTCAACAATGTATTACTATAATTCTAAAAATTCTCCTATTATACATAAATATCTTAACCATGGTACTTTAATTGAATTAATCTGGACAATCACACCAGCATTAATCTTAATTACTATTGCTTTCCCATCATTTAGATTACTTTATTTATTAGATGAAGTAGTTTCTCCAACAATAACTATTAAAGTTGTAGGACACCAATGGTATTGGTCATATGAATATTCTGATTATGTAAATGAAAGTGGAGAATCTATTGAATTTGATTCTTATATGATACCAGATTCTGATTTAGAATTAGGACAATTTAGAGTTTTAGAAGTTGATAACAAAGTTATTGTTCCTGTTGATACTCATGTTAGAATAATTGTTACAGGTGCTGATGTTCTACACTCTTTTTCTGTTCCTTCATTAGGAATTAAAATTGATACTGTACCAGGAAGATTAAATCAAACTTCTTTATTAGCTGAAAGAACTGGAACATTCTATGGTCAATGTTCTGAAATTTGTGGAGTATATCATGGATTTATGCCTATAGCTATTGAATCTGTCTCTGTACAAGATTACTTAGCTTGGGTTGATGCTCAATAGTTTTATAATTATACAATTTTTTTAGATTCTAATAATCTTATCCCCCACATAAACAACTTTATATCAATTAATATAAAAGTAATGAGTAATCAATTAAAATTGATTTCCAAAAGTATATAGAAAAATCCCTAGCTCCTAAATTAATTTATATCGCTTTACCTAAGGAGTTAAAGTTTATATTCAGTCAATTGGATCCAATATAGGTTAATTAAGATAAAATATAACAATAGTTATAAAATATATTATTAATAAAATATTAATATATTTCCTTATTAATTAATAACTAATTAATAAACAAGATTAAGAAAATTCCATCACTTTACTTAAACCAAAGGTCACTGTTTAAGTTATTGTCCGTAATAACAAAATAAAGTAAAGTCAAGGTTGATGATAATAAAATTATCAAAATATAAAAATATAAAAATAATGAATAGATCACAAATGTTAAAAATAATGTTTAAAATTAATAGAATAATAAAATATATAAATAATAATATTTATATCTTTGGCTTGTTATCATTACTGTATAGTATTTTAGGAAGAATAAGAAATAATAAAATAAGTAACATTATTTATATAATGTTAAAAATAATATTAATAATCTTATTTGTAACAAGTATTGGAGTAGTAGTTTACTTTACAGATTTAACTACACCTTTAAATACAACCTACTCAATTTATTATGATTTAATAGAACCTTATATAGAATTAATAAAACATTTATATAGTAAACTTTTAAATTATATAAATACTTTCTTACCTGATACTTCAATGAATAAAAATGAATTAGAGTCACTTGTTAAGGATTCAACATCACAAATAAAAAATGAAGTAAAATTAGGAATTAAAGAAGGAGTTAAAGAAGCATTAGGTGAAATAGTAGAAGAATTAGAAAACAATTCTAAACCTAAAATAGAATTATATAAAAATATTTCTTTCTATAGTGCTTTAATATTCTTTAGATATTTCTTATTTGTATTACCTGGACCATCAATTAGTCCCGATGTTTTAATTGAATATAATTTTATTAATCAATCATTAATAGAATTTAAAATAACAGTTAAAGAATTTATTGTTTATTACTTTAGTAACCCCGGTGATCCAGGTACACCAGTTACCCCTAATACACCTATAACTAATAGTAAATATTTTAATGTTAAAAATGTTGTATCAACAGGTACACAAACTACTATAGATGCTACAACAGTAGGTAAAATGGTAGAAACAGTAAATATATTAAGTGAAGTAGTAGGTGAAGAAGGATCAACAATGATTACAGATAGTGTTAATAAAACTATTAAAAAGATTACAGATTAGTAATTATCAAAATAAATAAAGGATAGATCAACATCAACAATGCTAAAAAGAAATAAAAGAATATAATAACGAGTATAGTTAAATGGTATAACCTCTACCTTCCAAGTAGATATCATCGGTTCGAATCTGATTTCTCGTACAAACACTATAAATTATAGTATTGAGTAATGTTATTTATTAGTATCTTATTATTAATTATGGTTATGGCCATACCTTCTCTTAAAACACAAATATCACCAATTTTATTTCAGAGATTATCTTCTATAATTTTAATTTATGCCGGAGCATTATCATTAAATGCTTTATATATTCAGTCAATTGGATCAGGTATAGGTATTTATAGTGGATTATTCCATGTAACCTTTATATCTCAATTATTAGATATATTTATATACATTATAGGAGCAGCTATATTAATTGCTAGACCTTTACCTATATTTGTAAATTATAAAAATTCTTCAATAATAGAAGAAAATAGTTATAAAAATTCAATAGAATATTGCTTACTAATAATGTTTAGTACATTAGGAGCTAGTTTATTAATATCTTCTTCAAATTTAATATCTATGTATTTAAGTATAGAATTACAATCATTTGCAATATATATTTTATCTACTTTATATAGAAATTCTGAATCTGCTACTAGTGCTGGATTAAAATATTTCTTATTAGGTAGTTTAGCTTCTTGTTTTATTTTATTAGGTTCAGGATTAATTTATACTTTTACAGGTTTAACTAATTTAGAATCAATTTATAATTTAATATCTGTAACAGGACCTAGTCAAATTACTCAAGGTATAGCATTAGGATTTATTTTTATATTTTCAGGGTTTTTATTAAAAATCGCAGCAGCACCATTACATAATTGGGCACCAGATGTTTATGATGAAAGTCCCACAATTATCACAATATGGTTAACTATTATGCCTAAAATTTCTATTTTAATTTTTATTTTAGAAATCTTTACTCAAATAACATCAATAAATCCAATTTTAGATAGTTTAGATTCTATAGTTGGAGGCTTTACAATTTATAATACAATAGGTTTAAATACTATTAAAAATTTATTATTAATTAGTTCTTTATTTTCTTTATTCATTGGTACAGTAGTAGGATTAGCTCAAACAAAAATTAAAAGACTATTAGCTTATAGTACAATTTCACATATAGGATTTATTTTATTAGCTTTAGCTATAAATAGTGAACAATCTATTGATTCATTTATTTTCTATATTATCCAATATACATTAACTAATTTAAATACATTCTTAATATTATTAGCTATAGGTTATATATTAAATAATAATACTATCTTTAATAATGGTTCAGAAAAAGATATAAAATATATTTCTGAATTAAAAGGTTTATTCTTCTCTAATCCTATATTATCTATTAGTCTAACTATTTGTTTATTATCTATGGCTGGGACTCCTCCTTTATTAGGATTTTTCTCTAAACAGTTTGTATTATATTCTGCTATTGAAAGTGGATATTACTTTATGGCAATATCAGGTATATTAGTAAGTATAATTAGTGCATCATATTATTTAAGAATAATTAGAATATTACATACTGAAACTGAATTAAATAACTCATTAAAGGCCGTAGCCCACAATGAAACAAATACAACAGTAGGAATTAGTAATATTCATAGTTTATTAATATCAAGTTTAACATTATTAATATTATTCTTTGTCTTAAGACCCTCTATATTATTAAAAAGTACACAATTACTATCATTAACTTTATACTCTTATTAATGAATACTATATTAATGTTATTTATATTTGTTCCTATTTTAGCTGTTTTATTATTAGGTTTAAATTTATTATTATCTACTCATAAACCTGATGAAGCTAAAGTATCTGCATATGAATGTGGATTTAGTCCTGTATATGGACAAACTAGATCTACATTCCAAATTCATTTCTTCTTAGTTGCACTATTATTCTTAATTTTTGATTTAGAAATCCTATTACTATTTCCCATAGCTGTTACTTTATATCAAGTAAGTATGTTTGGGTTTTCTGTTGCATTAATATTTTTTATTGTATTAACTATAGGATTTATCTTAGAAATTGGATCCGGTGCTATAAAAGTAACATCAAGTTATGTTGAAGAATTTTCAATAAATAAATAATCCTTTATCCCCACTAAATTTTTTTATATTGAAAAAGAGATTAATTTTTTTAAATTAAATTCTTTAAAAGAGAAGTTAGATTTATTTTATAAAAATATAACTCTATAAGCAACCTATAATAATCATAAACTAGTTTATTTCTATACTTTAATATAAATATTTAATAATTTAATCAATCAATTTAATATTTAATTAAGTATAAGCATAGGTGTATACAATAAATATATTATAAAATAATGGAATTACAACATCTTTTTAGCAATGGAATGTGAAGTATAGCTATAATAGCTGTTTCAGCGGTTTCTGTAGTGGCAGGATATAAATTTTATATTCATTTTACTCAAATAACTTTATTAAATAGAGTTGTACAAGTAGAAGCTGCTAGAGCGCAAGATGGTTTACCTTCTGAAGTAACAATAACTCCAGAAGATTTAAGATTAAACCCTGAATTAGCAGATATACTAGGAATCACCGATCTTAATAGTAATGTAAATGTAGCTCTGGAAACTAATGCTCATTTAGATTATATTCAATTTCAAGAAACAGTGGCGGATCAACAAAATATGATTGAACACATTGTTTCTTACATCTACAATTTTGATTTCTTGGAAGACATTGCAACTATTATCTCTTTTTTTGTTAATTAAATTTAACTAATTTACCTAACTTTTATACTAACACATAGTATTATACATTGCAAATGTTTTATAAAAATAGAAATATTTTTATCCCCCCTACCTTTAGGTCATGACAGCCACAAGATGACTAAGGGTAATCGGAGAATTGCTACTTGCATAGCAGAAGTAGTGGGTTCACTCTTTATTTTTATAATATTTTTATATTATCTTTAAAGATACTCCTTAATATCTCAATTTATAAATAGAAATTTCTATTTATTGTAATTATTATTTTACTATATTACAATTTTATAATAAATAATTATAGAGATAGCTTTAATTCTTACTATGTCTCTGACCCTTGCTTATTTAGCAGGCTGAGCTAGAACAAAGCAATCAAATAAATTAAATAGAATGCCTCAATTAATTCCATTTTATTTTTTAAATCAATTATCATTTTCATTCTTAACTTTATTAGTTTTAATTTTTGTATTTTCTAAATACATTTTACCTTTATTTACATTTCAACAAGTTATAAGAATGTATATTACTAAATTAAGTAAAAAAGCTTAATTATATTTAATTATTGTAAAATAAATATTTTATTAATCCCCCATATTTCTCCGCATTGCTTGGCTTGCTAAAGTCATTCCTCCTATTCTGTCCTTAGCTTATGCACAGCCACTGCTTCCAAGGCTAAAGGCTCAATATAAATTAAGGTAGGCATTTAAATAGTTATGACTAATTTTAAATTAAAAGAGAAGTAAAGAATTAAAAAAATTTACTTATAAAATTAATTAAATTAAAACTTAATTAAAATTATTACATAAATAATAAAATAAAAATAAAACATTATGTTATAATTCCTTATAAATTAAAATTACAATAAAAAATAATTTATAAACTAGTTTAAGAAAATTCCATTCCCCTTAACAAAAATTAAAATCTATTTGATCTAGATTAACTATTGCTTTAACGTCAGGGCTAGGGCAATAAAAGTTAAGGAATAAGGTAAAAAAACAAAAATATAAATATAAAAAACAATGATTCAATTACTAATATTAATACCAGTATTAGGTTCTTTATTTTTACTACCTATAAAAGAAATCTCAATCAATAGTAAAAATCAAATAAGAAATATAGCATTAATTACTTCTTTAATTAATTTCTTTGTTTCTATAATTTTATGGATAAATTTTGATTCAAGTACAAATCAAATACAATTTGTATATGAATATAATCAATTAAGTTTTTGTCATTTTAATTTAGGAATCGATGGGATTTCTTTATATTATGTTCTATTAACAACCTTTTTAACACCTATAGCTTTATTATCTAATTATAAAAATATAACAGAAAATGTTAAAACATTTGTAATTTCTTTCTTAATTTTAGAAAGTTTACAAATTTGTTTATTTACAGTATTAGATTTATTTTTATTTTATATTTTCTTTGAAAGTATTTTACCAATCTTATTTGTAATAATCATAGTATATGGTTCAGGTCAAGCTAGAATAAGATCAGCATATTTATTCTTTTTATATACTTTTGCAGGATCATTATTTATGTTATTAGCAATATTACAAATATATAGTTATATAGGATCAACAGATTTCCAATTAATATCATTATATGAAATTAGTTTAGAAAATCAAAAAATATTATTTTTAGCCTTTTTATTAGCATTTGCAATAAAAACACCATTATGGCCATTTACAGGTTGGTTATATAGAGCTCATGCCGATAGTCCTTTAGCTGGTTCTATTTTATTAGCTGGTACTGTTTTAAAATTTGCTACTTATGGTTATATTAGAGTATTATTAAATATTTTACCTGATGCATGTAATTATTTTGGTCCTTTATTACAAACTATTGCTATTGTAACTTTAATTTATGCTTCTTTAGCTACAATAATTCAAGGTGATACTAAAGTTTTAATTGCTTATTCAAGTATAGCTCATATGGCTGTAGTAATATTAGGTTTATTTTCTAATAATATTCAAGGTATTGAAGGAGCTATATTATTATCTTTAGCTCATGGTTTTGTTTCTCCTGCTCTATTTATTTGTGTAGGTGGAGTAATTTATGATAGAACAGGAACAAGAATAATAAGTTATATTAGAGGATTAGTTACATATATGCCTGTATTTACTATATTATTCTTTATTTTTACTTTATGTAATAGTGGTATACCTTTAAGTTTAAATTTCTTAGGTGAACAATTATCTCTAATTGGTATTTGGGAAAGAAGTCCTATAATTTCTGCTTTAGGTGCAACCGGTATTGTATTCTCTGGTTGTTATTCAATTTATTTATATAATAGAATCTCTTATGGTGCTTACTCTCCTCACTTAAAACCTTATAAAGATGTTTCAAGAAGAGAATTTATTTTATTAATAACATTATTAATACCTACTATTATCTTAGGTATATTCCCTAATATTATCTTAAATTCACTACATGTCTCTGTCTCTACATTATTATTCTAATTTAGATTTAATTTAGTTTTATTTTATCCCCTCCTTCTTATTTCTTATTTAACCCTTTCTGCTAATTTATAAGGTCGACCTTAGCCTCCCTAAAGCAACTCTTTGAAAGGTAAGCTAGAATAATAAACTATTTATTTTATCTTATTATAAATTAAACACCTCTATAAGTAATATATAAAGATTTATTTTATATTAATAGATAAAAGTATCTAATAAATAATGGTAGATGACAAACTGGTTCGTCGCTCCCTTTGGGTGGGAGACATATAGCGTGTTCGAGTCGCGCCTACCATATAATTAATATTTTAATTAATTTAAATAAGGTTTCATGGCAGAGTGGTTAATGCGAGGTACTGTTAATACTTTTTTCAGAGGTTCAATTCCTCTTGATACCTTTTAATATTAATTATTAGATATAAAATATTATATATTATTTAATAAATTTTAATTAATATTATCTTTATCTTAAAAGAGATAGATATATAAAAATGAATTAATTAAATATAAAAAACGAACATGTTGAAATTGGTAAACAATCTCCTCTTAAGCAGGAGTGGAGTAAATCCTTAAGAGTTCAAGTCTCTTTGTTCGTAAAGGTATTTCAATTATAGTGTACCCCTTAATCTAAAAATATGTTAAGTGATATAGTGTAAAGGTAGCACAGCAGTCTCATTATCTGCTAGAACAGGTTCAATTCCTCTTATCGCTTTAAATTTTATTTAAATAAAGGTCTTTTAGTATAATGGTGGTACGGCTACCCTTCACGTAGTTAGTGTCAGTTCGATTCTGATAAAGACTATTATTAATTATAAATATAATATATATTTTATATTAATAAATATAATAAAAATCTATTATTTAGCTTACCCTTAACTGTTCTTATCCTAATATAAATAAAAATAAATAAAATTAGAAAGACACAACCCTGCAAGCCTAGCAAGGTAAGCAATGTAAATTAAATAAATTTAAAGGAATAGTTTACATTGGTAAGTTAAGACGATTGCTAATTGTTCGGGGAGACCCTTAGGTGTTCGACTCACCTCTATTCCGGCAATATAAAAAATAAATAAATAAATAAACATAATGAAATTTTAATTAAAATATAATATTTAATTAAATAACGAGCCAAAAGGTGGAAAGAGTATAATGAAAATGCATTGGCTTTTTTCTACAAATGCTAAAGAAATAGGAACATTATACCTAATTTTTGCTGCATTTGCTGGTATGATTGGTACTGCTTTTTCAGTTTTAATTAGATTAGAATTATCAGCACCGGGTGTACAATTCTTACAAGGAGATCATCAATTATTTAATGTAATCATTACAGCTCACGCTTTCTTAATGATTTTCTTTATGGTTATGCCAGCTTTAGTAGGTGGATTTGGTAATTACTTTTTACCAATTCATTTAGGAGCACCAGATATGGCTTTCCCAAGATTAAATAATATTTCATTTTGGTTATTACCACCATCATTAATTTTATTATTATTAAGTGCTTTAGTAGAAAATGGTGCTGGTACAGGATGGACAGTTTATCCTCCATTATCAAGTATTATTTCTCATTCAGGTGCTTCAGTAGATTTAGCTATTTTTAGTTTACACTTAGCAGGAGTATCTTCATTATTAGGTGCTATAAATTTCATTACTACAGCATTAAATATGAGAGCAAATGGTATGAGTTTACATAAAGTATCTTTATTTGTATGGTCAATTTTTATTACAGCTGTATTATTATTATTATCATTACCTGTATTAGCTGGAGCTATAACAATGTTATTAACTGATAGAAACTTTAATACTAGCTTCTATGATCCAGCTGGAGGAGGTGATCCAATATTATATCAACATTTATTTTGGTTCTTCGGACATCCAGAAGTATATATCTTAATTTTACCTGCTTTTGGTATAGTTAGTCAAGTTGTATCAACATTTTCTGGTAAACCCATTTTTGGATATTTAGGAATGGTATATGCTATGTTATCTATTGGTATATTAGGTTGTTTAGTATGGAGTCACCATATGTTTGCTGTTGGATTAGATGTAGATACTAGAGCTTACTTTACTGCTGCTACTATGGTAATTGCCGTACCAACAGGTATTAAAATTTTCTCATGGATAGCTACATTATATGGAGGTAGTTTAAGATTTACAACACCATTAATTTTTACATTAGGTTTCTTAGCTTTATTTACTATAGGTGGATTAACTGGAGTAGTATTATCTAATGCTTCATTAGATATAGCATTACATGATACTTATTATGTAGTAGCTCACTTCCATTATGTATTATCTATGGGAGCTGTATTTGGTTTATTTTCAGGTTTCTATTATTGGACTCCAAAAATTGTAGGTAAAACATATAATGAATTCTTAGGTAATGTTCACTTCTGGATTTTATTCATTGGGGTAAATTTAACTTTCTTCCCTCAACACTTCTTAGGATTATCTGGAATGCCTAGAAGAATCCCTGATTATGCTGATGCTTATGCTGGATGGAATGCCGTATCTAGTTTAGGTTCTTTAATTTCATTAGTTTCTGCTATCTTATTTGGTTATATTATTTATGATCTATTCGCTAATGGTAAAGAAGTTTCAAATAACCCTTGGGCTGTACCTTCATTCTTTACTTCATCTGTACTATTTAATGGAGAAACACAAAATGTTAATACATTAGAATGGTCATTAAAAAGTCCTATTCCATTCCACGCATTTAAAATGTTACCTGTACAATCTTAATTTATTAAATATTTGCTTAATTATCCCCACAAGATTCTCATCATATTACTCAAGGTATTAACCATAAACTAAGCCACATTATTTTATATTAACATAAAAGAGTAGATTAAGTAATAGATACTATAAAATAAATAAAAATTATATCTACAAATATTTAATATTTAAATATAATAATGTATCAATTATATTAAACATCTATTTAACTATAAAATAGTAAATCGAACAATGTTTACGATTAATAGAATGGAATATTAAATAACTAAGTAAATTAATAATACTTAGTCTTTGTATTAAATAAGAATCCTGCTCAAATAACAAAATATAAAAATAAATAACCTTGCATAATTACCCTTAGTTGGGTGGTAGAATAAAGGATAGTTTTGTCAAAGAGCGCAAGGAAAAAATCAATATTAATGAATATAATAAACAAAAAATCAAGTTTAGCACCATTATTTGGAAATTTAATTAATTCACTTTCCGAAAAGTCAAATACTGAAAATAAGAAATTCTTTTCCTATAAAAATATATTTAATAAAAGTATTTTATGGGTAAAATTATATGATAATTATTTATATTTATATTTAAATAAAAATACAAATAATAAATTCAGTATATTAGAACCTAAAACAAAAGATAATAAAACTTTAGCAACCGTTAGTTCACCAGTTTTAGCGTCTGTGGCAGAGGAAAATAAAGTACAAATAAGTAAAAATACTATAAAATTAATTAATAAAAATCAAAATCAAAAAGAAATAAAATTAAATATAAATAAATATATAAAATCTATTTCTAAATATAATTCTGAAACAGTAAAATATCAAAATATTGTATATCAATTTAATAATAAAGGTATACAGAATAGCAGTGTAGGAATAAATAAAAATGTTTTTACTTTATTAGAATCCACATTTTTATCAATGTCTAGTTTAATAAGTAAACCTATTATTGTTATTACTCCTAATAAAGTAGTTATTCAATTATTTTATTATTTAAATAAATTTGATTATAAAAATAATTTATTAATAAATAATAATGATAAATTACAATCACTATGTTTAATTTTAAGTAAAATATATAAAAAACCTGTAGAATTAGAATTAGATAGATTACATTATCCTTATTATGATAGTAATATTTTATCTAATATGATTGGTTTAATTAGTAATATTGTTAAACTTAGATTTATTATTAAAAATTTATTTAAAATAGCTAAAATTAAAAAAACTAATAATTTTATTAATAAATATTCTATTATACCTTCTTACTTATCTGGTTTTAAAATTAGAGTGGCTGGAAGATTATTAACACAAAGAGTTGTACCAAGATTAACAGTTAAAACTATACAAAGAGGTACTTTAGCTAGAGGTAAAGCTCAATTTGTTGATAGTGCTAGATTTACAAATAAAAATAAAAGAGGTTCATTTAGTATAACAGTAACTATGGGACATATCTTTTTTTAATAAATAAATAAATATTATCCCCCTTTTAAATTCCTTAGTTTAATGGAAAAACTATAAGATGGCAGATCTTTATAACATCAGTTCGATTCTGATAGGAGTTTATTTAATTGAAAAGATCTAAAAGGATAAACAATAATAATTAATATGTAAAAATATTAAAAGAGAATATGATAAATGTGTCATATTTCATAAATTCAAGTGGTAATTGACCTGAAGAACCGGATACATAAGATGCTGGTGGAGTTGATTACAATATACTAAATTTATGGAGGTAGATTCTCAACGATATAAAATACTTATCTAGCATATAAAAACAACTTTCATTAAACCTAATTGATCTCCTAATAATTCTGGATCAATAGGAGTTGTTGTAAAGTATGAATCAGTATCAGTGTACAAAGTATTAGGATCAATTTTAAATGGAATCATAACTATTCTAGCGTAAGCTGTTACAGCTGAAGCGATTGCTACATTAGACATTATATGTTGTTGATCAGAACCTATAGATTGAAATTTATTTTGTAATTTTTCTAACATTGAATAATTAATATTAGAATAAGTTAAAACTGTTGTGTAATCATCATTAATAGGAGTTAAAGATTTTACAACTCTAGTTAATACAACATTTTGTAATTCAACATTTTTAACATTTAATGTTGTTAAACCTATTTGTTTTCTACCAAAATAACCTTATAAATTATTTAATTGTAATTTAGCCATGTTTCTTTCAACACCAGTGCTATTTTTCTTAATATTATAAAAATAATTAATATAAGATTCAAATAGATTAGCTTTACTAAATTCATAACCTTTAATTAATTTAAATGTATAACCTAGTTTAGTCACAGCTTTTAATTCTTCACTGAAGTATACTCCTTTCCAACTACCTACAGGATAAATTGTTTTACCTTTATTATGATAAGGTAAAACTGGTCTTTTCATATCTAGAGGGCATAATACTTCAACTTCTATAAACCCAAAGAAATTATCTAATTTAATGTTATCCATATTTTTATGGAATTTAATTAAATTATAAGGCATAGAATTTAACATAGCATAAGGATATAGTGAGTTAACATCATAATAATATACTAATTTACAAAATCCTTTATAAACATCAGTTCCACCTCCATAATAACTATTTCTAATAAAACTATCTATATTAGAAGGTAATATAAATATTGGATCTTCTTGAAATTTACTTCTATAGATTTTTAATGATAAAGTAGCTGTTGAATATACAGATTCAATATCAACTTTAAAGTTATTAAAATAAATATTTTGAGCATTAAATAAAGCTTCGTATAAAGCTTTAGCATCCTGTAAACTATATTTTATAAATTCTTCTAATAAGTAAGGTGTTTTAAATAATTCTAAGTTATTAAAATTAGGGTTGTAAGATGTTGATTTACCTGTAACTCCAAACATTGAACATAATTTATCTAATGACATTGGGAATATTCTTAATGAATCTTTCCATTCAATTAAATCACCTAAAGCATTACAACTAATAGAAATAAATGAATTACTATCATCTATGATTGATGAAACATTTTCAGGGTTATAACAACTCATTAAACCTTTATATAAGAAATAACCATCAAAATCACCTAAATTGTGAGCAAAGATTACTAATTTACCTTCAATAGTTATATTATTTTCTAATATACTTTTTATATAACTAAAATATTGATTCCATAATTCTTTAGTAGCTAATTCATAATTACTTAATAATAAATTTGGATCAATTAAAAATATTTTATTTTCTAATACACCATTATTTAAACCTGCACTACTGATAGCTATTACAACTTCACTTTTAACACTATCTAAATAGATTGTTTCAAGATCTAATGTAAATATTGGTTTTATATGTTGTTGTTTTAATATACCTTTTTTATTATATAATGATATTGGTTTAATTAACCCTTTAAACCATTTTCTGTTAGTTAAAGTTGAGTAACTTCTTACAGAGCAGGGGGATTTATTGATTTTATTTAATTTATTTGTTGTATAAGTTTGTTTAATTAATAAGTTTTTAGCATTATCTACATTCCAAGCTAATATTACATATCTACTAATAGTTTCATTGTGGTAACCGTATTGTAAATTATTATATTTAGCTAATTCATGTGAAATAGTTGAATAATATTCTTCAAACGGTGTATCATTATTTATTAATATATTAGAATGTAAATTATGTTCACTTTCACTTATTATTACTACACTAAGAATTATTATTTTTTGATAGCCAAAGTTTAAGAAATCTTTATTAATCATTAAGGTTTTGTAAATACCTTTGAATAAATCTTCACCTTCTAGTAAATTTTTATTCACCATAGTGATTTTTAGACATCTCATATTTTTATAACCTGTAATATTTAATTTTAGTTTTAATGATATTATTCTACCGTTATGGTATATCGGTTTAATCATACCAAATTCTAATAATTGATTAAATAGGAATACCCCATCAAATTTACTAAAATTATGTGCATAAACTGTTATAGTTTTACTATCTTTAGTGAAGAATGTTACCAGTTGATTAATAATAAAGCAAATAATGCTTTTTGATCTAAGGTTTTATCAGCATATGAAGTTATATAATCGGTACCATTATAAGCACAAATTAAATACGGGGTTAATTGATTATTTATTTTTATTGTTTCAATATCCATAATAATGAAATTGTTATTTAAAGTAGCATCTGTTAAGACTTTTCTAAATGGTTTAGCGCTTAGCAGTTTCTTTCTTAATACTTTTTCACCACCCATGAAATAAATAATTGATTTACCTATATTTATCATAAAGATACCTTCAGAGATTTTAGTATCAACCCACGATAGATCTGCCGCTCCTTGTATTCTTACTTTATTTACATTATTATCTGAATTTATATCTATAATATAGGATCTTGTTCCACTTTCTACTATGTATCTGTGATAACTTTCTCCATTTATTTGAATATAATTATCAATTAAAACTGTACCATAATCACTAGGATTCATAGTTATTGGTAAATTTAAGTTATTAAATCTATGTGTAGTTAAAGATTTATCTGATAGATCTTGAAGTAATCTTCTATTATCTATAGTTAAACCTTCTTTAATGATATATGAAAATGTTATTTTAGATATTGGTTGCACACTGTAAGATTCTGTTAACAATCCTAATCTATTTTGTAAATATTCTACAAATAGTTCTTTATCAGAATAATTAACTCTTCTTAAATCACCTAATGTTCTATAACCTAATTCACCTTCATTAAACTCCACTTTAACCATTAACATTAAGTGTTTGCTATCTTTAATTGATGTAAATATATCATTCCAAAAGTTTGTAATATTAGCTTCCAATACTTCATTAGTTAATAATAATTTATTTATTGAATATGTTTGTAATTTAATCATTGCTAATTTTTATACGGGCACTGTGAGATTTGAACTCACGACTTTATTCAAGTTCTCGTTTTCAAGACGAGTGCCATAAACCAGACTCGACCAAATACCCTTTATTTTTTATTACTCTCTTTTATTTATTAAATTTGGGCTAAAAAAAAAATAATTTAATTAAGACCGAAGGGAATTGAACCCTTATAATATCCATTATGAGCGGACTGCATTAACCTATTATGCTACAGTCTTATGATATAAATATTTTAATATATTTTTCTTCGGAAGCTTGGTAACCTTTGAATAGTTGTGCTAAGCTGGAGGGATAAGACAGTAATTATTATCAATTATAAATAAGGAAATATAAAATTACATAAATATATTGAGCAGTAAAGGAATCGAACCTTTTACGGCTATTAACCAATTCTTTTACAGAGAATCACCATTACCAATCGGATCACCTGCCCTTAATTTATTTTTTGATTTAAATCTCTTTTTTATTTTATTTTGAAAGCACCTGGACTTGAACCAGAACTTTCTCCTTAAAAGGGAGACACTCCACCACTCGAGTTCTGCTTTCTAACTATCCTTCCTCCCTTATTTTGAATTATGCATCCTTTGCTTTATTTTTATTTTTATATAAAACTTTGGGAGCAAGAAATAAAAAATTATATTCTGAGTTGACCAGATTCGAACTGATATAAGCCATTACCAAAAAATGGTGTTTTCCCAAGTTAAACTACAACTCAATTTACCTAGCTTCGCTACCTATATTTAAATAATTAATTTTATAAATGGGATAGACTGGGTCAGCATAAAGGAGAAATATTATATTAATATATGCCGAAAACTGGAATTGAACCAATATCTAAATCTTACAAGGAATTCATTTTACCTATTAAACTATTTCGGCCTTTGCCTTGGGAGAGAATTGAACTCACATATCTATATCTTCAGAATAGCGCTTTGACCACTAAGCAACCGAGGCTTTATATTTATAGGCCTTATTTTTAATTTATTAATTTGGAGAAAGATAGATTCGAACTATCATATTTGTAGTGCAAATACAACTGATTACCATTATCAGATTTCCCCTTTCTTTATTATATTTTATAAATTGAATCTCTTTTAAGAGTAATCTATTTTTATATTAATTTATATTTAATTATTTAAAAGTAATAGTATAATTAATGTTATTAATTTAATTTAGATAAATATAAAAAATATTTCTATTTTAATTTCCCAGCACCCTTATTTATTGGTAACCTAAAATAAAAAATAAAAAAGTCACGTAAGGAGGCACAACGCTTTAAATATAATTTATTTATATAATTATAAATTAGCAAGGGTTATAATTAAAGGAGTGTAGAGCTACTGCAGACATAAAATAAAAATAAAAATAAACAAATTTTCTCTTAGTTTAATGGTTAGAACAGTGCAAATTTATAATTTCTTTTTGTAAAAAGCCAAAAGAGGAAAATATAATTATAATAAATATACAAATTAAATAATAATAAATAGTTATAGTGTATTACAAAATTAAATTACTAATTAAAAAAAGAGGCCTGGGTAAAAATAAAAGCAACCTTTATTTATAAAGGACAGGACTCAAGCCCTTAATAAGAGGCCGACAAAATACTTGATAACTTAAAAATCTTCATTGAAAGTTATAAATTATTAATAAAATACTCATTCATTTTTAATTAAATAATTTATTCTTTAATTAAATTTATGAATATTAAAAAAAATATCAATGATAAATAATAATTTAATATCTAATATATTAGATATATTAATAAATTTAATGGATGTATTAATAATATTATTACCTGTATTATTATCTGTAGCTTTCATGACAATTATAGAAAGAAAACAATTAGCTGCTATGCAAAGAAGAGTTGGACCAAATACTGTAGGTTATTATGGAGTTTTACAACCTTTTAGTGATGCTTTAAAATTAATTCTTAAAGAAACAGTTATACCTTCTCAATCTAATAAAGTTTTATTTTATTTAGCACCAGTTTCGGCGTTAATTTTTAGTTTATTAGGTTGGGGAGTAATTCCTTTTGGAGAAGGACTAACAATTTCAGATTTTTCATTAGGAGTATTATATAGTTTAGCTTTATCATCTTTAGGTGTTTATGGAATATTATTTGCAGGATGGAGTGCTAATTCTAAATATGCTTTCTTAGGATCTTTAAGATCTACAGCAGCTATGATAAGTTACGAATTAATATTAAGTTCTGCAGTATTAATTATTATATTATTAACAGGATCATTTAATTTTACAACAATAATAGAAAGTCAACAAGCAATTTGGTTTATTTTACCTTTATTACCTGTATTTGTTTTCTATTTCATTTCTATCTTAGCGGAAACTTCTAGAACTCCTTTCGATCTTCAAGAAGCGGAATCTGAATTAGTTGCTGGTTTCTTCACTGAACATTCAAGTGTACCATTTGTATTTTTCTTCTTAGCTGAATATTGTTCTATAGTATTATTTAGTTCTATTACAGCTATTTTCTTCTTAGGTGGTTATAATTTCCCTGAATTCTTTGTAAATGAATCTTATATTAATATAACATCTATAATATTAGGTCTTAAAACATGTATATTCTGTTTTATGTTCGTTTGGTTCAGAGCTACTTTACCTAGATTAAGATACGATGCTTTAATTGAATTATGTTGGTTAAATTTATTACCTGTAGCTGTGGCATTCATTATATTAGTGCCTAGTATATTAATTGCCTTTGATATTGCACCTTACTAATTTATTATTATAATAATTTATCCCCCATTAACATTCAATTGTTCTTCCATCAATAATTTTAAGAGTTATAAATTTCAATTCCTTATTTGAACTCTTCATATTAAAAACGAGCCTAGTAGTAAGGGGGGTAAATATCCAGGTTCTAATTACAATGTATCCCTTATCTAAGTAGTGTGTAGGCTTAGACCAAACCACACTAATAGGTAGAGCACTCGATTGTCAATTAAGGTGATCCCAGTATACTTTAACACCAGATTCGAACTGAGATGGAGTAGTAGGGAGGTAGAGTATCCAGGTTTTTAATCATCATTAGCGATAATTTACAGATAGCCTCCAGATCGACCTATGGTCGAGCTATCTGTAAATATCTACACATATTAAATATTAAACATGTTATAATTAAAAGAGTATAAAGATTAAAAATACCTTTATATTTTATATTAATTAATAACTATCATCTGTCTAGTAGAGGGGGGTCCAAAATCCCAATCCCAGGTCACCTAACCTTACCCGACCTATCCATAAGTAGAGAGAGGTCCAAATAACCTTATCCCTATTAAACTAACATAAAGAAAAGATCCTATTGCTGTCGACTTGTCGAGGGAGATTTTCGGTGGAAAACAAAAATATTTCTTTCTATTTAAAAGAGATATATGAATATGCCATATATTTTTATATTAGTAATAACTCCAATCTATCTATTAGATTGATTAGAAATAAGGAGTAGTAAAAGATTAATATAAAGAGGAGATTCCTCAATTATAATCATATAAGATATAATAGTGTAAAACAACAAAACAAATATTAATGAAAAATAATAAATTAACGCTAAAAACATTACAACTTGAAATTGATAAATTACAACAAAAAATAAAAACAAGTAAAGTAGTAAATGCAACACCACAAGGTAATCAAGATATAAAACATTCTTACATTCAGAATCTACACATGAAAAGTTCAATGTTTATGTTATGGTTGGCTACAGCTGTATTATCATATGGAAGTAGAATTCCATACATTAAACAAATAATAAGTTTTCTATCTATAATGTACGGTAGAACAACAATCTGGAAAGTATTAGTAAAACTAAGAAAAGCATTTATATTATTTAATGCGATAATAGGAGTATTCATGGTATATAAAACCGTAGGATTTAGTTATGAAAACATTCTAGCTGGATTCGCTGGAATGGGTCATAGTTACTTAGAAATCTTTACAAACTTTACAAGAAGGTTATTTAATTGGTTTGTAGAACTCTTTGATCATAAAGTAATACCTAATGTACCGGGAGAATCAGGAGTTAATTTATCTAGAAAATTCTTGTCAAGCGGTCCAATAGATAAATCAGCGTTTAATCCTCAGTATCCAATTAGTGGAGTGGAAGATAGTTTAAGAAAATCCTATAATTCTTTATTAAACATTCAGGTAGACCCTGTATCAACACCATGGTATAAAAATTATTCAACTTGGTTATGGATAATAGGTGGTATTAGTGTAGTATACTTTGGATATAAATTCATAGTTGATCCATTATTCATACAAGAATTAGGATCAGGTACATCCACAGCTAGACAATCACCAATCGATGGACCATCATCCTCCGGCCCTAGTTCAGAAATAACAATTACTGATAATAGAACTATGAGTGACGTTATCAAACCCCTCGGCAAAATCATTGGGAAAATTAAAACAAATTTAAATCCCCTTAATTGGATATTAAGTACACAGGATACAGCTCAAGGTTTTAAAGTTTTCATGGAAAGACAGAATGTAATGGAAACAGCTAATAGAAAATTATATCCGTTCACTACAGTTAATCCTTACTTACCTTGGTATGAACAATTAAAAATATATTTAGTTGGAGAAAGTGTAATAGAAAACTTAAAAAGATTCAAAGCTATGGAATATGCAGATAGAGTAGTAAAAAGATTAGAAGTAAGTAAAGGTAAGTATCCTGATTTAAGAGGTGTAAGTCCAGCATTAACACCGAATATGTGGGCGGAAACTGCTGCTTCAACAAATTTCTCTACACCGGTTCCTAGAGTAGCCTTCGTTGAAGCTTTAGAAAGTTATAACACTCAAAGTAAATTAAATATGCTTCCTCCTACACCTACAATGAATCCTGGTTTAATGGATGTGGGTGGATGGAAAACTCATGATAAATTGCCTTTCACAACTGATACTGATAAATGGTTAAATACTTGGAAAGGTGGACAGGTTGCAAGTTCAAGTAAAATGGTTACTGAAACTCTCAGTGTTGATTAATTAAATAGTTAGTATTATGTTTAGGGTGGTTGGGTGGAGATTAGAACATTGGATAATTAATTAACGTTTTTAAGAGTTTTTTAATATAAAACTTATCCCCAATTTAAGGAAATATTTCTCTTAAGGTTTATAGCCTAGTAGACCTTTAATTTCAGTTTTTAGACTTTTATTAAGAATAAATCTATCCCCCATTTGATTTATGAGATTAATCGTTACATATTTTAGGTTTTATAAAATTAATTATTTTTTAATAATAAAAATATAAATTTATATCGATTTTAAGAAAAAAGCCGCAACCATTTGTTCAATGTGATTTTAGGTGTAAATAACACTTTATAGGTAGGGTTAACAGTTAAAGGACTCTTTTGATGCAACCAATCATTCAATTTAAATATTAGTGTGAGAGAGGCTTAGAGGAGACTTTCTAAATTAACCTTATCTATATCCCAAAGATGTCTTACCATTTCTAAATAAGGTTCTAACAAATCATTATATATTGAAAATGTTGTATTAACTGGAGTAGTGAAATCAGTGAAATATAGTATAACACTAACTCCAATTATTATATTAACTAAAATAAAGATTTTAATAAAAACATTAACAACTTTTAATAATTTATTATTTCTTAAAAAAGGAATTTTAGATATCATAGTTGATACCAAAGAAAATAAAGGTAATACATAAATATATTTATTTAATAAAATATAAACTTTATTTAATTTATGCATTAATTTTAACATTTGTGATCTAGTCATTGTTTGTAATTAAATAATATTGAATACACCTAAAAAGATTTAAAGCTATGGAGTATGCTAATAGAATAATTAAAAGAGATTAATTTTTTAAAGTAAAAGAGTGTAGTATCAATAGGTTAGTATGGCGATCTCCAAAATCATCGGTAGGTGTTCGAATCACCTCGCTCTTGTAAAAGAAGTTATTAATTAAATAATAAAATATTATAAACTTTATAACGAGTAGTAGAGGGAGAGTATTTACAAGTATGGGCGCTTCATATTTAAAGTGAGGTCTTCATATTTAAAGATTGCTAGTAACCTAAAGTCTTAATTTAATAAGGAGTGACGACTTAGTCTAGCTTAATTAACCATATTATGTCAAGGGTTTTTAGCTTAATAGGTAGAGCACTCGATTGTCAATTGAGGTTGTCCCAGTTCGAATCTGGAAAAGCTCGTTTATAATAAGGTTCAACAAAAATATAAAATTAACAATATAACTAAGGTGTAGTATTCTTATTTAACAAAAATAAAATTTATAGAATCTTTACCTAGCTTCGCAAGGTAGGGTTTAGATAATTAAGTAAATATTTTAATATTCAATATATTTAGATTATAAACATATTAATTAAATAATTCTACGGGTGAATTGATATTATTATACTTAAAAAAGGGTTGAGCTATAGGTTTATGTAATTTGGTGTAAGTTAAATTGAGGTTAAAAACTATTCCTACAAATTATATTATTATTACAAATATTTATAAAAATATAAAATTACAACAAATTAACATATAAAAGTATCGATGACAATATAGTAATAACATCAAAGTAATTTAAAGGGGTTATTAAGGATAACTAGCAAATTTATAAAAAAGGAGGTGTAAGCCAAAAGCCACAAATTCATAAACTTTTAATAAATATTATTTTAATAATTATATAAGCTTGAATAAATAAATAATGTGGCGATCCTAAGGGAAACCTTTATATAAAAACTTCCTGAAGCAAATCATTCTAGTAAGGAAAGGAAAGGAAATCAACCGAGACTCCGAAAGTAATGGTGAGTGAAATCGGATTAGCCTAGTAAAAATTATAAATTGAAAATCTATCAATATAAAAAAATAAAGATAACTAAAAAAGGTGAAAGTCCTGTAGATTTATAATCAAACTAAATAAAAAGTACGATGAGAGAAAACTTGTCGGAATAAAGGGGAACCATCCTCTAAGGCTAAGTATTATAAATTTAGCAATAGCGAAAAGTACTGTAAAGGAAAGTTTGAAAAGAATTGTATTAACATAGTGAAATAGACTTGAATTAGTAACCCTATAAGCAGTCGAAGTTTTAATAATAAAATGACGGCGTACCTTTTGCATAATGGGTCAGCAAGTTAATAGGAGTAGCAAGGTTAAAAGCCCTAGCGAAAGCGACTGGACTGACTAGCTTAATTAAATTAATTAAGAATTTTTATTTATAATATATCATAAAATTTAGAAATCTTTTTATTTATAATATAATATATTATAAAATTTAGTAATATTTTTATTTTTGAAAATCTATTCTAAATAGAAGTAAGATATTACCTTAGAAAATAAGCTAATATTGCCTAGGAAATAGTGATGGATAAGTTACTTCTATTAGACCCGAAGCAAGGTGATCTTTCCAAGACCAGATTATAATGGATCGAACGGGTGAATGTTGCATAATTCTCCGAAGAGTTTTGGAAAGCGGTGAAATG